>ERZ1673961.28-NODE-28-length-76573-cov-21.764435_pt1 | contig 76573 bp, 69 predicted proteins | sample MGYA00580189_ERZ1673961 | MGnify/ENA primary metagenome ERZ1673961 (study PRJEB41334, sample SAMN05608105) | rock metagenome | biome: terrestrial subsurface; feature: shale formation; material: shale | place: USA: Pennsylvania ... | reverse complement strand
CTTCACGTCACCCCTTATGCCATAAAGGATTTTCATGATCTTGCCCTGAGCTTCATGGTCTACTTCTGATTCTTTTGTATATACGTCTAGTAGTTTTTCAAGGTGGTACCTTAAGCCCATTAATTCGTTTCGCGGATCTAATTGTTTGTATAGTGTTGTTGCAGTTTCGTCTAGTAACTCAATACTTTCTTTGGAGTCATCGAGCTGCATCTCATTCATAAACGATAAAACTTGTGATTTAACGGCGCTATCAATTTTGTCATTTAATGATTCCCCTTGCTCTAACAAAAACTGTTTAAAGTCTGGTTCAACGCCCTCAAGCTTTTGAGCAGTAGTGAACTTCAAGTACTCTTCAGCAATTTCTACTAAATCTAAATTCTGAATAAATCTTGCACCGGGTAGATTCTTCTTTGGCAAGTCTGCAAATCTTCCCTGGCTATATTGATAAGCTAAAAGTACTTCTGGTCTTTTACAAAGCTCCAGAGCAGACTCTAAACCATTTTCACTAATAGCGTTTTCTAAATTTGTTGAATCAATACCTAGATTATTTAGTGCTTCGAGCATGCCGGGCCACTCTGAAAGACGCTCCATATCCACAGTGAAGTTCGATATTAATGGGTTGTTTAATTTTCCTTGGGGTGTCCAACAATCAGACTGAGTGATCGTATTTTGAAAATCTACGATTAAATCGATACCTTGATTCGATTCAATGAACTCCTGGAAGGTATTCGTTTCTACCTTAAACCCCTCTCCACTTTTGACTTTATCTAAAAGTGAACTTAGGTTTCCATTTAAACTAAAGCTCGCAATGAGAGAGTTCTCATAACCATTTTCATGAGTCACATCCCAATCTTGCTGTTTCAAATGGTGAAGGGTGTAATAGGTATTGGCCATGCCTTGAGGCACTAGTTTTAAGGTATCTACCATCTCATTTGCTAATGGATGATCAAGACTTAACTCTTTACCTTTAATTGAACCATTAGAAAACTCACCGTGTTCCATTAGGTTGTCTACAATACGCTCTCTATCTCGGGTAATGATATAGCTATAAACCATAATTTTAGACCTTGTTATTTATCCGCAAATGACATATTTACTATATTCCATAATCTTTATAAATTCGATTTATTTCAACTCGCGCGTGTGTTAATGTGGTATTTATACTGTGTAATTATCCTTCAGGTACAGCTCATGAAAATCTCAAATTGGCCATCACTCATTAAATGGATTATCTCTGTTGGACCAAAATCAGCCTCTACAAGTCAGCAATATATTACTTCACTGCAAAGTCGTGACCGAGACGCTTGGCGAAAACGAGTATCAAAGTTTAGCCCCAAATGTACTTTTGCTGGTGTTATTAGTGATGCAATGCACGAAAAAAGAGGCGGACTTGTAATTGGTATCGAGACTAAATGTGAAGGCAAGATAAATTTGTTGATCCCTAAAAACAAATGCAACGAAATGGATTTAGCGAAGTCGATACTATCTAATGCATCTATAGTTTCTATCACTTTCACTCCATACATTCATTTTGAGTACGGTCTAATTGGGCTAGTAGAAAGCATAAGTTCTTTATGCCACAACACAGAGAACCAAATATCAATTAAACCTAAACAATTGCCGAAAAATGCAACCTCGACCAACACTACTATCACTCAAAGTGTTCCTCGTTCCACCAATAGCTGGAACAGTTCGAGTGACGAGCAATTGATGAATTACTTGAGTCAAGATATTGGTTTGAGGCAGATAGCTTTACAGATGAACGTAACACCAAAATTCATTACAAATAGAATGCTGCAACTAAGCATAATTGACATTGACCAGTTCGCTGAAATAAAAAGGCAACTGTTAGATTTAGGGTGCTTTCAATAAATGGCTAATGCCACTTGATACCGAAGAGGATTAAACAAGTGGTAGTTTTGTAGAAATATCTATCGTAGAAGCAGCGATCAAGAAGTGCTTTGCTTGGTCAAAAACCTCAGGCAAAAACACTATCAAATGAACCAAACAAAGAGGAGCACCAACTTAGTAAATGGTCTCCGAACGGAGCACGGCTTTGAATGTCATATCACGTTTGACCTTGTTTTGACTCACAGCGTTCCGGCGACGGAACGCGATTCAATTCTTGTATAGCGCCAAATGAAAAATTTATATTAGTATCCCCGATGATGATCGTTCAGGCCTTGATATATAGCACTAGCGATTAAATAACCTGTCAATCCAAATACAGACAGAGCATTAGTATGTAGTGCACCATTGAAGTAAGTAGTGATTAGAGATGAAATAAACACCACTACAAAAATTAAAAGCGCTATCTTGAAGCCCCAGTCAACAAAGAAGTCTATTGCAGGACCAAAGCTCAAAGCTAGGTTGTTATTCTCCATTACATTCTCAAGCCTTTTCACAAGCTTCTCCTAGTTTTCTTTATAGGGTTTTCGAATAGATTTTGGCGCTTTGGGTAGCCCGTTAAGCATATCTATATGAGCTTGTTTCTTACTATGCCCTAGCTCAACTTCCTCTGCAATTTGGTAGACTCTTACCTTGCTAAACCCCCACCGATTGGCTAGGTGTGCTGTAGTCCAACCTTTTCGTTTATAGCACTCAATGTATTCGTCTTTAGTCACGGTAACAAGAAACCTATCTTTGTAAAGTATGCTTAACTATATACGTTAAGCATACTTTACTCAACAACTCAAGATTTTTAGTCTTCGCGTTTCACTAATAACATACTAGAATCTGAGTATTCGTTTAGTTTGCACATAGGCCAGCTCTTAATAATTTCGTAATTTTTTCTGTTGATTTCTAAAGGTACTTCTATCATCACATCAATGAAATGTTTACTGTTATATGGAGTAGACTGCCGATGTAATACAATTTCTAACTTATCTTCGCGTGGGATTGCAGTACTTTTTACATAAACACTCGGAGACACAACAGCCTCTACCGCGGTCCGTTCTCTCAAAAATACTAGCAATTGCTCTTTAATGTCGCTCATTATTTTTTCTCTATTTATAAATAACTTAGGGTATACATTGTGTTTCTGTACACTCAGATATCTGACCATATACAGCGACAAAATCAACCTATAGATTCTGTTCGCACTGTATTTGACTTTTTTCATTAGGATTCTGTGATGAAAGCCTCAAATAAAAATGATAGCCTCAACATATCATTGATACCCATTAATTATCATTGACAGTCATCACCTGTTAATTGACAATGTGACTGTCAATTTTATGGAGAGTCACAATGTCATCAGTCACTGAATCCGTTTTGCAGAATTTGGAAAAAGCAAACGAGAGCGTAAGTCGTACCGAGTCAGAACGTCGAGCAAACATCCTTCAGCAATCGAAGGTTGTACTCGATGAACAGTTTGAAGTCAGCAAGGTCATTCTTAATCACTCAGTTCCACAAACCAAAATGAGCAAAATGTGTGGCTGGGACTCTGTCAACACGTTTAAGAAAAAGGAAGAAGATTGGGTGGAGCAAGGCTATCAACCACCTGAAATGATCCGTGGTAAGTATGCGTATTCGCCAGACTATATTCATGAAATTCTCGATTTAGCTGGTAAGCCAAAATGGTCTGATTTTAATCGTGGTACTCATATTATCAATGTACAGAACCAGAAAGGTGGTACAGGTAAGTCCATGACGACTATTAACCTGGCTCAGGCATTAGGTTTACAGCACCTTGAACGTATCCGCATTCTAATCATTGATTTAGATCCACAGGGTTCACTTAAATTGTTCGCTCAATCTAAGGAATACAAACAAAATGATCTGGACCAACTCACTGCCGTTGACATTATGACAGCGGATCTTGAGGGTAAAGATTCTCTATATCAAAATTTCGTGAATTATGGTTTAAGTCATGAGGATATTATTGATGAAGCAATCCTTAATACCTTCTTACCTAATGTTCGAATCATGCCAGCGTTTCCTGAGGATGAGCGATTTTCGTCTTTACATTGGCTCGGAGAAGAAAACCTAATTCCAAGATTAAAAGAACGAGTTATCGACCCTATTCGTAACCAATACGACTTAATCTTTATTGATACAGGACCTCAAATCAACCCGCTTACTTGGAGTGCACTGTACGCTTGTAATGGTTTGTTGGTACCAGTATCTCCAAAGGCTCTCGACTGGAGCTCCACAACTCAATTCTTGGATAATTTACCTAACCAGGTTCGAGCTTTGCCAGAAGGTTCAGAAGGTATTCGTTGGATTAAAATTGCCCGTACCAACGTCGAAGAAGAGAAAGACCGAGATACTGAGCTATCAAATCGTATCAAAGATGAGTACCGTTCCATGGTATTCAATAACTACATCATTCGCTCAAATGCTTTTGATACCGCAGCCAAAAATTATCGAACAGTACTAGATGTCGCTTCTAGCGAAGGTATTTGTATCCCTCGACAGCTACGTGACTCTAAGGACTCAGTAATTGATTTAGCAAATGAACTTAAAGATCACTTAAAAGATATCGATTTATAAAGAGGGCACCATGTCAAGTCATAGAAGAAATGTCCAAGCTTATACACCAGGTGGTAATCGTACCTCGAAGTTATCATCAGATAGTGTTGCAATCACAACGAAAGAGGAGCAACTCCTTAACGAGGCAGCTCAAGCAGGAGTATCCGAACTAGAAATTGCGGTTGATGGCCAAGAAGTCTTGTTTCAACTGGTCGAAATTCCTTTTGATAAAATTGAAGCCGAAACATTCGTATCAGAGGATAATGTTCGAGATCAATCAATTATGTCTCGGCTGTCAGTTATAGATATTACCAACAAGATCTCTGATAAGGGTCAACTCTATCCCGGTCTTGCTATAAAACACACTGATTCACAAGGGGGTGTCACTTATGAAGTTATTGATGGCTCTCAACGCAGAAGCGGTTGTTTCTACAGTAAGCGCGGTTTTAAGATCTATGCTACAAGTCAAAATATTACACGCGAAAGTAAGCAGTCTTTATCTGAAGTAAGTAATACACATAGACCCATGTCTCTCTATGAGTTAGGTAAGCAATGGCTGAACCTCAAGAAAGAACAAGGTTTGAACAATATTCAGATTGCCACCGAGAAAGGCTATGACAAAAACTTAGTCTCAGCTGGTATAAAAGCGGCAGAGCTACCAAAATGGCTAATAGATGTCATTCCTAGTGTTCCTGATCTAGGAAGACCTTCAATAATTGAATTAGACAAGAAAATAACTAGCCTTTCTGATAAAGAAAAATCAGGCTTTGAAAATTTTTGCTCATCTTTATTAGAAGAGACAGAAAACCTAAGGCTTACAGCATTAAGTGCTAAACACGCCAACGCTCAAATCGTAAAAAAGATTCTGTCATACAGCTATGCCGAGCATGATGAGGATCAAGGGCAAGATGCATTGACAAAGCCAAAGAAACTTAAGAAGAAACTTGATAACGGCTCTGAAGTTCACGTAAAACATGACTCCTTGAAAGGTGAGTTCAGTTTCACAGTTAAAAATATAAGCGATGAGCAAAAGCAGCAGCTTGATCAGCTTTTAGGAGATTGGGGATTATCCATATAGTGTGGCGTTTATCTATCATGCTGAAAAATTGGGCATTTAACTGTTTATAGTGTCATTTTCTTTGAACTAAGCTGTAAACCTGTATATAATTCGCTTCGGAGTTAAATTGCCCCCAAGCGTTTATCTCTGTCCCCCTCTTACGCTTTTGCGTAGGAGGGGGTTCTTTTTTTCAAACCAGAAAATATACAACTCCCCCTCCCCTTATATCTTTACTTGATCAACTCCAAACTTGCGAAAATAAGCTTGTAGCCACAGAATTCTTTAGGCCAGTGTATCCTTTTACTGATATAAGTTACTCTTTTATCAACCTCAATGGCTTGTACTATTTTAAGAGAGTGATGAGAGCAAACCAATGGACTTGTATACTAATCGAACTTCAAAAAATGATTTCATTAAACATGGCATCACAGATCATATAGAAGATGGAATGGACTTATTCATTGCTTCAGCTTTTTTCACAGAGTTTGATGTTATAGATGAGGTCCTTGGAAAAGGATGTAATTTAAAAATCATTGTGCGACTTGGTTTTCCAACCTCACCATCTGCACTAGATAGATTACTAAACAATAATAAGGTTGAAGCTAGGTTCTTCACGACCAACTCATTCCATCCTAAGCTTTACATTTTTGGTGATAAGTCCATCTTGTTGGGTTCAGCGAATCTAACTCGATCCGCCATATATTCTAATCAAGAAGTTATGATTGGCATCCACCCGGAAGATCATAGATTTATAGAACTGCAAGAGTTATTCAGTGAATACTGGCGTGACGCAAAAGTGCTCAATAGAGATGCAGTCAAATGCTATCGGAGTATCTATAACAAGTACTATCATGCAAATAAACTATTAAATGACATGGAACACGATGTCATCGACACCATGGGGGATGTGAACTTCTCGAACATCAATCGCGGTAAAAAGAAAGCATCACAGAAGTCTATTTTCCAAGATACATACCAGCGTTCATATCAAGAATCAGTTAGTGCTTTTAATCGAATAGTAGAAATCTACAAAACCTTCGATAGAAAAGTTAACGGTGACTTAATACCATTAAGATTAGAAATTGACTCATTCTTCAGCTTTGTTCGCGACTTCTATGCCACTCAAGACACTTGGAAGCACCAACCTCTTGGATGGGATGAACAACAACGGTCTAAAACGGCAAAACTTATTAATGAATGGATGAATACAAAATGGGAACATTTTGAGGATCGCATTGTTCCGCATAATTATCCCCTTATAAAAAAAGTCCTCGGTTCAAAGGAAGCAATCATATCAGCTTCAATGATTGATATAGTTGAGGCACTTTGCGTTCTGCACTCTTTCCATGACCGGTTTCGCTTCTACAAAGGTGGCCTCAATACATTAAAGGAGAGCTTTATGGGAAGTAATGAAGAACAGAGGGTAAAAAAGACTCTGATATACCTACTATACGGCACTGGAGACCCTGTAACACGTATGGCAAACTGCATATACGATAGTGAGTATAAGTTGAACCAATTCGGAAAATCTAATGTTCAGGAGCTAATTGGATGGATTAACAAAGAAGATTTGCCAGTCATCAACGGTAGGACAACTAAAGTACTAAGATACTTCGGCAACAAAGTTGTTCAAGTAAGTGAGTAACGAAAGTTATAGTTATTGACGCCTCACTTCTGTTGAAATGAGGCAATATGATATCCTAAAAACTACGCTACTTCTTCTACCTCTGCATCGGTCTCAATAAGTCTAATCATTTGCTCATATAAATTAGTCCGCTCAAAGTTCTCCTTTGTATATTTGCTTCGAAGATACTTCTCTACCCCTTTGACAGTTACATTTCTATCTGATGATAATGGTTGCTTAAACACTTGAGCCAGCAACTGGCAAAAGTCATGCCCATTCGCGGTCTGATATATACAATAACCAGCTTGATTTAACTCTACGTATTTATTGTATATGTCGATACAATGAGTTTGTTCTACTCTCGGACTTCTTCTGATTGCAGCTTCGATTAAGATTTGAATGTTTATTGACACATTAAAATCGTTAACCGTCACAGCTTCGCTAGTAAAGTAGTTCATACCTTTGAATCTCACATTCAAATTCAGCAACCTACAAGCGAGTTTTACAAGACCGATTTCATTACAGACGCTCATCAGATTACTCATTAATCTCTGACCAACTTCATCGATCTGCATCGGACCCAGAATATGATTTTGTGTATGTTCAGTTATAAAATCTGTGATAAATTCATCATGAAGCATCATAATTTCTGCATCATGCACGTCCGTCATAAATGTATCGTTGTAAGTCTTTTCTAGTACGTGGTCGAAGTCTGCATCGACTATACCGTAAACTTGATTAGAAATACGAGTCCTCAGCCTATCAACAGCTTCTATGACATCCGCCTTTCCACTTGCTGGAGTGCAGTAAAAGAACTCTGTATTTCTCAACACCATGTTAAACAGAGTAATATCGGAGTCGCCTTCAACAACAAATATAATCCTATTGCCTACGTGGTCAGTTTGGACCTGTAAAAGCAGAGCGCTAAATTTAGTTTCATCGCTACGTTCTCTGGTAGCATCTCTTAAACTCGACATAACTAGTTACTCTTTGCAATCACATGCTTGTCAAAGAGGTCAATTGAACTTTCCCATTCATCACCAATCACATCCGGTGAATGCGTTGTTACTATAAGCTGTGAGTAGTGATTAAACTTTGATATTTGAGAGAACTCATTAAGGAGGTCTTTCTGCCATGAAATGTGTAGAGATACCTCAGGTTCGTCTATCAAAATGATTGCACCATTTTCTGCTTTGAAAATTAGATCAAAGAAAATAGATACTTGGTTCTTCTCGCCTGAAGACAACTTTTCTAAAGGTATATTAGCACCAACATGATTGAAGAATGCGAAGCCGTATTCCGGGTTAACTGCTATAGTTTTAAATGAAAACTTTTTCTTCTCAATTAGCTTCGAGAACTCGCTCAAACGTCCTACAAAGTCTTCATGCAAAGATTCTTCATAGAATATTTCATCCAATTTATCACTCAAGTTAATGGTGTAGTCTGATACAAGGTTTAAGTCATTCAATTCGAGATACTTACTCGACTTTGGTAGCAATCCGAAACGAGTGTAAGGTGCTAACAGGTCTTGTAGGCCAACTATCCTCTCTTTCTGCATGTACGGTAATGCGTTATTTTGAACTTCGTGTGATTCTATTGAAATGCATGAAAATAAGTCATAAACCAACTGGTCAAGCTTGTGCAATTTACTTAGCGCAAACTTCATTTTATCTTCTAGAAACGCTCTTTGCTTTGTAATGATGCTATATGCTTCAGTTTCGTCATTCAGATGTACAGAATGGATAAGAATAGAAAAAGCTTTTCTGTAATCAAATACCTTTTCTTCAGACAAGTTTTGGGTTGAAGGAATGATGATCTTTTTTGTGTCATTAAGAAATGACTCGATCTGCATACCAGATTCTGAGTTGAAGTAACGGACAAGACCAAGATTGGTTTTCAGTTCGAATGTATCAAAACTTATTTTAGATAATTCTTTGTAGTTATTTGAGATAGCATTATGAATCAATTTGAGAAGCATAGTCTTACCATAGCCATTGGGGCCTGTAATAACCACATGATCGGACTCTGGAAGTTCAATGTCATAGTTTAAAAAACCAAACAGATTCTTAACTGTAATTTTTTCTATTCTTAGGAACATTTTGTAGTATTTTTATTGAAAATTATGTCGCATTGTACCATTAGAGGTAATGTCGTAAAGTGCATATTGATTCTGGGTATTTCTGTTTCTGTGGGTTATTCAGTGATTTATGGGTAATGACCAAAGACCAACGTAGCTTGAATAGTAAAGATTTATTAGTCTGAACTCTTTACTTTATCTAGACGATTTATATCCACATTCTTAACCAAAGCATCTGCATCAAATATCAATTGATTTTTTTCATTAACTTTTGGTCTGAATAAAACTAGTACTTTACCAAACTCCCCTTCTGCCTCAGCTGTTAAGGTCGTATTTCCTGAACTATCAACCAAGTAGTTTGTTGAGTCTGAATCCAACCTTCCAATTCGGCCATTCACGTGAATAATTCCAACGTCATAGTCTCTTGATGACAAACTCTCGGAAAAATACTTTTTTAACTCTTCAGGGTTATCCAATATAGATTCAGGGTCATCAACGTACGCACTTGCAACCTTAAGTTCTATATTCTGTTTATTATGAATTGATGTATAATCCGGCCCATTTGGAGTATTTGAAATGCCAGGGCTAACATATAAGCCCACAATTGCCCAAATTGCTGAACATGATGTAACTATTGCTCCTCCACCTTTTGATGAAACCTTGAGATTGTTCCATTCGATTAGTTGCTCCTCTTCCTTTAACGAGGCGCCTCTTTTGAAAATTTTATAACCAAAGTACGCAACGAAAGAACCAATAGAGAAACACAGAAGCATCCCTATACCGTTAAAGACAATAATACCCAATCCTTCCATGGATCTCCCTTATCTTAATTTTACTATTATTTTGTTAATTCATCTAAACAAGCTTAGATCATTCTTGTATCAACAGAGCTCAAACTTAGATTCTTTTTTCTTAGGCTCACCTTACATTCTGTTTACTTATGAACTATTAGTTATTCCGAAAGTATTTATCTGTATTCATTAATTCGTATCGGCAAGTGAGCTTTTTCTAAGGAGTATTTTGTGGCTACCATTCATTCAAACGCATTTGAATTTAATCTCGATGGCTTAACTAATATCAATTTCATAGAACAATCCCATTGTATCACCCATGGTCAACCTTATGATGGAGTCCGTTGCTACAACGCTTGTCACAAGGAGCCAGCAAAATTGGTTGTACTTGCTGGCAGGAAGGGGTCACATGAAGTTTCTAACTGGCTAGTGTCAAATGTAAATTGGCCCAAAGAAAACGGCCTAGGAGGTGCAATAGCAGATACCTATATGGATGACATTCCACGTAAACTCAATTTTGCCATTCGTGGTTGTATCATACTCACCATCTTCGGTATTGAGTACACAATCGAAGACATTGTCCTCGCACAAGGTAAGTCTGGTGCTTACAACAACTGGTGGCTTGGTTCGAGCTCAATGATAAAGATAAAGGCAGAAAACATGACAGATTCATATGCTCAGGAGCTGTCCGAAATGGCCAACAAGTTGATTATGGCAGGACTATCTAAGAGTTTCGCTAGAGCAATCAATGCTATCGGCATTGGAATATACAAATTAACAAAACCACATAAAGTGGGTCGTTGTCTAATTGGGTGCACGAATGACCAATTCGATAAAAGTAAGTCCGTGGTTTTCATAAGTATGAAAAACAGTTCGGCTGATGCAACTATGATGGGTACTTACGCGCTTGATTCTGAAAAATTGTAGTATTTAAAACACTTTAGATTAAGAATATACATTGTATATTCTAATACTTTTTTTTTGAACAACCATGTTGATTAATAGTTAATCAAGAGTTCTGGAACACTATGCCAGATGGATATCTGAGTAATATACACTGTATACTATTTTAACAAATAGCTCCCTTTAAAATATACAGTGTATATTTACAATGTGACATCAATACTGGTCCCATTAGAATATACACTGTATATCACCCCAAAAATTCACATCACTTAAGCGTATTGATTAACTTAATTAAACTATCTGGGTCAGAGGTGTAGAGCGATACCAGCTCCTTTTTACTTAGGTTAGTTAGTATCTTGGCTATCAAATCCTGGTTAGTATTGGTTACTAGGTTCTGAACCTTAAACTCTGAATACCCCATAACCATCGCAACATACAAGTGCCTGTTTTCCTTAAACCACTTCCAATAGGCAGACTTAGAGAAGCCTTCATCTACAAGTCGATCTGGAGCACTAGGCAATCCTAGTTCGGCGTTAACCTCTTTTATGGTTTCCAATTCCACCAGCCTGTTGACAAATAGCTTTAGTTCATCGTAATCATTACAGTAGTTGAATGCATTATCCAACATGAAAGCCTGTTTCGGCTTTGATTTCTGCCACAGTTTTATTGTGCTTTCACTCTGTTTAAACGCTTCAGCTAAGAGAGATAAATCGTTTTTATAGTCATAAGTAAACATAATTGTTTTATAGATTTAATAGTGATTCGAGTAAGGGTTTTGGCGTTACATTTCTTGTAGAACGTTTAGTTACTTTTGTCGTATGCATATTACTATCGACTCGATCAGGAGAAATTGTAACATTCGTATTTACTGGCATTGTACATAAATCCGTTGATAGAGATAGACGCTGTTCGAGTGAAAACTTTGATATTGTTTCACGAAGAGAAAATCTCTTTATATCTTCAATTTGAGCTTTAAACCACTCGAGGGTGATAAGAGCCTCAGATAGGTTTGACTCATATTCTCCCAACCGAGTTAAGTAGTTTTCTACGCTTGGGTTAAATGAAGCTAGAAAATCTTGTTTGTCTAAGTTAATCACATTTGAGGCTGGTGTTTCGATATTACTTAGTCGCGTGTATAGAGCTGCATTCAGATTTCTCAATTCAGTTTTTAGACAAAGATATTCCTCTGAACTTTTATACTTAAAAACATCGTCAAATTTCAAGTTAGATAGGTCTTTAGATACCTTAGCGATTTTTGAAACTGTTTCACTATCAATACTATTAATGGCATTTGAATACACTCCTTTAAGTGCCCAGTTCATCGCAATAGATTGCTCTAGTACTGAAACAACTGAGTTTAGCTGTTCGATTGTAAAGTGTGTAATTTCCTTCTTAATAGATGGCTTAGCATTCAGTTCTGTTAGTTGGTTAGTAGAGAGAGAACTTTTGTAGAACTCTTCAATCGATTTGAACGAGTCTGAGCTTAATAAAGACCAGCACTTTAATGTTCGATGAATCTGAGGCTGATTATCGGTCAAGAATAGTGTGGGATTGTTTAGCTTGACAGTTGATTCACCAAATCGAGCCAGGTATTTCTTCAATCTATCACAGTGATTCCTTAATCTACTCTCACAGCCTTCCAACGGCCTAGACAGTTGCAGCTTTATTTTGTGTCTTATTGCGTTTCTACGCTCCCGAACATGAAGTAATAGCTTAGCTTTATCGATCCTATGCTTTTGCATAGAAACCATAAAAGGCAATTGTTTTAGTTCTGATGCATTCATGTCTTGGTAGTCGAAACAACCAAGTTCTGACAGTAACTCTGTTCTCTTGGCTATGTCGAGGAATGTCGGGTAGTACTTTAACGATATCCTAACGGCCCCTGTCTCTACCATAGAACGTGCCACAGCTCCTAATTGCGTGGACCGTACTGATTGTTTTCTATTAGAGAGAGACAATCTACGTCTTCTTATGTTCTGAATGAGTGCAAGATCATGTTCAGCTTTAATTCTTTCGTAAGGTTGGGTTAAGTGCCACTGACTGAGAGTTCTTTCATTAACTACAATATTTAACTTGTCGCCTAGAGCGGCATTAGGGTCAATATAATGTGCTGGTGTAAAAACATCTTTAACTTCTTCGCCCAAGAGATCGATGTCAGGGTGAAGCACTCTATGATTATCTGCATGCGCATAGTGAAGTCTTGGATTTGTTTCAAGATTATAGAAAGAGAGTCTTGTTGTTCCCTTAGTAAGTTTACCTGATCTAATTTTTGCTACACGTTTTGTGAAATCTAATGAAGGTTTAACTTTTCGAGCCTTTTCCTGGTATTGGATATCAGTAACATGCGATAGATAGGGTATAGAAAGCTTGGTGTTTATCTTTCCACCGCCAAACATAGAACTAAAGGATGCATAAATCACTTTCGTAGCTTCTTGGATAGAACTAAAGTCAATGCTACTAATTTGCTCATCAATTTCGTTATACCAATTTAGTGCTTTTTTGTTTGCATAACCCTTAAGTAGACTAGTTTTAAAGTACTCTGAAAATGCACTAGAAGCTTTACGTCCATTACACTCCAACTTGATTACCTTATCAGAGTTACTTGAAATCAAATCAAAGAGTTCAACTCTCTCAGCATTGACCATCACTGAAATCCTTCCTAAGAGATCACAATGTTTAGATCGAGAAGTGTCCTGGCTGATTGGTTCCAGCTTTAAATTATGAGCAATACTCACTTTTACAGGTAACTGTGTTTTAGGGAGGATCTTCGTGGTGCAGTTAAAATCGCTTTCATTCAAATCGCTCGCATCTATTGGACGCTCCCAGTAGCTAAGAAAGGACTTATGATTATCAATAAACCGCACTGGGTCATTGTCAACATTAAGAGTTTTCATTAATACGGCTTCAGGTAATTTCGATGAGTTAATGCTGATTTTTCCATGAATAGATTCGTACTCTGCATTACTTTTAGGATAAGGAATCCAGCCATTACCTCTCAAAAGTTCATTCCAGATAACCAAAGGTCTATAGGGAAGGGCATTTACTCCATCTAGACTCCATCTAAACGAAAGATAAGCAGCATGCTTTTCAGAAAAAATGTTTATTAAGGGTTTCTGGGCCTCTTGAATGTACATATCAAGAAATGCTCTTCTGGCTTTAGCGTTCAAGCTTCTATCATTTTTGATGTCTATAACGCCTTCATGTTGGTCGACGTACCCACTTTTATATAGTCGTTTGAACTCTTCAGCTTTTTTAGATGACTCAATTGAAATTTGAGCAAAATACCTAACCAACTTTTCTAAATACTTTACTTTTAGAACGTTCGGCTGAAATGCTACTCGTTGATATGCTGCAAAATCGATAGCTTTGGCATGCATCATTCTCGCATCCATATTGCAACTCAGCTGAAACATGAAATCTCTAATGCGCAGAACCTCTTCCTGTAAAAACACTTTCCATCGAGTATGTTTAGCTAGTGAGTTTTGGGTTTTATCGTGTTGAACCATTGTGCATAGTGTGCATCCAAATCGACTAGATCCATTGCAACCATTTGAATTCTTTTGTCCTACTGCAATCTCACAAACATCAGAAGAAGCATTCCCATAAATGGCCAAAAGCAGGGCGAAATCAGAAAGGAAGCCGGGAAGGGGAGGGAGCCCAGCTAAACTACGAGTAAGAGGTTTAGCTCCAGAAAGTTCTAAGGAAGTGAAAACCTCTTGGGTAGACCAGTCACGTATTGGAGCGTATAGAAACAGTGGGTAGCCTGTATTTAAGTCAGACTCTTTCATCTCTTTCAATAAATCACTTATAGACTTATCACTGGTTCCCTGAATAACCATATTACCTTTTCGCTTTGTACTCTCGTTGTTTCTTTGCCCTGTAGCGCAAATCACATCAAAACGGGTGTATTGCTGTAGTTCTTCGTCTGATTTAAAGCGGTCCAATAGGTTTTTTAAATATCTTTCGCTAGGAACAATTTTGAGAATAGAGCTGCAGTCACTATTACGTTGTGCATTTGGTATTAGCTTATTACTAGTCAGGTATTTGTTCGCGTACTCTTCATGAAATGACGGAGTGACAATATCGTAGTAAACGTTAATATCGTTATCTTTTGCATAGTCAATAAACTTAGATTTAACCCACCTGGTGTACATAACCATTGGAAGTGATTCCGAAAGAGTGTCAACCGTTGAAACAATTAAGGGGCGAGTTTTTTCGATCCAACCATTTTGAATACAAACTCGATAAGCTTCAGAAGCAGCATTCAAAACTGTGCTGGAGTCTTTACCCATACTGCAAGGAACAAACACTAGCGAATCACTAGATCGCAAAATCGTTATAAACTCTTCTACAACCGCATTGAACTTGAAGCTAACACTCTCGTGCAAAGCCACCAATTCGTTTTCTATTAGGTTTGTTGTTTCAAAAATATTAACCATTGGCTGAACCATTACTAAAGACCGACAACTATATAATACCATATTTAAACACACTTTATAGACTTAAATATACTTAGTGCACTTTTTTGTGCACATATATTGAAGGAGGTGTATTTATATGGTATTTTACTTCTATTCTTTTAGTCATCGGGTCAAGACATGTACACACCAATTTATTCTGAACAAGACCTTCAATTAGTACTCTTCAGAGCTAACGAGGGTATTTGCACGAATGGCATTTCTGTATTTGAGGGGGTAATAACAGGCAAAGAATTTGCTGAGAACTTCACTGAAGAAGAGAGCTCAGATAGTTTAAATGAGTATCAAAAAAGACAGAGAGACCTTGAGAAAGGTCGTGCACAAGGTTTGATTAAGTATTTCGACAATAGGGAGGATACAGTACTCCCTAGCATTACTGTCTTTGTTTCTTCATTAAAACTCCATGAGGAAATATCTATTGGTAACAAAGAAGTCGTCACAGCCACATTAGAAAGTTCATCTGACCGTCTTGTATGTGATGGTCAGAACCGTTTGAATTTGTTTAAGGACAGAGTTACGAATGCTAGTCCTACTCAGTACCATACGCTGGGAGTTAAATTCATTGTTACAAACACGGACACCTTAGAGCCAGTCACTCAAAAGATTAGACAGGTATTTTCTGACTACCACTTACACCTTCGTAAACCAACATCAGCACAAAACTTATTCTTTGACAGCTCGCAAAGCTTTTCCAGATTAATTAGGGACCAGATACTCGATAATGTATTAGTTGATGGTCATTCACTAAAGCGGTTTATAAGTACCACAGGAAAACCCAAGAAATCCCAGTTAATGGACTTGAAGCAGTTAGGCGATTTCATTTGTACCGCATTAGGTACAACTCCTGTAAAAATGAACAAATTGCTTGAAGGTTCAAGCGATACCGAAGCTGAAATAATTCGCTTAACAACTCCATTCCTCACCAAGTTTTTTTCTCTTATACCTATGAGGTTTCTTTCAGACTCAGGGCCAAATGTTATGTACACGAAAAGTATATTTTGGAAAGGGACTGCGATAGTAATTCGATCTATCTTTGAAGAGCATTTGTCTCGAATGCATAAAGCCCCCATTGATTGGTCAGTACTAGATGGGATAGTTCGATTGCCTGTGAAAGATATTACACATGACTTTTGGCTAGAGAATAATGTAGTACAGAAATCTATTTCAAGAAATGGAAGTATTAAATACAGAATGATCCGCAGCTCAGAGAGAAGCTGTGCTACTGCTATTTGTAAAGAACTAGAACTACCCTCAGTGGGAGAAGAAGTATGAAGTCACCAGAGAGTAATGACTTAGACCTGAAAGCACATCGATGCCCTAATGCGATGACAATGGCGAGAATGGGTCTATCTCGAGCAATTAAGGAAGGTGTTAATGAGTACAACATATACAGCATAGAACCACTGTTAGGAAAGCACATATCTGCTTACTTAAATGATGTCCAATGTAAATTTGAAATTCACATTGAATCGGTAAGGATACGTGACGAACATAAAAAGTTATGGTGTAACGAAAGCACAATCTTTGATGAAGATGATTTCGAGTTTGCAGAGCACTACTGTCGGTACCGTATCGCCTTCACCAACAAATCAAATTATGGTGAAAGTTGAGTACAACCCTTAAAAGAAACCGTGAACCAATTTCCTTAGTTCGAAAACTAAAGTTGATTGTAATTCGCTCAAGGCCTATATTGCTTTTTATCCATAAATGACAATGGTAGATTGCAATGAATAACATTAATCTCATTACAGTGGGGATTGCTTTAGCGGTTTCCGCGCCCTCTGTAATTGCTTCAATCAAAGCACCACACAATGCAGGGAGCTACAATAAAGTTATTAAGGTTCCTTCACACATGAACCAAACAAGTGCAGTTGGCTTGGATGATACTTTAGGCTCCAGAAACATCTCTGACGAAACAATCGTTGAGCTCCCAACCGTCCCAGATGATCCAGTAGGGGACTTTGAGATCCCCAAACCTGGAGAGGATGAAGATGAGGCAGTAGATATTACTATTAACTGTGGATGTGCTTCTGTGAATGTCGCAAGGGGAGCATGTTTTTCTCCAAAAAGAGCTAAAAGCGCAATGGACAGCAAAGCAAGTGGGTACTTTAGCTCATCTTATGGTTCATATTGGCCTAACTCGTCGAACATTGATTTCCTTGTAACATATAACCTGGAAACCAAAGGGATCACAAAAATAGCCATCACTGATCATAGTAAAATATACAATCTCACTGATGAAATCGCTAATGCTGGTTTATTTGAAATTTCCGGGCCAGTGACATCAACTGCTACACCTAGCTGTAGAGTAAGCTTAACTCGTGCTGCGTTTGCTGACATGGGATACTACACAATGGGTGCAGATGATCCATGGAGAGTAAGGTATAGAGGGTGGGCACATTACAACAAACCTTCCGGTTCCAGATACAAAACTGTAAATGGTGGTACCACAAGCACTCGACCTCCATCCGGGAAGACCTACTATTACTAGATAGCTTGAGTTTGTAAAAGCTTTTCTGGGCCTCTCAAACAAACCTTCCTTGGTGTACCAGGTCTTAATATACAAGTGGTACATCAAGGACGTTTTCTTAAAGCGTTAGTTTTCGTCCTAAATGTCACCCCAGACACTATTGGACCATAGTAAATCAATAAGATAGAAGAACACCTCTATCTAAGTGTGACATCTAGGACGAAAGTTTTCTATCTAGTGCCACCGCATATATTTAACTCATTGATATGCTTTTCTACTTTCTTATACTCAAGTAGGCTTTACGTCCTAGATGTCACAGAGAAGAGATTTTTATCTTTATTTTCAATGCTTTAAATATATTCAATGATATCTATAGTAACTAGCTTTTCTTAAATTCCCAACTGGGCTAAACCATTTTACCCCTACGAATGTTTTCGTCCTAGATGTCACCTATCACTCTTTACTGTATATCGAACGTAGAGAAAGTATGACTCCAGTGTGTAGCTTATTATATCAGCCTAAGGCACAAATAAAATATCTTTTATTTTCAGTCAGTTATAATCATTAAGTTTGAGCTTTATTCTATAGAGTACTGGACACACATTGTTGCTTCTTAAAGTATCATTTTAAAACCGTCCTAAATGTCACCCCTCACGCTCTTGACACAGAAAAACAATTAAAATACATATACTTATAAAAAATCCGATTAAAACATCGCCATAGAACAGTGACACCTAGGACGAAAATAGAGAAAAAAACGCATTGCATATTCATTGATCCCTTACTTTCGTCCTAAGTGTCACCCCTCCAACTAGAAGCAATAGATACTATCCTTATAATTCAATACGTTAGAAGGAGTTCTGAAAAATTAGCTTAACCTTCATTTACAGGGTTTTCATTCAAAGGAAGCAAAAAAGCAGGTTATAAAGAAGGAATTGGGTCTTCATCACCCACAAAACAACTTCAATCACGGATAAAAAACAACAATTAGGGAGTTGGATCACAGTTATTGAGAGGTTTAGCCACCAGCAATATCTGGTAAAGGTGACACTTAGGACGGTATTTTGAGGCAGAACTAGCACACTTGATTGTTGAATGTGCTAGTTGGATGGAAATTTACTTCTTTGGTGTGCTAGTTGAAGCTAATCTTCATCATCTGTGACTATTTCATAGTCGGTTACATCAATGACGTCATCTGATTTCTTCATTGATGTACCTTTAGCATCTTTTGACTCTTCACCAAACTTCTTAATAGCGCTTAGGACAGCAGGGGATATATCTTCACCATTCAGCAATAGTTCTCCAATCTGCTCAGTCAATGCGACCATTTCACTCTGCTTTGGTTGAAGGTTGGCATTGATAGCTTTGATTGCTGACCTTGCAAGGGATAGTTTACTTGGGGCCTTTTTAGAAAGCTCCCAGGTAAACTTAAATGCGACAGTCTTGGTACCTTTTCGAACATCCTCGTAGGAAAGACTTTTGAAAATGTGCAACTTATTAAGTTCTTCAATTGCTGGGTTAAGCCAACGTTTCTTAAGAACCGCAGTTCTGTCATACGAAGAGGGCAGTTGCCACCTAGAGCGCATCCAATCAACATCTAGAATTAGGTTATTTCTTAAATTCTTCCACTGATTGATAGCCTCATAAAGCCTCATGGTATAAACGGAAGATAAGTTTCCTGCTTCACCTATCAGCAGCTGTGTATAGTTTGATGTGGTTTGGTTAATGATACTAATCAACTCAGCATTCAAATACAGCACTACATGTCCTCGTTTAGGACGATAGCTCTGTTTAGTGGTCCAGTGGATAGCATCATAAGCTTTTTCACCATCTTTGCTGTCTTCATCAGGAAGATAGATAACCACACTTTTCTCATGTAAAGATTGTGCTGCGCGTTGTATGTCTCTTGATAGGTTTTTCTTCGACTCATCATCTATCTCGAAGTACTCGATGAACTCTTTGTTAGAAATAGTGATCGGATACTGACCATATTCCATTGTTTTTAAATGTTCGGGAGTAGGGTTTTCCTGATTAATCCGCTTGAGGCACATGTATACAAGCCGCTTCTCATAACGAGTAAGGCTATAAGCTGCCGTTGTTAAAGCGTTCGCTTGTCTAACAGTAAGATCGTTTTTGCTGTTGTTCTCGGTCATGATACTGATACACACAATAAGAAATTGTACCAAATGTAACATTGTAGGCTTAAATGTGCCAGTAAGTAAGCAAACCAACCTTATACATACTTATACAGACTTATCCACAACCGAAAGCGTCCTAGATGGCACGGTAAGTCGTCCTAAGCGATCTTCAAATCTTCCTAAATGTAATAGTGTTTCGTCCTAGATGATCTTAAACGAATTCCTAACTACTTGAATTATAAAAACATAGATAAGTTATCAACACCCTAATAAGATCTTAAAAAAGATCTTAATAAGATCAATAAAAAAATTATTATTAAATAGTGTCTAGAAATTAATCAGTTAGAAGGGTAAAGGGACGATCTTGGAGAACAAAGAAGTAGTAATAGTTCTTTTTTTGCATGTTAACTCAAAAAGCCACTCAGTAGAGCTATATGAGCTAATTTGCTCTATTTAGACACATATACCGGGTTGTGTCCAATCATAAGCATAGAGGCGCTCTCAGCTTGCATTTGCCCCAAATTTTCAATGACGATCTTTAGATCATTCATTTAATTAACCATTTGGTTTAAGGATCATACGCACGAACACAATGGGTTTAATCTTCCGAGGCTCTCCAGAACCATCATGTCATATAAACAAAGAAAGTTAAAAAATCATACACAAACAACTGTTATAATATGGTATTTACTGTTATACTAATGGGGAATTAACGGTTCTATCCCGTTGAAATATATGTAATAGCTTGGGGGCTAAAATGAAAAGAAGATCTTTTGTAAGTAGAGAAGAACTAAACTACGCTAAAAATTTACTAGTCTCTTATGGCTGTATGAATAAGGTGATTAACAGCGCAATTCAAATGGTAGATGAACTTGATATTGAGCCTGGCCTAAAGTTCCAGGCTAAGATGGGATCATTTAAGAAGGAATTGGATGTAGCTATATCAGCTATAGGAAAACCAGAATCACGTGCCAAGTTCATTCTAAACATAACGAACTTCTTGGTATCATGGTATGAAAGTGGAAATAAGTGCTTAGACAAGTTCTCGGTTGCCAGGTTTTCAATTTTGCTCTTTCATGCTACTGAACTTAAATTAATATCCGCTCGACAACAATTGGATATCATTTATGGGTGTTTGAAAGTTAGCGAGTTACCAAAATCAGACACACATCTGTTAATCCAACTGCCCATAACCCAGGATATCTTCACTTTAGAGAAAGTGCAGTCTCACCAATCTAAGGCTCATGTTATCAACCAAGACGATCATACCCTCGTTCAACTTGATATATCTGATGTTCCAAAAGAAAACCAAAGTGCGATAATTGGTGCGCTAGACGATTTAAGTCTGGATGAGGTCTCACTTTCAAAAGATGGAAAGTACCTTTCATTACTCGCTCCATTAACCTTGGAATGCGGCTTAGAAGATACACTCAAGAAGGTTGAAGCTCTAAAGGCGTGTTCAATGCTTGATGTATTTTGCCAATTTAAACCAATCTCTTTAGAAGAAATAGCTGTTAAGTATTGGGATGGTAAGCAGTACTTTGATGAGCTGGCGACAATGTATAAAGCAAGCTCTCAGTCAGAATCTACTCGACAAACTATAAGCAGTGCACTTGAACTAGTTAATACCGGTTACATTCTGAGTTCTTTAGATGGTTTATCCACTCTTTGTCATCGTTTAGCTGTAGATACGGACAAGGACTATAAATATAAAGGATCGTCAGCTCTATATGAGCTTCTGGACACTCTAAGGGGGTTTTATAGAGACTTACTATGGAAACTCGAAGATATGGGTTATGAGTTTCAATATACATCTGCATTTTCGAACGTGCTTTAGTTGATTTTCGGGGATTCCGATTAATGCTTCCACTAACTAAACACATTAACTCGGATTCCCTTTGCTCCCTGTCGCACTTACAAGGTCATAGCGCTAGATTTTAGCTGTATGTACTGGATAGAAACTAGGCATGGGTATAGAAGTTAATCAGAAACACTTCGACTTGATTTAACGTTTGACACTAATTAATAAATCAGCACTCAGAGGGAAACATTTTGTCAGATTTAGACTTCACAAAGCACTGGACATCCGAACGTACCCGCAAAAAGCAAACAGCTCTAACAAAGCTATCAAATGGACTTCTAAAAGAAGTAGTCGAAGACCCATTCTCTAGAGACTTGTTTGAACTCGAAGAAATTGAAGCGATGAAAGTCGCAGCAAAGGCTTTGAGTAAAGCAAAAGAAAAGTTTACCAAAATTAAAGAGAAGAAAGCCCGTATCGAAAAACGTAAGGCTCAAGAGTTAGCAAACATCAATAAACAAGCGAAAAAATATGCTATTGAGGTATTAGATTCGCTTAATTCCAATCCGGATACTTTTACACGAGAACAGCTGTGCCTATGGGTGACGGTCGCTCACTTTACTAGTTCTGTTTTAGATCCTGAGAGTTGGGAGATAGACATTAACGATAATATTGCTAATCACTATTTAGAGAGTGATCACGCATTAAGAAGGCGTAATGTTTGGACTATGAGAAGTAAGGCTCTAAACGCTTTCGAAAATTATTTTAAAAGAGCATGGCAATTCTCTTTTGAAACAGACTCTTGGGTAGTACGAGTGCCAATTAAAGAGTCCGTAGCACAACTTAAGGCACTAATAAATCATGATGAGTACATCAAAAATGAAAAGCTATATGCTCATTTACTTGAGCCTTTAGAGGCTTACAATCGTGAGGTTGATGCAATTAAACGACGCAAGAACATGAAGTCTATTTAACCAGGAGAAGATTCACCAATGACATACGAAGAATTGTACGCCGACTGGGAGTATTTGTTTAAAAAAGTTGGCTGTGCTGAAGACATGACGGGTGGTTATGTTGACTCTGAAGATTTAGAGGAACTACTTAAAAAGCCAACTAAATCTACAGCAAAGAACTGCTTGAATAGACAGATCGATTATTGGTTCAGAGCTGGAATTCAGTTCGACTATGACCTCAAAGGTAGGTCGGTTTTCGATCTCATAGAAGAGTATCCGAAGATAGAAGAAATCGCAGACAGACACTTTGTTGATTTAGATGATTGTCCCGACCCTTTCGTTAAGACAAATGATTAAAGGGGAAAGCATGGTAGATTTAACTATTTATAATATTCGACCTGAGCCTAAAGAAGCTGTCTGCATTGGCTGCGGGTGTAGTGATAATAATGCATGTTTTGAGAACTCCCAGGCATGTTATTGGCTAAAAGTGGATAGAGAAAAACAGCAAGGTGTTTGCTCAAACTGTCATGACCTTTTGTCTCAGTAAATTTAGGAAATGGATGAATTTTCTATAATCACAATCGCTTAATGCCTAACTATAGGAAGGAAATAATGAGTCGTCTTGAAACACTTATAGAACAGAGCAATGATGAACTTTGTAGTGTGTCAGTCCCTGTTAAAGAACAGTGTCTGAACCGATGCAATGAATGTCCAGTTGATGATGAGTTAATTGGAACGTTGACAACAGATAGTAAGAGCTCAACAGAAGAGTCACCAAATGAGTGAGAAAGTACTTCTAGGCACATTATTGGTTGCAGGTTTTTTGTTAGCAGTGAGATGGGCATTTAAGAGTGATACATCTTCATTTGATGAAGCACTTAACAGGTTTCTATCAAGTGAACAACGAAAAGAGAAGAAAGGTAACTCAAATCCTAGTAGTGCTTACGAACGACGCAGGAAGGCTATGTTTAGCGGCACAGATTCGATGGGTTGCTATCAAAAGCACAAAAAGGCCAACGAAAGGCTTCATCGTAAAAGGTGAACCTTAGATAAAAAAATAGGCCCCATATCATGCAATATGATGACCTGGTTTATTAATTGGTCTGGGATGTATTGGTGTAGGAGAGGAATAAAGTTTCATGCTGGTTGTCTTGAGCATCCACAGATTGAGCGGTCCCATTCAAATACGTTTCTGGACAATTATCATTTTCGGAAAATCAAACATTAGCAATCCATGAACAACTCTATGTCTGGGAAACTACTCCCGAACTCATTATTAAGGTTGATTTAAAACGCCCAGCCCCAATATTCTTATAATCCACCCACAACGCTACCTTGGCTATGCAAATCAAACGAGACTTTGACTACTACCACAACCTTCACAACGTCATTACCCACGCCCTGCTTCATTTGCTGTGTCAGGTTTCCGCATCTTCCCGTTTTGTTCCAGTAAAATCACGCAATGACATACTGATAAAGTACCTTAAGCCAAAGCTCAACGATAAGTCGTTATCGAATATCAAAAAAGACATCAAACTGATGATCAGCTTAGCAAGAAAAAAAGGTGGGAACCTAGAAATGAAACTGCATCAACTTAATTCACAATCGAAGCATACAAAACTCATCGGTGCTGAAAAGCTTTATAACCTACTCGTACACCTTTATGACGTAGAGGGTATCGAATCAAGACTGTTTGAGGAGGGTAGTGAAGCGGAGCCTGGGATTCTTTATATGCTAGAGGAACAAGTCGAACACGGTTTTGACCAAGAACACAATCAACTCACCCCGTTATCGATGCTTATCCAACTAGAGCGTGCACCTGAATTAATTGAATCGATTAATGCTCACGGCCTATTTCTTGCTGAAATGAAAGAGTGGAACACCGAGAAACATCAAGCCCACATCTTAGTACACCCAGCTTAAAAAAGCTGGCTAGCCATCATTTAAACGCCCGCTCATTCTATCTTCCATGAACTGGCTTCACCAGCTAGTTCTAAGTTGGACATAAACGTTTTAGAAATGGCGGCGTACTCTGATGGCTGCCATTAAGTATAAAACTTTAATACTCAGTATCAAACTTATTGCTTAGTAACGAAACTTTATTCCTCACAAACAAATGGAGTTAATGGGTTTGAAAGCTCTCCACTAACAGGGTTCCCCCTAGTCGCCACCGAGGCCCACCCGCCGGACTTACCCCTGCATTACTAAGTCTCGTTCCTCGCCAAGTATTGCCGCTCATGGCTGTTGTCCACCAGCGCTAGTACGATGCCAACAAACCCCCGTTGTCACCGTCCTAGCAGAATGCTGGTGGCCATATGATTCGCCTTCGGCGAGCTAAAAGCATTTGTATCGCTTTTCTTAACGGCTTCGCCTAAAAAGCTGACCCTCTATCGAGCCCTATTGTGTCGCCTTTGTCCGGCCCAAAGTCCAGATAATAAGTTAATTATATTTCACAAAGGTTAGTGTTTAAATGTGGTATCTATTTGTTGTTTTTTATATAATTATGACATAGTTAAGGCAAGTGAGATCAATTGCTTGGGGGCAGTATGATAAAGGTATTAGAGAAGAAAGTTTCTCTCCATAGAAATAAACTAAGAGTATTCTTCGAAGGGCAGTATTTACTAATGGCGGGTTTTAAAGGAGGGGCTAAGTTTCAGCTTAAGTCTGACCGTACAAAGAAAGAAATTAAAATAGTTATTGATCGTTTCGGCTCTCGACAAGTGACCAACTCAAGACGAAACGGTAAAGAGCGACCTGTCATTGACTTAAAGCACGCTGATTTAGATATTTTCGGAGACCATGTAAAAGCCTACATCAAAGATGGTGAAATCCGAATTGTCGAATTGCATTCAGTCCAAGAGATTCATGACAGAGAGCTGAGGTTTAAGGATATGACGAGAAATCTTAAGCCATTAAACCATGCCGTATTCAGCTTTAATTCTAATTTGGTACTCCTTTCTAACGAGTTGGAATACAACTCGCCAATAGAGCTGTTTGATCTAAAGAAGAGTAGCATCAAGGCTGAAGTGATTAGCTTACAAGGTGCGCCAGAGGCTAATTGTTACTTTTACTTAATGACTGCCTTCATCAAAACACTTCAACCATCTGCAATTTTTATAGATACACAGTGGACAGAACCTCTTGAAGCCGCATTTTCCCATACTATGAAAAATATGGGGTACGTAAAAAGTGATGAATTGAATGGTTACTTATCTAAAAATATCTCAGGGGCTGAGCTTGGTTCTGCTTCTGTTGAACTAACTCCGGCTTCACTTATCAAGAAGTTATGTCTCGATAGAGTGATAAAGACTTGGAGGAATCTAAAACAAAAAGAGCGTGTTCAGAGAGCTATGTCAAAGTACAAAGCGAATATACCTTTATCCACTTCAGATATATTTAATGGTATAGGGGTATTGTGCTCAAGTATTTCCGATGGACTTAAGCGTAGTAACCTTTCTACTTTCGTAAAGGTAATTGTCGAATCGAGTGAAAGGTACTTCAATGCATGTCTGCAAAATAATCCTGTGTGGGCTGGGGAGGCACCGGAAGAGCAATACGGATTAAATATGCGATTGGAGAGTGTTGATTTGTCCAGAGGTGGTGTTAGAACGGAAGTCAATTCAGGATCGCTGCCTTGCGAAGGGAGTTCCATAAGCGGTAGATCTAAGAACGGAAATAAATTTGCAGAAGCACACAAAAATACAGGCGGGTGTTTTATCGATTTCTTGCACTGGCAGTCGATAACGAATCCAATTATTTCTGTTTTTGAGAATGTTACTTCATTTACTAAATCAAACTCATACGCTGTTATCGTAGATACGTTTAGTAAAGTGTTTGGGTACAACTTTATAAATATGACATTAGCAGGTTCTCAGTTTGGTGCACTTGAAGATAGAAAGAGGCTTTGTGGTATTGGATACTGCAGCTCCTTCAAAGAGGGTTTAAAGGACTTTATGCCCCAAAAGGTAAGGACAACTTATAAATATAGCTGCTTAGCTGATGTACTCGATGATATACCTGAAACTCATGAAAGCTATAAGCCCTATACATATTTAGTGGAAAAGGAAAAGAGAGACATTGCTCAAAAGAAAGGCTTTCGACTCCAGTGGCTTAAGCCTACTGCTACAAAGGTAGGGTGCATAACCAAATCATACCAAAAGTGTCGATCTACCGATCCATTTCTAATCCATAGCAATGGTAAATTAGCTAGGTTATTTACAACTGTTGAACATGCCAAGTGCAAGCAAATACCAGAATCGTTCGTTCGCGATCTGACCGTAGGACTAGCCCACGAATGTTTGGGCCAGTCGGTGATTTACTCGGCCTTTTGTTGGGTTGGTGAATGGGTTGGTAAGTGGCTTAACAATGTGTTAAACACACAATACGAGCGAATGGCGGTATAGAATCTAAATAGAATATCGACCTGCAATAGAGCTCTTTTTTATTGCAGGTTATGAATTTCTCTCCACTAACAGGGGTTCCCCCTAGTCGCCACCGAGGCCCACCCGCCGGACTTACCCCTTGCATTACTAAGTCTCGTTCCTCGCCAAGTATTGCCGCTCATGGCTGTTGTCCACCAGCGCTAGTACGATGCCAACAAACCCCCGTTGTCACCGTCCTAGCAGAATGCTGGTGGCCATATGATTCGCCTTCGGCGAGCTAAAAGCATTTGTATCGCTTTTCTTAACGGCTTCGCCTAAAAAGCTTTCCCTCTGTCGAGCCCCATTGTGGTCCCTTTGTCCAGGCCAGAGTCAATCTAAATAGTTAATTATATTTAACATTTATTTGTGTTTTAATATGGTATTTATTGGGGGTTGTTAGTATAATTAACACATCAAATAAATACGTCAAATCATTTGTTAAACATAGATAGCTTGGGGGCTACAGATGCAAAATTTAGTTAATAAAAAAATCGAGGAATACATTGGAGAAGACAAGGACCTGCTTGAATATAAGAGCCAGCTTGATCCTTCATCAATTGAGCGAGCTTTTAATGGCCAATCTCAATTTCCTGAGCGTCACGCCGCTCAAGCAGTAGTTGACTACTGCAACGCATTACGGACATTCAAAATTTCACTTCATGAGCTGATCAAGTCCACTTCGGAAAGCGCACCATCGAAGGCGTTTAATTGTTCAGTGGAAGAAATTGTTGAAATTGAGTTTGAAGAATTTCAAAGAAAGTTAAAACGCTACTTCGATGAGTACATAAGTGCAGAGTCCAAATGTATCTCATGGCATGTAACAGGGCCAGCGAGATTCCCTGTGGCGAAAGCAGAAAAGGCCAATAAGAATAGTAGGGATAAGCTTAATCAATATGCAGATTATCCTCAGAGAGCCTTAAAAGCCATTGCAAAGAAACTGTTCCCCGATGGGGATGGTTCAGTTGTCAAAATGTCATCAGATAACCCGGTTGAGCAATTAAGAATTAAAATTAGTGAAGCGGAAACAATGCATGGCTACATGAAAATAGCTAATCGTTTAGTGCCAGCTGCATATAAAGCGTCTGAAAATGGAGAGCTTACAGATAATAGTGCTGCTGTACTTGAAAACAAGATGCTTGAACGTGGTATACCTCAAAACCTCCTTAAAACGTTTTTGGAGCCAAATCCAATAGTAAACACTTGGGGACGATTTAGCTTAGCAAACTCAAATGCTAATATCCGACGATTAAAACAACGTTTAGTCGAAGCAGAGCGAGTCGAAGAAAGTCGAAATTCAAACTCATTAGAAGGTGAATTAGAAAATGGAATTAAGCACGGGGTTATTGATGGGCGCATTGGTATTTGGTTAGGTGGTAGGCCACCGAAAGAGGTTACCCAAAGACTAAGAAAGTTTAGCTTCAAATTCTCACCAACCCGAAATAATGCATGGGTTCGCGCTCATACTGTGAATGCTGAGGCGGTATTTAAGAGAGACGTAGTACCATTTCTTGAACAGCTAGATCCTCAAACATTTGATTAAACGCTCCCCAAGCGAAAAGCCCTTGCTTACAAAGCAGGGGCTTTTTTTTGTCCGTATAAATTCAATAAAAGAAATAGAGACCTTGCAAGAAAATTTCTCTCCACTAATAGGGGATACCCCTAGTCGCCACCGAGGCCCACCCGCCGGACTTACCCCAGCATCACTAGGGCTCGTCCCTCACCAAGTTCTGCCGCTCAAGGCTGTTGTCCACCAGCGCTAGTACGATGCCAACAAACCCCCGTTGTCACCGTCCTAGCAGAATGCTGGTGGCCATATGATTCGCCTTCGGCGAGCTAAAAGCATTTGTATCGCTTTTCTTAACGGCTTCGCCTAAAAAGCTGTCCCTCTGTCGAGCCCCATTGTATCGCCTTTGTCCGGGGTAAAGTCAACCAATATAGTTAAATATACTTAACTATATTTTATGTTTTAATGTGGTATTTTAGAGCGTGTTTTAGTATAATTTCCTTAGTTGCTTATGTAACTATCTATTTTAAAACAATTGCTTGGGGGCAATATGAAGATTTCATCATTCGATAAGAAAGTAGTCATTTCATTACTTAATCAGCTAACACCCGAAAAGACTGAAACATCCACGGAGAGAAACGGCGAAATAGACAAAGTAGCCCTAGCTGTTCGATTAGGGAAAATCCGATTCATTAAACAAGAAGACCAGTATGTAGATTTAAAAGCTCTATCTGGTGACCTATTTGATCCTGATGTGAACATCGATATAAGTAAAGAAGAACTTAAGCGAAGTGAAAGTGCTTTTAGAGTGCGTGTTCATCGTGAAGGTGTTTGGATTGTCGAATCGCAATATTGGACCGGGAGAGCTTGGGAAGGTATCGAAGGTATCTCAAACAATGTTATTTGTGGCTTTGTAGGTGATGACTTTGTTGGCTCTGGATACGAACTGGATTTAGGTCGCGAAGCACTTACTGCATACAATAGCCAACCCCTAGACGCGCTTGGCTTTGTAATTGATCCGTTCCGTCAAGAATAGTAATCGGTAAATCTAACGTGTATAGAGGGCTCAATGGCCCTCTTTTTTAAAAAGTTGCTTGGGGGCAGTATGGACAGAATCGTAAAGATCAACGAAGAAAAGAAGGTACAAGTAAAAAAAGCACTTACACTAGCATTCAAGTGCGTAAATGCTATTCAAGGCAAACGTCTTAGAAGCATCCGAACCCAACCTATTCAGAGCAAATATGGAAATTCCGACAAGGTGCTAGCATGCTGGTACAAACAGGTACGTGAATTCGAAACCAAACTTGGGTACTTACTGGATGATTTAAATACGGTGCTCCCTTACCTGGAGTGGGTCAATCAAGTACAAGATTTAGGAATCAAAAAATCTGAATGCAAAGGCCAACTTTTAGAGGTTGATTACATTACATGTAATCTCCTTACTAATCTGATTTACAAGTGTACCGCTTTTACAGAATCCTCAGAACACCAAGTAGGTCGATTTACATTCCACGAAATACTTCATGAGTTCATAAATTTAATGACTGTAAGGCATGCACTTGTTTACGGGCTACCACCTAAAATTGAAACAGTCTTCCTAAAGATGATCCGCAATAAACAAACAAGCTTTTTTAAGAATGGCTTTATCCCAGATCTGTTTGTTGTTGATGCTTGCAGTGAGATCAATAACACACTTAAAGCCATTAAATGTAGTAAAGATCGCGTATCTACCCACTCTGTAGAGCCTGGGTATAAGCTTACAGCTGAAGAAGCTAGCTACTACGATTTATATATACTGTAGAAAAATTTGACTGGTCATTATGGCCAGTCAAGCGCTCTCCACTAACAGGGGTCCCCCCTAGTCGCCACCGAGGCCCACCCGCCGGACTTACCCCTGCATCACTAGGGCTCGTCCCTCACCAAGTTCTGCCGCTCAAGGCTGCTGTCCACCAGCGCCAGGACATTGCCAACAAACCCCCGTTGTCACCGTCCTAGCAGAATGCTGGTGGCCATATGAATCGCCTTCGGCGAGCAAAAAGCATTTGTATCGCTTTTCTTAACGGCTTCGCCTAAAAAGCTGACCCTCTATCGAGCCCTATTGTGTCGCCTTTGTCCGGCCAAAAGTCAATCAATATAGTTAAATATATTTAACTGAAATTAGTGTTGTTATGTGGTATTTAACAGTCTGTTTGGTATAATGGCTATTATGGATTGGGGCAGAAATGCTTTAATCGTTGATTGATATTCAAGGCTTGGGGGCTTTATGAAAATTATCGTAACTGAAGGTGCATTTAAAGGTTGCAAGGGAGCACTACTTGAAGTGCTAGAAGATGGATTCTCTTATGTAAAACTTGAGACTTCAAAGGGTAGTGAAATTAAAGTAGTTTTGCGGGGCAATGAATTTGACCAATATACGGAGTTTTTAACTTCAGTTCGATTTGGCTCTTCAGAGAGCAAAGCTTTCGTTGTCAGTGCTATCAATCCTAAGCATGCAGCCTATATTGCAGCCCAGAACATTAAAGAGTGTTGTAAGAATGAAAATGTTCATGACTTTTTTGTAGATTTGGTAGCTGACCGGGAATTCAACATCAGTCAAGGATTTCAGTTCTCATCCAAAGAGCTAGAGCAAGATTTGTTTACTGGCTTAACAGCTTAATCTCAAGGAGTAAGAGAGGAATATCCATGCTGAAATATATTGAAAATAGCTTAACTTCAATACCATTGTGCGAATCAAGGTTTTCTTCTGGAGAGGAGGTCATTGTCGTTAATGGTTATGGCTTAGTTCTGCAAGGCTACAAAGTGATAGGTTTCTCACAACCGTGTCAAGAGAGGCAAGCCTATATTCACTTAGATTGGGACTGCTATTGGTTCTCATTACCAGATAGCAGGGTATTTAAAACCTATGAGCTGAGCTCTTTTTATCGTATCTACTCACCAACCAAAGGATTTTTAGGTTTGGACGATGATAACAGCCTGATCTGGCTCAGTAACTCGCAACACAGTGAACTTTACAGTCAAACCACAAAAGACAATTTTTCAGCTACTTCAATGTGTGAAAACGGTGTTGCTGATGCTGTTTATGTTAAAGCATTAGACTCAGAACCTACCAGGGATTAACGCTCCCCAAGCGACCAGCCCCGGCAATATTGTCGGGGTTTTTTTTGTCTCTCGTGTTAATGAATTCATAGAACTAAAATAGAAACTTAAAATTGCTCTCCACTAATAGGGGGTTCCCCCTAGTCGCCACCGAGGCCCACCCGCCGGACTTACCCCTGCATTACTAAGTCTCGTTCCTCGCCAAGTATTGCCGCTCATGGCTGTTGTCCACCAGCGCTAGTACGATGCCAACAAACCCCCGTTGTCACCGTCCTAGCAGAATGCTGGTGGCCATATGATTCGCCTTCGGCGAGCTAAAAGCATTTGTATCGCTTTTCTTAACGGCTTCGCCTAAAAAGCTGACCCTCTATCGAGCCCTATTGTGACGCCTTTGTCCGGGGCAAAGTCAATGTAATTAGTTAATTATATTTTACTTTATTTAGTGTTTAAATATGGTATTTGTCTATAGGGTTAGATATAATTATTACCAGTTAATCAACTAGATATATTGCTTGGGGGCATTATGGAAATTACAACAGTTATAGACGAACAAGGTCTGTCATTCATTCTTTCACAATCATTAGGAAATGTTGAGGTGCTTTATGACTGCGGTTCTTCCGTACTTCTAGACACCCCTAGTAGTGCGGAATACAAAAAAAAATTTGGTGCTAGTCGTCCCTCAAGAGCAGTAGTTGTTCACAGTGATATAAAGCCCAATTGCTTAAAGAGTCAGTTCATTATCAACAATATGAAAATGTCGGCACCCTTAGAAGACACTTTCTATTACCAATGGCTGGAGAGAAATGAGTGCGATACTCGCCAGGTAACAGGCAATAAGATCATTGATAAAGCCAATTTTTTGAACGCTCTTGGTTTCCACCCAGACATTCACTTCCTCAGTGAGGATACTTTGACTGTAATCAAGCATGCACATGACCATTTCTTTTTCAACAAACTTAATGAGAAAGAGCAATCTGATGATCACTCCATTGAACATGAACTGTCATTGCTTCTACCAATAGACAACACACTAGTATTACCTCAAAAGCAGCTGAAGCACTACAAAGCGATAAAGAACTTATTACTTAAGGCTGGAGGCAAATACAAAAAAGGTGCATTTCATTTCGAGTATAGAAACGTAGTTGATATACAAAAGAAACTTATCGAAGGAGAAGAGCTCAATGATAAGAAAAAATACCAAATGTTTTTCTCTCCGGACACTCTAGCAGATGAAATGATGATTGACTTAGATCTCAGGCCTGATCATAGATGGATGGAACCTAGTTGCGGCGATGGTAGGTGTGCAAATCGTATGGCTCGAATTAGTGATAATGGTGTTGCTATCGAGCTGAACCCTCAGAACTTCGACATGCTTAAGCATCATAGATACGCAACTCACTGTATGGACTTTATGGAGTACCCTGAGGGTAATAAGTTCGACCGTATTTTGGCTAACCCCCCATTCAATAAGCACCAGGACATTAAGCATATAAGAAAGATGTTCAATCACTTAGACATCGGTGGCCGCTTAGTTACCATAGCAAGTGATGGAGCGGTTAACGGGACCCGTAGAATTCAAAGAGAATTCCAAGAATGGCTGAAGGAGCTGGGCGCATCGGTCACTAGTTGTAAAGAAGGGACTTTCTCCGAATCTGGTACACAAGTGAAGACTGTAAAAATAGTGATTTCAAAAGGTAAATCTAATGAGTGTTAAATGTATAGCAAGACCTAAAGAAGGCGAGAGCTGTTTAATTACTGGACTAGAGGCATCTAATCTATATTGCTATGGGGAAAATTTTATCTTGAAGGAGTTGGTACCAGCTCCAGCTGATGGTTGGACCTACGAAGATTTAGAGGAGTGCTGCTCTAAGTTTGAATACGATTATGCAGATGTCTATCTAGGCGAGCAATGGATAGGCAGCACAGAAATTTAGTGGTTAATTGAGAATGCCATGGCCTTAGATTTTTTAAGGGCCATGTCACCCCAGGAATTCACTAAAGACGAACAGAGTAATAGAAATAATACCACAACATGGATGTTATAATGTGGTATTTTAATTCGTATTTTGTTATACTCTTTACATGGCTTGTTAATAAATTCAATTGCTTGGGGGCAATATGAGACACAATAATATTCTCATTTCTTTTGAAGAAATGAAGCAATTTCTCAAGTTTCATTACAGACATTCACGGCTATATGGCCGTAACAAAGATAATGGTTGGGATGATGGATACGGTGACCGCATTGTAGAGGCTTATCATATCGATATCATTAACGGTAAGCGCTGCTATATCTCCCGGCATGAGCACCAGAAAGCTGATGGCTTAAGTTTCTCTTCCCAGGATGTATTCAACTATATTGGATACATTTCATCAAATGACACCCTCGAGGCTGAGCTTGAAGTGTTAAAAGAAATGCTAGGCACTGACAGTCAAACAGAACCTAAGTTAGGTAAGAGCTCACATGTTACTACTAAAGATTTGGCAAAACAGAAATATGCTATTTACACGAGAATTTTAAGCCTTCGACCTCGAGCTAAAGTTTCTTGAGGATTACCAGTATAAAGTTTTATTTCGTTCGGCAACTAGGAGCTAATCTTATGAGTAACAATATTATCGCTTTCTTATTAATAGCAGCACTTTCTCCCTCGGTCAGCGCGGTGGGTCAAATCGATGAGAACGTGAAATATACCTCAATACCAACGGTTCATCATCTGAACCAAAAGTAGTAGAGATACTTCAAAACCCCTCAAAAAAACTCAGTGTTAAGCACTGAGTTTTTTTTGTCCTGTGAACAAGATATTGAGATGAATTTTCTCTCCACTAATAGGGGTTCCCCCTAGTCGCCACCGAGGCCCACCCGCCGGACTTACCCCTGCATCCCTAAGGCTCGTTCCTCACCAAGTGCTGCCGCTCAAGGCTGTTGTCCACCAGCGCTAGGACATTGCCAACCAACCCCCGTTGTCACCGTCCTAGCAGAATGCTGGTGGCCATATGAATCGCCTTCGGCGAGCAAAAAGCATTTGTATCGCTTTTCTTAACGGCTTCGCCTAAAAAGCTGACCCTCTATCGAGCCCTATTGTGACGCCCTTGTTCGGGCCAAAGTCAATAAATAAAGTTAAGTATATTTTACTATTTATAGTGTGTTAATATGGTATTTATTGGGGGTGTGAGTTATAATGTTTTTAAGTTAAGAGAACAACTTATTCTTAATCTATTTTTCCGATGCTTGGGGGCAACGATGATTAAACCAATTTCAGTTACTGTATTATTTTCTGAATCAAAAATGCTTGAAGAGAAAGATTACTCTATCGAAGATTTTGAACAACTTGCTCATGAAGTAGCTGCAAAATGCGAACTAGGGTATGAAAAGACAGATGTTAAGGTAACTTTCGATTCTGGCACGATTTTCAATATTGACCTAAGCCTGGGTCGTGGTTGCGACAAAAGTATAAAAGAGCGCCTAGGGAAGTTGAAATCGTATGTAGAAGAATTCAAGGAGCGATTGACACGAGAAGAGCTGCTTGAGTTTGGTTTTCTAACTAAGGTCGATTTAGAAGATATCGACAACAGCAAGAACAAGGCACTTTATTCCTCTATTATTGCCGAAGAAGCTAAGCGCAAGGAAGAGGAAGAAAAGAAAGCATACGAAGAAAGGCAAAAGCGCATAATGGAACATCGGAAAGCGGTAGAGGCTTTCCAGGACAACTTATCTATCCCTGAAGATGCCCAGGCGGTTATCGTTGCCAAATTTACCTCTATGAGTGATAGATCAGACCCTTATACTGATTATTATGAAACACAAACTAATAGAACCATCATCCTGGCATGGTCAAAGCACACCCGAGATCTATTTTCTGAGATGCGTAAAGCAGCGCTAAACCACCAAGACACCGCAGCCCTATCCGACAAAGAGCTTAGTACAGAGCACAGAGAAAAGTATTCTATGGGACGAGGCTTTTATCTGACAAATAAAGATTACATTCGTTGCGGTATAGAAATTAGAAAGATAGTGCTCAACACGAACGATAAAAAATCAAGTGTTCCTTATGGAGAAATAGCTATTCCAGAAAAGAAGGTTACTGGCAAGAAAACAGAAAACAGTAGTAATCAATCCGAAGTAGACCTTAAGAACTCTATTGTTGGGAAGGCCAAGCCAATTGAGGTGATGCATCACACAAAAAAAGGCCATTTAGTTTTCGTGGTGAACTTCGAAGAAAAACAAAGCCCTGATGTTTTTAAGTCGTTGCTTTCAGTGGCTAAGGAGAACAATGGGTATTACTCAAAGTTTAAATCTGATGGCGCTATCCCAGGTTTTCATTTTACTGACCGTTCGGATGTAAATGGCTTCTTCAAATGCATTGGTATGTTGGCTGATTACTCATGCCTTAACGAGCCATCTAGTAATGGTCAGCAAGACAACTCTACCAAGGAGCCTATCAAGCTTAATCAGTCCGAATTCGTCAGCGTCGAAAGTGGAAAAGTGAAGGAAGGGCAAGGAAGTAGCTACATCAAATCTATGATTGCCAATAAGAAAAAGCAACATGAAGATGTAAAGAAATGGATTGGATTTACTAAGGTTATCACAGTACAGGTGGGTAGCTTTCCACAGGAACAGATAGATAAGCAGTCATTTCTCGATATGTCAGAGTTGTTCTTAATGTCAGAACCAATCGTTAGTAATAACACTGTGGTTTATAGCTATGAAGATACGATTTTCACACTCGAACTTGAAGCAAACATTAGCTTGAATGTACATTAGACTTGGTATTGGTATTGGTTTTGGGTTGTTTTTTATGTGGAAATTATGTTATTACAATTTAGGGGGGTCAGCAGTAGAGAGAAAGCCTGAACCTCTTTCGCATACTTTAGAAGACAGCCTGAACATTCTCGAGCGAAGGTTTAAAAGCCAATGCCTAACAGAAGTGGTGAAGGCTAAACATTTTTCCTTGTACTCTATCTGTGTCCCCCATAAGGGAAAGAGCAATCAAAAGTCAATTAGTGGAAGATTGCTGGTATATAGAGAACCAGCACCAGAATAACCGCTCCCCAAGCGACCAGCCCCGGCAATATTGTCGGGGCTTTTTTGTCTCTGGTGTACATAAAACCAATCTACTACAATCGAAACATAAAAATTTCTCTCCACTAATAGGGGTTCCCCCTAGTCGCCACCGAGGCCCACCCGCCGGACTTACCCCTGCATCCCTAAGGCTCGTTCCTCACCAAGTGCTGCCGCTCAAGGCTGTTGTCCACCAGCGCTAGGACATTGCCAACCAACCCCCGTTGTCACCGTCCTAGCAGAATGCTGGTGGCCATATGAATCGCCTTCGGCGAGCAAAAAGCATTTGTATCGCTTTTCTTAACGGCTTCGCCTAAAAAGCTGACCCTCTATCGAGCCCTATTGTGTTGCCTTTGTCCGGTCCAAAGTCAATCAATATAGTTCAGTATATTTTACCATGTAAGATGTGTTAATGTGGTATTTTAGGGCGTGTTTTAGTATAATTTCCTTAGTTGCTTATGTAACTATCTATTTGAAAACAATTGCTTGGGGGCAATATGAAAACAGAGTTCTGCAATTACGATAATCTTAAAAAAGTCGCTCAAGGCCAAGCAATGCTCTTTGTTTGGCCAAATGAACTAATCAATAAATCACTCACAACAATTTCTTTTACTGATGAATCTAAAGAACTAGGTCTTCAACCACTACTGATAGACGCATTCACTGCTTCCATACTAGTAAAGGTGTTAGATGCGCTAAGAGAATCAACGCAAGATAAGGTTAAAGAGAGAATTCAAACAGACAGAGCGAACTTCTGTCTGTTCTACGAAAGAGCAATGAGTGTCATCTGACAATCAAGATCATTTGTAAATGTTAGGAGGAAAGACATGTTTAAGTACTTACCAATAGCAGCTTTTCAAGCTGAATCGTTGCCAGAGACGAATGCAATTGCTACTACCCCCGATAAAACTGAATATTATCTAGACATAGCCGCTGCCAAGGAGCTTTCAGTATATGACCAACTGGTAGATATTGAACCAGAAATTGCTACATTGGCTGAAAGCGGCACGGAAGTAATAAACTTAAGTGTTTACTAATTAATGGGTACTTGACCCCAGGTAAGCCGCAATGAGTTAACATTGCGGCTTACCTACTCTCCACTAACAGGGGTTCCCCCTAGTCGCCACCGAGGCCCACCCGCCGGACTTACCCCTTGCATTACTAAGTCTCGTTCCTCGCCAAGTATTGCCGCTCATGGCTGTTGTCCACCAGCGCTAGTACGATGCCAACAAACCCCCGTTGTCACCGTCCTAGCAGAATGCTGGTGGCCATATGAATCGCCTTCGGCGAGCAAAAAGCATTTGTATCGCTTTTCTTAACGGCTTCGCCTAAAAAGCTGACCCTCTATCGAGCCCTATTGTGTCGTCTTTGTCCGGGCAAAAGTCAATCTCAATAGTTAACTATATTTAACTTGAATTTGTGTGTTAATATGGTATTTAATGGCGTGTTTTAGTATAATTCCTTTAATTGCTAATGTAACAATACATTCTAAAAAACAATTGCTTGGGGGCAATATGACCAAAACTATAAGCAGCTTATCTATAAGCAAGAGAAAGAAGTACATAACTACTTGCGGAAAGACCCTATCTTTGTGCCATGAAATCCACATCTGTAACTATAATTACATGGATCAATATCGTACTCAGATTGCGAGAAGGAAAGAGCTGTTCCAGAAGAATGAAAATGCTTATCTCTATTTTTCATACAATCTGGAACCAGGCAGTCCAGTGTATTACTTTTCGAATGGTTACAATGGGATTCACATCGATGACGTAGACCGGGAGGACTGTCTATTCTTCGGTATTATCCTCACTACTCAGATCATAGAAACAGACCTACTCATCATTTTTTTAATGTCTAAGATGCTGGTCAAAAAGAAAATCAGAGAAGGGACATATGTCTATGGCATTCATGACAAGACACTACCAGGACAGCTAGCACACCACGAAGTCGTATGGGATAAGCGCAAACAACTTTTCAACGATCATTCTGAAGTAATTAAGAAAATAAATGAGATTCATAGCTACCTTACAAGCAAGGAGATATTAGAACTCCATAAGGAGGCCGTTCATCATTCAATCACTGCTAGTAAGGAGAATGTATGAGATTAGTAGGATTAAAGGTATTCAATAAAGATAAAGTATTAAAAGGGAAGGTTACCCAGCAATACACATCCAGTACTGATGATAGGGAGGTGCTACTAATCAACGATGATTATGAGATCTGTATAGAGCAGGTTGATTACATACTCTTCACTCTAAAGCTGGATGAGCGTGGTGAGCATCTAAGAATAAAATAACTCTATGATAGCGGCTCAGGTCCGCTATCGAGCCTTAATCCAGAAGAAAACATAATATCAGTCTCTTTCAATATCAAAGCTATCAATAGACTACCAAAATTTCATGTGTATAAATGTGGTATTTAATTCGGTCGCTTGCTATAATATATAATAGTTGATGACAATTGCTTGGGGGCAATATGAAATTTAGAGAAATTGATGGAAAGCAACAGGTTTGTTTCGAACTGGAGGACATTCCAAGTTTTGGCAGTGACATCTGGTTTCAGGTCGAATGCTTAGATGGTCTGTATTGTCTGCTTCTTAGTTACCTACGAAATTGCGGACCAACAAAGCAAGAAGAGACGATAAATAAAAAACGTAGACTCGCATTGCTACACATAAGAAAAGCATGGTGGATAATAAAAAGACAGAGATTACCTTTAGATGTCGTCAAAGGATTTAGTGTGTCAAACAAGTTTGCAAAACTTAAAGGCTTTACAGTTCTAGGATAGATTAAACTACAAGGTAATTGAGTGATGACTGATACAAGTGATCTACGACATGTGTATAGGCTAACACAGCTTGGCAGTGGTACATGTAAGTTTGGCGACTGTGAAGTTTGCAACGAGCATTTTGATACCGGTTACTACCTAGTTCAAATGAGAGTGTATCTGAATAGATTTACCGGGAATGAACATTTGTCATATTCAGGGTGTTTTACACTATTTGGTCATAAAGAATGCTTGATTACTCAAACATGACTATATCGATGATTTTTATCATACGCTAAAAAGAGGCTCCCAAGGGAGCCTCTTTTTATTTGGTGGGTTTGTGAGATTTTAGCTCTCCACTAATAGGGGATACCCCTAGTCGCCACCGAGGCCCACCCGCCGGACTTACCCCAGCATCACTAGGGCTCGTCCCTCACCAAGTTCTGCCGCTCAAGGCTGTTGTCCACCAGCGCTAGTACGATGCCAACAAACCCCCGTTGTCACCGTCCTAGCAGAATGCTGGTGGCCATATGATTCGCCTTCGGCGAGCTAAAAGCATTTGTATCGCTTTTCTTAACGGCTTCGCCTAAAAAGCTGACCCTCTATCGAGCCCTATTGTGTTGCCTTTGTCCTTCCCAAAGTCAATAAAATATGGGAACAATAATTTATAAAATGTTGTGTTATCATATGGTATATTTGTAAGGGTTGGTATATAATAACGCCAGTTTAATCAATTATTTAAATGCTTGGGGCATGTATGGAATTAAATACTTTTACACATATGGTTACTGGAGAGGAAACTTTTATACCTGCTATGGTATTCATCCCTAACACGAACCAGCGCTTATCAGTGATGTACTGCGAAGAGTTAAAGGCGGTTGTTTGTATCAATGGGGGGTTATTCCTACCAGCTGACACTGAAGCCGCTTGCAATGGAGGCGTTGCTGGTACTCTTCAACTAGCATCGGCTTATGAAGTAGGACAGAAAGAGGACACTAAAAAAACAATCAAGCTAGGCTCATGTGAACCAGGCACAGCAACAGAATTTGGTACTGTTAGTAAGTCAACAAACACAAAACAATTTAACGCTATCGTCTTATACAACTCAATAACTGGGAGTATTCATTCAGCGTATGATGACGAAGAAAAGGCAAATAGCGCTTTTGATAAAATCTGGTCATTAACGCAGTTCCCATCAATGAGGCTCAAAAAGCTGACTTACTGGTCAGACATTGGTAAGGCTCATCAATACCTAGAAGGTGTATCAGTAGACTCTTGTTGTGCTTGATATCAACTGCCTGCCCAAAGCGGCAGGTTGTTGATTTGCTCTCCACTAACAGGGTTCCCCTAGTCGCCACCGAGGCCCACCCGCCGGACTTACCCCTGCATCCCTAAGGCTCGTTCCTCACTAAGTGCTGCCGCTCAAGGCTGTTGACCTCCAGCGCTAGGTCGTTGCCAACAAACCCCCGTTGTCACCGACCTAGCAGAATGCTGGTGGTCATAAGATTCGCCTACGGCGAGCTAAAAGCATTTGTATCGCTTTTCTTAACGGCTTCGCCTAAAAAGCTGACCCTCTATCGAGCCCTATTGTGTCGCCTTTGTCGGGGCTAATGTCAATCAAAAAAGGCAACAATAATTATTAAATATTTGGTGTTATAATGTGGTATTTATAGGGGTAAGGGTGTATAATAAATACATGAAAACAAAGACATAGTTTTCATGTTAACTGATTTTTAAATAGCTTGGGGGCTAAAATATGTCAATTGATAAAAACTTCGCATACTCACTTCCTTGTACTGTAGGTAAGCAATTCAAACCATTTCATCTAGTGAATGTTCCAGCTTCAGTATTGGTCTCACTACTAAACATCGATAACAAGGGTAGTGTACTTAAACGTAGCCAGCGAGAGGTAAATATGAAGCGAGCGAAAGATTTCGCGAAATACCTTGTGAACAACTATAAGCGTTTTTACATCATTCCAACTATCATTGGTGTGGTTGTGTCGAAGAAAGATAAAAAGCCTGAATTTGAAGAGGTTATGGAAGGAGCGCGAGTTGGTCTACTTCATATATCTATGGATAGCTCCATTAAGCTATTCGATGGCCAACATCGTTCTGTTGGAATCGACTTCGCTCTAGAAATGTTGTGTGATGAACTCGCCGAGTTAGGTTTTGATCTAGAGAACGTAGATGTTCCTATTATGCTATACACGAACTTGACACTTAAAGAGAGGCAGTTGGGCTTTTGTGACATCAACCAAAACTTGGCCAAACCTCAACAAAGTATTTCAGATGCCTTTAATACACGTGACCCTCTTCCATGTTTAGCTCGTTACATAACTGAGAACTGCGTTGCGTTTAAAGACCTGGTTGATATGGAGCACAATACTATCACCAAGAAGTCTGAAAAGTACTTTCCTTTGAAAGCTATCAAAGATATCAACCAAATCCTGCTGGGGTTGAGTAAGGAAGTAAAAGAAATCTCTGATTCAAAGTACCAGCTAGCAAACGAGTTTTGGACTACTGTTTCTAGAGCCATGGGTTGGGGAGGCTTAGCATTTAGCGATACGTCAGCAGAAGAATTCCGTAATACCTGTATTCTGACTCATGTAGCTACACTAAAGGCTATTGCAGTAGCTGGAAATATCGCAATGAATCACTATGGCTCTCTCGAAGCAGTTCAGTGGGATAAGCTTGAAGAACTTAACTACTCACGCGATCTAGGTACGTCTGACTTTACTGGCCGCATCATAGATGACAAGAGTGGCAATATGTCAGTGAATAAAACTAGCATTGACTTGGCTGCAAATAAACTCCTTACAACCCTGGGTGTACCACTTTCTGAAGCACGGCAAAAGTTAGAGGATCAGTACTTTGGTTCTCAAAGTATGAGCGATGATAGTGGTGACATTGATGGAGCAACAGAACAAGCCGCTTAACCAAGTTTTAATTAGAGAAGCCCTGACTAAGCTCAGGGCTTTTTGTTGCGAGTAAACAATATAACGCATTCACAATTTTCTCTCCACTAACAGGGGTTTCCCCTAGTCGCCACCGAGGCCCACCCGCCGGACTTACCCCTAAGCACTAAGAATCGTTCCTCTTCAAGTGCTTCATTTAATGAAACCCTAGAGCAATCTGATTGCCAAAGAAAAGAATTTGTCATTCAGATTGCTACCCTAGGGTCCAAAAGTTTATCTCGCTCAAGGCTGCTAGACCTCCAGCGCCATAGCAATGCCAACATCAACCCCGTTGTCATTGCTATGGCAGTTTGCTGGTGGTCTAAATGAATCGCCTTCGGCGAGCTAGAAGCTTTTGTATCGCTTTTCTTAACGGCTTCGCCTAAAAAGCTGACCCTCTATCGAGCCCTATTGTGTCGCCTTTGTCGGGGCTAATGTCAATCGAAAGGACAATACTTATTTTTTAATATATCGTGTTATTATATGGTATTTAACTGGGTGGTTTGATATACTAAACACAAGTAAGTTACTGTTTATATTGTTAAATTGCTTGGGGGCATTATGAAGACAGTTATTCAAAACATTGAAAAAGTGACTATTGGTCATATAGTAGGCGGGGTTAAACAGGAGTCAGAAGTACGTCTATTAATCATTGAATCTAAGGACGTTGGCACGTTCGCTACATGTGTAGTAGAGAATGATGAATTTGGTACAAGCTTGTATGAGGTATGTAGCGTCAAAAGTCTAGACAACATTGTTGATGATGTTCAACAAGGCAGAAAGGTCGCGCTTAGTACATGGGAGCCTACCTTAATCCCTAATGTCGAGTATGTAGCGGAGCAGTTTGAGATCGCAGAGCTATTAAGTAACAAACCAAATCACATTAGTTTATTGAAGTAGGGGCACCACTATGAGAACCGAGAAACAGATTGAGCTAATTAGTAAGCACTATAAAGACCAGATCAGTGTATTCAGCGGAGAACCGCATCTAATGGTATGGACAGAAAAAGGAACTGGCTTTGTTTCAGTCAAAGAAATGTCTCAGAATAAATTCGATGAATTCTTGAAGGTTGCCCTTAAGCGTGAAGAAAAAGCTAACAATGAAGTTAAGCTAAAACAGATTTGTGCAGATTTCGGGGTTCTAGAAATACTTCAGTCAACGGCTCAATGGCGGGATTCAATCGAATCATTATTGACCTTGTTTTCATTTGCGTTACTTCCGACACGCCTTGTGGAGCTAGAGAAGGAGCTTGAAAGAGCAGCGTTGTCATTCGACCATCAATAGATAAATATTGCTCAGATTTACTGGGCAATATTTGCTCTCCACTAACAGGGGTTCCCCCTAGTCGCCACCGAGGCCCACCCGCCGGACTTACCCCTACATCACTAAAGCTCGTTCCTCGCTAAGTGTTGTCATTGAAATTTCAATCAAACCTAAATCACTATGGACGCCAACAAAAACACGTTGTCATCCATAGTGCAGTAATAAGGTTTGATGCATTTCAATGTATCGCTCAAGGCTGCTAGACCTCCAGCGCCATAGCAATGCCAACATAAACCCCGTTGTCATTGCTATGGCAGGGTGCTGGTGGTCTAAATGAATCGCCTTCGGCGAGCTAGAAGCTTTTGTATCGCTTTTCTTAACGGCTTCGCCTAAAAAGCTGACCCTCTGTCGAGCCCTATTGTGTCGTCTTTGTCCGGTCTAAAGTCAACTAAAATAGTTAAGTATATTTTACTTTATTGTGTGTTCTAATATGGTATTTATAGTTGCGTTTATTTATAATACATACTCTGAACAAATAAATATCATAGGCTTGGGGGCAGTATGAAATTAGAAGTTATCATCAATAATTACACCATTATTTGCAGTCGTTTATTCGGTTATGTTGGGAAAAACAATGTCGGTTTAGTAGAGGGTAAGTTTATTTCGATTACCTATGAAAAGGTGATCAATGATTCAATATACATGGACTCAGACATAGCTTTTATCTTAGGTACTAACTCGGATATCGACACAAGACATAATATCGTAGAAATCCTAAGTTGCTTATCAGAGGAAGGGCATCGTGGTTCTTCTTTATCAAAAGTAATTTCAATAGGTAAGTTTCTGCTAGGGAAGAAGTTTAATGAACCTAGGTTAAAAGTGATGAAACAGTTTAGGGGAAAGACGGTTTCTACTTATGAATGGGATGTGTCAGGACAATCCTTAATAATCGAACAGACCAATGAGCCAGATTCATTATTATCTAGTTTCAAACTTATCTAGCGATATCTGTCATATATCAATTGAACATACTAGCTAATTGAAAAGGAATATATTAAGGGTAGGGGGAACATATTGAATTTAGCAGCATTGTTATTACGCATTTACGCAGTAGCTGACGCTCTAACATTTATTTTTGAGCGTTTGGGTTTCTCAAATGTGGCTGATGCTTTTACAGTATTTGTACTAATTGTTGGGTTTGCAGAGGCTTTCGGTCTAATAGATAAAATTGTAGAAACTATCAAAACGAAAACGAGTACAAAGCAAAGAGTAAAATTGGCGATACTTTTAATTTTAATACTAATAACTATCCAATTGTAACAAGTAAATTTGTTTCAATTGGACGCTCTCCACTAACAGGGGTTCCCCCTAGTCGCCACCGAGGCCCACCCGCCGGACTTACCCCTACATCACTAAAGCTCGTTCCTCGCTAAGTGTTGTCATTGAAATTTCAATCAAACCTAAATCACTATGGACGCCAACAAAAACACGTTGTCATCCATAGTGCAGTAATAAGGTTTGATGCATTTCAATGTATCGCTCAAGGCTGCTAGACCTCCAGCGCCATAGCAATGCCAACATAAACCCCGTTGTCATTGCTATGGCAGGTGCTGGTGGCCTAAATGATCTGCCTTCGGCAGCTAAAAGAAGTTTCAACGCTTTTCTTAACGGCTTCGCCTAAAAAGCTAACCCTCTATCGAGCCCTATTGTGTCGTCTTTGTCTGGATATAAGTCAATTAAAATAGTTAAGTATATTTTACCTTTATTTGTGTTTTAATGTGGTATTTTAATCTGGTTTTGGTATAATGGAAACAGTTGGGAATACTACTGGCGGGACAAAAAATGAAAGTAACAGTTCATAACTTCTACATCACTAACGGCAAGATTATTGGTCAAGTTGGTGACAACGATATGGGTTTAACTCAGGGGAGATTCTTTAGCGCGGAATTTCAGAAAAAAACTCCAAACGCTGTCTACTGTGAACTGGGAATAAAATATGAATTCGGCAAAGCCTCAGAAACACCTATCGGAGACCTTGTGAAAGAAAAGTTGTTCGATCTTCAATTCGAGATTACGCAGGGGTCAATAGTTGCTAAGGCACAAGAGTTACTGAGAGAAACGTTTGGTGTGGAAACTACGCCTTCTGTAATTTCAGAAGTCCAGTACAAAACACGTTTAGTACGTAAATTAGAGTGGTCATTCTTTGGTCGCAAGATCACCATGACAGAGTCAATTGATCACTCTGGATATAGCGAATTATCCATTTAAGCACTTAGGGCTAAAGCCCTAAATGCTTAATTTCCCGCTTCTTGGGGGTCACCCCCGACAGCTCGGCCCCTGCCAACCCGTCATCCCCCGATCACAATGCAATATTAAAGAACTTGACATTGATTATTTCGATCTATATTTTGGCGAAGCCCTTTTAATTATTTTAAATTTAAAAGTATTAAAATATTTTAATTCTAAAGAAGGGTCTGCGTTTTGTTTGACAGACTTGTTTTTCTCCCATATTTGTAAATATCAAAAATTACACTGTCCTTTTGGGCTCCTTTCTATGACCTTTAAGTGTCCGATTACTCTCACTGTGACGTAATACTTTACTCACTTATTAAATGTCCATCGGGTATATTAGCTTGATTATTGCCATCCAATTGCCATTACAGTCCCACCAAATAGCCGCTAATCGGTCAGGACAAAAAAGACCCTTTGCCAGGGCATATCTACAACTGTGAGTAATTAAGGCTGTGGTGGATTTATCTTAAGTTATCAACTTAAGAGCATGTTTTAGCTTTAGACAGCTCAATGTGTGATGTTGCCAAAGCGATAGATGCGTCCATTTTTAGGATGTTAAGAGACGTATCTTTTGAAATAATGTGAATATTTTGAGTGAAGGCCAGGGGGATGTTGGGGAGAGCAACTGAGGTCTACTTAGAGCAAGGAGCTCAGAACAATTTACTTTAAAATGAGGTTGGAACCTTAATGATAACCTTCCACCTTTGTATTCAGAAATTGAAAATACTATTTATTATTTGACCTATGTGAATAACGAGGTTGGCAAGCAAATGGCTAGTGTGGCACGTGGGGCCATCGACTGTCATCAACTGACTTAGTGTATAGACAGTCAGAGCCAAGTTGTGTTGTTCCGTTAGAACCTCACAAGCGAATGTTAGCTACAAATCAAAGTATTGAGCTCCCATGATGTTCAGATGATTAGGCAAAGAAAACGTCGGTTGCTTGATTCGGCTCTTGACGTATGTGCTAACGTAGAAGCACCAAACTGGCTTAACTGACTAAATAAGCTTCCAATTGTCGAGGGCTTAAATTATATATATTTGCAGCCTAAATCGTCGATTTGACGAAGGCGGTGTTCGCGAACATTTTGCATCACTGTAATACGATTAAAGTCTCGGTCAATCATGGGATTTAGCATCGGTTGAGGTACTCAAAGCTCTGCATGTTCATTAAGTATAAGATGACATATTAAAATTGCTCTTACACTCTTAGTGTATATTATCTATGTTATGTTAAATTCACGACGATTGGAATTTTGTACACGTAGTTGTTACCACCTACCAAATATCAATAAGTTAGATACCTCCTTTAGAAAGTTGACTATGTGAAATCTCTTTCCCCTGTGAATTTGAAATTTGTGAGTATTAAACATAATGGCCATTTACCATAAAATACGTTATCAGAAGATCTATTTAACTAAAGTTAAATAGATCTTCTGATAAAAAATAACTTAGTTTTCGATTACTCTTACTAAGATTCGAAGCAATATTTACTCATTTTATTCTTTGGTAGTTTTACTCTATGTCGTTTTTCAATTAACGTTGATACCTTGCTATTCTGGCAATATTCCCATGTATTTTGTCTAATCACTACATCGACTAGGTCTAAATTTAAACCTAAGTATTTTTGTACATTTGAACTGTCAGAAAATTGTACATATACCATTCGATTCTTTTTCGATATATAGAGAGATGATACTTCTATTTGGTAATTTCTCTCCAAGTTCTCCTTTAACTTCTCTCGCCAGTCTTCAATCAACACCTGCCTCCTAAAGTGAAAATATTTGAGGTTGTCACAGACATGCTATATATTGCATTTATAACTAAAAAACAATAGAGATATTTTACTATGTTTAACGACTGTTCAACACTATTTATTGGGTATGATGACGGTAATGCCCAACATAAGATCTCAGCTGAATCTGTTAAAACCTCCTTTCCTACACACATCCAACGTTCGACTGAACGTTTTGCGGTACTAGATGAAACCTTTTCAGTATCAAGTAATGCTCCTGTTCAAACGAAATTTACTTCTGCTGTTACAGGTAACGCTTACACCATTGGTGAGGTAAAACAACCTATTCCCAGGAACGATGACTTCTCCAATAGTGAAGCAGCTCAGGTTTTACTGCAGCATGGCTTAAATCAATTTGGAGATGAGTTACTCAATAAAAAGTACGTTCTTTGTACTGGAATGCCATTAAGACAGTTCTTTAAAACAGATGGGTCCGTCAACGAAAACAATGTTAAGCAAAAGATGCTCTCTATGCAGAGATCTTTTGATCACTTAGGTACTGACCCGGAATCGAAGCTGCGGAAGTCAAATATTGAAGCTCTACTTGTTCAGCCCGAAGCACTAGCAGCCCTTCGTGTATTCCTATTTAAGAGAGATGATTCAGGGATGTTGGTACATAACCCTGAATACATAGGAAAAACGATCGCAATCGCTGATCCTGGTGGTAAAACAACTGATATAGCTGTGTTTGACGATGGAACTATTGATATGGATCGTTCTGTCACCCAGGACATCGGGTTCAATCAGATTGTCAAAAAAGCATCCAACTACCTTTACGATTTAGGTTTCACCACACCCACACATCAGCAGTGCCGTAAGTTAATTGATGAAGGTATTGTTACAGTTCGGGGGGTTGAGAAAGATCATTCTGAATGGGCAGAGAATGCACGGAAGGAGCTAGCTAGTAAGATTTTTGGCGCAATCACTGATACCTTATCTAAAGCTGTAGATATTGATTTAATCATATTCATTGGAGGTACTATTGCCGCATTGCGTGAAGAAATTACACCTTTAATTGAAGAGTATTACGGTAAAGATAACAACTCATTCCTCATACCAGATGAAGCAGACAAGCTAAACGCTTGGGGCCTTGAGTTGTTTGCAGAGCTTTGGTACCAAAACAACAAAAAGAATAAGTAGGCAAAGGTCATGGGGCGCTTTTCATTAAAAGTGGAAATAAGGATACCAAATGATTACTCAACAGAATGCCGAGAGTTAGCGAATTCAAAATCAATAACTCTCAAATCGTTAGTCGAAGAGTTAATTAGAATTGGGTATTTCATCGAAGAGGGTGAGTTCGATAAGCTTATGTATTATTTTGATAACATCCTCCCTCATGAGATCAGAGACTGGGATTGGTGCCGCAACTTAGGGTTACACATTGATAAAGTAAAGAGAAGAGCTAGCATACACATAACGGATTCTTCTGTGTATCACCAAGGTCTCGTTCATACTTATTTGTCTGCACATTCCGAAAACGATCCCAAGCAAGCTCTTAATGATGTCAACCAACATGCTATCAATATGATGAATTCTGCTATTCATTTCCTTCAAAACCAAAGTAATAAAGAAAGGTTTAAGTGTAATGAGTACAAGACACTCGAAAATGTTGAGCAACATTTGGCTAAAATAGCTTCAAGTATTGAAAAGCTTTCAAACCACCCTATTGGCTTTAGAGCTGTTGAGGGGCAAACTGAACAGCCAGATGCTTTTTCTACGAAAGATGATTATCTTGAAAGTAAAGATGGTGTCTCTGATAGCTTAGCTATTGATAATTTCAACATGGAGTCATTGCTGATAGCTTAAGAAAAATGGGGCTTAGCACTGTTTAGTTAAGCCCCACTTTTGAAAGGAGTTGGTACCTATTTTATTCGTCAAAGAGAGCCTCAATTTGTTCATTGTCTAAGTCCCCTTTCCGACTTTTGAACCTATTAAAACCTTGTTTAACTGTTTCTTTAACTCTTGCTTTAACAGCGTTAAAAAAGTCCTTCCAGTCGATCTTGTAATCTGAGTCCAATGTGTATGCAATAATGCTAGGAATTGAAGATCGTGCAACGCTATCCAGAACAGCCATCTCTTGTGGTGTCGGTTCCGCCTCTTCTAAATGCAATTCAAAAACCTTGATCGTTATGTACCACTTCTCACTATCGTAGTGTACTAAGTCACTATCGAATTTCGAAAGGAGAAATTTAATCTCGTTAGAACTTAGTTTATAGGTAGGGAAACCAACGACAATGTTCATGAATTTTGCAGCCATACCATTGTCTATTATTTTTCTTCCTGGAATCTGGCTAGCACTACCCTTTCTGAGCTCGTTTTTGATGTGTGAAAAACTACAACGCTCTGTGAACTTAGCCCTAAGTTCGACTAGGGTGTGTTTTGCTGCTCTATCTGCAATCGTACTTGCTTCAGTTATACTGATTTTTTTGTTCCTATTTTGTTTTAGCAAAATTGCTGTTTTAAGTCTTCTGGCGTATAAGCCAGGGAAACCTTCTAAGTCACTGTAAGGGTAATCGTATGCTGATTCTAAACATTGTTCATACAGTTCCACCCAAGGGCTTTTTAACTCTTCTAGCTCTACAGTCATTGTGAACTCCACTTTCTATTGTTTATAGTCCATTTATAGCATATATCTAATTTTATTAACACAAAGCTGACTTAACATTTGCTATAATATATAATAGAATTCTTAGCAATATGGTTATTACCGCAATATAATAAATACAAAAGTAGTAAACCTTTGATTTAAGGTGATAAGAATGCCAAAAACCAAAAAGTTACTTATCTCTAGGCTGGCAGACATTGTTCAAAAGATTGAACTACTAGAGAATCCCAAACGCAACGCCCGAATTTTAGAGTTGGCACTAGGGCTAAATGGTGAGGGTCCACATACTCAAGCTCAGATTAAAGAATTTCTTGACGTGGAGTACCCAGAAGCAACTGTTAGTACCGAAAGAATCCGTGTCATCAAGAGTGTACTTGTAGATTCGTTTGGCAAGGAACTAGTTAAATCGTGGGATGAGTTTTTCGAAAATCTGTTTGATTACCTGTACTCTCAGGTCCCAATTGAAATTGGGCTACTTGCCCAACGCTTAGCCGATCCCAAATATCAGAGTTTTAACCCCAAGCTTGGACATCAAGAAGCATTTAGTGAAAAACCATTTAATGTTTTGGGGCTGATGAAAATCCTAGAGTTCAGACCAAAAGTCGACACGAGACAACTCAAAATTAAGAGGCTCTATTTTGAGTTCAATGACACACGTATAAAGGGTCGTGAGAGAAATACTAAAGAGTCTACGCTTTTCCTTATTCCAAACAACTTTAACGTTAAGTTAGAAAACCTTCTTAACCACGCAGAACGAGCTGTAAAGTTTAATGGGATGATACAAGAGCAAATCTTACTACCTCTCATGCCTAAAAAGCTGCCTGTACATAAAAGAGAGGAATTAGCTCACTCTTTGCTTATCTGTCATAAGGATTTCATGTGGCTAGATGAGCGATTAGGCTACTTGACCCTAACTAACTCTTTAGATAATAGGATTACAAGATTTGCAGCTAAGATTTTTAAAGTTGTTGATGAGATTTCAATTGCCCTATTTTCATGCCAAATATCAAGAGCAGTACGGGCCCAAGCTCGCGCATTAAGAAGTGACTCAGATTTAGAGTTTCTACAAGAGCGCTCAAATTTATTGAATAATGTCTCTTATGGTTCTGACATACCTTTCAAAGTGCAAGACGCTTTAATGTATTTCGTTAGAGCGGGATTATGCACGATTGATGAGAGCAATACTCTTCGTCCTACTGAGCTGTTACTGGATAACGTTGATGTTTCTCTTCGTCGTTCAGAAGAAATAATGATGGACGTACTAAAGAATGCACCAAACCAAACGTTAAGTAACTCTGAATTCCGCGAGAAAAGCATAAAAGAGATATCTGAGAGGACAGCAAAGCTGTATGACGAACGTTTTGAAGATTTTATTGCTAAGGACATTATTCTTAAGAAAGACCAGCTCGTGCTTTTTAATAGGGATAGCGTTGACTCTTTAAAGAGATGCACTAGAAGCGCTATTGAATCTCAAAGAAGCATTTATAAAGGCGCTCGACAACCTCTTTATCTAAGACTAATTGAACTTGCCAGTTTATATATTGAACGAGCCAAGAAAGCTAACGCTTCAATTGCATCTAATCGTACACAGTTGAGAAAAGCTAAGGCAGATAAGAAGGTGAAGCTTGAGAAAATCGAATCTCTTGAATCAACCTCTTCTGACTTACGTTTGTTAAAAGCAGAGTGCTCTGATTTCTCGTTAAGAGTTGATAAGTTACAAGAGGAACTGCAACGATTAAACAGAAAAGTTTCTCAGTATGAAAAGGCAGGTGAATCTAGGAGATCTTTGTTGAACTCAGAACTTGAAAGGATTCATATTGCTGAAAGACACATGTCATTCTGCGAGCGATTGCTAACTACAAGAGACTCAATTTATGAAAAATCAATTCAAATCGTTGTCGATGAGCTTTGTTCTACTCTGATGTCACTCAAAAGTAGTGAGGTTGATGAAGAAATACTCAAATCCAAGTCAGACGTTGCTATTAACGATGTTCTCGGCTCAATTCTAAACAGAGTTGAAGGCATCGATTCTGAGTTTTCTAATGATCTCGAGATGCTTAAATTTACTGATATTCTAATCTACCGTGTGATATCAGATTCGATTTCCTTACTCGATAGACTCGACTCTGAGCTACCAGAACCAAATGATAAATTTTCAGATTTGATATTGAATTTGATTTTGGAGTTACCTGAGGATTCCGATGGTAATAGGAGCACTACGTATAGCGAGTTTAAATCAGCTTTAATCGAAAGAGCTATCGCTGACGAAAGAAACCATGCTGTTGGCCACTTCAACCAACATAATAGCTATAGCCCCCTCTTTGTTCGTGTGAGAAAAGCGGAATACTCGTACGTAGGTACTGAAGCTTCTAAGCATGCTGACTTTGAGTATATATAACTAAGAGATCAGGAGTACAAATGCTAAAGATTTTTAACAAATTTATGATGTTACTTGCCCTATTTGCTACCGTAAGTTTGGTGTCATCAGTTGTTGAAGGAAATGCAGTCTTAGTCTTTATGACGTCGGCATTTGTACTTGGTTTGCTATGCATCATTCATAAGTTCAAAGGTGTAGTACTATCTCCTACCCTCTTAAAGGCCGTTGAGGTTGCAGTGGTAATTGTATCTATTGGATGTTTGCTTACAGCTCCTCCCGGCGAGGGATTTTACGTTTTAGCTTGGTTATGGACGACCGTGTTTTTCACGCTGTATAAAAAGGCCGATACTCATGTCTAATTCATTAAGCAAAAAAGTTAACATACGTGGGCCAAATAACTACCAGTTTTTAAAGTGGATTCTGGATGCTAACGATAATTTTTTGGCACTTAACCACTGCAATGACCCGGATGGTTTTCGTACAACATCTAAAGCAATTCAATCTCAGCTTAATAAAATTGATGAAACGGATGTACAGAAGATTCGGTCTACTTTCATGCAATTATTGGTTTTCTTTCCAGAGTCTAGAGTAGATAAGTTCGTCGGTTTGTTTCATGCTGCGAAATCTCGTGATAAAACTTCAACAACCACAATGGCACTGTCTAAGCTTACCAAAAAAAGGTTTGATTCCTTATGTAAGAGAGTAGCTAAGTCTTCAACGAATGATGAGTTTTTAAATCTGCTACTCGATTTAGCGGAGACAGAATATGGGTTGGATGAAAGTAACATGAGGTAGTGGTTTGGTAGGGCCCATATTACTATTCATATTAGAAAATAAAGCAGCTACGATAGCTGCTTTAATTTAAAAATTAATAGTTAAAAAACTGGGCTTGTTGACTATGAATGCTATGTAAGAGCTTATCACTATATATGGCCCCAGTGGATACTGCCCTCTCGTTCCTCTTATATATGTTATGACGATGAACACAAACATAAAGAGTATTGTGAGCATTGTTATCTCTACGCCAGCCCAAGCCCCTATACCAGCCCCCAGCCTTAAATCACCATTTGCCATTCCAATATTTTTGTAAAGCACTTTATGCATAGTATTGAAAAGGTAAAGAAGCCCATACCCTAATAAAGCACCGCTAAGCGATTCTTCGGAAGATAGATAGCCATACTCTGTACAAGCCAGAACCAAACCAGACCATAAAATGAAATTTGTTAGTTTTTCTGGTAGAAATTGACTCGCTAGGTCAACCAAAAACGCCATTGCTGTTAGGCAAAAGAAAATGAGCATTAAAAGAAACTGCTCAAATGAAGTTGCTATTTGGTATAGAGTCACCGTTGAAGCGGCTACGGTAATTTCTAATACAAATACCTCTTTATAAGTTTGGTTGTTTCCCTTCAGGCCACCAGCAATGCAGGAGAAAGGTACCCAGTATCCAACACTTTTGCATAAGCTAGTGAAGTCAAACCGTCCTTCACGGTTACTTGGTTCTAAAGAGTATTCAGGATAATAGGTGATGAGATCATTTCTGATCTCATCTTCTTCAATTTGTGGCAGTAATCCAGCTATGACATAAGTGATCTTTGCAATGAGACTACCAGTAATTACCAGGAACAGATAAGAAATCATTGTTATCTTGTAATCTCCATAGTTTCTTGCTCTTTGGAGTTCATATCAGAACGCGAACCATCACCTCTTCGCAATGTTGCTCTCCATGGCTTATCTAAATCAATCTCCGTTTTTAAAGGAGTACTAATTTCAGTTAGATTCTCAAATGCTTTAGCTACGAAGTAGCTGTATGGCTCACGTTGATTCTTCTTCGCTGTTCGAGGCATTTCTTTTGCAGCTTGTATTTCACGTTCTGCTACCAAACCAGCTGCTGCAGATTTTAAACTTGAAATCTTTAAGGACTTTTGTGTCCCATCTAGTGGGTCTTCATACAGTAGATTTTGTCTACTACTAGGGTCATTCTCAATAATACCTTTCTCTTTAAGATCGTTAACTACCTTCCTTACTCCAGTTTCGTGCAGTCTGGTAGCAACTTTGTTGTAGTATTTAGATAGTTCACCTGTATTACCCACAGGGCTATTCCATATGCCGAAAAGAGCTTGCCTAAGCGTATCCTCAGGTATTTGACGTTTTTCAATAGCGTCCTTTAGACAAATTCGACTAAAGTATATAGGGTCATTAGCGCCCTTAATTGGGCTTGAAGGCGTGGTAAGATATTCATGTACCTTTGCGTGTAACTTTTTATCAAGAGCAGAAAATTTCGTCACGTAGCCTTGCTCATTGCGTGTAGATTCGATCATCATCCCCACTCTAGCTTCAGTCGCCAACCAATTGCCTATTTCACTAGCTTTAGATGCATATTCTTGTTTAGCTAAGTTGTCTTCAGGTTTTTTTATTGATACCAATACTTCAAGTGCTTTTTGAGTTAGCTCTTTGGTATCTGATTCTGGAGATGTCTTTGATGCGTATAGGAAGGCTGCTTTCTTTTGTATAGCTGACTGTCCTTTGTCGCCTACAAGTTCATTAGCAAGTTTCACATAAGCTTTTACATCAGGATTATCATCGAAGTCGAAGTCATTAATATTGACCTTTGTTGTCTCCGAGAATGTTTTGGTTACAACCTGGATAGGCTCCTCTGATTGGTTAGTCACTTCTACTTTATGTGGTGTCTCAATTCTACTTGTAACGTCATGGACGTCTATGGCATTTTTGGCTGCACTCTCAGCTATGTTTGTAAGTAGTCCAGTAAGATGGGCCACACTCTCCTTATCTGAGGATTTGAGTGACTGAAGTACTTTTAAAAGTTCCTTTTCTATCTCACTTTGGTGTTGTCCATTTCTGGATTCATCCTTTATCTCGTTTGCAGGAGCTGTATTTTCTATGTCAGGGCTTGTTGTGTCTTTTGACGGTATCGCATCTGAGGATGTCTGTTCACTATTAGGGTTATAGGAAGAGGAAGTACCATCAAGGTCTGGTGCAACATCTAGGTTCGCATTAAAGTTTTGGTTCTCAGAAAGCGCAATTTCCTCAAACATTTCGACTTGCGCCTGGATTGAGTTTGCGGCTCGTTGTTCATTCCAAGCTTTCTGCTTAGATTTATCGAATATAGACGTTAATTGTTCTGTTGTTGGCACATTAACATCTGGAGCTTCTACGTCTACTAAAGGTAAATCGATTTCACTTCTAACATTCAAAGTAGAGGCTTCTACAGTGGTTGTTGATTTCCAATATTTCGAACTATCGGCCCAGGCACCTACCGTCGTAAAGCTTGAAATTCCAACAAAAGTATCTTTTGGTGTGAACTGGTCACTAAAGTTAATACTTGTAGCATTTAGTTCATCTAACACTAGCTGACTTAATGATTTTGCCCCAGTATTAGTTTTTATTACTTGTTCATCGCTGTTTGGTGGTCTTGTTGTAGAGTTGACAAGCACATCTGTCGTTCTATCAATCTTCTCCATAGATTGCTCAGCCAAGGAACGCTCGCCTACCCCTGTAGTTTTCTGATGCTTAAGATCCAGTCCATCGGACTTGGGGTCAACTTGACCCAATTCAATACTTACGTCATTGATTGTCGTATCTATACTGTGTCTTTCTGCTTGACTTACAGATGATGGCTGTTCGTTAGATACGGATTGGACTTCCACTTCTTGGTCAGCTAACTCAAACAAATCTATTGTGCCCTGGTTTTCAACATGTTCTGAGCCAGCAACACTAATGGTTTGCTCTTCCTCATCTATGCCGAAATCATCAAGACCCCATTCAACGTCTTCCATACCTGAAAAATCAGGCATATCGCTCTCTAATGGGTCGATTGTTGAGGGTTTAAACGATGGGGCGTCAAGTTCAGATAATTCATCCAACCAGTCATCTGCATTATCGAGTAATTCTGGGCTATCCGTTTCTGCCTCAACCTCAATGCTCTCTTCCAGGTTATGATTGCCGTGAGTGAGTTCATCGGACCAAGCGTCAGGGTTAGTCAGTTCTTGCTCGTGGTTTACAGGCTCGTTGTCTGTTTCTAGGTCAATAGCATCAACTATATTTTCTTTGAGCTGTTCTAACTGGGCTCCCTCTATTTCAGGTTCCAGTTCATTCATGTCAAGGTTAGCTAATGTGTCAATATCAAAGTTGAAATCATCGACAATGGGTTCTATTTCATGTGTGGTTTCAATAAGATCATGGTCCAAGCCTGTATATTGTTCTCTGAAATCAATATCGAAGCCACCATCGGCAGCAAGCTCTGCGAAGTTGGTACTATCTAAGGTTAATTCATTATCGTTATCTAAACCTTCTGTATGGGCGTTTTCGATGTTGTATAGCTCAATTAAGCTAAGAGTCTTTGTCGGCTCTCCAGTTGATGCATTAACCCAGCTACCCTCTTGGTTCAACATTATCGGGGTATCATTTGATATTGGGAGTTCGTACGTCCCCCAATCTGTTGAATCAATTTGTACTAAGCAGGTTTCTAGTTCTCGAGAAAGTTGACCAGGTTCCTCTTGCAGTGGTGCTTTTGGCTGCAATAGCGGTAAATCCACAGGGTCGATTGTTGTTGATATAGGCGTTTCACCATGCTTTGAAATATAGTAAACGGTTGTAGGTATGGTGAATTTAGTGCCATTCAATGCGTCAATTTTATTCTCTGCAAGAGCCAATGAATCGAACTCATAGTTACCGTTTACAGCTCCATTAGGTGCAAATGATTTAACTGTGTAAGGTTTTGACTGCCGCTCAGCGGGTTCGATATAGAAGTTTTGATCTGCACTAGAAAAAGCAGATGTATCGATATCAATAATGTTTGGTTGAGAGCTGATTCTGTCAAGCTCATAAGCAACTTCATTACTGTCAATTTCTAATTCAGTTACTGGTTCAAGTTCGTTTGTCGTCGTACAATTTATTTTGATTGTCTGATTTGAGTTTTCGAGCTTTGCTTGTATCGACCTTGGGTCCACTAATGTAGACATTACTTCCGATACGCTGAGGCCGAATTCTTCCTCAAATGTCCTTGAAGTAGTTCTGTCTGGCTTACCATCTGCATCAATATCTCGTAATACAAAGTTTTGATCAGTAAGCCACTGATAATTATTGTTACTAAAATATATTGATTCGACTACAGCGTTGATGTCTTGTGCAAGGTCTGCTCTGCTGTTGTATCTCGGTTGTTTCAGCCCTTTACTACCTCCGATAACAAGCTCACCATCTTCAGAAACTCTTATTGGTCTAGCAAATGTTCCCGTTTCATTCTCAACAAGCAAAACGACATCATGGGCCAATTGAATATCCCTAATATCGTTGTATGTATCTGCGGAAGTAAAAGGTACTTTTGATTCCTCGTCAAAGCATCTGTATGTTGAACCAACATATTCGAGAGCTTTGGTGTAAGCACTATCAAGGTTTTTTTCAGCTTGAGAAAACTTCTCATAAGCTATCTGAACTGCGTGTCCCTTTTCAATTTCTAGGTTTATTAAAATTTCTTTAGCGGTGTCTGCTTTCTCAATAGTTTGCCAATCTCCGTCGATGTGACGTTGTAGCGAATATGACACTATTCGTTCTATATTATGTTCATTAGGAGCTACGTTAGCTTCTTGAACAGGTAGCTCAGAGACTCGGTGATCTATTCGCTCTTGTTCTACGGATACTGCTTTTGGAGTTTCGAATTGCATTCCAACGGGAAAGCTAGTGGTTAGTAGGGTCCCATCGATGCCATATGCATCAAAGATATCAGTGAATTTATCTCTTTCTGCATCCAGAAATTTCCTGGGAGCGACATACTCTTTTGATGGTGTAGTATTGTTGCTTATTACCAGCTCTAACTGGTCTCCCATAACTTCTATAGCTTTATCATATTCAAAAATATCGAATAAATTATTGTAGTCTGTAGCCTTAATTGCAGTGGCTTCTGGAAGTACATCTAACTTTTCCCAATCAACGCTAAAGCATTTTACCCCAAATTCGTCGTAAGCTTGAAGAGCGACCTTCGCGCCTGTATTCAAATTAAGAGCTCTAATCGAGTGTTCACTCGTAGGGGCTTTTAAAAAACAGTCATTATCTGAGGCGTTTAATAGGGGGTTGTTAGGGTAGTCCTGGCTGTACCGCTTTATTGCGTGAGAGATATTATTAGCAAACATCGCACAAACAACAGCAACATCTAAACCACGTTCCTTAGCGGCGATAAACAAAGACCCTCCATTAGCAAAGCCTTCACTCGTTATGATCGTTGTCTTAGGTGTAATATTGCCGAGTTGAACAAAATTGTTTTTCATGTCGTCATTCATGACTTCAAACATTTTGTTAGTGGGATTTTCTTTGTTCCAGGGAGAGCCATTATGGGCTAAGAACTGTAACCCTCTAGTCTCCTCCACATTAGGGCCCATTTGAATGCTAACCGCTGGTTGGTCGTATAAAGATGTTAGTCTCATCAGACCATGGAGTTCTGGATAGTTTAGTAAGGCCTCCAAATGTTTTTTTTGGATATAAGTGCCTTTTACGGAATCTTTAGTGAGTTCTGGTTTTTCGAAATTGGCATCAATTAAGGTTTTAACCTCGATCTCACGTTTAGCGTTAGCTTCAGCTATCTCTTGCATCTTCTGTTGATGCTTAAGCTCTGCTTCTTTTGCGGAGGCAGCTATTTTATCCGCTAGTTCTTTTTGACGAGTTTCGTGAGCAAGACGAGCTTGCTCAGCTGTTAGGTTTGCCTCGTTACCCAAAGGGGCACAAGGTAGACGTTCGCACCAGCCTTTGAAGTCAGGTTTAAAACTGATAAATGTAGAGTCTCGACCTATAAGCGAAATACCGACGGCAAGTGAGACCGTTGGCGTTATGTCACTCGGATTTTTGTCGTTGTAAAAAACCCTAATCCCAGCAGCAACCGACCATTCTGACTTTTTACCGCCTTTGTGGTGGAATTCCTTAGCGATACCTCCGACTTTTGCACCATTTTCACCAATAGTTGGAGAGTCAGCGTATGAGTTTAGGTCAATGTCAAAATCAACGCGCTTACCACTAGAGCTTGTGTACTTTTGACTATCTGCGTAACTTTGTATCTCACTTAAGTGCTCTTGAAACATATTTTTACCAAGAAGCTGCAGTGATTTAGTGTCTGCTTGATACGTTTCGCTCAACATTAGCTCATAAAGTTCAGCTTTGTGTTGATACATTTGAGCAGGATTAGCTAGTTCATTTTCATGAACCCCGTTATTTAGAGACTTTATGTTTTCTCTAACTAGCTTCTCTAATCTAAAAAGTGAAGAATGATCTATGTACCCAAGTTTAACTGCTTGGCTAGAGAACTCACTTAAAAGTGAATCTTGAGCTTTGTGAGTTTTATCTAAGATTGATGCTGAGTTGTGTTCTGGACTAAACCTACGTTGCCATGCTTCATATGCTTTGTTTTTAGCGGCCACATACTCAGGATTTTTATATACATCGTCTCCGGTAGCCCTGAGCTCACTTGCAATTTTTCCGAGCTTTTTACGCTCTTCAAAGAATTCAGAAATACCATTTTTTGAATAGACTTCAAATCCAGATGTTAGATGGATGGCCAATGCAGCGGCTTTAGCCCAATGAACTTCTGCAAATTCCCTCGAATAAGTTTCATTGAGACTTTTTGACTTTCCATTCACGTAATCGGAAAGCTTTAAACTAGCACCCATTGAGTTCTTGGAGCGTCCGAATGGATGTCCATAATCTCTCAAAATAGTTTTGTTACGGTCTTTTTTAGTGGCATAGACCGTGCCTCGGAGACTTGCTTCTAGTCTTTCTACAATGTTACTAGGTGTATTGTGATTCATAGTTCCCCCCTACTCGCTAGTTTCATGTTCAATTTGGATAGGTCTAACGAGTTGCCCAAGTGCATGAGGTTCGCTTTGTCTATAAATAGATTGTTTATACGTGAATTTTTTTAGTGCGCCTGACTCTGTGGCCGAATAAACCCATCCGAACACCATAAAGCCATTTTGTGCTGCAATCAGTGCAGTATTGGCAATGAATTCGCTAGAGATTTCTCCAATTATTAGGAACTGCATACCTGAAGAAGCGTACTGTGAGAGTAAACTATTGATATCACCTGAAAGGTTTGTGTGAACAAGATCTGTTAAGTAGATAGGAAATGAATCTTCATACGCTAGAAATGTATCTCCATTTTCTTCATTCAAATGCTCTCGTACGCTATTGATCATTCCACCAAGTGGATCTTGTTTAATACTCCCGAAGCTTAACTGAACAATTCCCTCTTGAATTTCAGGAGTGCTTGTCTGATTTGTCTCTATCTCAAACTCTGATGTGTACATCATGTCCAAAATTAGGGTATAGCCGCCAGGGATAGGGATTGAGTTTATTTTAATGCCGCATTCAAAGCTTTCATCAGTATGTTCTGATGTAAGCATTTCTATAACCGTGAAACCTGAATACGGGGTTTCATTTAAAGCTTTGGTAGGTATGCCGGATTCTTGCAAAAATAGCTTTAACCCCTGATACATACCTAGAGAAGTCCAATCAAAAGATTCAGTAACCATTTGATTTAGACAGACGACTCTATTGATAGAGTTATCTATAATATTGAAGTGGATCTTGTGTATCAGGTGCTTTTCCGCAAAAGAAAGAAATTCAATACACCCTTCGGCCTGATGTGGTAATTGGTCTTCATATAGCTTTTCATTAACTTTCGAGAATACACTGGAGTCTATCCTAGAAAGGTTACGAACAATCTCACTTTCAGGTGCTATGGCTATATAGTAGTTATTTGCCATGACTTGTTCTTGTATGGCGATCCCTGTACCGGGAGCCGATGATTCGGTGTCTGTTGTAGGTAATAAGCCAGCGCAATCAAGCCAAAAAACGATTTCGTTAGAGTGGTTTTTGCTACTAATATCGAGCTGTAGTTGATAGTAATCATTTTCGCTAGGCAAAAATATTATGGGTTTATTGTTTAGGTTTAGAACAATTGATTTACCATCAGTGCAATAGTCATAGAGGTCCTTATACTTGTAGGCTTCTTTGTTTATTTCTAGTTGATACAAGCCATTGAAGTAAGGTACTCCTGATTTCAAGATAGATAACTTTTCTTTACTCATATTTAGGTGAGGAAACTGAATGCATAGTTCTTCAAGCGTCATATTGTTAAGCAAACCTAAGTCAACGCTATCTTCAATGTATTGATCTAGTAAACCAATGTGCTTTGCGATTCCGAAGTGCGAAAGCTTGCTGGTCTCTTGATGGAATCCTAGAAGAAATTTAAAGTTTGTTGGTACGTTTTCACTTTCCATTAACTCAATAAAATTGCTCATCGTTAACCTCTTCCTAACCCAAGCATGTTGATGGTTGTGTTAATTGTATTTGTAATGTTTTCAACAGTTTTGTGCATGTTTTCCGCAGCTTTCTGGACAATCTTGCTAGTCTGCATACCTACTTCCTGAACGTTTTCTCCAGAAAGTAATTTAGTTGCAGTTTCAAGTGATTTTTTACATTGGGATAGCTTGTCTTGGCCTACGGCTTTGCCTAGTTGGTCAATCGCATTAGGACCAAGGTTGTCCAATCCCTTTTGAACTTTTGAAACACTTTTATTTAGGTCACTAGCTATCTTCTCGAAGTTTTTCTCAGCTTTTTTAAGTGTTGAAGCTGGTGCTCCTTCTGCAATCAGTCCTTTTAGGTCCAGGTAGGACTGTTGAAGATCTCTTGACCTATCAATGACACTGTTGATTTGTTTCAACCCTGGCTGTTCTCCTTTTAATTTGTTGTAGGAGTTTGTTAAGAAAGAAGGCCCACCTTGAGCTTTGGAGCCGTTATGGTTGAGGTTAAATAGGCCATAAGAGTTCCTATTTGTATTTATGTTTTGGTTGTACTGGTCGACCTTCTTGTTTTCTTTATTTTGTACACTATCCTGCTCCCTTCCGTTTTCCTTACTTGGTGGGGTAGTTTTTTTTCTATTATTTGGTTTCTCTTCATCCTGTTTAGGAACGTTTTCATTCTCAACATTACGTTCAATAGTTGCTGGTTGGTCTGGGGATGCAGTTTTTTGTTCTGGGGGTTCTTCTTTTGTTTTTATATGCTTTTCCTCAGCAGGTTCAGTATGCTTCAATACATGCTCTTCAGTTGAAGGTGATCCTTTTCCTACGGAGTGCTCAATAGCTGAATTTTTTAAGCTCGCAGCTACATTTGTAATACCACCAGCATCGATACCAGTACTTTCAATGTTAACGGTAGGTGAAAATGAATACCGTTTTATTGGTGTGTCAGGTGTTATTTCTGATATTGGAGTGAAGTTGATAGTTTCTGGTAAATTGGGAGCTACAGAAGAAGTGCTTAAGCTCTGTCCTTGGCTTGCGAATTCAAAGTCAGGTGTTTCAAGCCTAATAGACTCTAGCGGGATGCTGTTAATAAGGTCTGTTATTGAGTGTTTGTTATAGTCCATTTTCTGCTAACTCCGCTAAAATTTGAGTCTTAAGAGCAAGGTTGGCTTCTCTTGTAAGTAGTGATTCGTAGTAGGCCAAAAGGTATCTTGCTAATCGTGCTGATTGAATTGCATTCATCCGAGCAACACTTTCGCTGGTCGGCCTAGGAGACAGCCCATTAACTGTCTCTACAGGCATTCCTAAGGATTTCATATCGCTAAGCTCTTCCGTTCTGCCTTGCCATATATCTGACTGAATAGAGTTCATATCGCTCAATTGGGAGCGTTTTATATAACTCGATTTCATAGTGGCAATCGCTAAGTCACTTCGAAGGTATCTATTCAGTTTTCTAGTTAATCTGAGTTCATCGTCAGAACCTTTCATGTCTTTTGGGTGAGGGATCGTAGATTGATTTTGAGTTGTTAACAGACCAACTAACTGATCCATAGCTAAACGGTCTTCGTGCGATAACTCACTCAATACTGCTTGCCCAAAGGTGTCATTTAGAAGGATTGTGTATTCTTCGTGAAGGTTAGGTGCGCCAATAGGAGTTCTATGAGATATGCTGGACTTAAGTTTATCAAAAGTTTCTTCAGCTAGTTTTCCAGGAAGTACCTTCTCCCCCTCAATTACTAGTGAACTAGTTAGGCCATCATCATCAAAGAATAGACAGCCTTGTTCATCAAAATTAGCTACATACGCCCTCTCAACAAATTCACAAAGGCCTGGTGTAACTTCCATCTTTGATTGCATTAGCAAATTGTGTGTTTCAGAGTGACTACCTGATACAGTAGCTGTATGGAAAGCTTTGAGGTTGTCGTCGTTTTGGAATGATTTAATCGCGTTATTGATCTCGTTTGCCATTTCTTGAGACTTAGTCAGCGCTCTTTCAGCTGCTGTCATACCATCAGTGGCTGTTTGACTAGCTTTTTGACCTGTTTTGGCTGGATCTACAATCGTCCAAGCTAAGAATGCATGGCTTGTGTACGGAATGAATGCAACAATAGCCACCCCAATTGTAAAGAATTTCTTCATCTTTCCACCCCAATAGCATTGTCTAACGCTGGGTTAACCACTATTTCGTTATCTGGAATTAGATTGTGCTTGTAGGTTGTCTGGTTGATTATCTGGTTTTCAACACGATTACTTAGCATTGATTGCGTGTTAGGTACGGCCAATCCTGACGAAGGTTCGAAGAGATAGTCTGTTCTATCTAATAACAACGGAATCTGATGGGCATTCGGTGCATTGCTACTACGATGGTGTTCAACGGATCGCTTAATAACACTATGTAGTTCATTCAGCTGTGCAACTCTTAGCCATGTTTTAAAGTTTTCACTAGGTTCACTTTTATCAAGACGAATACCGTGCATCTCTATTATGGATAGAAGGGACTGTTGCTTTGGCTTGCTCCAATCAATTTCATGGGGGAGTTCGAGCGATGTTATATCCCCATCTTCATCAATAGAAACAATAGGAAGCTGGCAGTTAAACGTAGATGTTCCGTTAAGAGCATTAGCAGCCATGTAAGACGAAAGCATCAACTCATTCGTGTTCCAGTTAACTGCAAATTGAAGGTGTTGCTTTTCATTGATAGTTAGACCTAATGACCTACTAATTGAATCAAAAACATGGTCTTGTAGGCTATCTTCGAACCTCATGTTTGCCTCGTTGCGCGGGGGGTAATAGTTGTATAATATAGGACATTCATCAATTAAAAACAATGGTGTAAAATGGGTGACTATGAGGGAAATGCAGCCTGGATTGCTGCAGTTAGTGGGCGAGCAGACATAGAGCTATACTCTATCTTCAGCCTAGAAATTAAAGAAGTGTCGGAAGGTAGAATAGGACTTTCAAGGAGTATGTCTTCTATGATTGCTTATTCTATTGATTCAAAACACAACCACTATTTAGGTTGGCCACTAGGTGAAGTTTGGGATGCTGTAAAGAAAATTGAGTTTACCGGGTTCAAAGTAGAACCAACACCACTCTCTTTATCAAGTAGTCACGAATTGCAATTGCATTATGAAGTCGAAACGGAGGTGATTGTTTCTGAACGATCTCGCAGAGGGGTTCATAACATGACAAAGAGTGAGAATCGTCAACTTCATATGTGCCTACCTGTTACAGCAAGCGTTGGTAACAAGTTAGAATCTGCCTCTCTAATTACTCTAGTGCCATATGACGGTAATCATGAATCTGATGATGCGGATGCAATAGTAGTAACTCCCATAGATTAGACTTTTATTATATTGAATAAAAATTTGGCCCAAGATGGGCCAAATAAAGTTTCAGGGTTTGGGATGATATCTAAAGTTATTATCTAGTTACTAACTTTCCTTTCGTTTTAGTAGATCGAAAATTGTTCTATCACTTCTCATAACTCCGCGAATATAACCCCTTTCACTTGCTGGAGTGTCTTCGTCTCCCCAAACTAGGTAGGGAGTTCCACCTGCGAACATTAAATCGCCCAAAATCTTGAATTCCCTCATTTTAGTTTCACAACTCTTCGAAATGTTACTTGGAAAGTCTCTTAAGCTCTTAGTTGAAAAGAGTTCATTGTAAGCGGCTTTATTATCATCAGAGCAGTATCCATTAAGCACTAACTCACCAAAGCTATTAAGGGGCTCTTGGTGAGTACGATATATATACTGATCGACTGTAAAGTTATTCTCGAATGGGTAATCAATAATCCGTTTTCTAGGATAAGGCATGTAACGTACCTTTACACCCTCAGCATTTAAAGAAGGAATTAGAGTATGTAGCTGTTTACATACTGGACAACTAAAATCGGTAGCAACTGTCAAAGTTCCCTTATAAGGGACATCTGCATCATTTTCATAAACAATAAAGCTATCATCATCTATTGCTGGAAGAAGCATCGGAGCGTATGTAGGTCCTAACTTTTGACGCATATGAGGCTCGATGTTCTTTAATTCATCCATGATTGTGTTAGATGTTTTTTCGGAGCTTACGCTTGGAATAGATGACTGGGTTACGGGTTGTTGTTTGCTAGAATCAGAACTTTCTTGATGCTCAAGCTGTTCTTGTTTCGCCTCCATGGCCAACTTTCTTTTGATTAACGCCTGAACTCCTGGAGATTTACGTAAAATCTCGTTAATCTTTTCTTCATGAGAGCTGTTTAAGTTGGTGTTATGTTCAGAAGGTTCAGCTGGAATTGGTTGAGGCTTGGGCTTGGTGTCGCTCAATTTGACTGAAGCTTTATGACTGCTATCGGTGAAAGCAACTATTGCCTTCTCTTTGGTGATTATTGACTGTATCTCATCCTTATGTGCGCCGAATATACGACCAAGGATGTTATCGCCATTGGACAGATCAATCATTTTCCCCTTAATTGCAAAGTTAACATCGCTATCAACAATGAATGTCCCTTTATTTGTGAAGGCGGCATAAAGGTTAGTGTCTTCCATGATTTTAATTATTTTGTATGTGGTTACACTCATTTTTTCTTCAACGAGGTGTTCAATTGGCAAAGTACTCGATCCACTAACATAAACCTCACTTGTCGGATTACTTTTTATAGGTGCTTTATCAGTTTTATACTCAGCAAAAGCGTAGAAACTGGCTAAGGCCATTAATGATAGTGCTAAACCTTTCTTTTTATGGAATTTGATCATGATTACCTACTCATCGTTAAATTATCAAACAAGGTGTTGGCCATGTTGTTAGTGATAGTTAGTTCCGTCCCATCTACTTTATGGTTTACTTGTTGGGTGATTGGATTTTGACGCATCTCTATATGTTCTAAGAGAGAAGGGAAAAGACGCTTAGTGATAGAAAACTGAAACTTTAGAGCTTCTTTGTTCAGTTGTGAGTTAATGTAAAAAGCTGAGCTAAGGGAACTACAAAGAGTTGGGCTGGTAGAAGGCTTATATAGGCCAAGTTCATTTAAGCTTTGTAAGATCTGGATATCTGGGGAGCTGCGTTTTAAACCAGGCTGAACTAGTTCTTCAGTTGACAAAATAGGTCCACCAGCATCAGCTAGATACGTCTTTTTATCGCTCAAGCCCAAAGCACTTTTTGTAAATTCAGTTACCATTTCTACTTCTGAATGTTTGCTGTACACGGAACGATGATCAACGACATAAATAGCTGAGTGGGCTTGGTTTCTTTCTGTTAATGCCGCAAATCTTTCCATGTCTATAGCTACACAAAGCTCGCTTAGGGTATCTTCTACGGAGTTCTCTGCACTTGGATACCAATAATTCTCGGTCACACGCCCGTATGAAAGCTTTCCAGATTGATATAAGTCTTGAAGATTATTTGCGATATCACAGACAGGCGTATCGTAGTGTATTGCTACGTTCTGGTAGATGTTTAAGGTTGATGGCGGTTTCGTTGGAACTTCAACTAATTCAGACTCGGCTGACTTTAGAGAAGTGTTGTAAGTTAGGGCTTTAACGGAACTTTCATCATCTAAGAATGTAGCTACATTAAGAGTAGGTGTATCCATTAAATGGCTTGCAACCATTAACTTATGAATACTCGTTGGTCCAATACCCTGATTGATACCATAATTGGCTACTTTAAGATTTAATAGTCGTTCTGTATGTGCTTGTGCTACAACGTCTAGGTTTATTGGCCTAACCTTACTCAGTGCTGTTTTTATGCCTAAAGGTGATAACTCACTCAGATCGGCTTTCACAAGTGAACGACCATATTGATTTGCTATGGTTTGCAATTGGTAGGCGATGTACTCTCCTTGTTCGTCAGCATCTGTCATAGCGATAACATTGTCTAAGCGTTGAATTTGAGTAGACAGATACTGGTATACGTCAGAGTTCCTTGGGGACCACTTTAGAGAAGGGTCTCCGACCTTAAAATCGAAAACTCTCCCCATAGTAAATCCGCAAGTAAACTCTTCTTGAATACCTAGTGCACCTAGAGCCAAGTTAACTTGCTTCGATTTAAGGCTGCTTTCAACAAGTATTAAATTCACATTACCACCCTTTTTTCACATCCCATTTTGGTTTGGTAGATTGGTTGGTATCTCTTGATGAACTAGGAAGGTTTTGTTCAGATTGAGGGTAAACGGCTTGTCTGCTTGTACCGTTTCTACAAGGTATTAAGTTACCTTCAGAGTCAAAGAAACTGTCTAACTCTGAGCATATTGGCAAAGTTGGGTCTTTCTCAGGGTCATAAGGTTCTGGGTCTGGTTCAGTTACCTCTCCTTCATCATCCTTACAGTATGTAATTCCATTTTGTGTATAACATTCTCTGTCTCCATGATCAGGGTCTTCTATGTCTATAATGTCACCGCCACCATTCCCATCAGACGCACATTCGTACGAAACCAGTTTTCCCTTGTCGTCATAGACAGGGCAAAATTTACTTTGCATCTCAATTTGATCATCGAAGATGCCTTCCATCAAATTATCTAGGTCGAGGTCTACACTATCTGGAATCGCATCAAGTACAGGGCCAAGTGCGTCGTCAATGCCTTGCTGCCCAATATCCTGAATGGTATCGCATAGAGCTCCTTGTAAACCATCGAGGCTAAACGAAGGTAGACCTGGCAAACTAAAAGAGAAATCACACCCTTGTGTCGGGTCTATATAAGCAAATGGGTTTCCCATCTTAGGATTGCTAGTATCTACGTCACATATACCAGCTGAAGGTGCTGGCAATGAGACTTTTTGTCGACATACCCTTGCTGCTTCACTCTTAAAGGGAGTGACAGTTGCAATGACTGAAGCTAGAAGTGCAAAACGAATAATTTTATTATTATCCATCCTTAGTATTCTCCTGAATTAATCTTTTGTGAGTTGCCAGTGCCAATCGAGTTGCATCGTCACTCAAATATTGCTTGTCGAATTCGATTAGAAAATTGAAGAGGTTTAATCTTGTGTGAAGAATTTTGGCAAACTTATACCGGTTTCGGTTTTCTATCCTTTGACTCGATAGAGTTTGGTTCGCGTGGATAGAGACGATGTAATTCCATTTGTGATCGTTTTGACTGAAAGCCCCCAGCCAACCAAAAGCAGCTAAAGACGTTTTTAGCGGTAAGCACCCCAAGATTACGAGTAATCGATCGGCTTGCTCTTGCACATCCTGATTCAATGGGAAATTTGCTAATTGAGGTAGGTTTTCAGCAATGCGATTAAGTTCTCTTAATGATGGAGACTGATCCTCAACAACCCAGCTTTCTCTGGCCTCAAAGGATGAAATGCTGCTCATTACTTTTGGCTCAACCTCTTGCCAGTATTCATCTATCCATTTTTTATCGAACGTTAGTCTAATCATAGGTGACTTTTGGGTTTTGCTGATGTTGTTTTTTATTGTAATATGACATTAGTTTCGAGTCTATTAGAGGTTGAAATGAAATTCAATAACTCAATTATCGGCCCATTGGTCGACCCACAAATGCATATCTTAAGAAACCACCCTGCCTCGAATCGCGAGGTTGGACTAAACGATGCAAAGTTTGAACATATGTGTCTGCAAATTGGTGTTTCAGAATACGCATTGAATACGGATAGGGCGTTGAAGACTGGTCATTCTATTGAACATACACAAGTGCCTGAACTCGACTTCTCCGAACTATTCAACGAAGCAACTCCATCTAAACCATCAAATGATGGAAACTCACCGTCTCAACCAACTCAAGACCTATCATTTGATATTGGTGGGTTTGATTTATAGAGAGCACGCTAATGTTTAAGAAAACGTTATTAAGTTTATCCCTCGCGGTCTTATTGCCAGGGAAAGCAAACGCCGTAATCTGTACAGACCCAACAGGCTTAGGTCAGATAATCAGCCAAAGTGCTCAAGATGCGATGTTATGGGCTGAAGAAAAGGGGTTAAAGATTTCTGAAATGACAATGACAGAACTAATGGAGGAATGGAAAGCATCTCAAGATACGATGCGCGAACTCGCATCAACACAGGCCATTTCTAACAGTGTTTCGGAAACTTCTAACCTTGAGCTTCAAGCAAAGATGGAACCCTCACCATTGATGTGTGATGGCATAGCAGCGGTGTCTGCACTTTATGAAGCTACAGATGACTTTTATTGCGAAGCCCAGACAAATAGCCTTGATTTTGCTGTGCAGCTTTCAGATGAAATTGAATGTGAAGGAGATAGATGTGAAACAGGGCTGCAATCATTAGCAGATGAGTCTGTATCACTTTTAGAGGGCGTTACGCATGGAGATACTGTTGAACTCGATTTATTAAATATAAAAGGTGTTTTACCCGGCATGGGTGAAGGTGGCTACTCCAAATCGACTGATGAGAAAGAGCGCACTGACACTATGCTTAAAGTACTTTTTAGCTCCGGTGAAATAAATAAAATGCCCCGCGGTGAGAATAACCAAGTTATCAATGAAAGCTCGGGTGCAGATGCAAAGATGGCTTACAACCGATGGCTTAAACGTCATCTAAGAACAACAGCTGGATTTAATACAGCTCTTAGAGTTAACGGGCTCACCAACCCTCGTGATGAAAATGGGCGCCCTATTCAATCTATTCTTGAGCAAATAAAGGCTGATATTGATTTCTATAACTCTCCTGAGCAAATAAAGCTCTACGGAAATGGTGGTGACAAGTCTTGTTATTCACGTAAAGCCGCAATGGTAAATACCCAGCGTGAAATGGATGATTGGTTAAACACGCCAGCTGGTCAAGCTTGCAAGGCTAATTTTACCACTGTGGAACAAGTCCAAAGAATGAACGCTCAAATTGATGCAAGGGTCCTTGCTCTGCTGGGTCATATACTGGATTCCCAGCTATCAAGCGAATTCAATTTAGGCTTACAAACTCAACTGCTAAATGAAATAGCTGGAAATGCAAGGAAATACTAATTATGGCTGTAGAGGTCACTGACGTTCTAGAGCGGTTTCTGACGCATGAATTTGTCATTTTAGTTGATGGAATAATCTTAGTAGCTCAGGGGCTGGGTTTATATCTATTTGTCCATGGTGTCTTTTTATGGCTTTCCCTCATGAGGATAAGAACGTCGTCCCCCATGGTGAGTCAAATGTATGGAAGCCCTCCCTCACCTAAATTGATAATGGCAGTTTTTATCGCTTCAGCATTTATGTGGAAATTTGGAGAAGGAATAGCTGCTTGGGGGAGTCTATTTTGGCATGGTTCAGGATTAGACTTTAGCACTCCCTATTCAGCGGCAATGTTTGATGACATAAGTCAGCGAGCTACTAACCTAGTCAATGTTTCTACCGTAGGAACGGGGATGCAAACTCGTTCTATTGCTATACGAGCTTGTTTTGCGGTCATGTCTATTTACGGAGTTATATCTTACTTCAGAGGTGTGATGGGAATAACTCTCTTAGCCAATCCACAGATGTCAGGACAAATTAAGTTTAGTCATATTGTTGTTCATATGGGGTTCGGAATTTTCCTTGTGTACATCGATTTCTTCTATCAATCACTGAGCAACACTATCACAGCTGCAACCATGAACTGAGGTCCCCTATGGCAACTTGTGCAGATTTTACTCTTACTTGTATAGAGGCTCATGTTCAGACAGGGTCGACAACAAACTTTTTAGCAATTTTATTCGGTGGTTGGGTACATCACCTTTTTGGTAATCAGAGTGTAGAAGCGACATTGACGCCTTTAATGGTCATGTTGGGGGGGCTCAATTTCTTAGCCCTACTCTATGGATCAATAAATGTCATATATAACTCTGGTCACATCATGATGAATGCTGCTGCTACAGGTCATGTCTTTGGGAAAATGTCACCATACGTTCCATTAAGAATTGCAATAGCGTTGGGGTCATTGGCGCCTATGATTCATGCTGCTGGTTCCTTTGTATCGGTAGGACAAGCTTCTGGGATGTATGTAATCGTCCATGGTGCGGGAGCAGCTGATGTATTCTGGAAAGCTGGAGTAAATGATTATGTGAATCATACTGGAGCGCAAATAGCGTCTACGAATGTAGGTGAAGTGTTCTCAGTTGGAGAAACTATGGTTTCTATGCTTTCTTGTGCTGAGTTGTTTGAAAGCTCAAATGATAGAAAATTCACTTTAAAATCGATTAATTCAAATGGGACATCTAGCATATTCCCAACCGACTCATTTCCATCATTTTCACGAATCAGCTCAATGTACCCTAATTCAAGCGGGTCTTCTTCTTCTCTTAATTATGTCGATGAGCCTATAGGAAAGAATGGGGCTGAAAATACTGGCGCTATTTTAGAATTTCGTGGAGGAGCCTGTGGTTCAATCAGGTTTGATTTCGCCCGTAAACCTACTGCTAGCTCATCAGTGGAGCAAAAGCTTGCATATTACTCGAACTACTACGGTACAGAGGCTACGTTCACTTTCATGTCAGAATTACACACGCTTGTATCGAGTATGTTATCGCGGCTGAAGAACGCAGATTTATCAAAATATGTAACGGCAATGCGAAGAAGTGATGACTCTTATTATCGTGAATATTTACTCAATGAATTAGGCTCTAAAGAGTTAGCTGAAAACCTATTCAAAGCGCACGTTGATTTAGCAATGTGTAAGTCTAAAGTTGTAGAGCGCGGTTATATGGGGGAGTTATCTCAGTCTTGGCAGGGTCAATATGAAGCAAGTCGTTGCGGTAGTTCTAAAGCGAATATCAGCATATCAGGCTCATCCTCGCTGGTCGAAGAGTTAACAGAAGGGGGCTGGATGATGGCTCCTCTAGCGTTTAGCCGTATGAATGGAATGATGCAATTAGCTTCATCTGGAGTAGGTTTTTCATTAGACAATGTAATGAGTACAAATATACCGGAAAGAACCAGTTTCTGCCGTTCTGTATTCTCATGGATTCCAAGTATAAACCTTTTCGATTCCTCTCTTGATGATGAAATAGATGAAGCAAACGAATGTAAGACGTATTGGCTGGCAAGCAATTTTCCAAAGTTCACTTGGAACTTAACTGAACAACTTGCAATGAGTGGAGACATAAAATCAGATTGGCCTGAGGCGCAGAAGTTGAATAACTGGTCCGCACTAATGGCCGTTCACTCGACAAATGAAAACGCAAAAGCAGCGGCGACTGGCAACGAGTCTGCAATAGTATCTGTTGCTTCCGAAATATTAAGCTCAGCTCTAAGCCTTGGTAATTATAATGGTAATCTGGCATCTGCAATAGAAACGCCAGGGATGAGCGGCATTGACTATGATGGAGCACTATTCGACGTTACAGGGTCTACAAATGCTTTGGCGTTATTATCTACGTTAGGTGAAGCGCTTAAGAACATTTGGTACATCGTTGTATTGGCAACTGAAGGCGCAGATGTCATCAAAGGTGCCCTTGAGAGTTCTGCTTTTTCAGCTCCATTCGCTATACCTTTGGCCTTCTTCGTTAAAACAGTAGCCCCATTGGTTGTATCAAGCCTTCTAGGTGCTTTTATATTAGGAAATGTATTGCCCATGGTGCCAATAATTACATTCCTATTTGTGGTTACCGCTTTTTTCATCATATGTGCTGAAGCTCTGGCAGGAATTGCCCTGGGCAGTGCTTTATTAGCCTCAGCAGCAGGTGAAGGGCTAATGGCTGTTCATGGTCTAAGAATGGCCGCCCTCTACGGAGCAATATTCCTGAGGCCGACTCTTCATGTAATTGGACTAATGCTGGGGTTTGCAATGTGTAACCTCAGCTTAGCTTTCCTTAATAGCGTTTGGTGGAAGTCAATTGGAGTTAATCTACCTTCCTCTTGGGATCTTTTTGATTTAGTTATGCTTACAGGAGGATATCCAATCGTTCTATTTGGTTTACTTACTTATTGTCTGAAAGCTCCGAACTTATTTGCCAACAATTTAATGTCTTGGGTTGCTACAGATGCTATTGGTCAATTTGGTGATTCTGATCAGTACCTATCAGCAACGAATGGTACCTTCAACAAAATGTCTGATGCTTTTAATGGTTCACTTCAGAAACAACAACCTCAACAGGATCTGCAAGGCAATGGTAATAATGGCAGTGGTAATAACGGAAATGGAAACACAGGAAATGGTGAAAAGTCTGAACGACCACCAAGTGCAAGCAAATAGGACTATGTAATCTATGATACTTTCAACTGTTTTTAAAAACGCCACAAACAAGACCCCTAATGATTGGACATGGAATATGTTTAGACTGAGGTTTTGGACTGAGTGGGTTCATATAACCCCTATAGATAGAGCTCTGGAGAGTATTCATAATGAATACAGGCTCCCTGGAGGCCTACTAAATGAAATAAAGTCTGCAAGAGATTATCAGCAATCTTTTGACCCTTTAACGTCCCTGCCTTATCTAGACTCATACACCGAAGTCAATAGAGAGTACCTACTGAAACATGGTTATAGCTTGTTTGAATCGAGTGTGCTTTCAGAGGCTAATGGAGGTATTCCTGATTTGCAGAAAGACAGAAATCGTTTGTTGGTTCTAAAACACGAGGAGCGTCCCAGTGATTCCAATGAGCAGCTAGCAAACGATATGCTTGAAATTAACCCTCATCTACCTCAGTTGACAGCCTCTGAATCAGCGAACCGTTTGATTTTAAAAAAAGGGGAAGATGGACGGTATGATTTAACCATTCAGCGTACCGAAGTGAAGCCAACTACGTACATGGAACTTGTTAAAGCTGTCCCGGCCCATATGAAAATGGTTCCGTTCATGGAAACCCCCGTACACTTCAATCTTGTACCTTTTGATGAGGTTGTTAAAGCTGGTTTCGACATGAATGATGAACAGGTTGAAGGCAAAGCCAGAAACCTACAGCTGTCTATTTGGCTAACGCTATTTTTTGTATTGGCTTTTTGCTTCTTTGCTGTAAACAGTGTTGCCAAATTCATTATTGTAACGATAGTAACCTCGGAGGTTCAATTTAGTTACCTAATGACATCCATGTATTTGACCTTGCTAAGTGCATTTACTTCCTTTATCTATTTTCATTACCTGCATTTATATTGGCAATATGACACCAATCGCTTTGGTTCTGTGTATTCATTTTTAGTTGCCATCAAAAAAGATCCTATGCGGTTACTGCCACTTTCCAATAAAGCCGAGGTAAATAATGTTTAAAACCTTTGTGATTTACAAGTTACCTGAAGACTTCAACTTGGAGCCAAATCTGCACTCTGAAATGTTTGAAAGGTTGAAGGCTAAACCTTTGACTGGTGCGATTAAGACTAAATATGGCTGGGCTGAGTTACTGCAATCAAATAAACCTTACATTAAGCTGGAAAACGATTACATTTTTCGTATAGAAAAGCGCTTTAGGTCTGTTGCATCTAGTACATTGGATGAAGCTGTCAGGCAGAAAATGATTCAGCTTGCACAAGATTCCCCCAGGACATGGGGAGTAAATGCCAAGGTTTCTTCACAAGATGTCAAGAATTTACGTGAAATGTGTGAAAACCTTCTTATACCGAAATCGCTTACACGTTTCAAAGATATCATTGTTTGGTTTAATACTGAGCTAAAGTTTCTTTTTATCGGTTCAAGTGGAAAAAAAGAAGTTGAAGCGATTATTGATTTATTCAGGCTTACATTCAAAACATTTCCTGCGAGCCCGCTAACAGTTAATAATGATGTTTCGAGTGTATTTACTAGTTGGCTTAGCAGCCTGGAGTTACCGCCTACGTTGGCAATTAAAAATGGTGATATTGCATTTGAGAATAGAGCGAACGGTGCGAACAAGGTGAGATACAGTAACCAGGATATTGAGTCAGATGAAATCAATGCTAATTTACTAGCGCAAAAGCGCCCACTTCAACTATCTTGCGAATGGAACGCCACTTTAGGGTTTACTGTTAATAACGAATTAAAGTTTTCTAAGATCAAGCAACTAGGGCTGTTAAAAGAGAAAATAAAAACGGCCAATAAGGAGATGGAGATCAATAATCCCGCCCAGGAGATGGAAGCAAAAAGAGTTAAAGATATGACCTCCTACACTTTAACTCGACTGTCAATATTGAACCTTATAAAAGAAATCTTACCTTCATTAAATAGCTCAACTGGATTCGCTGGTGGTGCACAATCGAATACATCCGAGCTAATAGAGGGATTTGTTGAAAGCATTGATTGATGTATAAGGGCCATTTTTCTGAAAAGATAATGGCCCTTTTTTTTTATTGTCTTAATCGAGGTTCATTGTCTTCAAAAGCCTGTTTACAGCATAGTAGATGTAAAGCCCTAGTTGACTCCCTAAAAAGAACCACCACCAGACCAAGTACAAATCAATTACATCGAATTTACCAAACAATACTGCGTATTTCGGAGCATTCCGAACAGCCATTTCGGTATGACCCGAACACCTATT
>ERZ1673961.27-NODE-27-length-77435-cov-6.511786_pt1 | contig 77435 bp, 68 predicted proteins | sample MGYA00580189_ERZ1673961 | MGnify/ENA primary metagenome ERZ1673961 (study PRJEB41334, sample SAMN05608105) | rock metagenome | biome: terrestrial subsurface; feature: shale formation; material: shale | place: USA: Pennsylvania ... | reverse complement strand
ATCCCAAGCACTGAGGTGCGAAATAAACAACTACCCAATGAGGAAAAAATTATGACTAAGTTCGCTTCAATTCTGGCAGCCACAGTACTTTCAACTACATTTGCCGCTGGCGCCATGGCTTCTGACCTACAAATGAACGTGATGACTCGCGACAACCTGGCAACCGTATCTTTGACTCAAGACGGTCAGGCACTCGCAAACTATCCTGTTGAAATTCAAGGTCAAAATTACGTAACTGCACAAGACGGTACCGTGACCATCAAAAACAACGACAACAGCTCTCGCACTGTGAAATTCGTTGCAACCGATGCAGCGGGTAACTCTATCGTGAAAACTGGCTTCGTAAGCCGTGACAATGGTTAATTCGCCAAAAATCAGGAACTAACATTCAATGGATTTGAATAAAATTGTGTTCTAACGCGACAGCTTGTGATTTCACTCTGTCGCGTTTTCTTTTGTTCCCCGTCACCACCACCTCTCTCTGTGCCATACTGAACGCATTGTTTTCACTGCCGTAGATCATTTTGCATGTCTGAATGCCAGCACGTTATTACTGAACTCAAAAAACAACTGAAACTCCATGGCATCCAATATCAGGATATCGCGTACGCTCTGAATCTGAGCGAAGGCTCGGTAAAACGCCTGCTCGCCGAAGGCAGCCATCTCAGCTTGGAACGGCTGGCAACCATCTGTCAGTTGATGGGCATGGAACTCACCGAGCTGTTTCATCTGGTTGCCGATAAGCAAACGTTGTTGAGCGCCCTCACTTTTGAACAGGAAAAGCAGCTGGTCAGCGATAAAGCGCTGCTGCTGGTCGCCGTATGCGTGGTCAATGGATACCGGTTCGACGACATGTTGCAGCAATACCAGTTTTCAGAGCCGCAACTGATTCAGAAACTGGCACTGCTTGATCGGCTCAAAATCATCGATTTACTGCCGGGTAATCGCATTAAGCTGCGCATTTCGCCCACGTTTGCCTGGATTGCCGGCGGGCCGATTCAACGCTTCTTTCAGCAACAGGTACAGGAAGCGTTTTTTCGCAGCTACTTCTCCGGCAACGATGAAAAACTGGTGATGGCGACCGGGCTAATGTCACTGCCAAGTAACCAGAAACTTCAGCAACGCATTCAGAAACTGGTGAATGAGTTCTACGCCACCTGCCAGGATGACCAACCGCTGGCGTTTGAAGACCGCCACGGTACATCGATGATTGTTGCCATTCGCCGCTGGACCTTTCCGCTGTTTTCCGAGTTTGAATCCACCACCAAGTAATCTTTTACGCCCCTTTGAGTTACCTAATGTGCGACCTGACACATCGCGCTTAGTGCATTTTGTGGGTTGCTGCATGCTGTCGGCCTCAGGAGCGTGGTTGGACCACGCAATGCAAAGGAGGCGACTATGCGAGCCACAAAACCAATTTCCACTCTGTTGTCGATGCTGTTTCTGGCGCTGCTGACTCTTCTGTTCAGCACCACCAGCTTCGCCAGCGGACTACTCAAACCGATCAACAGTCAGGATCAGGATCAGGATCTGAAAATCCTGACGCACCATGTCAACGTCGTGATTGAAAACAGTTACGCCACCACTCAAATCGAACAGGAGTTTTTTAACCCCAACGATCATCAGCTTGAAGCGCTGTATACTTTTCCGGTGCCGCGTCACGCCGTGGTCGGTGAATTTATCTACTGGATTAATGGCAAACCGGTCATTGCCGAAGCGGTGGCCAAAGAAAAAGCGCGCGCCATTTACGAGGATCAAAAATCTCAAGGGCGCAGCACCGCGCTGACGGAAAAAGACGAATATCGTCATTTCGAAATGCGCGTGTTTCCTGTCCTGGCGCAACAAAGTGTGAAAATTCGACTGGTTTACTTACAGGATGCTCTGCTTGACCACGGCGTCGGTCGCTACGTCTATCCGATGGAAGAGGGTGGCGTCGATGAGCAAGCGCAGTCTTTCTGGCAGCGCAACGATGTGGTTGAGCAGGCTTTCTCTTTCAATCTGGATCTCAAATCGTCCTATCCGGTTGACCGCGTTCGCCTGCCCGCGCATCCACAAGCCACGCTGACTCAGCGGGATACATCGCAATGGCAGGCATCACTGACATCGCAGACAACACAACTGGTCTCTGGCGACGAATCCAATGGCAGTACGACCGCTGTGACCACTGGCTTTAAACTCAATCAGGACGTAGTGTTCTACTGGCGTCTTCAGGATGGTTTACCCGGCCGAGTCGACATGGTGAGCTATCGCGATCCGACTCGCAGTGAGCGCGGGACCTTTAAACTAACGTTTACCCCCGGCGATGATTTGGCGGCCGTTACACAGGGACGCGATTGGGTCTTCGTGCTGGACAAATCAGGATCGATGCGCGGCAAGTTCGCCACGCTGGTTGAAGGAGTGCGCATGGGGCTGAACAAACTGCCTGCCAGTGACCGCTTTCGTATTGTGCTGTTTAACAACAATGCGTATGAGCTGACCAACGGTTATCTCAGTGCCTCACCAGACAATATTCAACGTGTGATGGATCAACTGGCCAACATTCAACCCGATCAAGGTACCAATCTCTATGAGGGTCTGGACACTGGCCTGCGCCAGCTCGATAGAGACCGCGCCACCGGGTTGGTGCTGGTCACCGACGGCGTAGCAAACGTAGGGTTGACGGCGAAAAAAGAGTTTCTTGATCTGATTCGCCGCTTCGATGTGCGTCTCTACACCTTTATTCTCGGCAACAGCGCCAACCTGCCGCTGCTTGAACCGATGACTCAGGTCTCAGGCGGATTTTCTGCAGCAGTTTCCAACGCAGACGATCTGATGGGACACCTGATGAACATCGGCAGCAAACTTACCCATCAGGCGTATCGTGACATTGAACTCGATATCGATGGCGTCAAGGTGGCCGACCTGACGCCGCAGCAGTTCGTCAGCCTGTATCGCGGCGAACAATTGGCGGTGTTTGGCCACTATTTCAAACCCGGTGAAGCCAAAGTTACGCTGAAGATGAACGTTGACGGTGAAACGCGCCGCTATCACACCACCGTCACGCTGCCAGCGCAGGCTGATAGGAATCCGGAGCTGGAACGTCTGTGGGCCTTTTCCGCCATTCGTGATCTTGAAAACCAGATGGATTATCTGGAAAGCAAAGATGCCGACAGCGAACAGGCGATTGAGTCACTGGCGTTGGAATACGGCTTGCTGACCGATTACACCTCGCTGATTGTGACCGAAGAGGGTGTGCTGGAAGGCATGGGGTTCAGCCGCAACAATCAGCAACGTGTCGAACGCGAACAGCAGGCGCGTGAGCAGCGCCAGCAGCAAATCGCGCTGCGCCCAACCCGCGTCGACAACAGCCAGCCGATGTTCAATAGTCCATCACCAAGTCACAGTCGCGGCAGTGGTGGCGGCAGCCTCAACTTGTGGCTGGTTAGCCTGCTGCTCGGTTGCGCGGTTTGGCGACACCGTTCACGCCGTTCCTAAATAGAAACCAGATGGCTCGCAATGAGCCATCTTTGCATTTTGGCCACAGATGAGTAGATTAGCAGTTAGAGCACTCACTCCAATCGTTCAGGAGTTCCATGAAAATTATCATCCTCCACGGCCTGTATATGCACGGTTTTGTAATGCAGCCACTGGGGCAGCGTTTGAGCAAACTGGGCTACGATACCGAAGTACTGAGCTACAACACCGTGGCGATCAAAGACGAAAAGGTGTTTCGTACCATTGACGAAGCGTTGGCTGCAGACCAGCCGAATGTGTTGGTCGGCCACAGCCTCGGCGGTTTAATGATCAAACACTATCTGGCATCACGCCGCCCGAGTGCAGCGCAAATCTCCCATGTGGTGACCATCGGCTCACCGCTCAAAGGCGCGTCGATCGTGGGAAAAATTCAGCAAATGGGCTTCGGCGCGATACTGGGGAATTCCACCCAATTCGGTCTGGAAACTCATGAGGACGAATGGCAGTTTGAACAGAAACTGGGCAGCATTGCCGGCACCGTTGCCTTTGGCATGCGCCGGGTATTAATGGGCAACCAGCTGATGTCGGATGGCACAGTGACGGTCGATGAAACCAAAATCGCCGGCATGACGGATCATCTGGAAACGCGCACCACGCACACCAGCATGATTTATAGCACTTATGTTGCCCGCCAAATTGACCATTTCATTCGCCATGATCAGTTCGAACATCAGGCCGCCTGAGCCCAAAACGAAAAAGCCCGAGTAAGCGCGCATGGAAACAGGGAACGCTTACTCGGGAACCAGGTGAATAAGTGGATAAAAGTCGAAAATTAGACGCTAAAAGCACCGATATACTGTTTTAAATGTTCAGTTTGTGTTTGTAGCGCATGATAAGTCTGCGTGGTGTCGCTCGCTGTGGATTCAATCTCCTGCGACGAATCGGCAATGGCATCAATGCTGTCGCGAACATGGCTCGACAACTCTTGCTGAGACTGTGCTAATGCGGCAATCCGGCTGTCCATTTCTGCAATGGCTTCTGACGCATGCACAATGTGGTGATACGCCTCGCCCGCCTCTTCGACCTGCTGCAGATTCTCGCCAATTTGAGACTGGCATTGCGCCATCATCCCTTGGGCACTGGACGCCTGTGTTTGCAGGTTGTTGATGATGCCACCAATTTCATCAATGCTGCTTTGGGTTTGCTGCGCCAACTCTCGGACCTGATCCGCCACCACCGCAAAACCGCGCCCTGCCTCTCCAGCGCGTGCTGCCTCAATCGCGGCATTGAGCGCCAGCAGGTTGGTCTGTTTGGTGATGTTGCTGATGACATCCGAAATCAAGCCGATGTCGGAGCTGCGCTGATACAGCGCATCGATGACCTGCCCGGTATCGCCAATCAGTTGCGACATAGTCTGAGTGCGCGCAATAGAACTGACGATGCTCTGCTCGCCAATTTGCGCTTGTTGTTTGGCCTGTGCGCTTTTCTGCGACGCTTGTTCGGTCACCGCATCGATGTGCTGGGTGTTATCCACCAGCTCACGGGAGGCTCCCACAATCTGACCGATTTCCAGCTTCTGCGCGTCGACACTTTGCTGTGTGCGCGACACTTTAGCGGCCAGTTCTTCAGAGGCAAGATCCAAGGAGTGCACACTCTCTTTCACCGTCAGGATCAACTGGGTCAGATTGTTCTGCATCTGCATAAAGGCTTGTGCCGCCTGACCAAACTCATCTTGCTTAAAGTCTTTGACGGCCAGTGGCGTCTGTAGATTCCCCTGCCCCACAACCGACATATGTGCTTTGAGACGATTGAGTGGCAGCAGAACACGGCGAGCCGTAAGATAACCACTCGCGAGCAGCAGCAATACCACCACCACCGCGGATGCGACCGTCCACTGAATGGCACGCTCGATCTCCGCCTGCTTGTCATCTTTCAGACGAATCGCTTCCTGCTGTAAGTTATGCTGAAACTCGGTCAGACGCTCAACAATGGTGTTGAACGGCGCGAGCATCGGTCCGAGCATCTCGCGACGCGCCGCATCAATTTGCCCGGCATCAATCAGGGTCAGATAATGGCGCTGCATCGCGCGGTATTCTTCAATGCGGTGCTCAAAATCAAATACCGCAGACTGAATCTCAGCGCTATCTGCCAGCGATTTCATCTGCTGCAACGTGTTGGCAACCGCCTCATCGTTGAATTCGATTGTACGTTGAATCGCCTGATGCTCCTGACTGTCGGTGGTGAGGCCGTAATCCAAGGCAAAACGTCGGTAAGTCACCGTGTAATAACGCATATCGGAAATGGTGGTCAGCAGTTGAACATTACGATCGACCACCATCCCGAATTGCTGTTGCACACGGGTTAAGGTAACAATCAGATAAAAGCTCAGTGCAATAATCGCGGCCACAGCCAGTATGGCATTGGCGCGCACAAGGCGAGTGATAGAAAGTGAACGCATGAAAAGATAGCCCGTCCGGTTGGTGAGTCCATGCGCCACTTTACCCAACGCAAGGTAGCAAGGCAGGCTGCTTTTCCCTATTTGATTAATAGATAAAAACAATAACGCCCGCGATTTTAAGTCGCGGGCGTTATAAACAATGGCCTAATTACGCAGCGGCCATACCAAAACCGTAGGCATCCAAGGCGAGGATTTCCAGGTCGATGGCGCGGTGAAGCACTTGCCCAATTTCGTCCTCATAGCTGGTACCCAGCACACTTGGCAGTGGCAGATAATGATCCGGCGTCGGGTGATTGAAACGAGCGTGCGGCCCTTGATCGAGATAATCCAGCAAAGCATCGACATTACCCCGCGCCAGTTGCTCGCTGACCCAGTTGGTGAACTGGTTCACCTTGCTGACACGATTGGGATCCGGCATCGGCGAGAAGATCTCCCGCAGGTTATGGCTGATGCCACCCGAACCGACAAACAACACGCCTTCTTCACGCAAAGGACGTAACCAGCGGCCAATTTCAAAGTGCGCTACCGCGTCCATCGCGCTGTTGATCGACACCTGAATGATCGGCACATCAATATTCGGATACAGATACAACATCGGGATCCAAGCACCGTGATCCAGTCCTTGATCTTTATCTAACTTAACCGGAATACCCGCATCTTTGAGCATTTTCTCCGCTTTTAACGCCAATTCTGGAGCACCTTGTGCCGGGTATTCGATGTCGTATAACGGTTGCGGAAAGCCATAAAAGTCGTGAATCGTGCCCAACGTATGCCCACTGGTGATCACCACCGGACCGCGGCGGTCAAAGTGCGCGGAAAAGATCACGATCGCTTTCGGTTTCGGCAATTTCGCCCCCAGTTGTTGAAAGAACTCGGTCGTTTCTGAATGTTCTATCGCCATCATCGGCGAACCGTGGGATAAGAACAGGGCAGGCATGCGTTGTGTTTGGTTCATCATGGCAATATCTCCAGAAAGCTGTTTCAATCGCCAGTGTCGTCACTGGCTTATCGCTATGTAGACAATATACCTATCCACTAAACTATGATAAAACCCGTTATCATTGCGTCATTATCAACGGAGCGTTGCTAATATGGATAAGATCAGCGCCATGCGTGCCTTTACGACAGTGGTGAGCGAAGGCAACTTTGTCAAAGCCGCTGAACGGCTGGATTTGTCGCCGCAACTGGTGAGCAAATACGTCGCGCAGCTTGAAGAAACACTGAAAGTACGGCTGCTCAATCGTACCACGCGTCGGGTCAACCTCACCGAGGCGGGTCAGGCCTATTTCGAGCGCTGCCAGCAGGTGTTGCAAGATATCGACGACATGGAAAATGCGCTGTCGAACTTGCAGAGTCAGGTGTCGGGCACGCTGCGCGTCAGCGCACCGATGTCGTTTGGTGTGCACCATTTATCCAAACCTGTTGCCCTGTTTCAGGACAGCTATCCCGACGTAAAGGTTGAATTGCTGCTCACGGACCGGAAAGTGGATTTGCTCGATGAAGGGGTCGACATTGCGCTGCGCATCGGTCACCTGAAAGATTCGGCACTGGTCGCCAAAAAAATTACCCCGATTCATTTGTCGATCTGCGCCGCACCACACTACTGGCAGCGGCATGGCAAACCAACCCAGTTTGAAGCGCTGAGCAAACTCAACTATTTGCGTTTTACCTATTCCGATCCGCGCGCTTGGTTTCGCGACTGGCCCAAACACGTCTCCATTCATGACTTTGCCAGTGATTTTTCCAGCAACAACGGCGATGTGATCGTCAATGCTGCCATTCTGGGTCGCGGCTACGCCATTCAGCCCACGTTCCTTACTGGCGCAGCGATCAAACGCGGGGAGCTAGAGGTGTTGTCATCATTTTCATTGGAGCCGCTGGGACTGTATGCGCTGTACAGCCATCGTGAGTTTCTCGCCTCGAAGGTGCGTCACTTTATCGATTTTCTCTCCAGCTACTTTGGTGATGTCCCTTACTGGGACCGCTAGCTGTGTCACCGACAGCAGAGTTACTTCGCTCCAACCGTTGCAGTGCAATTGGTTGGAATTATTTGAAATCAGCGAGTTCAGGGATTATAACTGGACAACACTTCTAGCAATGAACGCCTCTTATGAGAAAGTCTGACATCGTAAAATTCGCCGCTGGCACCGCTCTGCTCCTGCCCAATATCGCCCTGGCTTACGGTATGGCGCCACGCGGTGCGCCAATGGGTTCGCCGAATATGATGTATGGGCGTCCCTATGTCGGCATGAGCTTTAACTTCGCCAATGTCGATGCCACGGTTGAAAACAGTAGCGGCAGCCGCCTTTCCTTTAATGTCGATAACAACAGTCTGGCGGGCGTAATGTTAGGTCTGCGTGTCACGCCCAACGTGGCTTTTGAGCTGCGTGGCTATGGCAATGCGTCTGAAGGCGATTATCAGGGGCAACGTGTGTCGGTTGATTATTACTACGGCGCATTTACCAAGTTTATTCTGCCGCTGACGCCGTTCTTCGAAACGTACGCTCTGATGGGGTTTGGCAACCAAAAAGTAACGGTGCTGGATTACAGTGCGAACAGCACTGATATGGCGTATGGTTTGGGCGCGTCGTTTATGTTGGTTCCGCAGGCAGAAATTCAGCTGGAATGGCTGAAGACCTATAACGACAAGTTTGAGGATAGTGGCTACAAGGTGGATGTGGATGAGTCCAACATCAACCTCAATATGGTGTTCAACTTTTAGCGCCGACAAACAACCTCTTCTCAGTCATGCCGAGCATTGCAAACTCGGTATGGCTATTCAGCGTCACTCTCCGCACGACTGTCCGCCATCACCAACGCTTTACCGTGCAACAAACAATCGGACACTTTGCGCCGCGCGGCCTTGACTAAATTCGCCAGCGTCTGACGGGACACGCCCATTTCCACCGCGGCAACCTGCTGCTGCATGCCTTGATAGTCCACCAGACGCAGCGCCTCAAATTCATCAGCTTGCAACGTGATTTTGTCCAGTTGCGACATCGGAATACCATTGGGTTTAAAGCAGCTTTGCGCGGGTGTACCACAAATTTGTCGAGGGATTTTAGGCCGGGCCATGAAGGTTCCTTGCATGCCGTTGAGGTAAAGTTGCCTTATTGTGGCGAAATCTACCGAAAACGCAACGGCGGCGCAGGTGTACGCCGCCGCTGGCACTATTCGTGATTCATAAAACCCTGTTGATGCAGATAGTTCAGCACGGTTTGCGAAAACTCTAAATGGGACTCACGGGTGTATTTCAGTTGGGTGTAAATCTGGGCCAGATTGTTCACATCCGACTGCTCAATCATGGCGCGCAGTTCAGGATAGGACATATAGCGCGCCCACCCGGCCTGCTCGCGTTCGCGGTAGATGGCTTCAATCTCTTCGTCACTGTGATCGTGATACACCTCATGATGCACCAAACCACTGAGCGGCAAGCGATCACGCACGTCCGGCTGCTCTGCCGGATAACCCAATGAGTACCCGACCACAGGTACCACACCTTGCGGCAATTTGAGAATTTCGCCAATTTTATCGCAATTGGCCAGCGTCGAACCCATATAACACAGCCCCAACCCTTTCGCTTCTGCGGCCAGTGCGACGTTTTGCGACACCAGCGTCGCATCAATCGCTCCAATCATAAAACTCATGAAGTTGTCGAAATTCAGTGGCGCATCACTCAGTTCGAGCCATTTGCGCATGCGGCGAAAGTCCGCGCAGAAGGTCAGCAATACTGGCGCGTCCACCACCATGTTCTGTTCCATGTGCGGAGTATACAAGGCGTCGCGCAGCGCTTTATCCTGAGTGACGATGATGGAATAAGACTGCATGTTGCCAGAAGAAGACGCGCGAATACCGGCTTGAAGAATCTCCTCCAGCAGCTCTGGAGCGATGGCATCCGGGTGATAACGGCGAATAGAACGGTGGGCATGCAGAGCCTGTAAAACATCCATGTGTAGTACCTTGATAATCCAAACAATAAGCGGCCAGTATCCACCCCGGCTTGCACTGGCACAAGCTGCGTGCTCACAGTTCCATGAATTACAGGTTGGTTTGCGCTTTATAGCCAGAAACCAGCCAGTTCTGCAATCTGTCCAGCATCGGATTATCGCTCTGTTTCGGAAACAGGAAATAGTAGCTGTGGCCGGAGAGCACCGTGTCGTCAAACGGCATCATCAGCCGCTTCATCGCCAAGTCCTGCTCCGCCAGCGTGACGTCGCCGACAGCAATGCCAAAACCTTGCTGCGCCGCATTCATCGCCTGATCCAAGGTAGAAAAATGCTGATTGAGTTTGCTGGCCAGCCCGCGTTCACCGTGATGGGTCAGCCACAGCTTCCAGTCACTCTGCTCGGTATTGGCATGCAGCCAGGTAAATTGAGTGAGCTGTTTCACCGACAGTTCCCCGCCATAAGTCTGCAGCAGCTCAGGTCGGCAGATCGGCGTCAAGCGCTCTTCAAACAACAGATGGCTCATCACCGATGGCAGCTTAGGCGTTTTGCCATAGCTGATCACCGCATCGAACAGGTCAAAGTTAGGGTCAGGATGGTGTTTGATGGTTGAGGTCAGTTCGACGTCGATATCCGGATGTGCATCCTGAAACGCCATCAGCCGCGGCAGCAACCAAGAGGTCACACAGCTCGGTGCGTTGAGTTTAATGGTCGACGGCGTGCTGGAAACATCATCGATGGCCATGCGCAAACGGCGCAGCACATCTTCGGCATGCGGCACAAACTTCACCCCTTGTTGAGTCAGCGACAATCCGCGCGCATGACGGAAAAACAACTTAACACCCAACAGATCTTCTAACGCCAGAATCTGGCGGCTGATCGCCCCCTGCGTCAGGTTCAGTGCGTCAGCAGCGCGGGTAAAATTGAGATGTTCTGCGGTGGCAAGAAACGCCTGCAGTGTTTTCGTCGATGGAAGATGCATAGTGGCCCACAAGCTATGATTTTTTATCATGGCTAGTATGTGTTTATTTCGATTCTTTTTACAAACTCTTTTTGTTTGAATAAATCCACTGCTGATGAAATTGAAAATAAACGCACACCAAGTGCAATTATCAGCATAAAAAATCATTTACTGCGACTAAATAACAGCAGAACGAGGTCACACATGTCTTCCATTGCATCGACACTGGCACCAGAGGCCATAAAAAAATTAATACCTTATCAATCTGCACGCCGTATCGGTGGTTCCGGTCGCGTGTGGCTTAACGCCAACGAACTCGAAAGCGCGATTCACTACGGAGCTCACGAGCAGAGTTACAACCGCTATCCGGATTTTCTGCCCCACGACGTCGCCAGTGCTTACCAACGTTATTGCCAAGTCGACACGCCCGTTATGGCCGTGCGCGGCGCGGATGAAGCGATTGATCTGCTGATCCGCACCTTCTGTCAGCCAGGCAAAGACAAAATCGTCGTCTGCTCACCAACCTATGCAATGTACGAATTCTGTGCAGACGCTCTCGCCATTGATACTTTGCATGTGCCGCTGCTGGGTGATGATTTTGCGCTCGATACTCAAGGGGTGATTGCCGCCGCCAAAGACGCCAATCTGGTCTTCCTCTGTTCACCGAACAACCCGACCGGTAACCCGCTGGCCAGCGAGGCGATCATCGAAGTGCTTGAAGGCACCCGCCATGACGCTTTGGTGGTGGTCGATGAAGCCTACATTGAATTTGAACTCAATCAGAGCGTGGCTTCACTGATTGCCACTTACCCGAATCTGGTTGTGATTCGTACCCTGTCCAAAGCCTTTGGTCTGGCGGCGGTGCGCTGCGGTTTTATCATCGCCGATGCCAGCGTGATGGAGTACGTTGCCAAACTGATCCCGCCTTATCCGATGCCAGATTCCAGCGCGACCATCGTGCTGCAAGCTTTGTCTGAACAAGGGTTGGATAAGGTTCGCCGGGTGACTCAGCAACTGATTGATACCCGCGAATGGTTTATCGGTGAACTTCACACTCTGGACTTCATCGCCAAGATTTACCCTTCCTCCACCAATTTCGTGTTACTGCGCGCGCGCACAGGTGAAGATCTGTTTGCGTATCTGCTTAAGCACGGTATTGTGACTCGTAATCAAAGTCATGATCCTGCGCTGAGAGACTGCGTGCGTATCACTATCGGTAGCCTAACGAGCATGCAAGAAGTGGTAGAAGTGCTCCGTCGCTACCCGTCGCAATCATAGATGTACAGAAAAGGAATTTGACCATGAAAAAATTTGCTGTTGGTATGGCGTGTGTCGCCACTCTGTTCTGCGCTGCGGTTTCTGCTAAAGAAGTCCGTCTGGCGTCCGACTTTACCTATCCACCGTTCAACTACAAAAACAGCGCTGGTGAACCGGTTGGCTTTGATATCGAAATCGCCGATGCGTTATGTAAAGAAGCCAAACTCGATTGTACCTGGGTCGCTCAGAGCTGGGATGCACTGATCCCTAGCCTGTTGGCCCGTAAATCTGACGTGATCATGGCTTCAATGCGCATCACCGACGATCGTAAAAAGAAAGTGCTGTTCACCAACAAATACTACCAAACGCCAGCGCGTTTCGTGACCCGTAAGGACGCGACCTTCACGTTAGATAAAGCAGGCCTGACCGGCAAAGTGATTGGCGTGCAGCAAGGCACCATTCACGACCGCTACGTAACCGACAAATTTGGTTCAGTGGCTGAGATCAAACGCTATACCGGTCAGGATGAAGTGTATATCGACATGCAAAATGGTCGTCTGGACGCCACGTTTGGTAACGCGGATCAGCTCTCACTCGCTTTCTTGGATAAAGCCGATGGCCAAGACTTCGAATTCAAGGGTGAAGCGGTGACCGATAAAGCCTACATTGGTGAAGGCACCGCACTGGCACTGCGTAAACAGGATCAGGAACTGGCCACCAAATTCAATCAGGCGATTGAAACCATTCGAGCCAATGGTACTTACGACAAAATCGCAGCGAAATATTTCAGCTTTGATATCTACGGTGAAAACCTGTAAGTCCGCATCCATGTCGCAGGGTGAGGGTCGGTTGAACCTTCATCCGAGCCGCATTGAGCTTAACTCCAAGTCTTAGCCACGCCATGCCGCGTGGCTTTTTTTATTTTATGCACCAGATCACAGCAGACTGCCCCAAGTCGAAGCATCTGAAAGATAGAAAAATAATTGTTCGCAAACGGAGAGTCGATATAACTCATTGATTTCATTTAATTGAAAAAGTTGGCACGCTGCCTGCATTATATAAATTACAAATGCAGGCAGCGTTTGTGCTTCTTTTCAGTGATATGGCAGAAATCACTGGTCACTTCATGTTCTTTGACCTCCCTCTGGGAGGTCTTTTTTTTGCGCCGTTGCAACAGCGTCTGGGCAAAGATACTAGTCGCTTTCTATTGCGCATGATTTGAGCATCGTCAATTTTTTCGAATTATCTCAACAAAGATGAGTCATTGGTTTCATAACCATTCGCGCGTATGATGCCGTCACTCTTTTCCCACATTTTGATAACTTTATGTCGAACCGTCATTCCCCTGCAAAGGGGGCATTCTGGATGCTGACCGCTGGCCTTGCGTTTGCGCTGGTCAACAGCGTGACACAAATTGCCAGTATTCATTTTGGCCTGGCCTCCACCACAGTCGCGTTTATTCAGTACGCGGTCGCTATCGTTGCGATTCTGCCTTATTTGCGCTCGCTCGGTATTCGCCGTTCACTGCGCACCGCCCATTTTAAATGGCACGTCCTGCGTGTCCTGCTGGCCGTGATTGGGATTCAGTTGTGGCTTTGGGCTCTCGCGTATCCTGTGCCTATCTGGCAAGGTATCGCATTGCTGATGACATCTCCGCTGTTTGCGACACTCGGTTCCGGTCTGATTCTCAAAGAGCAGGTCGGAACGGCTCGCTGGTGTGCCACGCTGGCCGGATTCATCGGTGCGATGATCATTCTTGAACCGTGGGCTGACGATTTCAGTTGGGCGGCGCTATTACCCGTTGGAGCTGCGCTGTTCTGGGCCAGCTACTCGTTGATGGTCAAACACCTTTCGGCACAAGATTCACCCTCCACCATGGTGGTTTACCTGCTGCTACTGATCACGCCATTCAACCTGCTACTCGCCATTCCGGAATGGCAGACACCGCAAGGCACACAAATTTGGCTGCTACTGCTCGCTGCAGGTGTGATGACAGCGCTGGCGCAATGGGCCATTGTTAAAGCCTATTCACTGGCTGACGCTTCTTTTGTTCAGCCGTTCGACCACGCCAAACTGCCCTTGAACGTCTTGGCAGGTTGGATGGTGTTTGGCTGGGTTCCACCGGGGCGTTTGTGGCTGGGCGCAGCGATCATCATCGCATCGGTCGCGTTTATTACCCATTGGGAAACAAAAAAGACGGCGCGTGAAATAAAAGCGGCGTAAAACCTTTCCTATGCTGTAAGAAAGTGATTCCGAGGAACAATGATGGCAACGCCGATTAAAGTCACCCTATACCGCTGGGCCGGGCAGTTTGGACCGTTTAGGGTCAACATTCCCTGTGGCGAATGTACGCTCACCAAAGACATACTCAATGATACCTTCAGCAACGAACTGGCAGGTATTCCGATTGAGCTGGAAGTCAAAGATTGGCTGAGCCATTGGTGGGAGCCTTTGCGTTACGGAGCTTGGCACGCACCGATTGTTATCGTAGAGGGCAAAGTGGTCAGTCAGGGTGAAGCACTTAACCGTGGCATGCTTGTGCAGTCCGTGATTCAGGCATGGACACCCAGAGACACGCTCATCGGCAATATTGTCTTTGGCAAAGCGAGTTGCCCCTACTGCACCAAAGCGAAAAACTTACTGCAGTCGGCGGGTATCGATTACGACGACCGGGATGTCATCAAAGACAGCGCAGCCCTGTATCGCATGATCCCAGAAGTGAAAGCCATCATCGGCGAGAAAACACCGGTAACCGTGCCGCAGATATGGCTGGATGGCCAATACATCGGGGGGTGTGATGCATTGGAGACCTGGTTGGCAGCCAACCCTCACAAGGCCAAGCAAGGCAATGTTGTCGAATTAACTGGCAAAGTTCTGTAATTTAGTTTCAGAAAAGCAAAAGGCCCCAAGAACATTCTTGAGGCCTTTTTAATTCTTTGAGGCGAATTACTTCGTCATTTTCTTCCACATGGTTTTGATGAAAGATTTTTTCTTAGGCTGGGCCTTGCCGTAAAACGTTTCATGCATCATCTGTTTCGCGATGATTTGACCGACGTACGCAGCACCTAAATCGTTACCCATGACTCTCTCCTACATTTGGTTGTTTTTTAACTACCTTTTGTAGTTAATATAGCACCAAAATCGGAGATAACAAGACATGCGTCACATTTTTACGTAATTTATTTTCAGGTTAGCTACGTTTTGGCTGTTTGTAAGTTTTGCCTGCAGCCTGATAGGTGTCTTTCACTTTCACGTCGAACATCATATCGAAGAACCACGCGACAAATTTCACCACATCGTCACCTTCGTTCATGATGTGCTCAACGTACTCTTGCTCAACACCCTGCTCGTCTTCTTGCACAGTGACATGATAAATACGCTGCTCCCCTTCCACATCGGCGAGAGCAAACTGTCCGGTCAGCGACTGAGCGGCTTCCGCGACATCAGCATCTTCACTGGCGCGCAGAATATCCAACGCTTGGGGTAGGCTCGCTTGTGCACACAGCTGTTTTACTAACGCTTCAAATTCGTTCTGTTGCATGATCATTCCTCTTAGTAGCAGCGGCGGATTATACCCACAACCTGCACCGACTGCACTAGCGTAACGTCATGATCATCAGTGCAGAAGGGATCAGGTGGACGGCTGAGTTGAGGTTTCTGGTTGGGAAACCGACAGCATCAGTACGAATAGCATGCTGGAGCTGGTTGCCAGATAGAACCAGCCGAGCGACGACTGCTGCGTCACGCAGTGTTCAACCAAAAAGCCACCCAGCAGCCCGGCAATCAACATCTGAATGGAACCCGACAGCGCCGACACCGACCCGGCCTGAGTCTTATGCGGTGCCAGTAACAGCGTGGTAGAGAGCGGGAAGGAAATGCCTTGCGCGACCGTTAACCAGGTAAACGCCCACACCAAATTGAACACATTAAACGGCGTAATGAGCAGCCATACGCCCGCAAAAATCATGATGCCGATCGCCGTACCTAGCAACTGACGGCTGGAAAAACGGCGATGAAAAATATTCACCAGTACGCTTCCCACCAGCAAACCTGCTGACGGAATAATCATAATGCTGCCGTATTCTGCGGCCGTCATGCCCAGCTGCTTTTGCAGCAGAAATGGCAACACAGACAACGTAACCAGACTGGAGAGATAGCTGATCCAGTTATAGCTCGCACTGCTCAGCACTTGCCAGTTGCGCAGCAGCGCCCAGTAATTCTTCGCCACTTTGGACGGTTCAAAGCGCTTTTTCGCATAGGGCAGGGTTTCCGGCAGAATAAAGTAACCCAGGGTAAAAATGGCACTGATGTACACCATGACAAAAATGAACACCGCCTGCCAGCTGAAATGATAGGTCATCCAGCCGCCCACAACCGGGGCAACGATCGGCATGATCGACGCGGTAATGGCGATGTAAGACATCGCTTTGGTCAGATGGTGGCCATCGTAACTGTCTCGCAACACACTGCGCCCCAACACGGACGCACTCCCCGCCCCTAAGCCCTGAAGCAGGCGCCCCATTTCCAGCGAACTGAAGCTGTCGGAAAACGCAACGCATAATATGGTGCCCAGCAGGTAAATGCCCTGACCCAGAATAAAAGTCGGACGTCTCCCTACCGCATCAGACAATGCGCCGTAAAAGAGTTGTGAACCACCAAAACCCAGCAGGAATAAGGTGACCAGCATCTGGACGCTGGCCTGATCAACCTGCAAATCATGGCTGATCATGGGGAGCGACGGCAGATAAATGGCAACACCGACCTGGCCAGTGGCGATGATCATCATCGCTAACAGCATTGGCGTTTTTTTAAAGGAATCTTGTGCTTCTCTGTTCATACGCGCAGTGTATATTGGTAACCTACGCTTGATAATGTCGCTTTCAGGAAATGAATTAGTTCCAAAGTGGAACAAACAGGAGAAGGAATGGACTGGCTACAAAGTGCAAAAACATACATTCGAGTGGTCGAAGAAGGCAGCTTCAACGGCGCAGCACGAAAGCTCAATACCACCAGCTCGGCGGTCAGCAAGCGAATTCACTGGCTGGAAGAGCGCATCGGTGTGCAGTTATTGAAACGCACAACTCGCTCCGTCACCCAAACAGAAGCGGGCGTTCTGTTTTATGAAAGAGCCAAAGCGCAACTGGAAAGCTGGCAGTCTGTGGTCGACGAGACGCGTTCACTTAACCAGAATCCAGCCGGGCTGCTCAAGATCGGTGCGACACTTGCGGTAGGTTCGAAATTCCTGATGCAGTATGTCGATGAGTTTCTCCAGCGTTATCCGGACATTCGAATTCAGCTCACCACCACCACACCAGGCCAGTTGCCTGAACTGCATCTCGACCTGTTCATCAGCCGTGAAATCGACCAGCTCAATTCACTCAGTTTCAAAGCCACTCCGCTGTTTGTGCACAAAGCTGGCTTCTATGCCTCGCCACAATACCTGCAGCGCCACGGCACGCCGACCAGTTTGCACGATCTGACTCGCCACAATGTGTTGTGTTGGGGTGAGCAAACCAGCCGCGAGGTCAAAACCAACAACAATAAGCGCCTGACGCTGTCTGGTAACTTCGCCACCACGAACCCGGAAGCACTGTTCTACGCCGGGAAATGCGGCATGGGAATCGTGGTGTCTAACCATGTGATGTTGAAAGAAGATCTCAGACAAGGAACTCTGGTGCGAATTCTGCCGGACGTCACTATCGATCAGGCGACGGTGTTTGCCTACTACCCGAAACTCGATTACCAGCACACGCGCACGCATCTGTTCCTGAATTTCCTCAAAGAGAAACTGGCTCAATCGCAGGATGGAGAGATGTAACCACGCTCATTTCACATGAGAATGAACAAAAAAGTACCAATGTTAACCTGCAAGTTAACCTCTTGATCAACATTATTTTTCTAGAATATACATCTAAAGTCGTACGCCATTCTGGTGGAAAAAAGTGTCAATCTCAACCATAGTGTCTAAGCGCATATCAAGAGATCAATAACTTAGTTCTCTACATTATTAAACAACGTGAGTACTGAATTATGACTACAACATCACTGGCTAGAGATGCAGTTAGTCTGGATACGATTTCTGAGCTGATACTGTTGGATGGTAAGGCTTTGTTAGACAGGGTAACGTATACCCTGCACACCCATTTGGGCTCATTTTGTACCTGTATCATCGAACTGGATAAGTCACACTACAAAGCTCACAGTATTTCGTACGCAGCTGAACAACAACTGGTTGACAATGTGTGCTATCAAATGAAGGGCACGCCTTGCGAGCAAGTGTCCAAATCAAAGCAGGAATACTGCCTGTTTCCTTCCCAAGTTAGCAAAACGTTCCCCTACGATGACTTTCTGCATGATCATGGCATCGAAGCCTATCTCGGTATCCCTCTGCGCAGTAAAAGCGGTGAAGTGCTAGGAATATTGATCTCCACCTTCACCACTCCGGTGCGTGATGAAAGTGTGGTGGTGGAATATCACCGCATTCTGGCGCGGATCATTGTTCACAGCCTGAGAAACAAATGGCTCTCCGAACGTTCAGAAAGCCTGGTCAATCAGCTCAGCTACGAGGTTTCCCACGATAACCTCACCAATCTGATGAACCGCAACTATCTGTCCGACAAGTTGGAACGTCTGGTAGAAACCAGTAGTGAACCGTTCACCCTGGCCTACCTCGATATCGATAACTTTAAATCAATCAATGATTTATATGGACACTACATTGGCGACCAGATCATCAAGTTTGTTGCCAATGCCATTTTGCAATGTGTACGCGATGAGAACCTGACCTTTCGTATCGCAGGTGACGAGTTTGCTTTCATTACGTTTTCCAACGACCCACTCAGCATCTGTCGCAGCATTCTCGACAAACTGGATCAGGGCTACTTTGACCCGTCACACCGCATCAAGGTCAGCCTGAGTATCGGTATTGCCAAGAAATCGCACGAACCCATTACGGCGGATCAGTTGATCCTCAATGCCAGTCTGGCGCTCAAAGATTGTAAGCAGAGCAACAACAGTCACATTCGTTGCTACGATACCCACCTGAGCAGCCAGTATCACCGCCGCACTCAGGTCATCAATGCGCTACGCAGCGAGCTGGATAAGCTCTCGGTGGCTGATTCTGAAATCTATGTTGTGGTGCAGCCTATCGTGCGCCGCTGCCAGAAGGAGTGGAATTACTTTGAAGTACTCTCGCGCTGGAATAGTGCGACCTTAGGTTTTGTCTCGCCGATGGAGTTTATCGAAGCGGCGGAGCAATCCGGTTTGATTATTGAACTGGGTGAAAAGATTGTTGAGTTGGCCTGCCAGGCAAAAGCGGAACTTGAACGCCAGTTTGGCTACAAAGTGAAGCTCGGTCTCAACTGCTCGGCACATGAACTGGCGAACTCTACCCGTTACCTCAACCACTTGATGGCAACCATAACACGCTACCATTTTGAACCGCGTGAATTCACCATTGAGCTGACCGAAACTGTGTTGCTGTCGCAGACCAATGAAGTGAAATACATCCTCGATAAACTGCGCGAGCTGGGCTTTACGGTGGCGCTGGATGACTTCGGTACCGGCTATTCGAGTCTGAACTACATTCACAGCTACCCGATCGATTGCATCAAGATAGACGCAACATTCATTCGCAACATGCTGTGCAATGAAACGGCTGAGCGTGTAGTGTGGCTGATTGTACAATTGGCGAAGCAGCTCAATGTCGACCTTATTGCAGAAGGGGTGGAAGATCAGGAGGCGCTCAACAAACTGTATGTGATGGGGTGCGATCAAATTCAGGGCTACTATTTTGCCAAACCGGAAGTCCCGACCAAAATTGTTCAGCAATGGCGTTCACTGCAGAGCCCCAAACAGGCATAAAAAAGGCCCTGCTCAGCAGGGCCTTTTCGTTTAACTTTCCGGATTGTCAGGTGAGCTGTTTGACGCCAGCAAACTCTCCTGATGAGCCAGCATTTTATCCAGTTCGTTGCGGCGAGAGACAAAACTGGTCATCTCTTTCTTCGGCACCGAATTGGCCATCGGAATGTTGGCTTTCATCGCATCGACCGGACGACCGCGCACAATCAACTCATAGTGAATATGCGGCCCGGTCACGCGACCTGTTGCGCCGGACAAACCGATGCGCTGACCACGTGATACTTTCTGACCTTTACGCACCAGAATCTTGCTCAGGTGCAGATAGCGAGTCATGTAAGTACTGCCGTGCTGAATCACCACGTAATTCCCCGCATAAGGGTGGTTACGGGTCATCACAACCACACCATCACCCGTCGACACGACCGGAGTACCAATCGGCGCAGCAAAATCCGTCCCGTTGTGTGGCGCAATGCGTCCAGTCACAGGGTGATGACGGTTAGGGTCAAAGCCCGAAGACATACGCCACTTCTGCGTGGTTGGATAACGCTGGAAGGCACGTTGCAGGCTTTCACCATTTTTGTCGTAATACTGGCCATCTTTGTACAAGTAAGCCGTAACTTCATTGCTACGACTGAAAATCTTAATCGCCTGAATTTCGCTGTTGCCGGTCATCTTTTCACCGACGAACTGACGCGACAGCACCACTTCAAAACGATCACCGGCACGAATATCGCGCACGAAATTAATTTTATCTTTCAGCAGCGAAACGATCTGATCGATATCTGAGCTTCCTAACCCGAGTTGGTTCGCAGACTGAGAGAAACTGCCCTGAATCTCACCAATCAGCGGATACTCTTTCCACTTACCCGGGATTTTTACATCCTTGAACTCAAAACTGCCATCGTCAGTTCGAGCATACACCGCGCGTTCTACCAGGCTGAATTCCAACTCCATTTTGGCCAGAGAGTGTCCATCCTGACCTCGCCAAAAACGAAGAATGTTACCCGGTTTTAGGGTATCTAACGCGAGATAGTTTAAATCGGTTTCCATTATCTTCATCAGCTCTTGGTAGCTAAAGCCCAACTGATTGAAGATTGTGCTCAGATTATCGCCAGATTTAATCTCATACTCATAATCCGGATACGAGCGTCGTGGTTCGGCCGTTTCCGACAGAATCGACTCCACGATTTGCGATTCAGGAATCGACAATTCGATTTTTCGTGGGTAAGACGGATTGCTGATTGAGGATGAGATAGCTGCCACTACCAGTAGGGATACACCTACAACTGAGACTTTCTTACGTTTTGAAAGCTCAGAAAATCGCAAATATAGAGACTTGGGTAGCACAATCTAACCTGTGGATAATGTTAAAAGAGCCCAAAGAGTAAGACTTTCTTACCAAATTGTCACCTGTGAAGTGTCAAAGAACCATTAAAAAAGGCACCAAAGTGCCTTTGTTTTTATCAGATTTGCTGCATAAGCAAGCACTTATATGGAGATTTAGTGCTTTTCCATGCTTACGCTCACTGATAGGTCTTAACCAGACAATTGTCTTCACCAAACCCATTGGGAATGTACTGATCAGCGTGGGCATCATTGACCCATTGCTCAGCATCCAGCAAATAGCGGAACTGGAATTCACCATCTTTTGGCAGGCGGGTTTTGAATTTGAAGGTGCCGGATTTGGCGACTTTCGTCATGGCTTCCGGTTGCCAATCTAAAAAATCGGCGACAATTTCAACCTTGGATGCCTCTTGGGGCGCCTCCAGTTCAAATGTCACTTCTACTTCATCTTTAGTTTTAAAGAAACGCTTATTAATCATGGTAAAACTCCGTTTTCGTATGAATCATTCAGCTCGGCAGATTATAGAAAACTTGGTGCACATGCTCAATAAAGAACCACATTCTGATTAACAGCGTGTCAATGACAAACAGCCATCCCGACGCGTCCAAGCCGCTCCAGCAAGTGCAAAATTATTGTCGAATTAACTGATATTTCTGCGATATCAAAAACATTATAGACACAAATTTTGTGGGTGGATTTGCAAACGCCTCATTCTCGCCGCGTGTGAGCAGAGAAACGTTAAGCTGAGCGTTGTTTTGCGTAACGGATTGTATCTCCACGCGATCTCCCAACCACTGGCTGTCAACCATCACCATACGCAAGCGCAGTTCATCATACTGGAACAGCGCCAGATAGTTCATGACACCGGAACCCTGATTCGATACGCGAATGATGCCAGCGTAGCCATAACGCTTCTCCTGCCCTTGCAGCGCCAACAAAGTGTGAGTGTCTAACAGCACTTGTCCGCGCTCGCTGCCGGAATCGTAGTTCCCCATCACCCAGCGGTGTTGATCGTCCCAGCGGTCGATCAGTGCAAAACTGGCGGCTTCTGGCACCGGGATGGTCAGCGGAGTCGTCACTTTTAACCCAAACAGCTGCTCAACAATCGCATCGGCTTGCGCTGACTGAACCGGAAACTTCGCCAGGATCTCTTCATCTGACAGCGAGAAACGGTATACCCCGGCAGCAATCACCAGTACCAGCAACACGATCGGAGTGAGTAAAATCAGAGGAATGGGTAGCCAGCGTTTTTTCATGTTCTTTCCGTTACAACAACTCTAAATGGCCCGCACTATACCCGAATCCGAACCAGATGCAGCCTCAGGTTTGGCAGAATGTGTACCACCCCAGATTTTTCCGCACCAGATTCTGATAAACAAATCATAACAAGAGTAACGTATCGGTTATCGATTCGATGAAACCAGGTTAATCAACTGATATTTAAGATAATTACCCTTGATGAATTGCCATGTTCCAGTCACCAGATTAGTGATATGGCTCCCACTTTACAGGGACAAAAATGAGCGTAGAATCCACCACGTTTTCATTTCCCTATTTTTAATAAGGTGATCGTTTATGTTTGCCATCTATGAATCCTATAAGGCGGGCTTACTTAAGCCCAAACAGTGGGTCACAAACATCAGTGCAGGATTGATAGTTGGGGTGGTTGCGCTGGCGATGGCATTTGCTATTGCATCGGGCGTTAAACCAGAGCAGGGAATCTACACTGCCATTATCGCCGGTATCATTGTGTCGCTGTTTGGCGGCTCACGCGTTCAGATTGCCGGCCCGACTGGCGCCTTCATTGTCATTCTGGCAGGTATCGTCGCGCAATATGGTGTCGCCGGGCTGCAAATCGCGACCATGATGGCCGGGGTAATTCTGCTGATCCTCGGTGTTGCCAAACTGGGCAGCATCATCCGCTACATTCCTGATCCGGTGATTGTCGGCTTTACCAGTGGTATCGGCGTGATCATTTGGGTCGGCCAGTGGCAGGAGTTTTTTGGTCTGCCGGCCATTCACGGTGAACATTTTCACCAGAAGCTTATCGCCATTTTCCATGCTTTTCCGCAGTTTGATCTCACCACCACTCTGCTGGCGCTGTTTTCACTGGCCTTAGTGATTGGCGGGCCGAAAATTCCCAAACTGAATAAAATTCCCGGGCCGCTGCTCGCACTGGTCGTCGTAACTTCGCTGCAATTTATTATTGGTTTTGACGGCGTTCGCACCATCGGTTCTGCCTTTGGCGGGATTCCACAGGGTTTACCAGAGCTGTCGATTCCTGAGGTGACTTTCTCACAGATGATTCAGTTGATTGGCCCTGCCTTCGCGATTGCCATGTTGGGCGCGATTGAATCCCTGCTGTCTGCCGTCGTCGCCGATGGTATGGCGGGCACCAAGCACAATTCCAATCAAGAGCTGGTTGGTCAGGGCCTGGCCAACATCGTTGCACCACTGTTTGGTGGCATCGCCGCCACGGGCGCCATTGCCCGCACCGCCACCAACATTCGTAACGGCGGTACCAGCCCGATTGCCGGTATCGTGCATGCGGCGACGCTCATCATCATTCTACTGGCATTAGCGCCACTGGCCGTCAACATTCCGCTAGCGACCCTGAGCGCTATCTTGTTCGTGGTGGCGTGGAACATGAGTGAAGCGCCCCACTTTATTAAGCTGGTAAAACGCGCACCAAAAGCTGACGTCGTGATCCTGCTGCTCACCTTTGGTTTGACCGTATTTGCTGACCTTGTGGTAGCGGTCAATATCGGGGTCATCATCGCCACACTGCACTTTGTAAAACGCATGGCATCGAGTGTCGAAGTAAAAGCCAACACCTCACACGAGCTTGGTCGTGAGCTGCAAAGCCACAATATTTCACAGTTACCCCGTGAAATTGCCGTTTATGCGCTGGAAGGCCCTTTCTTCTTTGCGGCCGCAGAAACCTTTGAACGCGTGATGAGCAGTATTCAGGAAACACCTGAAATCCTGATCATCCGTTTGAAATGGGTACCATTTATGGATATCACTGGCCTGCAAGCTCTGGAAGAGATCATCGAAAGCTTCCATAAGAAGAATGTTAAAGTGCTGATTTCCGGTGCAAATCCTCGTGTTACCCAGAAACTGCGCCGAGCAGGCATTGTGCAGCTGGTCGGTGAATACCATTTCTACGAAGAGTTTGATGCTGCATTAAGTGACAGCCTGGCCGAGGTAGAGAGCCGCCACGCGGCAGCGCCCCAGACCTCATAACTTTTCACTAAATATCCATAGATAATCGCAGCCCTTAAGTTCACAACTTAAGGGCTTTTTTCTGTCCTTCTTGTCGATAAATCGACCTCTCCTGTCCCCTTGCTTCATAAAACCCTTTAAGTCTGTGCCCAGGATCACACAAAATACACAAAGCGTTTTAAACAAATAATTAACCAGTGTAACAATGGCAAAACAAATCACTATGATTTGCACATCTCGCAGTGCAATGGAATGAATATTTAGCCCTTTTTAATGAATAGTATTGCAGACGCATTAAAAAATGGATATTCTTGCACGCATGAGTAAATACGGATGTTTAGTGAATTAATATGCCAGGGATTTGGATTTAATTGACTAGTGGTAACACGAGAGAAGTAATGCAAGATAACGCTCAAACCTTAGAATCACCGGTAGAGACCCGCTCTTCCGGCAACCTTTGGATGTTCCTGATCCCTTCGCTGATCGGGGTATTCCTGTTTATGGCACCGATCAGTTACGACGGTTCGCTGACTATTCCAGTCGCCATTCTGGCTAAATCCATTCAGGCTCTGTTTGGTGACAGTCTGGTTGCTATCGTTACAACCATCATCGCTTTTATGTCGGTTGCCTCCGTTTTGACTAAAGTTTTCAAACCGGCATTCATTACCCAAAGCGCGTTCCTGAACAGTCTGTTCAACCCAAGCTGGGTTTGGCTGTGTGTACGTGTGATCGGTGGTGCAGCAGTGATCATGACTTTCTTCCAAATCGGCCCTAAAGCGATTTGGGAAGAAAACACGGGTGGTCTGGTCCTGGAAGGCCTGCTACCAACCCTGTTCTCTGTTTTCATTTTTGCTGGTCTGCTGCTGCCACTGCTGCTGAACTTCGGTCTGCTGGAGCTGATGGGTGCGCTGCTGAGCAAAGTGATGCGTCCGCTGTTTAACCTTCCGGGCCGCAGCGCAATCGACTGTGTGGCATCATGGCTGGGTGATGGCAGCGTGGGTATCCTGCTGACCAGTAAACAGTACGAAGAAAAATTTTACACGCAACGTGAAGCGGCTGTTGTGGGAACCACATTCTCTGCAGTATCTATCACGTTCAGCTTGGTTGTTATTGCTCAGGTTGAGCTGGAACACCTGTTCCTGCCGTTCTACGCAGCCATCTGTCTGGCAGGCTTTGTTGCAGCGATCATCATTCCTCGCCTGCCACCACTGAGCCTGAAAAAAGACACCTACATCGACGGTAGCAAACCAAACCCAGATCAAGATGCGGTACCAGAAGGTCACACCTCATTCTCTTGGGGTATGGAACTGGCGCTAAACAAGGCGAGCAAAGTAAACTGCCTGAAAGCGGTATTCGGTGAAGGCGTACGTAATGCGGTAGACATGGTGTTCGGCGTGCTGCCTGTGGTTATGGGCCTGGGTACCGTGGCGCTGGTTATCGCGGAATACACTCCAGTATTCTCTGTATTGGGTCAGCCGTTCGTTCCTTACCTGGAACTGTTGGGCGTACCAGAAGCAGTGCAAGCGTCACAAACTATGGTTGTCGGCTTTGCGGATATGTTTATTCCAGCCATTCTGGCAGCATCTATCGACAACGAAATGACACGCTTTGTTATCGCTGCGATGTCTGTTACTCAGCTGATTTACATGTCTGAAGTGGGTGCACTGATGCTGGGTAGCCGTATTCCGGTTAACATTCTGGAACTGTTCATCATTTTCATTCTGCGTACTCTGATCACACTGCCTGTGATTGTGGGTGTTGCGCACCTGATTTTCTAAATCAGTTATTACCGCTATCAATGAAAGGCTCCTGACTGGGAGCCTTTTTTATATCTAAGTCATCCTAACCAGCCACTTAAACTAATCATTTAATCAATAATTCGTTTCATTGCTCAAACTCTCGCCTTATACTGCACAAAGAAACACAACAATAATGAATAATTCATCACCTGCAGAGGAACATCCTTATGGTGAGACGCTTGTCTATTATCTGGTTGCTGCTGTTTAGCCTGCACGCCGTTGCTGCAGATTTGACCATAAAAGTAGGGGAACAAGCATCACAGACGCTGAGCCTTGATCAGTTGCAAACTGTGCTGCCGGTAAACGCGTTTACCACTAAGCTGCCCTGGCTGCCCGAACCCCACACCTACACCGGGTTTACCATCATTGATTTACTCGATTACCTCAAGATTAGTCACGCCACGTCCGTCTCTTTGATTGCGTTGAATGATTATGTTGCCAAGATTGAGATGGCAGACTTGCGCCAATATCAGCCCATCGTGGCGTATTTTATGGATGGTAAGCCCATGCGAGTGCGTGATAAAGGCCCCTTCTGGCTGGTGTATGACCTGACCACGCACCCTGAAATTGATGAACCTATGCACTACACATTAATGGTCTGGCAGATTAAAGAGATACAGATTCACACGCGATGATTAAGCCGATACAAAACAAGATGCTCCATCCCCTGGTGCATCGTGCCAAGACATTACTGATCCTCGTGTCTGCTGTGCTCGTGGTGGCCAACCTCTACACGCTCAACAGCACGCGCGAGTTGGCGCGCTCCTATACTGACCGTCAGAATCAGGCTACGTGGTTTCTGTTTCAGCTGACCAAAGAGTTCACGGAAATGATGGCCGAGACGCCTTACGCACTCAACTCCAAGAAGAAAATGGAGCATGTGTGGCTCAAATACGAGCTGACCTGGAGCCGCTTTGATGTGATTCTGAATAGCCGTGAAGCCGAGGGCTTTATGGGGCTGGAAGGGACTTATCCGTTTTTTAAAAGTGCATTTGAAGACTTCAAACTGCTCGAACCATTGCTGATGGCGGCTCACGACAAGCCATCCATGGAACGTTTTCTGAATAAGTCGCAGGATCTCTATCAGCGCATCATCAGCTACATCAACGAAAACTTTAAGATTCAGAGCCCGATTTATCTACACCAGAAGCAGCAGGCATACACCCTGACGCAAATTCAGTTTGTGCTGATGTTTGTGCTGTTTTCGTGCATAGGCTTGGTGAGTTACATACTGCACGCCGAAGCGCGTTTTCATAAACTGCTGGCGCTGACTGATCCATTAACCGGACTTTCTAACCGTCTGGCGATGTTTGATGCTCTTAAGCGCTATACCGCGCAACAGTCGTTCTCGTTGTTGCTACTTGACCTGAACGGCTTCAAAGCCATCAACGACACACTTGGCCATCAGGCAGGGGATTCCGTGTTACGTCAGGTCGCGCATCGTTTGGCGCATATTCCGACGTTCGATTACTGGGTATTTCGTATGGGCGGTGACGAGTTTGCCATCATTCTCGACAGCGTCGACCCCGATGATCTGGCGGGAATCCAGACGCTGATTGCAGAGTGTTTTGAAGCAGCTTTTGTGCTGCCGAGTAACGCTCCCTATCCGCTCAGCACCAGTATCGGCGTCAGCCGCTACCCTTACGACGCCATCGACATTAACCAACTGGTGCACATCGCCGACAAGAACATGTACCAGATGAAGTTCCAACAAAAAAGCCCCTCATAGAGAGGGGCAAAGTTACCATCGCTTTATAGTTATAATGAGGTCCTTCTCGCTTAACCGAAGTCACCATTCACGTAACCACGTGTACGGTCGTCTTTCGGTTCGTTGAAAATGATCTGGGTATCATTGTGCTCCACCAGTTCTCCCATCAGGAAGAAAGCAGTGCGGTCTGAAATTCGGCGAGCCTGTTGCATGGAGTGCGTCACGATAACGATCGTGTAGTTCTTCTTCAGCTCTTCCATCAGCTCTTCAATTTTGTGGGTCGCAATCGGGTCAAGTGCAGACGTCGGTTCATCCATCAGGATGACATCCGGTTCCATCGCGATGGTGCGCGCGATACACAGACGTTGCTGCTGACCACCCGACAAACCGAACGCGTGTGACTTCAGGCGATCTTTCACCTCGTCCCACAGCGCAGCGCTGCGCAGTGAACGCTCAACCACTTCATCGATGTGTTTCTTGTCTTTCACGCCCTGAGCACGCAGGCCGTAAGCCACGTTCTCATAGATACTCATCGGGAATGGGTTCGGTTTTTGGAATACCATGCCAACTTTGATGCGCAGGTCTGCAACGTCCACGTTGCCATACACATCTTCGCCATCCATGGTCAGTTTGCCGGTAATTTTTACGCCTTCAATCAAATCGTTCATGCGGTTCAAGCAGCGCAACAACGTCGATTTACCACAGCCAGACGGGCCGATCAGCGCCGTCACCTGACGCGTAGGAATCGGCAGGTTGATGGATTTCAGGGCTTGGTTTTCACCGTAAAACAGGTTCAGGTTTTCAATGCTAAATTTGTTCATTGTCTTAATCTCGTAAAATCTGTCAGTCGTGTTGGTTTAGTAAGTCGCCGTATTGAATCGCTTGGCGATCAATTTGGTAATCATGTTGATGAGCAACACGACGACGATCAGGACGGTAGCCGTACCGTATGCCTGATTCCACTCTTCGATAGTGAACAGCTCAGTGGTCAGCTTGTACAGGTGCACGGTCAGCGTACGGCCTGAATCCATCAGGGAGTCAGGAATACGCGCTACCATACCCGCGGTCAAAAAGACCGGAGCCGATTCACCGATCACACGACCGATACTGAGAATGACTGAAGTCATAATACCTGGCATTGCGCTTGGCAAAATCAGACGCCAGATAGTGTAGATTTTTGATGCGCCAAGGCCGTAAGAGCCTTCGCGGTAAGTTTGTGGCACCGCCATCAGCGCTTCTTCTGTGGTACGGATAATCACCGGCAGAATCAGAATACTCAGGGTCAGCGCGCCCGACAGAATCGAGAAGCCAAAGCCCAGAATCGCCACGAAGAACGTCATACCGAACAGACCAAAGATGATCGACGGAATACCCGCCAGCGATTCCGTACAGAAGCGAATCACTTTCACCAGTCGGCTGCCGACTTTGGCGTACTCGGTCAGGTAAATCGCGGTCATGATGCCGAGTGGCGCTGCCACCGCAATCGATGCGATAACCATGTAGATGGTCGAGACGATCATCGGGAAGATACCGTGCTCATCGCCAGTACGTGTGTAGTTATCCGAAATGAAATGCCAGTCTACGTGCTGCAGGCCATTCGACAGAATGTACCAGATGATCCAGAACAGGAAACCGACCGTCAGCGCTGCCGCCAGCCAGATGAAGCTACGCAGCACGTTGTCTTTAAATTCACGAACTTGTTTTAGTTTTGCGCGATCCATGGTGATTACCTCGCTTTCTCACGGTTCAGGTACAGCAGTGCCGCGTTCAACATCATGATGAACACCAGAAGCACCACACCAGTCGCGTACAACGCATTTGCGTGCACACCGCTGGCGTACGACATTTCGATCGCAATGTTCGCGGTCAGCGTACGCGCTGAGTCCAGAATGCCCTGAGGCATCGCTGGCGCGTTCCCCATCACCATGATGATGGCCATGGTTTCGCCCAATGCACGACCGATACCCAGAATCACACCCGTCATAATACCGGAGCGAGCCGCAGGAACGAGCAATTTGAAAATGGTGTAAATGTTTGAAGCGCCGAGCGCCAGTGAACCTTCTTTGTAGGTTTGTGGTACCGCGCGAATCGAGGTTTCCGATACGGTAATCACCGTCGGCAGAATCATCACACCCAGTACGATGATCCCTGCGAGAATGGTGTTACCCGCCGGAACCTGAAAGATGTTTTGAATCAGTGGCACAATGATGACCAGGCCAAAGAAGCCATAGACCACTGAAGGAATACCCGCCAACAGTTCCACCGCAGGGCGAATCACATCAGCAACGCGTTTTGGCGCAATTTCAGCAATGAAAATGGCAGTGAGCACGCCAATCGGCACGCCTACGATAACCGCACCAAAGGTCGAAACGACAGAAGCGACGATCATCGTCGCCACACCGTACAATGCCGGTGGCAGCCAATCCTGGCCGAGGACAATACCCACAACACCCGCTTCTTGGAATGCCGGAATACTTTCCCGAATGATGAAATAGGCAATAACGGCTAAGGAAACAATACCGATTACTGCACTGGTTAAAAACAAACCGTGAAAGAGACGCTCTTTCCAGTCGATACGCTTTTTAGCGCGTAAACCGCGCTTTGATACTTGCGTCTTTGCACCGTTCATAAGCTTGTCACTATTGGTCGCGATGGTCATGTTCATCTCACTTGTCGAACGAGTCGAGGTGGATTGAAAACGCCCAGCCCTAATTAAGCGGGCTGAGCAAACTTATTAAATTTTGTTTCTTAGTTCACAGAGATGTAGTGGTGAGAAGCAACGATTTTTTGCGCTTCTTCAGACAGCATCCAATCCAGGAACTTCTGAGTTTCAGCCGATGGTTTGCCTTTCTTGTAAAGAACCAGGAACGGACGTGCTACTTTGTAAGAGCCGTTCTTCACGTTGTCTACAGTTGCATCAGTGCCATCTACTGACAGAGCGTGAACTGAACCGTCTACAGTACCCAGAGAGATGTAGCCGATTGAGTATGGGTTAGAAGCAACCATAGTTTTCAGACCGCCGTTACCGTTAGCAACTTGAGCGCGTTGAGAGATTGCTGATACTTCTTTACCAGAAATTTTCTTTTTCAGTTCCATGATTTCTTCAAATGCACCACGAGTACCTGATGCAGTGTCGCGAGTGATCGCAACGATTGGCTTGTCTTCACCACCGACTTGTTTCCAGTTAGTGATTTCGCCTTTGTAGATTTCTGAGACTTGTTCAGCTGTCAGCCCCTTAACTTTGTTGCTTGGGTGTACAACAACTGCGATGCCGTCACGAGCGATAACTTCTTCAACCAAGTTCGATTCTTTCTCAGAGTCTTTCAGACCACGAGAAGACATGCCGATATCTGCGCTGCCGTTTTTCGCCGCTTTGATACCTGCAGAAGAACCAGGACCTTGAACTTCAATAAACACTTCCGAATTTTTCTTCATGTATGTTTCAGAGAAAACTTCCATCAGTGGAGTAACACTGCTAGAACCCACTGCAGAGATGGTTTCTTTTGCTGAAACTGGGTTAACTGCCAGAGCGCCTAGAAGAGCGATTGCACCGATTACTGTCTTTTTCATCACAATTTCCTTAAGTGGCTTTATTGCCGTTGTGTTTCACTTGAACGAGGGTCACTTTAGGCCTCGAATATGACAGTTGTGTTTCAGTTAATTGAAAAGTCGATGACAGGTTGAAATATTTGCAGCAGGAGAAAATTCTCTGGTTCGTAGATTTTTTTCTTCAAGTTGTTGAACTAACTCAAGATCACCAGCGTCATAGTGATAAATCACTCTTTTCAACCACATGAAAAGCATTGATTTTATTTCAAGTCATACCGCTAGAACTGAAAAGAATAAGTCAGATAAAAATCCGATTGAAATCTGACAGTTAGCGGATATTATCTTCAACCTACTTATAAAAAAGATAATTATTCCCAATTTATTTCAGAAGAGGATCACCATGCGCCAGTTACTGAGCGGTTTGTCCATCAAACTGCAGGTTGTAGTACCGGTGTTTATCACCATGCTATTGCTGATTTCAGGGATCAGCTACAGCACATCCACACTCAAAGACGCGTTCCGCCAGATGTCACAATCCACGGAAACCCTAATCAACCACAAAGATGAACTTACCGAGATCATCGACAACACCTACGCCATGCGCATCAGCGCTATCTATAGTCTGTTCCAGCCAGAAGAGGTCAAAGTACTGCCTTCTGTTCTACAGCAACGTCAGAGCGAAAACCTGAAACATCTCGATTCACTGGCTCGCGTACCCGGCATGACAGCAGAGATTGCCGAACTGCGCCGCGCGATGGAGCGCTACGTCGATTACTCAGTCAACACCATGATTCCGCTGTTAAACACCAAGCACAATCAGCAGCAAACCTCGGCCTCGTTTGAAGCCGAATACGAGCGCGCCACCGATGTCTACCGTGACGCCGGCCGTGACATGGTGAAAGCGATTCAGGCGCTGTCCGACAAACTGAACAATATCGCTCTGGACGATATTCACGCTAATGAAGCGCACAACCACAGCGTGATGGATATGTCGTTGATGGGACTGATTGTCGTGTTACTTTTGGCAGCGGCCAGCAGTTGGCTACTGGCGGGCATAATCGTCACGCCAATCCGTAAATTGCAGCAGACCGTGCGTGAAGTCGCTCACGGCAACCTGCAAATTCAGGCTGAGGAAGAGGGAAACAACGAGATTACCGAACTGGCGCGTGATGTAAACGCCACCGTTTCTCAACTACGCAAAACCGTGGATGCCCTGATTCGCATCAGTGTGGATGTCGCGTCAGCCTCGACCGAACTGGCGGCAGTGATGACTCAGTCGAGCGTCAATTCAGATCAGGAAAAGCAGGAAGTCGAACAAGTTGCTTCTGCAGTTAATCAACTGGAAATTGCCGCAGGCACCGTCACGGATAACGCGACACGCGCCGACAGTGCAGCCCAGCACGCCAACCAACTCGCACAAAACAGCCTGACGATGTTTGAGCAGAGCAACCGCGCCAACGCCTTGATGACCGATAAATTGAGCGATGCAGCCCATGTGGTCACCAGCCTGAAAGAGCAATCGGAACGCATCGGGAAAGTCATTGAAGTGATTCAGGGCATCTCCGAGCAGACCAACCTGCTGGCCCTGAACGCCGCCATTGAAGCGGCTCGTGCAGGCGAAAGTGGCCGCGGATTTGCGGTGGTCGCTGACGAAGTACGTATGCTGGCAGCGCGTACGCAGGATTCAACGAAAGAGATTCAGGCGATCATTGAAGAGCTGCAGGACAAATCCGGTGTGGCGAACGACAGCATGACCTCCAGCCTGAAAATGCTGCAGGATAACCAAGCGTTGGCGGGCAAGGTTAGCGAGGCGCTGATGGAAATCAACCAGTCGATTGCCGAGTTGAGCGCGGTGAATACGCAAGTTGCCTCGGCTTCGGAAGAGCAGAATCAGGTGACCTCTGACATCAACCGCAATCTGGGTAACATCTACGAACTGGTGAGTCAGAACGTCACTGGCATTACTCAATCTGCCGCAGCCGCTCAGGAGCTGTCACAGTTGGCAGAGCAGCAGAAGCAGCAGCTAAACTACTTCCGCGTGTAAAGCGCTTGCCTCCATCTGGCAGACACACAAAAGCCGCCAACTGGCGGCTTTTCTTTATCCGTATTACTCGTCGTCGACTTTCGGCGCCACTTTCTTCTTCGGAATGAAGACGGAATCACCCACGGCCACGTGGTCGTAAAAACCTTTATCGCGTTTAACCGGTTTCTTCGCAACTTTCTTCGCCTGCGGTTTCGCTTTACTACTTTGCGCTTTAGCCTTGTTCACCGGCTGACGTACTTTCAGACCTTTGAACTTGCCTTCCAAACCGTCCAGCACATCAAATTTAATGTCTTGCTTCAGGTAGGCTTCCACACGTTTAAAGCTGTCCCAGTCTTTCGGGCCAACCAGAGAAACGGCGTCACCTTTGTTACCCGCACGACCGGTACGGCCCACACGGTGGACATACTCTTCGGTGTGTTTTGGCATGTCGAAGTTAATCACGTGCGTCACGTTGGCGATATCCAGACCACGTGATGCCACATCGGTCGTCACCAGAATCTTAAACACCGCACGCTCAAACTGGCTCATGATGGTATTACGCTGCATCTGGTTCAGGTTACCGCTCAGTGCCACCGCTTTGAGTTTTTTCTCGTTCAGTTTGTTGGTCAAACGTTCGGTATCGTCACGGGTAGCGGTGAAGATGATCACCTGACGGTAATCCGCATCATCCAGCACACGCTCCAGTAGCGCTTCTTTATGATCCAAATGGTCACACAGGTAGAAACGTTGCGTAATGTCTTTGTGTTGCTCATTCGCACCACCGACCGCAATGTGCTTGGCATCGTTAAGCATTTCATACGCGATGTCGTTGACTTGTGCGTGATCCAGCGTCGCGGAGAACATCAGTGTCTGACGACGACGGTGTTTCGCGGCGTTGTGAATGTGGCGCAATTGCGGCGCAAACCCAAGATCCAGCATGCGGTCCGCTTCGTCCAGAATCAACGTTTCCAGTCCTTCCAGGAACAGAGAACGATGCTCCAGATGGTCAGCCAGACGTCCCGGTGTTGCCACGATGAATTTCGGGCCACGACGCAGTGCTTTTACCTGATCGTTAAAGTTCTCACCACCCGTAATGAGGGTCGCGGTGTAGCTCAGGCCAGCCAGCATCGAGCGCAGCTCACCATACACCTGTTTCGCCAGTTCACGGGTCGGAACCAGAATAACACCTCGCGGATCACGAGCTGACAACGCTTTGGTCTTCAATGCTTTGTGAAGCATTGGCAGCAGAAAGGCTAGCGTTTTACCCGAACCCGTTTTTGAAGAAGCCAGAAGATCTTTTCCGGCCATGGCAACAGGAATGGCCTGCTGCTGGATTTCGGTCGCTTTCTTAAAATCAAAATGTGCCAGAGTCTTCAGTAAGCGATTATCTAAACCTAATTCTTTGAACTGCAAAGGATTCTCCAATATTGTTGTAGCGCCTTATACCGCAAGGCTAAGGTCAAAATAAAAAACGCAGTATGATAGCGCGAATAGTGCACAAATAGATAGAGATCACACAAAATAATCGCTACCCGGCGTTGAATGTACATCTGGTAACGACAGATCTACTCTCAGCTTTGAGAGTAAACTTCAATTAATTGATTACTGGATAAAATTTTGGATTATTTTGACTTTGCTTAAGTAGGCGAAGATTAAAATAGTGTCTACACTTTAAATCGTCACTATATGGACAAAAAGGTATAGGGCGTAATTTGATAAATGTAAACAAGGAGTTCAATATGAACAAAATGTTAATCGCAGCTGCAGCGTCATCTGTACTTCTACTGGCAGGCTGTGCATCAGGTCCAGACGAAGCAACCACAATGAAACTGGATGAACTGAGCAACCAAGTCAGTCAGCTAAGCGATGAAGTGGCTTCTCTGAAAAGTGACCATGCCGCTGTGATGTCGAAACTGAATGCAACTTCTGATGCAGCAATGGCCGCTCAAGAAGAAGCAGCACGTGCAAACGAGCGTATCGACAACATCGCTCAGTCGTACACCAAGTAAATCTTGTTGAATTAAAAAGAGTCTGCGAATGCAGACTCTTTTTATTTGCTCAGAAACCGTAACCAGTCAGTCTGTTTCTGTGGCCGAGAAATCCGGGCTGACCACTTCAACAGGCACCCCGTTCTGCGCCAGAATCACCGCTCGGGCTTTGGCATCCGATTTATTAAACTCCTGCATCCACCAGCTCAGTTCAATCGGCAGCGCGAGATCTTTTTTACTGCCATCGCTGCGGGTCAGAGGCTCATGCGCTTCGACAAATACGCTGCGATCCGGCTCCAGCGCCACTTTAACCGGTTCATCAATGATACGCACTTTTTCGCCGCGCTGTACCTGTTGGAACAGCCATTCAATGTCTTTCGGATCCATACGAATACAACCGGAGCTCACCCGCATCCCGATGCCGAAATCTTTGTTGGTTCCGTGAATCAGGTATTCCCCATTGCCATACCCCAAACGCAACGCGTATTCACCCAATGGGTTATCAGGCCCCGCAGGCACTACAGCCGGCAGTTCGATACCTTTGGCGAGATACTCTTTGCGAATCGATTGCGGTGGAGTCCAGGTCGGGCTTGGCCGTTTCTGGCTGATGATGGTTTCCATCTCCGGCGTGTCACGACCAATACGGCCAATCCCAACAGGGAAAATATGCACTTTATGGATTTGCGGTTCAAAGTAGTACAACCGCAGCTCGGCCAGATTAACAACGATGCCTTCATACGGCACTTTCGGCAGGATGATTTGTGACGGGATCGTCAGCACAAACCCTTCCTGAGGTAAAAACGGGTCGACGCCTTTATTGGCAGCCATCAACGCCAGAAAGCCGACATCGTAACGTTTGGCAATGTCGGACAGCGTTTCGCCTTTCTCAATCACATGATACTGCGTATTGCCGACCATGCTGCTGCCTTCCATCGGGAAGTCATAAGTGGCTGCCCACACATTGGAGGCAAAACTGGCGGCAAGGGCCCCAATCACCAATAACTTACGCAACATGCTCTACATTATCCTTCGCTTCTTTATACAAGCGTAAGGTTACTTCTCTTTCAGCTTTGTGATCAACTATCGGCTGCGGATATAACAGAGAGTTAACACCGGACCATTTCCACGGAGCATGAATGTGCGCTTCAGGCACATTGGCTAATTCCGGAACCCACTGACGAATGAAGCTGCCGCTTGGATCGAATTTCTCGCCCTGAGTAATCGGGTTGAAAATACGAAAATAAGGCTGACCGTCACAACCGGTTGATGCACACCATTGCCAGCCACCATTGTTGGCAGCATAGTCGCCATCAACCAGTTGCTGCATAAAGTAACGTTCACCCCAGCGCCAATCGATATGCAGATCTTTAGTGAGAAAACTCGCCACGATCATGCGCAGGCGGTTATGCATCCACCCTGTTTGATTGAGTTGGCGCATCGCTGCATCAACGATCGGATAACCGGTTTTACCTTCGCACCAGCGTGAGAATTTGGCCTCATCCTGCCACCATTCAAGCCTCGCTCCCCACTCAAGGAAGTCTTTGCTCTTTGACAGCTTTGGTTCAAACATCAACAAGTGTTGATAGAACTCACGCCAGATGAGCTCACTCAGCCAGGTTTGGGCGCCTTCCGACAAAACGCCCATCTCAGCTTCAGTATAAACGCGTGCAATACACTGTCGTGGTGACAACGCACCGATCGCCAGATACGGAGATAATGCACTGGTCCCCGCTTTGGCCGGAAAATCGCGCTGCTGCTTATAATCGTCCAGTTGTTCCTGACAAAAAGCGCGCAAGCGGCGGCGCAGAGTGTCAAAATCCACTGGCCACAATTCGCTGCTGATGCGAGGGTGTGTAAACGGCTGCGCGGCATTCCAGACCAGAGCTTGCAGATCATCAGGCAGCGCGTGCTCTGGCGCTGCGCGGCTGGCACGAATAACAGGCGGAGTGAACTGGGTAAGCCAGGCACGTTTAAACGGAGTGAACACTTTGAAGTATTCCCCCTGTTTATTCAGGACACTACCCGGCGCCATCACGCACTTGTCATCAAACGAGTGCCAGTCGATGCCATGCTGCTGCAGACGTTCCGCTGCCAACGCATCACGCTTTTGCTCGTTGAGCTCATAATCGCGGTTTGCCAGTACTTGGTTGGCACCTGATGCCACAGCCACTTGCTGCACCGCATCAACCGAATCGGCAAAGGTCGCCACTTCACGATAGAGCAGCGGCACATTAAGCGCGGACAACTCTTCCTGCAGGGCAAACAGGCGACGATAAATCAAGTCAGCCTGAATGGGTGCCAAATCGTGCTGTTGCCACTGCTGAGGCGTAGCCACAAACAGCGCACACACAGGTTCACCGCTGATCAAAGCTTCATTGAGAGCCGCGTTATCCACCGCACGCAAATCGCGGCGTAGCCACACCAGTTTCATTGTCTGCTCCTAATCGTTGGCCAGCGTTTGCAGTACATCGGACAAAAATAGCTGGTCTCCAAACTGCGCTGCCAAACGTTGCTTGGCCTGCCATTGGTTTTCCGCTAAGCCGCGATGTGAGAACAGCGCCACCGCGTTGTAGGCTGCCAATGATTCATGTTCAGCCAGCCCCGTCATGTCTTCGACGCCGTCTAACAATGTAACGTTATAGCCCTGCTCAGCCCACGTGACAGCCCACAGCCAGGCCAGCAGGCTGCCAGATGGATCAAAACTCACAGCCAGGCATTTGCCCTTGTGGGCCGCTTTATTTTCCGATTCCAGAATGGTTGAGAGTTTGCTCAGCATGATGCCGTTGAGCAGTCCTTTCTGTAGCGAACGTAGCGGCCCTTTCACTTTCTCCAAGGCATCAATCACTGGCAGCACAAACTGACGTTCAACGATGTCGAGCGGGTACTCTTTCATCACCGTGCCAATTACATTCTCGGCTTTGCCGCGATTGAGTTGTGCCAGCGCACTGAGTAGTGCTTCGCACTCTTCCAACTCAGCGTGCAGTTCAGGTTCGTTGCCCACCTCAGCCGCATTGCCTTGCAGCAGTTGGCTCACTTTACCAATCGACACCCCTTTAAGCAGCCAGCTTTGGATCTGGCGAATGGTCTGAATGTCGTGGTCGGTATAAAGGCGATGCCCTTTGGCCGTGCGCTGCGGCTGAACCAAGTTGTAACGTCGCTGCCAGGCGCGCAGTGTCACCGGCTTCACTCCGGTGATTTCTGACACTTCGCGAATGGCATACAACTTCTCTTCACAAGCCATAACGTAATTTCAACTCCTGAGGATGAGGATCCAGATAGCGCTGCTTACTCAGATACGCATCGGGATACATAGATAAATAGTGTTTGATTAAGGTCAGCGGCGCCAGCAGTGGCAAGGTACCACGTCGGTAATCGTGAATCAGTTGTGCCAGTTCGGATTTTTGTTCCCGGCTCAGTGAACGCTTGAAATAACCTTGCAGATGCATCAGCACATTGGTGTGATTTCTGCGGCTGGCGCGATAAGTCAGCGCCTGCATCAGCCCCAAGCGATACTCGGTAATGAACTCTTCCACAGAGTAGCGACTGACATTGGCGACTAAACGCCCGAGCGATTGATAAGAAAGCGGATGATGCGCCATCAAGGATAATTTGTAACGGGTATGAAACTCCACCACTTTGCGCGCCGTCGGTTCATCGCCCAGCGTACGGTAGAAGTCGTCGAGACAGAACACACGAGTAATGAAATTTTCGCGCAGCACAGGATCATGCAAGCGCCCATCTTCTTCAACGGGTAACCAAGGCATCGCCGTGCGCAGTTTCTGGGTGTATAAGCCGACTCCCTCTTTTTCCGCACCATGCTCTTTGTACACTTTGACTTTTTCCATTCCGCATGTCGGTGACTTGGCGCAAACGATATAGCCGCGCAGGTTGAACTGCTGCAGCTGCGCGACTTTTGCCTCGGAAAACGCCAGCAGCGTATCAGTGTGATCGCGGCTTGCGTCTTTGGTTTCCACCAATGCAATGCGCTCTTCATTCGAAACAAGGCGAATCGTCGGACGAGGCACTGGTAGCCCCATCTCCACTTCCGGACACACAGAGACAAACTCAAAGTACGGTGCCAGCTCCTCTGTCACAAACTGACTCCGTTTGTGCCCGGCATCAAAGCGAACTTTCTCACCGACAATACAAGCGCTGACTCCGACACGAATGGCTGTTGATTCCATACTCGCCTCCAACTTATACAAACGAAAACTTTGTATAACATATAGCACGAGCCATTAATCTTGTACAAACTAATTTTTTGTACAAACAATTTTCAGCGGCCAGCTAAACGTTTTCCCGAATCGATTGCCTTACCACTTTCAACACATTTAGTTATCAATAACCACAACCCAGCACGACTAGACTCATTTTGTGACAAACTTCTCAAGGATCCTTGGGGTAACTGGCTAGTATTGCCGCAACAGATGATTCATCAGTCAACAGAAACCGTAATTTATCTCGGTAACCCATTTGACTGACCTACTTTGGAGAGAAACGATGGCAACCCCACACATTAACGCACAACCTGGTGATTTCGCTGATACTGTGCTGATGCCAGGTGACCCGCTACGCGCTAAATTCATTGCTGAAACTTACCTGGAAGACGTAAAGCAGGTATGTGACGTTCGCAATATGTTTGGTTACACCGGCACATACAAAGGCAAAAAAGTGTCTGTGATGGGCCACGGTATGGGTATCCCATCTTGCAGCATCTACGTACACGAGCTGATTGCAGAATACGGCGTGAAAAACATCATCCGTATCGGTAGCTGTGGCGCTGTACGTGACGACGTTAAACTGATGGACGTTGTGATCGGCATGGGTGCTTCGACCGATTCCAAAGTAAACCGTATCCGTTTCAGCGGCCACGATTTCGCAGCGATTGCCGATTACGACCTGCTGGAAACCGCCGTTAACCAAGCTCGCGCGCACAACGTACCCGTAAAAGTGGGCAACGTGTTTTCCGCTGATCTGTTCTACACACCAGAACCTGAAATCTTCGAAAAAATGAAGAACCTGGGCATCCTGGGTGTGGATATGGAAGCCGCTGGCATCTACGGTGTTGCCGCAGATCTTGGCGCACGTGCACTGACCATTCTGACGGTTTCTGACCACATTCTGCGTGGCGAAAAACTGAGCTCAGAAGATCGTCAAAAATCATTCCACGATATGATGCAAGTGGCGCTGGAAACCGCCATCAATATCTAATTTGACGACTCAACATCCGCAGCCGGGTCACAGACCCGGTTGCCAGAATTACCCCGAGGGGGCGATCGTGTCTAACGACCAATTACCGGCGGATGCTGATGGTTTACAGCTCAACTTTTGTAAAACATTGGCGTGTGACAACTTTGGCTTGAGTGATGCAGAACGTTATGTTTTGCAGCGTGCGAACCCCAAGCGTCCAACGATGGTTTGTCGTGAATGTGGAGCTTTCCCCCCCTTACTTAACAACCGCGAAGTGTTAAACGAGCTGCACCGTCTGCGTCAGTTACACAGCGAGGGGTTGCCTGCGTGTCGGAATAACGACTGCGCGAACTTCGGCTTGTCGGTTCATACGCACAAGCATCTCTACCATGCCTTTGGTTACAGTGGCGATCGTCAACGCTACCGCTGTAAGCAGTGCCAGTCGACTTTCGTTGATAAATGGTCCGGCGCCAATAAAAAGCTCAGTTTTCAAGAGACCTTGCTCGGTCTGCTCTTTATGGGCTACTCCGTGCGCGAGATCTGTCGCAAACTCAGCATCAATCCGAAAACCTTCTATGATCACGTGGATCACATTGCCAGCCGCTGCCGACGCAAACTGGCGATGATTGATGCGCGCTGGGTGAACCATGCAGATTCGTTCCAGTTTGCCTCCCGTTATATGCCCCTTCAGCCTCGCAGCAACAACGGCGTATTGTGGATTGCAACTGGCGATGCGCGCACCGGCTACATTCTGTGTCAGCACGTGAACTACTCTGCGCAGGAAGAACCAGCCGGGAGTGCCGATCACAACCCTTACGACTACCCTGCGCGATTTGTCTCGCGTGAGCACTCCGCCGAAGCTAATCTGCCCGTTCCACCGCCATCACCTGTACTGCGTGAGCGCATCGATCAGAAATACCAAACCATTCTGGCACGAGGTAATGTGGAAGACCCGATGGGCAACCTCACCTCGTTCCATTATCCGTCCAAAGGGGCGCTGATTCGTCCACCGTATACCTCCTACGCCCACTATCTGCATGTACTGGATATGTGTGAGAGCGAAAAACGGGTTTCGATTTTCATGCCTCAGGATCCGGTACTGCGTTCTGCGGCGCTCAGTGTTTGTCTGCCGCGTATCCGCAACAACACCGTGGATCTGATGTACGTGGAAGAGGACAGCGGCTGGAATTCGGAGCTGAATTTCAACAAAATCGACATTGTGCTGATGGGATGGTGGCGCGACCGCTGGGCGATTGCCAGCCAGAATCAAGGCGACAAAGGGATCTGTTATCTCGCCGGAAACAACGCCGATCCGCAGCAGTGGCTGCAATCGGCTTCCATTCGCCAGATAGAGTTTTACCAACAACGTTTCCAGTTGCTGTTTGAGTCGTTCATCAACGAACCACGACGCAAACTGCGTCCGGGTGGCCTACAACCGCTGCTGGATATTTTCCGCGCCTGGCACAACCTTTGTTATCAAGATAAACAAGGATTTACCGCCGCTCAGAATCTGGGCGTCACTCAGCACCCACTGACGCTGAAAGAACTTTTGTCCTAAACGTTTTGGCGATTTGTCTAGCATTAAAATGTGAACTAAGGTCAATAAATGCTTAGACGAATTGTAAATAAACTCAATTTATTGCAGTAATGGATGCGAAAAATTAGCAGCTCAATATAATGAGTCTGTCGTTTGGACCGTAACGCCAAGGATTATGCAGTTTGGATAAAAGCCAGTACCTTCTCGAACTCGAAATCGACCAGCTCAGGCATCGCATAGAATCTGAACCGCAGCAAGTCCTGGCGGTGGCAGAACAATGTCTGAGCCGAGCAACGCAACTCGGGTTTTCAGACGGTATTCTGCAGTCTCTGATCATCATGTCGCGCTGCCTATGGTGCAATATGGATTATCGCCGCGGCCTCAAAACCATCAAACAAGCATTCACCTACCAAAACAGCCTCGACACCGACGACTACTTGCCCGAAATTCTCCACGTGCATGCACTGCATTTCTGGGGGCAAGCCAAATACTATACTGCTCAGCAATTCTGGATTAATGCCCTAGAACAGGCCGCCTTGGTTGATGAAAACGAAATTCTCATCGAGTGTCTGATTGGTCTGGGCAATGTGTGGCGCATTACTAATGAATACAAGCTTGCGGCATCAACCCACGAGCTCGCCGTTAAAGTCGCCAACAACACCCGCATTCACTGGCTGGAAGGCAAAGCGCGCATTCTGTGGGCTTGGGACCTGTACTTGCTGGAGCAATACGTCGACATGCTCACCGTGCTGGATGGTGCCGAAGAAGTGCTACGCGGCCATTCGGATCGCACGTGGCAAGCGGAAGTGTGGGATTTTCGTGGCTTGGCGCTGCTGGGTCTCGAAAGCTTGGCAGATGCTGAAGACGCCACCCAGCGCGCCCACGAACTGGCGGTCAAACACGATCTAGTGTGGATGAAAGCGCACTCTTACATCAGCCGCGCGCGACTGGAGCTGCTGCGCAAAAATCTCGACAAAGCGAGTAAGCTGCTGCATGCCGCTGAAGTATCCGCAGAGAAGTTTGACAACGGTGAATTGCTGTCTCAAATCTGCTTTCAGCAATCCAGAGTGGCTGAAGAGAGCGGGGATTTTAAAAGTGCACTGGAAGCTTTTCGCAAATATCGCAAGTTTTCCATCACCATGCTGCGAGAGCAGACGATTCTGGTCGGTCGCGACAAAGCTCGCGCCTCGAAACGACAGATGGAGCAGCGGGCGCGCAAACTGATTAACCGGGTGCGCAGCCAACACGAGTACGATCCGGAAAAACATCTGTCCAACGTGGTGTCCGAAACCTATTGGTGGGAACAGATGATGGAGTTCAAAGCCGAATTGCAACACTCCAGCCATTCGGTGATTGTGATTCAACACCGCGACCCACATTTTCTCGATGTGTGCACAGAACTGGTTCACTCGTTGTGTGCGCACAACGATTTGCTCTCGCGGATCAGCAGCCAGCGTCTTGGCTTACTACTGGCTGAGAAGGATGAGGCAGCAGAGCAGGTTTACCAGACTTTGCTGAACATGATCGAAATTTATCCTTGGCAGCGCAAAGAGTTGAGCGGCGAGATGCCCAATGTCACGCTGCACAGCATTCTCAGTTTCCCGTTTACCCTCGAACAGCTCGAAGAGATGTCATTACAGGAAGAGTCGTATGGAAGTCCTACTCAATAAGATTCAAGATGCCGGGCTGGATGCGACTGCTGTCTCGGGGGATGAGGCGATCAATTTCTGGAATCATGTGCGCCAGCATATTGCGACCACGCCGGAAGAAAAGGCGCTCAGCCTGACGTTCAGCGCGGAATACCACGCCGAAATGAATCGCCTTCAAGAAAGTATCGACGAGCTCAGTGCGGCACTGAAGTTGTTATCAGGTAGTCAGCATATTGAGCTTATCCTATCGCTGAAAAACAGTTTAAGTGATCGTCTGGTCGAGCACGGCGATTACAACGCCGCTCTCAACGAATATGTGTCTGCCTCCAATCTCGCGGTAGAACATGGTTTCATTGATGACTATGTACTGGCGATTTTAGGTATGGGCAACCTGTGTGATGCCTATGGCGACCATAACCGAGCGCTACGTTACTACCAAAAAATCGACAGCATCGACCACGCTATTTCCAGCCGCTCGCTACGTCTGCGCTACAAACTCTATATGTTGGCGTGTTACCTGCACTTGCGCCGTTTTACAGCCGCCAACGATCTGATCAAGGAGTGTGAAGAGCTGAGTATTCTGGTCAGCGACAAAACGCTGAGCGGTCAAATTCTGCTTTATCAGGCAAAACTCTATCGTGAGCAAGGCAAGTTGGCGCAGGCCATCTCGACCCTGAGTAATGTGCAGTACACCTTGGGCAACGTGCATTCGACCTGGCTGTCGAACATGATCCGGATTGAAAAAGTATATTGCCTTGTAGAGATGGAAAAGCCTCATTTCTCCACTTTTCTTCTGGAGTCAACAGAGAAGCGTCTGCCCAACTTGGTTACGCCGATTCTGGAAAAGCGCCTGTATGAAGCGTTCAGCCATGTATGCGAGCGTCAGGGCTTGTATCAAAAAGCGCTGACCTACGAGAAAAAGGGCTTTCAAATCGAATCCGATTTGATGAAACACATTCCGATTGGAGAGCTGGGCGCCACTCAGCTGCGTCGTCTGTCGCGCTTTGAATTACAGTTAAAACTGATCCTCTCAGAGCTGGAAAACCGCGAACTCAAAGAGACCACGGAAAATCAGAAAAACACCGTAGCACAGCTGCAACAGGACGTATTTACCGACCCGATGACCCGGCTGCACAACCGACGCTGGCTGGAAGTTAAACTCAAAGACCTGCTGCTTAACGAAGCTTCATTTGCATTTCTGGTTGTCGATATTGACCATTTTAAATCCATCAACGATGAGCTGAGCCATTTGGTGGGAGACAAAGCAATCGTCAATGTCTCGAATGAAATCGCGAACTACTTCGATTTCCAAGGCACCTCTTGCATCCGCTTTGGTGGCGAAGAGTTTTTGGTCATTCTGGAAAACGCAACACTGGAAGAAGCCACTAAACATGCGGAAGCGTTTCGCGAGCGCATCTACCAGTTTAACTGGCCGGAGATTCTCGGCGAACGCGGCCTGACCGTCAGTATCGGCATTACTTTGCATCGTGACGGTGAGAATACACAACGCACGTTTTACCGCGCAGACAAAGCACTTTACCGGGCCAAAGCAAATGGCCGGAACCAAGTCTGCACAGAATAGTCTCACCACTCTGGCGACACGAGGTTGCAGTGTCGCCACTTGCATTCCCACTCTTGGATGTGAAGCATGGCCCAAATTAGCGTCATTATTTACGTTATTTGGTCATTTTATTCAGATTAAATCACTAAAACTTGTTTAATATAAATAGGTGTTATCTCACATGATTACGCCCACTTTTCTTACTTGGTTACAAGGACTCTTTCATGTTTTTAGATTATTTTGCCCTCGGGGTATTAATCTTCGTTGCCTTGGTTATTTTTTACGGCATTATCGTCATCCACGACATCCCTTATGAAATATCCAAAGAGCGCAACCATCCGCATCAGGATGCGATTCACGTTGCGGGCTGGGTCAGCCTTTTCACGCTTCATGTCCTGTGGCCATTTCTCTGGATTTGGGCAACGCTGTGGCGCCCGGATCGCGGCTGGGGTTTTGCCAAACTACAAGAAGAACAACACGATATTCATCACCGCGTCGATGAACTGATCGACGAAATCGCGGCACTCAAGGCCGAAGTAGCGGCTCTCAAACAGCCTAAAACCAGCGCGCAACCGTCGGAAAAGAATGAGGAGCACAACTAATGGATTTACTACTCATTCTGACCTACACCGCTATCTGTATCGCGATTTTCAAAATCTTCAAAATTCCGCTCAACAAATGGACGGTGCCGACCGCAGTGCTGGGCGGCGTGGTGCTGATCGGTACGCTGATCCTATTGATGAACTACAACCATCCGTTTACCTCAATTGGTGGGCAGGTGTATAACACCACACCTATCGTTTCGAGCGTGCGTGGTAAAGTTATCGAAGTCGATGTCGAACCGAACACACCGCTGCATAAAGGCGATATTCTGTTCAAACTCGACCCTGTACCGTTTGAAGCCGCTGTCGTGCAGAAGCAAGCGGCGCTGGCAGAGGCGGAACAAGATGTACTGAGACTGGAGTCTGCATACAAGCAAGCGACGGCATCGACAGTAAAAGCAGAAGCTGAACGCGATAAAGCCAAACGCGAGGCCGCTCGTTACGAGAAAGGCTACAAGCGCGGCGCATTTACCGCGCAACAGGTCGATACCACTCGTCAGGCTTACAAATCCGCTCCGGCTGCACTGGAAGTCGCTCAGGCTTTGGAAAATGAAGCGAAACTGGCATTTGAATCTCAGATCGACGGTGAGAACACCACGGTTGCGCGTATCCGTGCAGAATTGACACAAGCTCAGTTTAATCTCGATGAGACCGTCGTTCGCGCGCCGACCGATGGCTACGTCACCCAACTGGCCCTGCGCCCGGGTATGATGGCGGTTCCGCTGCCTCTGGCTCCGGTGATGACCTTTGTGCATACCGAAGAGAAGTACTACGTAGGTGCATTCCGCCAGAACTCTCTGCAACGCCTGCATCCGGGTTTTGAAGCAGAATTCCTGTTCCGCGCACTGCCTGGCAGAGTGTTTAAAGGTGAAGTGGTTGAAGTCATTCCCGCGATTGCAGAAGGCCAGATTCAGGCACGAGGTTCACTGCTTGGTACTCAGGCGCTGAATACTCAGGGCCGCGTGTTGGTGAAACTGCGCATCACTGATGACATGAGTGAGTTCAACCTGCCACTGGGTACTAATGCCGAAGTGGCGGTATACTCCGATACCTTTGAGCATGTATCCATCATGCGTAAAGTTTTGATTCGTATGAAGAGCTGGCAAAACTACCTCTATCTGGATCATTAATCCTGACTGACAAAAAAACCGCCGAACTTCGGCGGTTTTTTCTTATCCGTGAGAACGTTAGCTCCAGCGCAGCACACGCACTTCGTTACCCTCTTCCGGCTGACGCGGAATGTTCAGCGATAGCACAAAAGAAACACCCGCCATGCCGGCGCCAATAAAGAATACCGCTGCCGGCGATACCAGCCACAACAACCCAAAGCTGACCGGAATCACGACGGCGGCAATGTGGTTGATGGTAAAAGCCACACCGGCGGTAGATGCCATGTCAGCCGGATCGGCGATCTTCTGAAAATAGGTTTTCACAGCCAACGCCAGCGCAAAAAACAGATGATCAACCACATACAACCCTGCGGCCCAGTGCGCATCGGTAACCAGACCATATCCGACGAACACCAGAATCAGTCCCGTGTACTCAAACAACAGCGCTTTACGCTCCCCTACCACACCGATAAAACGACCGATACGTTTGGCAAACAGGAAGTTGAATACGTAGTTGATCAGGAATAACAACGTGATATCAGCAGCCGTATAGCCAAATTTTTCCACCATCAAAAAGCCCGCGAACACGGTAAAAATCTGACGGCGCGCGCCGCTCATGAAAGTCAGCGCGTAATAGAGCCAGTATCGCTTGCGCAGCACCAACTTTTTATTTTGCGGGGTTTCCGATTTAAACTCCGGAAACGCAAAAGCAATCACGACCACCAGCGCAAACGCCACACCACCAGTAATGCCATACACCCATTTAAAACTCAGTTGCAGTTGTTCCAACATCACCCACAGTGCGCCGTAGGTCAGCAGCGACGCCAATGCACCGACTGAAATCAGCTTGCCGAGCATCTCCGGCGCTTCATCTTTCTTCAACCACTGCAGCGACAGCGACTGCTTCAGCGTCTCGAAATAGTGAAAGCCGGTCGACATCAACAATGTCGTCAGCAACAATCCGGTCAGTGTCGGGAACAGGCCAGTAATCGCCGTACCAATTGTCAACATTCCCAGCGACAAGACCAAAAAACGTTGCTCACGAATGAACAGCAGCACAAACACCGCCGTAAAAGACAAAAAGCCGGGGATCTCCCGCACGCTTTGCAGCAGGCCGATATCGGCACCGTTAAAGTTGGCTTTCTCGATCACGAAATTGTTGAGCAGTGCCATCCAGCTGGAAAACGCAATGGGCACAATAATGGATATGATCAGCAGAAAGTTTTGTGGCGTACGCCAAGTCTTCGCTTCCATGAGAATTATTATCATCCTTATCAATCGGATTGCCAGTTTACCCAAACTTATCTCCGGTGTAACCTTTTGTAACACATCCTTCTTTTCCAGCGTGTCATCGCAACGGCACCATAAGGTGATAACGCTGAATTCCGAGGTTTCGTATGCAGGTTCGTTTTGCCACCGCCAACTTATTGAACTATCTCGCTCCGCCTAATGCCTTCTATGAGTTCAACAACATCTATGAGGCTACACAGTGGCAGCAAAAACAGCGTTGGCTGAATCATAAACTGATTGAGCTGAATGCTGATGTGATTGGTTTCCAGGAGATTTTCAGTGCCGACGCCTTGCGTGAGCAGATGCATGATCTGGGCTATCCATACTTCGAAGTCATTGACACGCCGCAGGTCAGCGATGACTACATTTACTCGTCTCCGGTTGTTGGCATTGCCTCACGTTATCCACTCAGCGACGTTGTCGCGGTGGACGCCATACAGCCGGACTTTCACTTTCACCGCAAACCGCTTCGCGCGACGGTGCATCATCCGGCTCTGGGTCATATCGATGTGTATGTGGTGCATTTCAAATCTCAGCGCCCAATGCTCAATGAGCCGCAAAGTGACGACTTGATGAATGCCTGGCAGCAGGAATTGTACGGCCGTTGGCAGTCAGCAATGCAGCGCGGACAAGAAGCACACCTACTGCACAAAGCGATCGTACAGCGTAAGCAACAAAGCCGTCATCCGGTGGTGTTGATGGGGGATTTCAATCAGGTACTGAGCAGCATTGAATTTTCCGCTTTGCGTTCCACCCATCGTTTCCGCCAGCCAGATAGCTTCGCACCGCTTATGCCGTATCATCTTTTTGACAGCTGGGAACTGTTTAGCCACACGCGTGACGAGCTGCGGAAACCGACCCATTACACTGGCGCTTCCGGCCAGGTACTCGACTACATTTTGCTGTCGAGCGATTTCAGCCGTGAAGCCGATTATCCGGTCGCTTTCGTGTGTGACTTTCACGTGGAAGATCAGCATCTGATCAATCCGCACTTTGAGACCGATCGGTATGCCAGCGATCACGCTCTGGTCGCCGTCACCTTGCAGTGCGCCAAATCATCCGGCATTTGAAATTGATATGCATCCAAGTGCTTTTCATTTCTTGCGTAACTCGTTAGATTGGTAAAAAAAACAACAGATAAAAAGAAGGAAAGCATGGAAATTCATATTCGGCCAACAGAAGTCAGTGATGCACGCGCGCTATGCGATATTTATTCTCAACCGAAAGCGCAGCGAGAAACGCTGCAATTACCCCATCCATCAGTAGCCATGTGGCAGAAACGACTGGAAACCATCCCCGCTGGCGTATTCAGTTTTGTGGCTGAGGTGGATGGCCGCGTCGTGGGTAATATCGGTATGCAGGTTTCGCAACGTGAACGCACCGCCCACTGCGCCAGTTTTGGTATTGGCGTGCATGACGAATTTCACGGTCACGGCATTGGCAGTCAACTGATTGAAACCGTGCTCAATCTGGCCGACAACTGGCTTAACATCAAACGCATTCAAATCGAAGTGAACAGTGATAACGCAGCGGCTATCGCATGTTACAAGAAGTTCGGGTTTGAAATTGAAGGCGAAGCAAAATGCTCGGTATTTCGTGAAGGCGAGTTTATCAGCACCTATTACATGGCGCGCATCAAAGCCTGATTGAGGCAACGACACTTCCCGAGGTTTGTCACTATACTTACAGCAGTGAACGTAAGGAGTGGCAAACCCATGGACTTTGTCGAAATGATGCGTTTACGCGGTCAGGCCGCTGAGAATATTTATTTTGCCCAGCGTGACCGCGAGTTGATCGATGAGCTGCACGCTCACCCAGAAAAGCTGCAAAAATCCGCCCCAGATCCGAGTGATAGTGCAACCGATGAGCACAACGATTCAAACAGCAATCAAGCGCGGTGACGCAGATGCTGCCATTGAGCATTGCGGGTCAGATAGTGATCCACATAGCTGCATACTGGCACAATCGTCTGGCCTTGCTGCTCAATAAGCGGTAACACGGCCTCCATCATCACCTTTCCGTACCCTTTCCCTTGCAGGCTATCCGGCACGCGTGTTGAGGTAATATACAGCACGTCGTCTTCTTGCTGATACTTCACCACTGCGTACTCCTCACCTTCCAAATGCACCTTAAAACAGTGGTTTTGTGCATCATGTGTCACTTTATGTTCCATCTAAGCTCCAAATTTGATAATTAACTCAAATAAATTGTGGCAGAACTGAATTGAATCTCCCGGTATCAAATCATAAAATCGTTAAATCTGCAGGAAAAATAAAAATAAAGCAGTACGTTATACGGAGAGATCAATGCGTTCACAGTCAGTAGCTACCCAACCGGAGACCGGAAGTTCCAAATCGAACTCACGGCATAAAACCGTTTCCACGCTTAATAGCACCGATGCTCTGGCTATGGTCGAACACGGCAGTGAGCTGACGTTGAGCATCACAACGCCAGTCGGTACCAAATTCATCTGTAAGACCCCTTTTATTGGTACCCATTCCGACACTTACCTGCTGATAGAAATTCCTGAAATTTCCAGTGATGATCTCGCCTACTTCTTTCAGGAAGGCTTCTGGATTAACGTTCGTGCGATTTCACCGCGTGGTGAAGGCGCGATGCTGCATTTTCGCAGCCAGTTGCTGCATATCCTGCACGAGCCAGTCGCTCTGGCGATGCTCTCGATTCCCAACACCATGCAAGTCACTCAACTGCGCAAAGAACCGCGTTATGAAGTGAACCTGTCGGGCAAGGTGCATCAAAGTGAACGTAAATCAGAATGTGAAGTGCGGGATCTGTCGAAAAGCGGCTGCCGTTTTATCACCGCGCCACTGGGCCGCTCCTACCAAGTCGGGGATCTGGTTTCGATTGAAATCTTTGCCGACAAGCGTGGATCCAAAGTGTTTGCCCCGTTGGTCGGACGTATCTGTAACTTACAGCGCTCCATGCACTACGCACGGTACGGACTTGAGTTCAATGAGCAAGGCCGTACTAACGCCAAAAATCTGCTGAGCCAGCTCAAGTTCAATGGCACCAAACTGACGCTTAATATTGAATAGGATTTATCGCCCTTAGCATTAAAAAAAGGCTCTGCATTGCAGAGCCTTTTTCTTTATCCCAGAAAAGAGATGTAACCTTGCAGGATAATCAGATTCACGATGTCGATAAAGAATGCGCCGACAATCGGAACAACCATAAAGGCTTGAGGTGAAGGTCCGTACCTGTTGACCAGCGAGCCCATATTCATGACTGCCGTAGGCGTGGCACCGAGGCCAAATCCACAGTGGCCGCCCGAGATCACGGCCGCATCATAGTTGGCGCCCATCACCTTAAATGTCACGAAGTAAGCAAATATCCCCAGCACCGCCGATTGAACGGCCAATATCACCAGGAAAGGGATGGCCAAGTCGAAAATGTTCCACAGCTTAAGGCTCATCAAAGCCATGGCCAGAAACAGTGACAACGACACGGTACCAAGAATATCGACCGTTTCAGTATCCAGTTTATGAGCTTTGGTCACTTGCAGCACGTTGGTAATAAACACACCGATGAACAGTGCATAAACAAAGTCCGGAATCATCAACCAACGGATATTCAATGCTTCGACCCAGCGTTCCAGATACTGCGCGCCTGTCACACAAATCAGCAGGACGAACAACACTTCAATCACCTTTTTCGAGGTCACTTTGTCTTCTTCGTACTCGTTGTAGGTCACCAGCTCCGGGAAACGGCTGTGCGCTTGCGTTCCTCGGCCATATTCAGATTCAAAGTTGTGCTTATCAATCAGTTTTTTCGCCACCGGGCTACCAATCAAGCCACCCACGATCAAACCAAACGTCGCCGAAGCCATCGCGATTTCCAGCGAATTGCTTAAGCCATAGGTTTCGCTGAAAGTCTGCGACCAGGCCGCTCCCGTGCCGTGACCACCGGATAACGTAATTGAACCCGCAATCAGCCCCATCAGCGGATCCAGCCCTAACGCCGTTGCGAGCGTCACGCCTACGCCATTCTGAATGATGATAAAGAAGGAAGCGACAGCAAGAAACAGGAAGACTTTGGCGCCACCTTTGACCAGTTGAGTGTAGTTTGCCGCCAAGCCCACAGTACTGAAAAACATCAGCATAAAGGTGTTTTGTAAAGGCAGAGAGAATTCCAGATCAATCCCATTGAAATGCAAAATCGTGATCAGAATAGCGACCAGCAGACCACCCACAATGGGTTCAGGAATGTTGAATTTTGTCAGGACTGGCAACTTGGCATTGATGAAATGCCCGATAAACAGCACGCTGATGGCAATCAGGAAAGATTCCAGCGCACCCACGGAGATAATGTGATTCATATAACCTCTTATATTCACACTCATCTTCCTTAATGAGCTACGAGCGACCCCGCCGAGCAGCGGCGCTCAAATAAACGACCATACCGGTGTCGTTATAGAAAACCTCTTAGTTGTGACAAAACGTCACGTCTCTGTATCAATGTTTAAGTGAGAACTGGTTCACTGAGCCGTATTCGTCAGTGAACTGAGGATGTGGAGTGGTGCTATCATACCTAACCAGAAAAAAAAGAGCCAATCGCAAAACCGCGATTGGCTTATGTATGGTGTGAACAAAAATCTATTCACTAACAACGTCAGTTGGCTAGGTGACCCTCGGCTTTAAGAAGGGTCGAAATGAATTATGCATTAAGCGTGCCATCTTTAAAAGTCCTTTTTTTGGGCTGAATAACACAGTTCCTGAGAAAACCCTGACTTATTTTTTGCAAATTGATAATTGCAATTTGCAAAAATGATCATATTGCATAGTCATGCAATTGCTTATAAAGGTGCGAATGAAACTTTTGCGGATCCACATTTATCGATCGGATTTGGCTGGATTTTTTGGTTATACTGCACATTTCAGTTGGTTCGAATAAGGTTCTCAATGAATTACTTTAGTACGTTTTTGAAAGGCATGGCGATGGGCGCGGCGGATGTCGTCCCTGGTGTATCTGGCGGTACCATTGCTTTTATCACCGGCGTCTACGATACCCTGCTCGAAAGTATCCGTCGGGTAAACCCTAGCTTATTACGTTTGTGGAAACGAGAAGGGTTTGCCGCAGCGTTTCGTCATATTAACGGCTGGTTTCTTATCGCTTTGTTCGGCGGCATCTTCACCAGCATTCTGACGCTGGCGAAACTGATTTCCTGGTTGCTCGTGACCCACCCGATTCCTATCTGGTCGTTCTTCTTTGGCCTGATACTGGTCTCGGTTTATCACGTACTCAAACAGATAGAGCAGAAAAGCTTATCGCGCTGGGCGCTGCTTCTGGTCGGAGTGGCCTTTGCCTATTCCATCACTGTCTTGAAACCACTCGAAATGGAGTTCACCAGCCTCAATGTGCTGATCGCGGGCGGTATTGCCATCTGCGCCATGATTCTGCCTGGCATTTCCGGCAGTTTCATTCTGCTGCTGATCGGTATGTACACACCCGTTCTGGGCGCGGTGAAATCGCTTCAGGTCGACATTCTCAGCTTGTTCCTGCTTGGCTGTGTGATTGGTTTGCTGAGTTTCTCGCACGTATTGTCCTGGTTGCTCAAGCACTACCGCGATATTACGCTTTCCTTCCTGACCGGACTGATGCTGGGTACCCTGCCGAAGATCTGGCCATGGAAAGAGACCGTCAGTTGGCGTACCAACTCACATGGAGAACAGGTTCCGCTGCTGCAACACAACCTCAGCCCGCTTGATTTCGAGGCTATCACCTCACAACCGGCACAACTTGGTATAGCCATCGTACTGATGCTGTGTGCAATACTGCTGGTATTGGGGTTAGAAAAATTCGCTCAGACACACGACGTGTAACGCGTTAAAACGCAAACAAAAGGTGGCTTTGGCCGCCTTTTTTGTTTGCTTGACTGCCAGCACAGTTTTCTCCTTCCTTTCCAGCCAGTTAAAGTGACCTATGCTACCATTCCCCTTTCTCCGTTGCCGGCCTGCAGCCCCTGCTCATCTCATGAAATGTCGCAGTGCTACCTTATTTCACGCAACGGATAGGCTATCAGGAAGGAATATGCGCAGAGTCGTTCGATTTGTTGTTGTGGTTATCGCTTTACTGGCGGGGTTCTTCGCCAATGATATTGTCCACTATTTTCAGAACCCAGCGCCAGCCAGAGCCCTGAAGAGTTACTGCCACCTGTCCAGTCAAGCGTGTGAGCAGGATGGTGTCAGTATGACGCTGGCACAAGATACGGCTCATCCATTGGTTGCCACCCCACTTGATGTTCAATGGACAGGCAGCAAAGCCGATACACTGCTGCTGACGCTGGAAGGATTAGAGATGGACATGGGACAGGCGAAGTTTGTTCTGAAACGCTCAGCCAACGGGCATTACACCGCAGATTTGATGTTGCCGGTTTGCACCACCGACAGCATGACGTGGGTCGGAACATTGACGGATGGGAATAAAACAGTTTATCCCGCAATAAGGATGCAAAGATGAGTAAGAATTGGTCGTTGATTTTGGTGGTGGCGTTTGCCTTGGGATTTGGAGCGAAAACGTATTGGGATTCACAAAACCAACGCTCTGCCTCGCAGGCCCCACAGACAGTCACTCTGTTCGGAGCCGACAATAAAGCGGTGAATATTTTCGATCCCAAAGACGATCGCATTCGCATTATCTATTTTGGTTTTACCCGCTGCCCGGATGTCTGCCCGACCTCACTCGCCATGCTGGCAGGGGCGTTAAATGAACTGGATGAAAAAACGCTGAGCCACCTGCGCCCGATGTTTGTTTCATTGGATCCTGAACGCGACAACGCAGAGGCATCAGCCACATACGCCCACTATTTTCATCCGATGATTGAAGGTATGTCCGCACCGCTGGACGTAACAACTGCGCTGGCCCACCGCTACGGGGTGATTTTCAGAAAAACGGAATTGCCGAATTCAGAACTGAAATACACCTTGGACCATAGCTCCTATTTCTATTTTCTTAAGCCAGACGGTACCTTGATCACCAAAGTACCGCATACCCAAAACCCCGCACCGATCGTGGATGCGATTAAAAAAACAATAAATTCATCAGAAGGATAGTGAAATGAAATTGAAGGCTCTGTGGTTAGCAGGATTGATGCTCAGTCCATTCAGTTATGCCCAAACGGACATCATGGCCCATCATCCGTATGCTCGCGCAACACCACCCAATGCCCCGACCAGCGCGGTGTTTGCGGAACTGGTGAACAACAGCGACCACGATCGCTTTATCGTGGCAGCTTCCACTCCAGCGGCAGGCAAAGTTGAACTGCACGACGTTATCAAAGAGGGTGACGTGATGAAGATGCGTCAGGTCGAGGCGTTCACTATTCCGGCCAACGGCACTCTGGAGCTGAAACCTGGCAGTTTCCACATCATGCTGTTTGATCTCAAAATGCCTTTTCAGGAAGGCAAACAGATCGATGTTCAACTGACGTTTAAAGATGGCGAGCAAGTCTCGTTTACAGCGCCGGTGAAAAAGGTCATGAAAGGCATGCAACACTGATCACTCAGTTTGTACATATCGAGTGGCGAATGTGACTCGTTCCGGCAAAAAGAGGTGGGCAAATCCACCTCTTCTGCTATTATGAAACCGCATTAACAAAAAAACTAATCTCAGGAGGATTTTATGATTGTACTTACTCACCACCGCGCAAATTCAGTGAAGAAAGCATAACCCAAAATTTCATCTTTCCTTCCCTAGAATTGCCCGGTGTTCTCAACCGGGGTCACATCACACAATTTAGACCCTAGCCATATTTTAATGCGTTCAAGACAGCGTGATTACGCATGTCTGGGGTAAACCAATGAGTTTAACAGATACACACACTCTCTCACTGCCACAGTTAGGGTGGCGACCTGTATTTCAACAACAACTTAGCTTAGAAGACATGGAGCACAACGCTCTGGCCCGAGTTGCTGCGCACCATCGCAGTGGCTACGTCTGTTGGAGCGAACAGGGAGAATTTCATCTCGACATTCACGCCAAATTACCCGCGATGACTGTCGGAGACTGGATTGTTATCGATCACAGCCAGCAGTTTGTGCGCCTATTGGATAGACAATCTCTGTTCAGCCGCAAAGCAGCAGGCAATCGCGCCTATGAGCAGTTGATTGCGGCAAACGTCGATACTGTCTTCATCGTTTCGTCTCTCAATCAGGACTTCAATCTCAGTCGCATCGAACGTTATCTGGCGCTGGCGCGAGAAGCTCAGGTCGAGCCTGTCATCGTGTTGTCCAAAGCCGATCTGTGCGATGACGCGGAAGACAAACGCCGTCAGGTGCAAGATCTCAGCCCCTTATTGAGTGTTGAAACCATCAACGCGCTCAATAATGAAAGCTGTCAGGTGCTGCACTCGTGGTGCAAAATCGGCCGCACTATCGCGGTGATGGGCTCGTCCGGCGTCGGGAAATCGACGTTGGTCAACACACTGATGGGTGAGCAGGTTCAAGAGACCGGAGGCATTCGCGAGCAAGACAGTAAAGGACGTCATACGACAACGGCCCGCTTCCTGTTGCCGATGCCAAGCGGCGCTTTATTGCTCGACACACCGGGAATGCGTGAACTGCAAATCGCCGATTGTGAACACGGTGTTGCACAAACGTTTGCCGATGTGGAATCGCTGGCGCAGCAATGTCGCTTCAGTGATTGTCGCCATCAATCGGAGCCAGGCTGCGCGGTGAATCGCGCCGTAGAAAGCGGGGAGCTGGATGCGAGACGATTGAAGAATTACCAGAAATTACTTGCAGAACAGCTATATAACAGTGAAACCATCGCCGAACGCCACGCCAGACATCGGCGCTTCAGCAAAATGGTACGTAATGCACAGAACGTCATCAAACAACCATAAAGCCTGATGACCACACAACAGAGGGTGAAATTTCACCCTCTGCTTTCAACCAAATATCTACAAATAATTAACAAACAACCTAAAATGTGTTGCATTTCAACATAATTGGTAATTTTTTGTTCTAACTATCAATTAATCCTAGACACATTATCCCGTGACGTTAATATTGGCTACCTTCAGTGGTATCCACTGAAATAACTACAAATCAAACCATATATTCATCGCAGGGATAACTATGCAAAGCAACAACATTTTTGCCCGTTTTGCTCGTGGTAACCTCGTGCTGCAAATTCTGGCAGGTATCATTTTTGGTGTCGTGCTGGCCGTTGCCGCTCCGGATACTGCGCAAAGTGCAGGGCTACTCGGAAGCCTTTTCGTCGGTGCTCTGAAAGCCGTAGCACCCATTCTGGTTTTTATTCTGGTTGCCGCGTCTATCGCCAACCAGAAGAAAAACCAACACACCTACATGCGTCCTATCGTCGTGCTATACCTTTTCGGCACTTTTACCGCGGCACTGACAGCAGTGGTTCTGAGCTTCATGTTCCCAACCACATTGACACTGGTTGCTGGCGCGGAAGGTGCAACTCCTCCTCAAGGCATTACGGAAGTTCTGCAAACACTGCTGTTCAAATTGGTGGATAACCCAGTCAACGCACTGATGTCAGCCAACTACATCGGCATTCTGGCTTGGGCTGTCGGCCTCGGTCTGGCACTGCACCATGCATCGGCAACCACCAAAGCGGTTTTCGAAGATCTGAGCCACGGCGTGTCGCAAATCGTGCGTTTCATCATCCGTCTGGCCCCATTTGGTATCTTCGGTCTGGTGGCGTCTACCTTTGCAACGACTGGTTTTGGCGCGCTGGCTGGCTATGCACAGCTGCTGGCAGTACTGCTGGGCGCAATGGCGATCATCGCACTGGTGGTAAACCCGCTGATTGTGTACGTAAAAACCCGCACTAACCCATACCCGCTGGTATTCCAATGTCTGCGTGAAAGTGGTGTCACCGCGTTCTTTACCCGTTCAAGTGCAGCCAACATTCCCGTGAACATGGCACTGTGTGAAAAGCTGAAACTGGATGAAGATACTTACTCAGTATCGATTCCACTAGGCGCAACCATCAACATGGCTGGTGCAGCAATTACCATCACAGTACTGACTCTGGCTGCGGTACACACCATGGGTATTGAGGTTGACCTGATGACGGCTCTGCTACTGAGCGTGGTGGCTGCGGTCTCGGCTTGTGGCGCATCAGGCGTTGCGGGTGGTTCACTGCTGCTGATTCCACTGGCTTGTGGCCTGTTCGGTATCTCAAACGATGTGGCGATGCAGGTTGTTGCGGTAGGCTTTATCATTGGCGTGATTCAGGACTCAGCAGAAACTGCTCTGAACAGCTCAACAGACGTAGTGTTTACGGCAGCCGTTTGCCAGTCAGAACACAAACCTTCTGCATAATCTGTTACACGGATAGTAAAAAGCCCCGACCAGTCGGGGCTTTTTTTATTGTCGCGATTCTCAGAATTTATCCATCGACGTCTGAGAGAAATTCAGCGCTGAAGGCTTCTCTTCTGCGGGAGTCTCCGCTGCGGAGGCTTCATCAAACAGCGAACCATCTAGTTCATCAAGCAGCGTGTCACTCACATTATCCGCAATGCCCTCATCATCCATCGCTTCGCCTTTCTTCGGCACCGGAATCCCGCGCTTATACAGTTTGTTCAGAGCACGAATGATAGAATGTTTGCTAACCGTACCTGAGCTGATTTTCTTCTGCAGTGGTTTGGACAGCGATTGCAGGCCAACCACCGAATCCACACCAATACGGCCACCCACCTGATCGCGCAGCGACTTCGCAGGCTCATAACCAAAAAAGGCAGACAGAAACAGCCAGATATAAGCGATGGCATTGCCGTTTGCACCGCGATCAATCCAGGCCTGACCAGCATGATACATGGCTTCGGCGTGCCCTTTTTCACTGGCACGCTCTAACCAGTAGACCCCTTTCTGAAAGTCTGCTGCAATGCCGATACCTTTGATGTAGTTGATACCGAGTTTCATCATCCCTTCCAGGCTGTTGAGCTTGGCTGCTTTGGAATACCAGTAGGTGGAATCACCCGGCGCAGGGGCGATGTTGTCTTTTGATACACACCAGTCGCCCATAAACAGAATCGCATCAATGTACTGATCTTCAGCCGCATCCTGAATCATGGCAATGCCTTTTGACACATCCACTTCGACGCCACGACCATGCACCAGCGCTCGGCCGGTTTCATATTTAGCGCCCAGATCGCCTTCCTGACCACGAATATAGTTTTGCCAGAACTTGGCTTTTTCTTTGAGGATGTAGTCATCACGGATGCGCTGGCAAATGCGGACAATACCGTACATACCGGTGATGTTTTCGTTGTGTGCGGCCTTTTCATACCAGAACAGCGCTTCGCGCAAGTTGGAGCGTTCCGCTTCTTTCGCCAGATACAACATGGTAGGAACATGACCAGATTCGGCCTTATACAGACGTTCTTTGCGCTCCTCGTCACGCTGACGTTCCAGCGCTTTACGATAGGCTTCCTCACGGGCTTTCTTTTCCGCTTCCAGACGCTTTTTGCGAATAGACAGCGAAATCATCCACACAAATATCAATATCAGTGACAGGCCCGTCGCGCCAATCGCAATCCCAATGGTATTCATCTAATAATGTTCTTAACTCAGTCTTTGGTACTGTATCGGCGCGAGAAGCAAAAACTTAATTCCAGCGTGGCGTTACAGTGTGTTCCGATAAAAACAATAGTACCGCACTCCAGACGAAGTGCGGTACTAGCAAAGTAAATAGCAATGAGAATTGTGGTCAGTCGCGCGTTTCAGGCAGCGCACTCACCGAGTTTATTGCGCCGATTTACGGTTCACCGCTTTGACAAACACTTCTTGCGCACCTTCGATACCCAGTGCTTTCGCTTCATCCAGCAGGCTCAGCGCTTTAGGGATATCGTTCGCTTCCACCGCCTTTTCGATGGTCGAGAAGTAATACGCCTGAGTATCAGGCTGCACCACGATCTGCGCCTTCGCCTGATCGCTGGAAGTAGCGTTGGCTGGCGATTCTACGCGGGTGAAACCGAGCAGACCTGGGCCCGCAACGTCCAGTTCCAGTGTTCCTGTCAAACTGTGTGGGACCGCAATGTCTTTTAGTTCTGGCATGTAGTTGCCACGCGCTTCGGCGTCGATACGTCCCGGATGCGCCACGTAAGTCACGTCTTTGAGATCCGACTCCTTGGTGTAGACGACCACATACAGATTCTGATACCCCTGAGGTGGGTAGAAATCCAGATCCGCAACCAGACGGTTGCCCAAGTTCAGGCGCGGCTTGCGGTATTCAAACACTGAGTCGTCGTAGCTTTCCACGACTTTGCCTTGTTGGTCGGTGATCATCACATGTGGGAAAAACACCGAATCTTTAATTTCACTGGTGATCGTCAGCGACATCTGGCCGCGGTTAGCCGGGATTTCAAATACCGCAACCGGGCTCGAAATCTGTTCATTGCGCAGATACTGAGTCGACGGAGTGATCGAAATTTTGGTGGTACTGGGGAATTTAACTTTGGTCGCTTGAAGCTGGGAGATTACACTGAATGCTTGCGCAGAGGTTGATTGTGGTTGTTCAACCACCGTTGCTGACTGGCAGCCTGTCAGCGCGATACATCCGCCCAAAAGTAATGCTCGAAGATACATACTCTTCTCCTGTTTTTATTTTTTTAAAGGCTCTCATAAACCCTTAAAAAAATAGCCGACCTCCGTCGGCTATTTGAATATGGACTTAATATTTTTTAGGACTCAGTGCTGGATTACCACCAAGCTTCTACCTGAATACCCACTACGTAATCAGAATCACCTTTATCACCGAAGGTTGTGCCTTCATCATCAGTGATGTATGAACCGTAGACACGCAGTTCAGGACGAGACCAGAAGCTGTCACCCATTGCCCAAGCTTGAGCGATAGTGAACTTGCTACCGCCAGTCTTAGTTGTGGTTCCTGAGATTTTTTCTTCACCGTAAGAATAACCGGCTTCTGCGATAGTACGCATCGTATCGTTCCACTTATACATTGGACGAACAACTGCAGTAAACAGATCTGAATCACCTTCACCATAAGCTAAATCCATACCATGGTGGTATGACAACTGGTGACCCATTTCCCAGTTCTTACCGAAGTTCACGACACCCCAGTTGATGATACGGAAAGCTTTAGCATCATTCAGTTCATCTGAACCACGAGAATACCACGCACCTGAACCAAATGATGCAACTTGTTTACCGTAACCAGCTGTACCGTATTGGAAAACAGTTTGGTTAAAACCATTGCTCAGACCTTGGTGCAGAATCGCCGATGCCAATACGCCATCATCTGAAGCTTCATTTTGATCGTCTTTTTCTGTTGCGAAGTTATAGGCAACAGCCAGTTCCAATGAAGCATTGTCCCACAGGCCAATGTTCGCTAGACGAGCATCAAAGATGTAACCAGTTGAGTCAGATGCCTCACCATCTTGTAGCAGTGCTACCGACAATTTTTGGTCGCCAATAGAAACGTTTTCAATACCACCACCTGTACCAGAAGTGTTCAGGAAATAGAAGTCAGTGATGTGGATATCTTTACGTTGGTAGTAGCGCTTACCAGCCCAAAGTACTGCATCTGGGTCTGAAGCAAATAGGCCTTTCGCTTGAACATTGAACTGAGCAACGGTAGGGTCACCGCCTTCCCAGCTAGATTTACCTTCATCGCTTTGAGCGATCATCGAGTCAACTTTCCAAGTTTGCTCGCCAGTTTTCAGCTCTTGTGAGAAACCGAATTCGTAGTAGTTGTCGTTTTCGTTACCGAGACGACCAATACCATTTTTTAGAAATGATACGTCACCTTCGCCATTACCACTGATACCCGTACCAGCACGCATGTATCCATTAAAGTCCACTGCGAATGCAGAACCTGCTGCAAGAGTAGCAGCAACCGCGGCAGCAATTACACTGATTTTCTTCATTGTTAACTCCATTTAGGGTCTTTTTGTATATAACTTTTTTACTTCTAACTCTCACATCCGTTCCATGAAGACCTCTAAAGGCAGAAAAGAGGCCACCAAGAAAAAGAGAGGTAAGATGGGACGAATCCCCTGTTGTTTCAACACTGTTAAGATTACTGAAATTAAGCAATGCTGACTTCCTCCGCCCCTATAATATTGGGGGGGGATGAGAAAGGCGTAGACTTTTTACCGCATGGTGTTTTTATAGCATTGATCACGTAATCTGGGGGGAGGAGCTTGCTCACTTTCGGAGACATGGAATACAAAATGCATTATTGATCACTATTTCAACGAAATAACGTCATAAAAATGAAAGAAAATTACATGGAAAATTTTGTGACAGGGCTCTTGACCTAATACCAGCAAAGCCTTTTACTTAAAACGGTGGTTACTGCTAACTCAATAACAAAAACGACTGCTTACGATGAAAACGACCTGCTCTCGCCCGTACCCTTTAGGTGCAACTCTTGATCCAAATGGATGCAATTTTGCGGTTTATGCCCCGGCAAATAAGGATTTGCTGTTGGCGTTATTTCACGCTGACGGCAGCTATGAAACTCACCCGCTGGAAAGCGAATACGCCGGCATCCAGCACACTTATGTCGAAGGCATAAAAGCAGGGCAAAAATACGGTTTCATCGTCCAGCACGGCGATGACTTGCTGTGCTTATCCGACCCGTATGCTAAGGCGTTGGACAAGAGCCTCACCTACGAAGTTCCGTTCAAGCCTGCCAGCAGTTTTGATTTGGCCAAATGCGTCGTCATCGATACCCAATTCGACTGGCAAGAGACCCCGAAGCCCGAACGACCACGAGAAGAAATGGTGCTGTTTGAAACGCATGTCAAAGGCGTGACCAAACAGAATCCGGAGGTAGAGAAAGGGCTGCAAGGCACCTATCTTGGCCTCATAAGCGAGCCGATGCTGACCTTTTACCGCGAGCAGAACATCAATACGCTGCAACTGTTGCCGATTGCCGCCTGCATGCATGAGCCACACCTGCTTGAAATGGGTAAAGTGAATTACTGGGGTTACAACCCTTACGTGTTCATGGCGCCGGATCCCCGCTATGCCCGGCACGATGCCGTGACTGAACTCAAAACCACCATTCGTGAACTGCATAAGCAGGGCATCGAAGTCATTCTTGATGTGGTGTATAACCACACAGCCGAAGGTGGTGAAGATGGGCCAATTTTCAACCTCAAGGCGCTGGATCCGCACTACTACCTGCAGCACGGTCCGCACTTTGCCAACTTTACCGGCTGTGGCAATACGCTTGACCTCTCCTATCAGCCCTCGCTTACGCTGGTGATGGACACATTACGCTACTGGGTCAGCGAATATCATATCGACGGCTTCCGTTTTGATTTGGCCGCGACACTTGGCCGTAATGGCGACGATTTCAGCCGCGATGCCGCCTTTTTCAAAGCGGTGGCACAAGATCCAATTCTGCGTCAGGTCAAACTGATTGCAGAGCCCTGGGACATCGGTCCGAACGGCTATCAAGTGGGGAATTTCCCCTTCGGCTGGAATGAAACCAACGACAAACTGCGCGACATCACCCGCAGCTTCTGGCGGGGCGATCAGGGATATCTGAAAGAATTTGCCACCCGGCTGATGGGTTCACGCGATCTCTACAGCGCAGCGAACTGGCCGTACAAACTGACGGTGAACTACATCACCTATCACGACGGGTTTACCTTGCAGGATCTGGTATCGTACAAGCTCAAGCACAACGAAGCGAACGGTGAGCAGAACCGCGACGGGCACGGTGATAACCGTTCAGACAACTACGGGGTTGAAGGTGAAACGGACAATATGGTGGTTCGCACCATCCGTGAACGGCAAAAGCGCAACTTCATGGCCAGCTTGTTGTTTGCGTTCGGCATCCCGCACATTCTCACCGCGGATGTGCTTTCACATACTCAGCAAGGTAACAACAATGCTTACTGTCAGGACAACGAAATCAGTTGGTTAGACTGGAGCCTGTCTGAGCGCAAAACTTATTTCAAAAACTGGTTATCGGAAATGGTGGCCGCGCGCCAAACCTATATGGTGCCGTTTATTCGCGCTTTCAGCGGTGAAGAACGCAACTTTAACCGCATTTTCTGGCGCCGAGTGGATGGCAGTCTGATGGAACACGACGACTGGAACCGTCTGTGCTCAGTCGCGCTGCACATCGGCATCGGTGAAGATGGTCAGGAGTTACTCTATCTGATCAACCAAACCAATGCGCCAGCGCGTTTTAAACTGCCGAATGATCGGGGGCAGGAATGGCGCATCATTTGCGATACCAATATGCGTAACGTGCAACCAGGGCATGCGGAAGGCGAAGTGCTGCAGTTGCCGGTTTCGATGACCATCATGCATTATCAGCCCAAGAAGAAAGGCCGGACACGCAATCTGAAAGGGACAGCGTAAGCATAAAAAAACACCGCATCAGCGGTGTTTTTTATTGTCAGGACAAGTGATGCTATTTGAGCGCAGGCAGAAACACTTCGCCCAACATACAGCGCACACTACCGCCCCCGATATCTTCGATGGTTTTCACATTGAATGGCAGCAGTTTGCCATGACCGGACAGCTGCAAACGCTGGCTGGGCGTAAACGCGTCATACGCTGACTGAGACATCGCAATCAGCTTGTCGCCTGACGCATTTTCCAATTGAAGAATGTTGCCACAAAAGCGGTTCATCTGCTCAAGCGTAATCGAGATCACTTGCTTGTCTTTCGCTAGCGATTTCACCACAAAGCGACGTTCAAACTCAGGGATCACTTCGTCGCAGATCACACAGAAGCTCTCCCCCACCGCCATCATCACGTTAGTGTGATAAATCGGCTGGCCGGAAGGCAGAACGGTTTGAAACGACACAACGCGTGAATAACCGATGCGCTGTGCATAATCTTCCAGCACTTCGCGGTCACAACGTTGTGACAACGCGGCATAAATCGTTTCATTGACATGATCCATGACCATCACGCCAGTGCTTTCCAGAAACGCACGCTGCTCCTGATATTCGACCAGACTGTCACGCAGGCGCACCTGGCGACCCGCTTGTTGCAGCGCCGCTATTAACGCTTGTGGCCTAACTTCCTGCTGGCGGTTTGCGCACGCCATCGGAAAAGTAAAGAATCCACCATCCGCCGTGGTACTGAACCAGTTGTTGGGAAACACCGCATCCGGAGTCTCGACATCCGACAGTGGATAATCAAACTCCACGACCTGAACCCCTTCGCGACGCAGGTTCGCCACCATGTCGGTGTATTCTTGCATCGCCTGAGCCCGAACCTGTTCATCGCTGAGTGCGATTTGATGCTGAAACTCATTATCTTTGGCGGTTTCGGCGTTGTATTTAAACTCTTTCGGCGGCACCATCACCACACAATTTGCACTGTGAGAGCGGAGCCATTCGGCTTCAATTCGCTGTTGTTCCATTAACATTTGACGATTCGTTTCCTTAACTCGAATAGGCAAATTGTAAGCATATTGTTAAACAAAAAATCACTGATTTTGAGAATAGTTGCGCCGCAGAATTTTTGTTTTCACTGACATTTATAAAATTGGCAGAAATATTTACTGACCACATTCACAACAAGGCCAGAATATGCGCACTTTATGCCGCATTTTCTGGAAATATTCACCAGCACCATCGATGCACAGCAAAGCGGGCAGTGGATATTCCTGTTCTGCCGCCCGCCGCTATTCCTGATGCGCATCTTTTCATCAATTCAGGTTATACTGGCCGAACTTGGCCGAACAATCTGTTGCATATTTGTTTGGCTATTTGCCCGCTCGCTGCAACTCACACATAACAATCCAGACGTCGTAATGAAACCAGAGATGGGCGACGTGCTCTTCACCATCACTCAACTATGAGGCTGGAGAGTACACAATCCCCCGACTCTGGCGACTGCACATCACTGGGCGATAACTCGTACAAAGAACGGGACACAGATAAGGACTCTTCATGTATAAAAAGTTTGAAAGCTTTACTCAGGCTTTCCCTCAGGACGAGCCACAGCGTCCGCCAAATACGCTGTGGGCATTCTGCCGTCATTACACAAAAGGTTACGAAAAGCCGCTGATGGTGATGGCGCTGCTCAGCACCACCATCGCGATCATCGAAGTCTCTCTGTTTGGCTTTATGGGACAGCTGGTCGACTGGCTGTCAACCAGCAATCCGGAGACGTTTCTGGAGGAGAACCGCCACACACTCATTGGCTTGTCGCTTCTGCTGTTGGTCGGGATGCCGATTCTGGTCTCGATTTACTCGCTGCTTATCCACCAAACCATGCTCGGCAACTACCCGATGTCGATCCGCTGGCTGGCGCACCGCTATTTGCTCAAGCAGAGTTTATCGTTTTATCAGGATGAGTTTGCCGGCCGTATTGCCACCAAAGTGATGCAAACCGCGCTGTCGGTACGCGAAACCGTCATGAAAACCCTCGATGTGTTTGTCTACGTCGCGGTGTATTTCACTGCCATGGTGGTCATGTTGGCACAAGCCGACTGGCGACTGATGATACCGATGCTGCTTTGGCTGGCGGCCTACATCATGATTCAGATTCGCTTCGTGCCCAAGCTGAAAAAGGTCTCGGCCGAGCAGGCCGATGCCCGCTCACTGATGACCGGACGCATCGTAGACAGCTACACCAACATCGCCACGGTTAAACTGTTCTCTCACAGCCGCCGTGAGACCGAATACGCGGAAGAGGGCATGGAAGGTTTTCTCGATACGGTCTACCGCCAAATGCGCCTGGTGACCGGGTTTAATATCTGGGTGGAAATCTCTAACTACATTTTGGTGTTCACCATTGCAGCGATGTCGATTTATCTGTGGATGACCAGCGCGATCACCGTTGGCGCGATTGCGATTGCCATCAGTCTGGCGCTGCGCATCAACGGGATGTCGAAGTGGATCATGTGGGAAGTGGGTGGCCTGTTTGAAAACATGGGCACGGTGGTCGATGGTATGCACATGCTGTCTAAACCGATCGCCATTCAGGACAAGCCGAATGCCAAAGCACTGCAAGTGTCACAAGGTGGCATCGAGTTCGACGATGTCAGTTTCCATTACGGTGAAAACAAAGGCGTGATTGATCATCTCAACCTAACCATCAAACCAGGTGAGAAAGTTGGTGTGGTTGGCCGCTCGGGCGCCGGTAAATCGACGCTGGTTAACCTGCTGCTGCGCTTTCACGATGTAGAAAGCGGGAGCATCCGTATCGATGGGCAGGATATCTCCGCGGTAACTCAGGACTCGCTGCGCAGTGAAATTGGTATGGTGACGCAGGATACCTCACTGCTGCATCGCTCGATTCGCGACAATATTCTCTACAGCAATCCAACCGCATCAGAAGACGATTTGCTGCGCGCAACCCAACAGGCACACGCCCATGAGTTTATTGAAAATCTTACTGATCCGTTCGGTAATGTGGGTTATGACGCTCAGGTGGGTGAACGCGGCGTGAAACTCTCCGGCGGCCAGCGTCAGCGCATCGCGATTTCGCGCGTACTGCTGAAGGACGCACCTCTGCTGGTGCTGGATGAAGCCACATCCGCGCTCGACTCAGAAGTCGAAGCGGCGATTCAGGAAAGCCTGAATGAGTTGATGCAGGGCAAGACGGTGATTGCGATTGCGCACCGTTTGTCGACTATCGCGGCCATGGATCGCCTCATTGTGCTGGATAAAGGCCAAATCGTCGAACAAGGCACCCACCAGCAACTGATCGATCACAACGGTATCTACGCGCACCTGTGGGCACACCAGACCGGTGGTTTCATCGGCTGTGACGATGATAACGAGGCAAATGTTGCCTGATCCTCAAGCCGGAGCGTTGCTCCGGCTCTTTTCCCTTGGCGTAATTTCTCTTAAAATTCCGCTCATTGTCATTAATCAACATCATCTATTTTTGCTATGAACAAGAGTCTTATCACCAACTTAGCGGCCCTTGCGTTGCTGGGTGCCGGCTATACGCTGGACAACACCTTTGCCTATTACGCAGGCCTGTTTGCCTTCTCTGGCGCCATCACCAACTGGCTGGCCATTCACATGTTGTTTGAAAAAGTGCCGGGACTGTACGGCTCAGGCGTTATTCCGGCGCGCTTTGAAGCCTTCAAAGCGGCCATCAAAACCCTGATGATGGAACAGTTTTTCACCGAGGCGAACATCGACCGATTCCTCAATCAGGAAATGGCCGGCGATAAAACCCTCAACCTCGAACCTGTGATTGCCAAAGTGGACTTCAATCCAACCTTTGACTCATTAGTTGAGGTGATCAGCAACTCTTCATTTGGCGGCATGCTGGCGATGTTTGGCGGCAGCGAAGCACTGCAACCACTCAAACAGCCATTTGTGGAAAAAATGCAGGAAGCGATGGTTGAAATGAGCCAGAGCGAAAACGTCAAATCGGCCCTGAAAGAGCAGTTGGAATCTCCGGCCATGATGAGCGAAATTCAGGGCAACATCGAGAACATCATCGACCAGCGTCTTAGTGAACTAACGCCCAAACTGGTCAAAGAGATGGTGCAGAAGATGATCAAAGAGCATCTGGGCTGGCTGGTGGTTTGGGGCGGCGTCTTTGGTGGCCTGATCGGTGTGATTTCCGCATTCATTGCCTGATCACTTTGAGACATAAAAAAATGGGCCGCAAAGGCCCATTTTTTTATCGTCATTCTAGCGGGATTGAACCCTGCTAAGCAGCTTAGTGCTAAAAGCGTAACGTCTCGGCACCAGAATATAAAGCAGCCCGACCAGCAACGCCGCGCCAAGCAAGTCCGCCGGACGATGCATGCCCAGCCACAGACGAGAAAATCCGATACTGCAGCTCCACATCAGCAGCACAGCCGCGCTGATACGGCGCTGTTGCTCAAGCAAAATACCGCCGAAAAACACTAAGCACAGAGTGGCAAATACGGTATGGCCCGATGGAAATGAGTAGTCCATTTCCTTCTTCCAGTTTGCCAGGCGGGTTGGCGACACTCTGGCCGCTATCTCATTCATTACAGCCAGTTTTTGTTCAGTGTCCAGCTTATAAAAATGCTCCGCCGAGGGCAGCACCAGCGCCTGAGTCATGGCTTCGGTGTACGGACGTGGGCTTTCAGTCAGCGCTTTGATGCCTGTTTTCAGCCCCATCGCCAACACCAGTAAAACACCGAGTTGAATGGCTTTGTTCAGCCACTCCGTTTTGCTGGCACGCACGCCCCAGCCCGTCCAGAGCAGCAGTAAGATTAACGTGAAGACAACGCCCTCTTTACCGGCACTATTGGTCAGCAGAGACAACGCCTGAGCGAGCTTCTCATTGGTCGGTTGCAGGAAATCCAGCCTCATGCACGCCGCCGAAATGGGCGCCAGAATCAACACAAATAACACCAGCAACGTTAAGCCGGATTTCTGATCATGGAGTCGTTGTTTTAAAAGCATTGGCATTCACCTCGTCGCAGAGCGGCTCAGTGTAATCCAATCAAAGGAAAAATCTATCAAACATCTGTCAATTTGGTTTCAAATCCGTTTGAAAATCGGTGGTTTATACCTAAAAAAACATCCCGGAAAGTGGCTTGAAACTTTCCGGGATGAACAGGTTAAGACTGAGAGTTAAGGCAGATTATGCGCCGATCACGCCGCCATCTTCGCGAGTGATCATCATGACCGTAGAGCGTGGCTTAGTACTGCCACCCGCCGGGAAGTGCGAAGGCGCACCTTCTTCGCCCGGATGCTGCACACCCACAAACATGGTTTTGTGATCCGGTGAGAACGCCAGACCAGTGATTTCACACGCCACAGGACCTGTCAGGAAGCGCTGCACTTCACCCGTAATCGGGTCGCCGCACAGCATCTGGTTGTTGCCCTGCCCCGCGAAATCGCCTTTGTTTGAGTAGTTACCGTCGGTCAGAATCCACAGACGACCGGCATTGTCGAAACCAAGACCATCCGGGCTGTTGAACATGTTGTTGGCATTGATGTTGTCACTGCCCGCGTACAGGTCACCGTGATGCACCGTTGGGTTACCCGCAATCAGGTACAGATCCCAGGCAAACATCTCAGCCGTGTGATCGCCATGCACTGGCATCCAGCGCAGAATTTGGCCGTAGTTGTTCTTCGCACGTGGGTTCGGACCACCCACTGGCTGGCCTTCTTTCACGCCGCGGTTCTTGTTGTTGGTCAGCGTACAGAACACGTGTTTGTTGTCTGGGTGGATAGCAACCCATTCCGGACGGTCCATGGTTGTCGCTCCCACGTGAGTGGCTGCGCGACGCGCAAAAATCAGGACTTCAGCCTGGTTTTTGAAGCCATTTTCCGGCGTCAGGCCGTTCTTGCCGAACGTCAGTTCAATCCAGCGTCCCTGACCTTTCAGCTCTTTGTCCTGCATGTCGAATTTCGCGACATACAGCGTGCCCTCTTCCAGCAGCTTACGGTTAGCGGCATCGTTACCTTTCTGGTAACGGTTTTTCGATACGAAGCGGTACAGGTGCTCACCACGCTCGTCGTCACCCAGATACACAACCGCATAGCCGTCGCTGTTGAGCGTAAACGCTGCGTTTTCATGTTTGAAACGGCCCAGCGCAGTACGTTTCATTGGCGCTGAATCCGGATTGTGCGGGTCGATTTCCACGATCCAGCCAAAACGGTTTGGCTCATTCGGGTTCTTCGTCACATCAAAACGCTCATCGTGCTGATGCCATTTGTAATCACTTGGTTTCGCTTCGATACCGTAACGCTTCTGGTCCGCCGTAACAGAACCCTCTTCGTTCGCACCGAAGAAATCATCAAAGTTCTCTTCACAGGTCAGATACGTGCCCCACGGCGTCTGACCGTTTGAACAGTTGTTGAAGGTGCCCAGCGCCAGTGTGCCTTTTGGATCGGCCTTCGTTTTCAGCCATTCGCTGCCTGCGGCAGGACCGGTGATTTCCATTGGCGTATTGGCAGTAATACGGCGGTTACGCTGACCTTCACGATCAATCATCCACTTGCCGTTCTTGCGCACAATTTCAACCACAGTTACACCGACCGCCGCCTGTGCTTTACGCACGTCGTCAGCCGTCATCGCATCACCTTTGTGGTCGAACAGGTATTCGTAGTTGGTGTATTCGTTGTTGATCGCCATTACCGCGCGATCGTCACTGATAGGGAAGAAGCTCATGCCGTCGGTGTTATCACCAAACTGACGCTCCTGCGCACGTGAATCTTGTTTACCGCTTTGGTCAAATGCAGGTGCGTCAGCGAAAATCGGGTCGCCCCAAGACATCAGTGGTGTGGCTTTATAGCCTTTTGGTACTACAACCATGTCTGCCGTTGACGCAGGAACCGGCTCAAAGTTCAGCAGAGAAGATTGCGGTTTCGCTGCGACCGCTTTCGCGACCGGGTTTAAAGTAAGAAATGCGCCAGCACTGACTGCGGCACTACCCGCCAGGAAGCGGCGACGCGATAAACGCGCTTCAATCATTTCGCTAAACTGTGAATCTTTCTCATCACGGTTCCACATGAGCTTGCTCCTTTACTTTCGTAATTTTTATTGTGTGTTGCATCAATGCAAATTGATGATGGCTCAGGAGCTTAGCGCCATTAAATGACTGATAAGTGAAGATTGTGTTGCTGAATGATGACAATTGTTTCAGTGATTTGGGAGATCAGTCGCTGGAATGCTGGCCAGCATTATTTATACTTCCTTAATAACCACAATTTTTATGCAGACTTTGCGAAGGTAAAGCACGCAGCGGTATTCTTCACACTTGCCATTCGCATAACAAAGCCAGTCGAGTTGCACCTAACCCGTGCCAGAGAGGTATCTATGCAAGTGGTCGTCAATGGCGTTGCCTATCCGTATCAGAGCGGGCAAAGCCTGTTTGAATTTCTTCAGTCGATCCGCATCGACGTTCCACATTTATGTGCCACCAGCCACCACGCTGACAAGCAACATTGCGATTTGTGTGTGGTCGAGGTTGAACAGCTCGGTATCGTGCGAGCCTGTGAGCGCATGCTACAGCCACAAATGGTGATTCATACCCACAGCGACACACTGTATCAGGCGCGCCAATCCGCGCTGAAGCGGCTGCTCTCCGACCACAATGCCGATTGTGAGGCTCCGTGCCAAATTGCCTGCCCGGCGCACGTTGATATTCAAAGCTACCTCCATCACATCGCGCAGGGCGATCACCACAAAGCAGTGGAAGTGATCAAACGCCACCTGCCGCTACCCGCATCGATTGGCCGTGTTTGTCCGGCTTTTTGCGAAACCGAATGTCGCCGTACTCTGGTGGATGAACCCGTGGCGATTCGTCAGCTCAAACGCCACGCCGCAGACGTCGACAGAGCAGCCCAGCCATTTCGCCCCATCGTTCCTCTCGGTAATGGCAAACACATTGCGATAATAGGTGCAGGGCCCGGCGGGTTAGCGTGTGGCTACTATCTGCGTCTGGCGGGTTTTTCCGTGGCGATATTTGAAGCCATGCCTAAACCCGGCGGCTGGCTGCAATATGGCATTCCGGAATATCGCCTGCCCAAACAGATACTGGATCAGGAAATCGACCTGCTATGTCAGACTGGCATTCAGATCCTGTGTAATCAGAAAGTGGGCCAGGATTTCACTCTTAAACAGCTCCAGCAAGAGTATGACGCGGTATGTGTCGCCATCGGTGCTGGTTTGGCAGTTAGCGCTCACTATCCCGGCAGTGACCTGTCGGGGTGCTATCTCGGGGTGGACTACCTCAAAGATGCGGCAACCGAACGCACACTCACTACTGGCAAGCAGGTCGCGGTGATCGGCGGCGGAAATACCGCGATAGATTGTGCCCGCACGGCGCTGCGCCTTGGGGCAAACGTCACGCTCATCTACCGCCGCACCGTCGATGAAATGCCAGCCGAAGAGTACGAAATTGAGGCCGCCGCACACGAAGGTGTGCAGTTCTGTTTTCTCACCCGCCCGGTCGAGAACCTTGCCGATGCACAAGGCCGTGTACGTGCGGTTCGATTGGAAACCATGACGCAAGGCGAGCCGGATGAGTCGGGACGTCGCCAGCCCTTACCAACCGGAGAGTTTCGTGAGCAGTCGTTTGATACTGTGATTTCAGCCTTATCGCAAACTCCCGATCTCAGCCTGTTTGGCGCGGAGCTTGATGCCGTGCCCTTGTCCCGCAAACACACCGCCGAGGTCGATGAGTACACGCTGCATCACTTTGACAATATTTACGCCATCGGCGACTTTCGCCGCGGCCCGGCGACCGCGATTGAAGCCATCGCCGACGGCAAACGCGCGGCCGATGCCATCACAGAGCGCTTGCTGCTTGGTCCGCGTCCTCCGGCCGCCACGCGTTTTACCAGCCGCAAAGCGGACACGCTCAGCCTCGTCAAACGCAGTGAATATCGTCTCGAAGCCAAGCGGCGGCGCATCAGCTTTCCCCATCTGCCCAGCTTGTATCGACGCAAAAACTTCTCGGAAGTGGAAATCGATCCCGGCGAACTGGCGGCCCGTCTGGAAGCTGCCCGCTGTTTGGAGTGCGGTTGTCAGGTGAATACCGATTGCCGCTTACGCGACTACGCCACCGAACATCAACTCAGCGCATCTGCTCTGGATTGCAACGATAAGCAGCGCTTTGCTGTCGATAAGAGCAGCGAATTCATCGTGTTTGATGCCAACCGCTGCATCAGTTGCGGTGCCTGTGTTCAGACATGTCAGGAAGAAACCGTGCACGGAGCACTGCATTTTTCCGCCTCACAAAGCCGGCCGATGTTTCATGATGGCAAGCTGATGGGAGACTCCAACTGCGTGCAGTGCGGGGCGTGTGTGCAGGTGTGTCCGACGGGTGCTCTGGTCGATAAACGCGACAAATCCCATGCTCGGGTCGAAATGCTCAAGCCGGTCAAAACCGTTTGTACCTACTGCGGGGTTGGCTGCAAGGTAGTGATGTATGTCGACGAGAAAGCCAACCGCGTGCGTTACGTCGAGGGCGATAAAGACTCGCCCGTCAATCAAGGCATGTTGTGCGTCAAAGGCCGCTTTGGTTTCGATTTCATTCACAGTCCACAGCGCCTTACTCAGCCGTTAATCCGGCGCAATGGCGAATTGCAACCCGCCAGTTGGGGCGAAGCGATAGCCCTGATCGCCGAACGTTTTCAACATATTAAACAAGTACATGGCAGTGATGCGCTGGGCGGCTTCTCCTCGGCTAAGACGACCAATCAGGATAACTACCTGTTTCAGAAACTGATGCGCCGCGAGTTGGGGACCAACAACGTCGATCATTGTGCGCGGTTGTGCCATGCCTCCACGGTCACAGGATTGGAGGCGTCCCTTGGCAGCGGCGCCATGACCAACGACATCGCCAGCATTGCCCACTCCGATGTCATCTTTATCATCGGCTCCGATACCACGGCCGCCCACCCGATCATCGCGTCGCATCTCAAGCAGGCCATTCAGCACGGCGCGCGGCTGATTGTCGCCGACCCGAAACGCATCGAGATGGCCGATCACGCGACACTGTATGTGGCGCAGCGCCCCGGTACCGATGTGATGTTGCTCAACGGCATCATGCAGCAGATCATCATTCACGCCTGGTATGACGAAACTTATCTCCGCCAACGGGTTGATGGTTTTGATGAGCTGATTATGGAGGTGATGTCCGACCGCTACCTGCCCGAGAAAGTTGAGCTGGTCACAGGCGTGAAAGCGGCCGATGTGGTCAAAATCGCCGAGATGATTGGTACCGCGCGCGTCACCGCCGTCTATTACGCAATGGGCATCACTCAACACACCACCGGACACGACAATGTGCGTTCGATTGCCAACCTGCAAATGCTGTGTGGCAACATCGGCGCGGAAGGTGGGGGCATCAACCCGCTGCGTGGTCAGTCGAATGTGCAAGGGGCCTGTGACATGGGCGCCCTGCCCGGCGACTACCCCGGCTATCAAAAAGTCACTAACCCGCTGGTGCAGGCCAAATTTGCGCAAGCTTGGCAGTGCGATCATCTGCCCACCACGCCCGGGTTAACCCTGACCGAGATGATTGATGCCGCGGCCACCCAGCAACTGCGCGGTTTGTATGTGATGGGCGAAAACCCGGTGCTGAGCGATCCTCATCAGGCGCACGTCATCGACGCACTCAACGCGCTCGATTTTCTCGTGGTGCAGGACATTTTTCTGTCGGAAACCGCAGCGCTGGCGGACGTGGTGCTGCCGTCCTGCTCATTTGCAGAGAAGCAGGGCCACTTCACGAACACGGAACGCCGCGTGCAGGCGCTGTCACCCGCGATTAAGCCACCGGGAGAGGCGCGCGAAGACTGGCGAATCATCACAGATATTGCTAATGCGCTCGGTGGCAACTGGCATTATCAACATGTTGAGCAGATCCAACAGGAGATCTGCTCAGTCACGCCGCAATATGCCGGTATGGATTGGCAGCGTATCAGCGAAGGTAGCCTGCAATGGCCGTGCAATGAGCAAGCGCCGAATGGCACGCGTATTCTGCACCAAACCAGCTTTAAACGCGGTCGCGGCGAGATGGTGGCTGTCCCGTTTGAATACGCCGCAGAGTTGCCGGATGACGATTATCCGCTCATTTTGACCACCGGCCGTCTGCTGGATCAGTTCCATACCGGCACCATGACACGCAAGACCCAAGGTCTGGATCAGCGTGCGGGACCGCGCATCATGATCAGTGTGCAAGATGCAGAGCGGCTCGGAATCCACAATAGCGAGCGGGTTCGCCTCTGCTCACGACGCGGTGAAATCGAAGCGCCTGCATTTGTCACCAAGCGCATGCAAGCGGGTGTGGTGTTCGTGCCATTCCACTTTGCGGAATCCCCCGCCAACCGCCTGACGTCAGAGGCGCGCGATCCGACCGCTAAAATTCCGGAGTTTAAAGTGTCCGCAGTGCGGCTGGAGAAAATAGCCCCGATCACCACATTGATACCGTTCAGGTCTTAGAAAAGCAAAAGCCACCCAATCGGGTGGCTTTTACTGCACTCAATCTTTAGTAAGTTTGAGTGACTTCGGCAGACAGGCTACACAACTCGTCGACAATCTCCTTGGTCTGTTTGGAATAGATCAGTTTGTCTTTGGCACCGACGAGCTGAATCATTTTCACTTTGCCGGACATCACCGCTTGGCGGATGGCGCGCAGCACCAGCTGATTGTCGAGAATTTTATGTTCGTCCAGGCCATTGCCTTGGACTAAAGAGGCTAGATCCACAGAGAGCACCAGTTGATCGCAGTGTTCAATGTAGTGGCTCAATTGGCTTTTGAGCTGATTACGATTACGGAAACTGCACTCTTCCTCGGTTAACCAATCACACCCTAAATCTTCCGCGTATTCCCAAATTTGGCTCGGCACTCGCTCTGCATCGATCCCTAAGCAGAACAAACGCGCATTGGAAAAACGCGACAAGGCGAAATGGTAAACGGAGCCCACTTGTGGATCTAAGGTCTGTTTCAGTTCGAAATCATGACCGATATGAATAATGCCAATTTCCTCATTATCCAACGCCAGTACAGGCAGTGCGTTGAGCAGAAGCTCATGGCAGTTCGCCAGCACAACCGGCACAGAACTCAGAGCCAGATGACGGCTCAGAATATCCTGATAACGAACATCCGACGCATCCGTTAACACCAGATGCCCGGCATCGGCGTAGTTCGGATTGGACTGTTGTTGATACAGCCAGTCGGACGCGAATTCTAAACTTTGTTGAGCAAATTCAAACTCTACGCGCGACATCGGTTTTACACGTTCACACACAGTCATGAACGTAAAAGCAGAGATGTGTGGAACCGCAGTACGGTTCAGACGGTAGCGTTTGAATAAACTTAACATGATGAATTACCTTTCTGGTGGCAACGCTCGCGCGGCCTGCAACACATGTAAAATGATCCGTTGTTTGTGAGTTTCGACACGATGGGCAGGAGCCATCACCGAAATTGCACCGATCAACTTACTCCCTTTCATCACCGGAGCACTGATCCCCGACACTCCGGGGTCAATTTCAGACGTACTCACGGCATATCCGTGTCGGCGTATTTTT
>ERZ1673961.26-NODE-26-length-78412-cov-5.541343_pt1 | contig 78412 bp, 68 predicted proteins | sample MGYA00580189_ERZ1673961 | MGnify/ENA primary metagenome ERZ1673961 (study PRJEB41334, sample SAMN05608105) | rock metagenome | biome: terrestrial subsurface; feature: shale formation; material: shale | place: USA: Pennsylvania ... | reverse complement strand
TTACACGCGGTATGGACGAAATGGAGTGGGTACGCTCGCTCTACAACGACTGTAAAAAAGCCAACGAAGGCAAGTTTGAGATGCCAGAATTCAATGAGTTCTGGGAACAAAGCGTGCTGGAATTTGGCGAAGGTAAACCGTGGGTTCGCCATGCTGATTTCCGTAAAGATCCAGAGATCAACGCGTTGGGTACGCCGTCTGGCTTTATCGAAATCACCTCTCGCAAGATTGGTCGCTACGGTTACGAACACTGTCAGGAACACCCGATGTGGTTTGAGAAAACCGAACGTTCACACGGTGGCCCGGGTTCAGACAAGTATCCGTTCTGGTTGCAATCTTGCCACCCGGATAAACGCCTGCACTCGCAGATGTGTGAATCGGAAGCGTTCCGTGCCACCTACGCGGTGCAAGGTCGTGAGCCGGTTTACATCAACCCGATGGATGCCAAAGCCAAAGGCATCAAAGAGGGCGACTTGGTGCGCGTGTTCAATGGTCGCGGTCAGCTACTGGCGGGCGCGGTGTTGTCGGACAGTTACCCACGCGGTGTGATTCGCATTGAAGAGGGGGCGTGGTACGGCCCGTTATCTGAGAAAGAAGGTGCGATCTGTACTTACGGTGACCCAAATACGTTAACGCTTGACCTCGGTACGTCAGAGTTGGCGCAGGCAACTTCAGCCAACACCTGTATCGTGGACTTTGAGAAGTTCACTGGCAAGGTACCGCCTGTGACGTCATTCGGTGGGCCAATCGAAGTCGCCTAAAGATGAAAGCCAGCTCATTGAGCTGGCTTTTTTACCAATGGTAAACCGCTATCGTATTTGTGCAAGATGGCGTCATATTCACCATTGGCTTTGATCGCTTCCAACCCACGATTGAACGCCTCCAGATACACCTGCGCTTTAGGATTGTCTCTCGCGACCATCACGTAAAGCGGACTTATCGAGACGGGTGGGTGGATGTAGGTAAACTCCTCGGGAGAAATGCTGTTTTCCACCATCGTCCATCGTGCCACTCGCGCATCCTCAATAAACAGATCGACGCGACCTACAAGAACCTTGCGGATGTTGGTGATGAGATCGCTGGCCGGAACGCGCTGAAACCATTTACTGGTCATAAAGTCGTCGTCGTAGGCATAGTGCTCCACGATGCCGACTGTTTTGCCCTTCAGTTCTTCAAAATTGCCGAACGGTACCGGATGGTCTTTACGCGAAATCAGACTGATCTCGGTGTACAGATAAGGATTGGAAAAGCGCAATTGTGGTTCCCGGCTGGCGGAATACCAGGCCGCGATCACTATTTGATCCCGTCCGTGCTGAATCTCTTTAAAAGCGCGCGACCACGGGCGAATGTCCATTTCCAACTGATAACCTTGGCTGGCGTATGCGCGCTGCGCAATTTCAACCGAGATGCCGGGATAGTCTGAGGTGTCGATAATGTATGGTGGCCACACGTCCTGAACCGCATGAACAACGGGGGAGGCGAGCGCGTTGCAAGTTGCGAAAATCCAGACACCGGAGAATAAGAAACGAGTAAAGAGTGACAAGACATATTCCCAATCGAAATATATGAAGAAGAGTGTAGTTCATTTGCTCTGACGGCGGCGTATTTCCCGTATCGGATTGTGATTGCAATCACCGCCTGCTTTTTAAGCAAACGAGTCAGAGCGGTCTGCAATTCGTGACTTAGCTAACTTATGGCGTAAGCTGATAATAAGATACTCAATACGTTAAACAGATAAATACTTGAGGATGACATGACCCGGCTAACACTCCGTAATCTGAGAGATGTCGAGCTCCTGCAACCACTGGATGTCGGTGTGTCCGTACACCACGATGAGCTCCGGTTCGATTACATTGGTCTGCACAATACGCCGCTCAGTGAACACTTTCCGCTGTGTCGCACTCAACTTGATGTAGAACCGGATGCCCGAATTCTTGGCGATGGTTTTCAAATGTTGGCGCAAACGGCGGGTACGCTCAGTCAACTGAGTGACGTAGGCCGCTGCCCGGACAATAATCTCAGCTATCGAATTTACGATGCGAATGCGCCAAAGCGCTTTTATAACTATCTGGTGGTGGAAAGCTCGAATGGCTATCTGCTGTTTGGCTTTTCTTCTTGTCACCGTTTTGCCGGGTATTTTGAGCTAAGCGAGTTTGATGGAAGTTACATTGTCACCGCGTTTGTGGATGGTGAACTGAGCGAGCCTCAATCCTGGTCGTCCAACCGCCTTGAATCGTTGGTGATGCTGGAAGGTGAATCGCTGTCGAAGCTGTATCACGATTACGTCGAATACATCCATCTGCATCACGAAAACCGTCCACATTGTCAGTCAGAGGCACCCGTGGGCTGGTGTTCTTGGTATGCCTACTATGCTGACGTGAGTGAACAGAATATTCTCGATAATGTCGATGTGATGCAGGATGAGCTGGAACACCTTGAATGGGTACTGCTCGATGATGGTTATCAGGCGTTTATGGGAGATTGGCTGACCCCGTCGGCCAAGTTTAGTACCGGAGTGCAGTCCTTGGTGACCGAAATACGTCGCCGTGGCAAGAAGCCGGCAATCTGGATGGCGCCATTCATCGCCGAGCCGGGATCTCAGCTGTTTCGTGAACATCCGGAATGGTTTGTCCGTCACACGGACGGCACTCTGCTCAAAGCGGAAGATGTCACTTATGGTGGCTGGCGTTGCACCCCTTGGTACGTTCTCGACTGTTCTAATCCGCATGTGCAGGAACATCTGACGCGTGTGGTTCGCACCATGCGTGAAGAGTGGGGAATTGAGCTGTTTAAGCTCGATGCGAACTACTGGGGAACGCTCAAGGGCAGACGCTATCAACAAGGCGTAACGGGTGTGGAAGCGTATCGCATGGGCATGCAGGCAATCGCTGAAGGCGCTCAGGACGCTTGGCTCTTGGGGTGCAACGCGCCGATGTGGCCATCGCTCGGATTGGTGGATGCCATGCGCGTGTCTGATGACGTGGAACGTCATCCCCATCGCTTTAATCAGATCGCACGTGAGACCTTTTATCGCAGTTGGCAGCATCGCCAGCTGTGGCAGATTGATCCCGATTGTCTGACCCTCACCTCACTGCCGAATCAAGCGACTGACCGCAGTGCGTATGAGTTTCATCGCAATGTGATTCTTGCCAGCGGTGGCTTGCTGTTATCCGGCGACCCGCTGCCTGAACTGACGGCTTTCACTAAGAACAGTCTGCACAAACTGCTGGCTCGTCACAGGCAGACACAGGAAGCGGCGAAAATGACGTCGTTATCGCTGAATCGTGCTTTTTTAAAACTCAACGAAGTCAATGATCTGCACTGCCTGTTTAACTATGGCGGAGATGAATGTGAATTTACATTGATTGCCGACACACCAGTGCATTGGTATGACTTCTGGAGCGGCGAGCCGCTGAGTGAAGAGTCTTCTCAAGTGTTGATGGTGACTCTGCCCGGTGGATTATGCAGCCGGGCAATTGTGACCGCATGCTGAAGAAAAGGGGAGCTCGGCTCCCTTTTTTACAGCTCGAACAGCCAGTAATAGCCGTAGCCAACCACGATGGCTGGCACTGAGGTGTAGAGCGTGGCGAACAGCGCCGCTTTGGGAGCCAGTGCGATGGCAGGGAATAATGCGTCGCCGTCGTTGGATATCGCATTCGCAAGCTGAGTCGACAGCGGCACGCTGCCAGCCAGATATAAACTGGTGATTAAAATCTGTGGACCACAGCCGGGCAACATGCCAACAACAATGCCGATTGCCGGCATCCAGATGCCCCAGTGCTGCCACTCCTGGCTTACTTCCCAGCCGGTAAAATGGTGGGCCAGTTCAAACGCCAGAAAAGCCAGAATAACCCACGCACTGACAAAATTGGTGTCCTGCGCGGCTTTTTGTAGCGGGTGTGCCTGACGGGTTTTGCAATCCTCACTCACCGCATCCTGATACGTATCCAACTCGCGGGTTAGTGCCCACAACAACATGCTCACCACCGCCAACAACGCCCCGAGCCATTCGATCGTCAGCGCTGGCAGGCCAAGCTGCGCGTTAATATCTATCTGAAACGACTGAGCGAATGCCACCACAGAAGCGGGCAGCAACACCCATTTCCAGAATGCACCTTGTAAGTTCAGTGCAGTTTGTGACAGGGGGGCGTCTGGTGTTCTGGTTCTCTCTACCTGATCTTGGTTTGCCGCTGGGCGCATGAAATCATCATTGTGCAGCGCATTGACAATCAGGCCAGTGATACAGCCAGTGACGATACCTATGCCAATCACACCAAGCCCGGTCAGAGGTTTACTCGCCAATAGCAGAAACGCGGCATCCCCCATGGTTGCCGTCAGCACCGCGACCAGTGAACCAAAACCGACTTTACCGCTGACGAACTGGGTGGTGACGACAATCGCGCCACCGCACCCTGGGAATGCGCCGAGTAATGACGCAATCACTACCTGAAGGTTACGTGACTGATGAAATGCCACGACGAAGCGGTTCGTGCCGTTCACCCATCGGGAAAGATAGTGGTAAATCGCCAGCGTCAGTGCGACATAGGTGGAGACGGCCCAGAAGGAGTCTGACAGCGTCTGGACGGTCAGTTCACGGGTGTTATTACTCAGCAGCAACATCATTAAGGCGACGGGTAGCAACAGGCGTTTATAACCCAAGCGCAGTGGAATCCATTGCTGGGAAGCGGAAGAGAAGTCGGGCAGTTTAATTGAAAACATCATAGCCACCATGAAAATGCGAACAATTCTCATTATATTCAAATAGGAATGATTCGCAATAGGGTGGATTGCGATGAAACTCCATCTTTTTTGATTTAGCTCCATGCACAAATCATTGAGTTGAGTAGAGTGACTGCCTTTGTGAGTGATGCCCTCAATACGGGAAAAATAATAGGAAAGACAATGATTTTAGTAGTAGGTCATAAGAACCCGGACAGTGACAGTATTTGTAGTGCCTTGGTTGCCGCTGAGTTGTTGAAAGCTCGTGGTCTGGACGCGAAAGCGATTCGCCAGGGTGACATTAACCGCGAAACCCAGCACATACTTGCCTCTGCGGGGGTGGAACAACCGGAACTGCGCACCCGTGTTGCGGGTGAAAAAGTCTGGCTGGTGGATTACACCGATCTTGCGCAGGCTCCCGACGACTTAAACGAAGCTGAAATTCTGGGTATCGTCGATCACCATCGTCTGGGTGATGTGATGACCGTTAATCCACTGGAAGCATGGATTTGGCCGGTTGGTTGCACCAGTACAATTTTGTTTAACCTGTTTAAGATGGAAGACGCGACGATCAGCCAGCCAATGGCGGTACTGATGATGTCAGCGATTTTGTCAGACACTGTCGGCTTTGCATCGCCAACCTGCACCCAGAAAGACAAAGACGCCGTCGCTGAACTGGCTCCGCTGGCGGGTGTTGAGGATCTCGATGGTTTTATTCGTGCGCTGCTGATTGCCAAGACGGATATTGACGGCCTGAGCGCCGCTGAACTGGTCGAAAAAGATCTGAAAGCCTATCCTTTTAATGGCCGCGATCTGGTGGTCGGTCAGGTTGAACTGGCAACCCTGGATCAGGTTAATGGCATGATTGATGCGCTGGAAGCGGATTTGCAGCGTCGCTGTGATGAAGAGCATCTGGCGTTGGCAGCGCTGATGCTGACTGACATCACCACAGCGCAAACTCGTCTACTGTTTAAAGGCGAATGGGCTGAGAAGCTGGAAAAACACTTGGTTGACGGCGAGCTGATGATGGAAAACACCCTTAGCCGCAAGAAACAGGGTTGGCCTTGGCTGCAAGGCGAACTGGCTTAATTGTTCAATTCGGGTATCATGCCCGGGTAAATTGACGGTTTGAACGCTCGCAGCCTGTTGCTGGGAGCGTTTTTATTTGGAGACCAACATGGCCAATGCATTGAGCGCGGAACAAATCGCGACCATTAATCAGTACGATCAAGAGCAGCGTTTTACTTACTGCATCAAAGAAATCGTAGCTAATCAACAGGTGTGGATTCTCAAAGATGAACACGGCTGTGTGATGCTCAATACCGAAGATGACGACTGCGTGCCTGTATGGCCAAACCGCGAGTTTGCTGAAGCATGGGCAACAGGCGACTGGGCTGAATGCGAAGCGGAAGCGATTTCACTGAATAAATGGCGCAGCCGCTGGACCAGCGGTCTGGAGCAAGACGATCTTTCTGTTGTGGTGTTTCCAAACGACAATGAGGAAGGCGTAGTACTGTTTCCTGACGAATTTGATATGGAGCTGGACAAGCAAAACGCTCGCCGCTGATTACGGCATCCAGTCATACAATTCTGATGAATGTGACATTCGGACGGCCTGCGCAAGCACGCCGTCTTTTTTGTACCGTTTTAATATCGTTTTCACGATAGGCCGTACCTGCTGCTCACTCATACCCGTTTTGAGTTCAGGCTCATAAAGCAGTTTGAGCAGAATGACATCCAGCGGTGACAGCAGATCGTCCGGTGTTTTGTCATTGAATATCGATGGGTAAGCCTTTTCAGAATCGTTGGGTAACCCCATCACCTGCGTCACTTCTTCGACCACACACGCGAGTAATTTGCCGTGACTGCGCGCCTGATCCACCGGAATAACGACAGACGCAGACACGATCTCATGAGTGCTGCTACTGATTCGATAGTTGCCGAGACACACCGCACCATAGATGTGCTTTGCAGCCGCGGCGCCCATTTCACGTCGCACATCGTTTTTCCAATCGGATTGCTGAGTGAAGACCCAAATCAGATTGGCCTCTTCACGCTTGGCAACACGCGTGACGGTGTGGCCCGTCATTGCGGCCAGATGATTAAGTTGCGCTAACGCGAGCGCTTCATGAAGATCACTATCGGAGACTTTATGCTCGATCCAGACTTTGACAGGCTTGTTCCATTTAACCAGCGGTTTTGAACCTGCTGAATATTCGTTGCGCAGGGCAACCTGCACAAAAGCCTGCTCTACAAATGCCGGGTTTTCCCAGTTATTGGCGCTTTGCGCCAGCGGGGAAAACAGCAGGGCAGTAAGAACAGGCCAGATGCGCATTATTTAAAGCACGGCGCTTTGTTGAAGTGACTTTCTACCATACGTTGCGTGATGGGATGTTGCGGCTCAGAAAGGACTTCCAGCGTATCACCAAATTCCACGACTTCACCTTCGTGCATCACCATCACTTTATCGGTAATGTGCTTTATCACGCCGATGTGCTGCGACACGTAGATGAACGAGACGCCCATCTCTTCTTGCAGTTCCAGAAACAAGTTAATGATCTGCGAGCGCATCGCCATATCAAGACCATTCAACGCTTCGTCTGCAATAATAATCGACGGCTGAAGAATCAGCGCGCGCGCCAAACAGACACGTTGTTTTTGACCAGTTGCCAGCATTTGCGGATAGAAATAGGCATGCTCTGGCAACAGGCCGACACGCAGCAGAGTATCTTTGACCCGCTTCATGCGCGCTTCCGGCGTCATGTTGGTGTTTCGTTTCAGTGGGCCTTCCAGAATGCGGCCAATCTGAATTCGCGGGTTCAGCGACGTATTCGGATCCTGAAAAATCATGCGAATCAGCTTACAACGAGTCGCGTAATCTTCATGTTCAAGGCGTTCACCGTTGACGCGAATCTCGCCGCTGGTGGGCTCAACCATGCCTGCCAGCATGCGTGCCAGTGTTGATTTACCCGAGCCGTTCTGACCGATAAAACCAATGGTTTGGCCTGGTTCCAGCGTGAAGCTGACCGGTTTAACGGCATGCTGGACCTTTCTACGGAACAGACCGGAGCGGGTAATGAAGTCTTTGGATAAGTCTCTGACGTCTAACAGTGAATCACTCATTACTGCTGCTCCATGTTCAGCGGGAAGTGGCAGGCAAACTTATGAGTTTTCACCCAGCGGGTTTGCGGAACTTCAACACATTGACGCTGTGCGTAAGGGCAACGAGGGCCTAAGCGACATCCGATCGGCAAGTGCTGCAGCGGAGGAATCGAACCCGGCAGGGACTGCAATTTCTCTTTGTGTGGAATCCAGTCGCTGAAGTCCGGCATAGCACGCAGCAGCGCCACGGTATAAGGGTGCTTCGGCTCGGTCATGATTTTCTGCGTATCGGCCGATTCAACCGATTGACCACAGTACATCACCGTGATGCGGTTAGCCCACTGAGTGATGGTGGTCAGGTCGTGTCCGATCAGCAGAATCGACGTGTTGTTGACCTGATTCATGCGACTCAACAGACGCAGAATTTGTGACTGAGTAATAGGGTCAAGGTCGTTGGTCGGTTCATCGGCAATCAATAGTTTTGGCTTGGCGGCAATCGCCATGGCAATCATGATTTTCTGACACTCGCCGTCGGTCAGTTCATACGGATAGCTGCCCATCACGCGGCGGTGATCTTTGATGCCGACTTTGTGAAGTAGGGCAATGGCTTGGCGTTTACGCCAGGTAAAGCGCTCCCACCAGCGGCCTTCAAATGTCCGGAACGGGATTGACTCAATCAGCTGTTTACCTACCTCTTCCGATGGATCAAGACAGGTTGACGGTTCCTGGAAAATCATCGCAACATCGCGGGCAATGACCCGGCGACGTTCACGTGGTGTGAGTTGCAGCAGGTCTATATTACCAAGACGCATACGGTCAGCGGTAATACGCCAGTTCTCTTTGCCCACGCCAACAATGGCCTTGGCGACCAAACTCTTACCAGAGCCTGATTCACCCACCAGACCACGGATTTCGCCTTCGTTCATGGTCATGCTCATGCGGTCAACCGCTTTCACCAGACCCTGAGGCGTATCAATCTCAATCGTGAGGTGACGAATATCGAGTAACGGCATTATTCGACTCCTGCATTTAACGCCTGACGGACACCTTCGCCCACCAGGTTAATCATTACCACGGTATACATAATTGCGATACCCGGCAGTGTTACTGTCCACGGCGCCAGATAAATCAGTTCGACTGAGTCACCCAAAATGGCGCCCCATTCGGTGCTCGGTGCTTGGGCACCCAGACCGAGAAAGCCCAGAGCCGTGATATCCAGAATCGCGATGGACAGTGCCATGGTCACTTCAGATGCAATGACCGGCAGCACGTTAGGTAAAATGGAATGCCACAACAGATACGAGTCATTTGCACCGTCGAGACGTGCGGCCATCACGTAATCTTTCTCTACTTCATTATGTACGGCAATGTAGAGAGAACGGATGAATCTTGGAATTAATGCCAGGCAAATAGCCAATAAAACGTTGAATTCACCAAAGCCGAGGAAAGCGACGAATATAATCGCTAGCAGCAGTGACGGAATAGACATCACGGTATCCAGCAGGTGGTTCAAAGTACTCGACAGCAAACCTCGGGTCATGCCTGCCAGAATGCCGATGCCGCAACCAATCACCGTCGCAATCACGGTAATGATGATTGCCGCGCCGAAAGTGAGGCGCGAACCATCAATCAGACGTGACAGAATGTCGCGTCCCAAATCGTCCGTACCAAGGAAGTATTCAACGGTGCCGGATGGATCCCATGATGGTGGAATCAGCAATTCGCCCGATTGCATGTGCGGATCGTGTGGAGTAATCCAGTACGAGGTGAGAGTGACCACCAGAATCAGAATCAGGCACCATAAGCCAAACATCGCCAGATTGTTCGCTTTGTAACTGCGCCAGAAGCGCTCGAACTGAGTCGGGATATGCTCTTCCTGATAAACGTTATTTGTTAGCATACCATTCCTTCCTTACCAGCGGGTTGATCATTGCGCCGATCAGATCTGAGAGAATATTGGCGGTAAGCACCAGTGCGCCGACCGCGATCACACCCGCTTGAATCGAAACGTAATCCTGATTGGACAATGCGTCCAACAGCCAGCGACCAATCCCCGGCCAGTTAAAAATCGACTCGGTAATGATGGCGAGCGTCAGCATGCTGGATAACTGCACCCCGAATTTAGGAATGATGGGGGGAATGGCATTACGCAGCACGTGTTGAATCACGATCTCGTAGTAGGAGAGACCTTTGATCCGCGCCGCGCGAATGTAGTTCTGGCCCATGATGTCAGCAACCGAAGCGCGCATCAGGCGAATAACTTGTGTGGTAGGTGCGAGAGCGAGAACCAGACATGGCAGAATCATGTGCTCAATCACGCTCTGCAGCGCGTAACTACGGTAAGCGCCTTCTGCCAGAAACGCGTCAATCAGAGCAAAACCTGTCACGTGTTCCACTTGGTAAAGCAGATCGTAACGGCCGGAAACCGGCAGCATTTCGTAGTGCAGAGAGAAGACCATAATCATCATCATTGCTACCCAGAAGAGCGGAGCCGAATAGCCGGACATCGAAGTGAACGAAATGATGGTATCCAGCCATTTACCCTGCTTCATGCCTGCGACGGTGCCAATCGGAATACCCACCAACAGTGACAAAATGAACGCAATCAAACACAGCTCAAGTGTGGCTGGGAAGACGAGAACCAGTTCATGGGCAATCGGCATTCCGTTTTTGTTCACGCCGAAGTTGAATTGCATCAGCTCGGTAATGTATTCCAGCCAGCCCTGCCAGAAGTCCTGAATTGCCCAGGGAGACTGGGGATCAAGGCGCAGCAGACTGTAGCCAACCATGGTCAGGATCAGCAGGGTGATCACGAACAGGTTAAAGCGGCGGATGGTGTAATTCAGCATTATTCCGTCACCCTCTCAACGGTATTGAATGGTTCAACATTAAACGGGCTGAGACGAAAACCAGTCAGCGTTTTGTTGTACGCTTTAAACTGCATACCGTGAGCCAAAGGAATCACAGGAAACTCCTGATTCAAAATGTTCTGTGCCTGTTTATACAGGTTGAGACGATAGCGCGGACGTTCCACTTCCAGCGCCAGATCAAGCAGGAAGTCAAAATCACTGTTACACCACATCGCCACGTTCAGTCCGGCGCGGTTGGAATCACACGACAATAACGGGCGCAGGAAGTTATCCGGGTCCCCGGTATCGCCCGTCCAGCCTGTCAGGAAGAGATCGATGTGCGAACGTTCGGACAGCTCGGTGCGATCCAGTCGGTCTTCCGGAATCAAATGCAGAGTCACGCCGATATCAGCCAGATTGGATTGAATCAGCTCGGCCGTTTTACGCGGACTCGGGTTATAAGCGCGTGGCTCCAGTGGTACGGACATACTCAGTTCCAGCCCTGATTCAAAACCCGCATCGCGCAGCAACGCCATCGCGTAGTTACGATCGTAACGAACCTGAATGCTGTCTTTCTGATACGCCCAGGATGTTGGTGGCAGAATGTTGTAAGCAATACTCCCCGTGCCGTAGTAAACCGAATCAAGAATGTTCTGTCGGTTGATGGCAAAGTTAAGCGCTTTGCGCACGCGTACATCGTTCAGTGCCGGGTGCGAGGTGTTCACTGCAATAAACGCTACGTTCATTGCTGGCTTCGCGTTGAGGATAATATTTGGCTGTTTTTCGATGATTGGAATCTGACTCGAAATAGGTGAGCTGAGCACGTCACATTCGTTACGCAGCAATTTCGCCAGCGTGCCTGTCCCGCGTTGGGAAATATCAAACACCACCTGCTGCATCTTCGCTGGACCATTCCAATAGGCCGGGTGACGGCGCAGGCGGATTAAGTCGCGAATCTGGAATTCATCGAGATAAAACGGCCCCGTCCCGACCGGGTGAGTATCAATCAGTGACTTTTCGTCACGTGAAGCGAGCTTCTGGGCATACTCGTCGGATAAAATCACTGCGTGGGTGGTGGATATGTTGGAGAGGAAACTGTTGTCAGCACGGCTCAGAGTGAATTTGACGGTGTCATCGTCCAATGCCTGCACATCAACCAGAAGGTTGGAGAAATCAATGCCAGCAAACCAAGGGTAGCTGCCGTTGCTCACGTAGTGGTAAGGGTTGGTGGTGTCGATAATGCGGCGGAAACTGAACACCACATCCTGCGCATTCATTGCACGAGTCGGCGTAAACCATTGGGTTGTCTGGAACTGAACCCCTTTACGCAGCTTGAATATGTATTCCGTTCCGCTGCTGTTTACCGTCCATTCGGTGGCCAGATTGGCAATCGGCAGATGAGTTTCAGGATCGAGTTTGAGCAGCGTGTCGTAAATCTGTGGGCTGAGAGCCTCAGAGGTGATGCCGCTATCGACGAGCTGAGGGTTAAACGTGCTCGGGCTTCCCTGACCACAGTAAACGAATCCGCTCTGGCGAATTTTGCTATGATCGATTTTCTCTCCACAACCTGCAAGCAGGCTGAGGCCGCATAATCCCAGCGTGAGTCGTAATAAAGTTTTCATATTGAAAATGAGTGTGAGAAACGAGGCAAATTCAGCGCATTTGTGCCTCAAAATCCCGCTAATTTACCATTCTTTGAGGTTTGAAACCAAGTGAAAAGGTTGATCTAACTAGCTAAATAGCCAAGGAAGTTGCGCTCATTCCTGTTGATCGTTCAGCAACTGGTATTTTCTTACCATGCCTCGAAATTGATGATAGCTCAAACCCAACAGCTGTGCGGCCTGGCGTTGGTTAAACTTTGCACTGTTAAGCGCATGATTCAACAATGCCTTGTCCTGGTCTTCCTGCCACTGCTTGTAATCCATCGGTAGAGAAAACTCCGTCGCTCTGATATCGGTTGAATCAGGTTCAACTGTCTGAGCGATTGAGCTTGAGCGGCCAAACGGGTTAAACACCAGTTGATCGATGGGGAACTCTTCATTGCCGTGTTGATAGACCGCCCGCTCAATGACGTTTTTCAGTTCACGCACGTTACCCGGCCAGGCGTAGTCGAGTAATGCACTCACCGCGTGCTCGGTAAACCCGACAAACATCGGCAACGACAGTTCACGGCACATGCGGATCGCAAAATATTCGGCCAGCAGCAAAATATCTTCGCGGCGTTCACGCAGCGGTGGCAGATGAATGACATCAAACGCTAAACGGTCGAGCAGGTCAGCGCGAAACTCGCCTTGTTCTGCCAGTTGAGGCAAATTTGCATTAGTGGCGCACACCAAACGCACGTTGGCATTTAAAACCTGGCTTCCGCCAACACGTTCGTACTGACCATATTCAATGACCCGCAACAGCTTCTCCTGCACCGCAAGCGGAGCGGTCGCCAGCTCATCGAGAAACAGTGTGCCGCCTTCTGCACGCTCAAAACGTCCCTGATGGCGACCTTTTGAGCCGGTAAAGGATCCTGATTCATGACCAAACAGCTCAGAGTCAATCAGTCCCTCGCTGAGGGTCGAGCAGTTCAACGCCACCAACGGCTGATCCCAACGTTTGGATAAATAGTGCAATCGTTGGGCGATCAGCTCTTTACCGGTTCCGCGTTCACCAATCACCAGCACAGGCCTTTCTATCGGCGCCAGGCGCGACACCTTATCCAGTACGGCGAGAAAAGCCGGAGATTCACCGATTAAATTATGCTGCATGATGCGCTCCTCGCGTTCAGTTATCGACTTGGCGAAATTTGCCAACAGTTAGCGAAATCGTTATTAGCATAGTGAAGCTTCAATCCGTTAGCAATCTAAGTGACTGAAAAATAAAGAACGAAGAATTGGCACGATTATTGGAAAACTATTGACAGATAACCACGATGAACAGCGACAGGCAATTCGGAAAGTTAGCCTTGTGTGTAAACCACTTTGCCGCGTCGCGAATCTACAGTCATTAGAAGGAGCATCACCATGGGTATTTTTTCTCGTTTTGCCGATATTGTGAATTCCAACATCAGTGCTCTGCTCGATAAGGCAGAAGACCCGGAAAAAATGATTCGTCTGATCATTCAGGAAATGGAAGACACATTGGTGGAAGTTCGCACCAATTCCGCGAAAGCCATTGCTGATAAGAAAGAGCTGGCGCGCAAGGTGGATGCCATTGACCAACAAATCGAAGATTGGCAGGTCAAGGCCACATTGGCGCTGAACAAACAACGTGAAGATCTGGCACGTGCAGCCTTGATTGAGAAACAAAAATTGCAAAACCTACTCAAAGGTTTGCATACTGAGCAGACTTTGGTGGAAGAGACCATTGATAAACTCACTGGCGAAATTGCCAAGCTGGAAAGCAAAATCACCGAAACGCGCGCCAAACAACAAGCGCTGGCGATTCGCAGTCAAGCTGCCAGCAATCGCCGTGACGTGCAACGTCATCTGCACACCAGCCGCACGGATGAAGCGATGGCTAAGTTTGAGCAATATTCACGCAAGGTGGATGAGCTTGAGGCGGAAGCGGATTTGTATGCGCAATCCGGCAAAGGGAAGTCATTAGAGCAAGAGTTTGCCGAACTGCAAGCGCAGGACGAAATTGAACAAGAGTTGGCAAAGCTCAAAGAACAGATGAAACAAGACTAATAAACACCAGTTCAAGAATTTAGGAGCGAGCTATGGCCTCATTTTTCATTGCAGGACCTTTGGTTGTCTTTTTAATATTTGTGGCGCCACTCTGGCTGCTGCTGCATTACCGCAACAAACGCAAAATGGAAAACGGTCTGTCGCAGGAAGATTTCGATGCGCTGCAGTCGCTGTCACAAAAAGCCAAAGGCCTCGAAGCACGAATTGACACACTAGAGCGTATTCTGGATGCGGAATCACCAAACTGGAGACGCAACTATGAGTAGCCGAGAATTATATCGCGATCCGGTCAACGGTAAGTTGACGGGTGTGTGTGCGGGTCTGGCGAATTACTTTGGACTGGAAGTGTGGTTGGTACGCATTCTGGTGATTACAGTGGCCCTGCTTGGTGGCTTCGCTCTGGTCATCATTGCCTACCTTGCGCTGTCACTGATGCTGGAAAAACAGCCCGAACAATATCGCGATTCGTTACGCAGCCAGCAATCTCATACGCTTAAAAGCAAGCCTTGGGAGCAGGGGCAGACGGCTCAGGCGTTGCTACAAACGCTAGACCAAGACCTGACCAACGTGGAATCCCGCGTCCGTAAAATGGAGGCGTACGTGACCTCCGAGGCGTTTAAGGTCAATCGGGAATTCAGCAAACTGTAAGCGATATTCTCACTTCTGAGCGGTATTGGATGCCGCTCTCATTTCCCTGAATTTTCTGTGTGTTTTACATAGCGATAACTCGCTGATTCGCCTATGTTTGATCTATTAATCATCATGGGTGATGAATATGCGTAAAACGATAATTTTTTTATTGGTTTCTTCTGCCTTTCTTCATGGATGCGGCAGAGAGCTCCCTCCTGTGCCTGAGCCGGATTCCCGGCCAGCTAAATTAACCACCGTGTCAGTCGGCAACAATGAATTTTCCCGTCTATTTCCTGCTACCAGTGAAGCTGGCGATCGTGCTGTACTTGCGTTTCGTGTCCCCGGACAGCTGCAGTCAATCGACGTCAATGCCGGGCAAGCGGTTAAAAAGGGTGATGTGCTGGCGCAAATCAATCCTGACGAATATGCATTGCTAGAAAAGCAAGCCAAAGCCAACTTTTTGTTGGCGGATGTGCAGTACAAGCGATATCAGAAGCTGCGTGAGGATAAGGTGGTATCAGAGCAGGATTTCGATCAGGCGCAAGCCAACCACAATTCTGCCAAAGCAACCTGGGAACAAGCTAAAGCTAATCTCAGTTACACCCAGTTGCAGGCACCCTATGACGGCACTATCTCCATCATTCCTGCGGAAAATTTCGAGTACGTTGCGGCAAAACAAGGCGTGATGAACATTCAGACCAATCAGATTCTGAAAGTGATTTTCCTGTTGCCAGACCACTTGCTCAACCGTTTTGCGCGAGGTGATGGCAATGATGTGCAGGCAACCATGGTATTCGATTCCTTCCCCGATATGACTTTTCCACTCCAGTTTCAGGAAATCGATACCGAAGCCGACCCTCAAACGGGGTCCTACAAAGTGACCATGGTAATGGAACGTCCCGCCGATGTCGGTATTTTACCGGGGATGGCAGGCTCGGTCAGAGCGTCGGTCGCAAAAGGCAGCGCTTCAACCGTGCCGCTGACTGCGCTGTTTGAACAAGACGGAAAACAGTTTGTCTGGCGCGTGGATAACGAGGGTATTGTCAGTCAGGTGCCAGTGGAGCTGAACGATAAACGTCAGGTATTAAGCGGACTCAACGATGGCGATCGCATTGTCATTTCAGGCGTGAGCAGCATTCAGACGGGCATCAAAGTTCGCGAATGGGTCAAAGAGCGGGGGCTATAACATGAAACAGTGGCAAACCTATCTTATGACTTCGCTGGTGTTACTTGCTGGCTGTGGGCATCCTGACTCTTCGCCGCGCGACATGACTCCTAAAGTCAAAGTCACCAATCTCGGAAACAGTACTAAAGACAGTATTTATTTTCCCGCAATTGCGAATGCATCAGAACGTTCCCATCTCAGTTTTCGGGTGAATGGCGAAATTCGTAAAATCAATGTGAAGGAAGGGGATCGAGTGAAGGCGGGCGATGTGATTGCTGAGTTGGACCCAACCGATTACCAACTGAATGTGGATAACGCCCAAGCGCGCTATTCGGTGATTGACAGTCAGTATCGCCGCTCCAGTCCGCTGGTGGAGAAAGGCTTACTCGCCAAGTCGCAGTTTGATGAAATTGCGGCTCAGCGCCAAATTGCGATGGCGGAACTCGAACTGGCCAAACTGCGTTTGTCGTTTACTCAACTCAAAGCACCAGTGGAAGGGATCATTTCTCGCGTTAATGTCGATCAGTTCGAAAACGTTCAGGTGGGTCAGCAAGTGGTCAATATCCACAGCCTCGACAATATCGAAGTGCTGATTCAACTGCCTGATCGTTACCATGCGACTCAACCGACTACCAAAGAACTGTCAAAGATTCGGGCGCTGGTCAGAGTGCCAAGCGGTAACGAATATGAAGCGCGAGTAAAAGAGTTTACCACTGAGCCTGATCCGGCGACGGGCACGTTCACAGTCACGTTGACACTGCCGATGCCAGAAAATGAATTGATTCTGGATGGAATGGCGGTAGAAGTCACGGCAAAACAAGGGGTTGAACATTTAAATCCGACCGGCACCGCAGTGGTTCCGGTGGAAGCCGTTTTTAATGGCGACGGAGATGAGCTGAATCGCACGCAAAAATTTGTCTGGGTTCTGAATGCAGACAACAGCGTGTCGAAGCATTTAGTACGCCTGGGTAACGCTTCTAAAACTCAGGTACAAATTGTTGAAGGGATTACGGCTGAGGATTCGGTAGTGGTGGCGGGGCTTTCCCGATTGCGTGACGGAATGACTGTGAGTGTGGTGAAGGAGATGGCCCATGAGTGAGCAAAATAACAAGCCGCAAACCGATGATGAAATTCAAGGCGTGGCCGCTTACTTCATCAGAAATCGGGTGATCAGTTGGATGGTGTCGCTGATTTTTCTGATTGGCGGCACCGCTGCATTCTTCAATCTTGGCAGACTCGAAGACCCGGCATTCACCATCAAAGATGCGATGGTGGTGACGTCCTATCCGGGGGCAACACCGCAGCAGGTCGAAGAAGAGGTAACCTATCCGCTGGAAAAAGCGATTCAACAATTAACGTATGTTGATGAGGTGAACTCGATATCCAGCCGTGGCCTGTCACAAATTACCGTGACGATGAAAAACAAATATGGCCCGAACGACCTGCCGCAAATCTGGGACGAACTGCGCCGCAAGGTCAACGATCTGAATGGCTCGTTTCCCCCCGGCGTAAATATGCCTCAGGTCATTGATGATTTTGGCGATGTGTATGGCATCTTGCTCGCCGTGACTGGGGATGGATACAGCTACAAGGAGCTGCTGGATTACGTCGATTATCTGCGCCGAGAGCTGGAACTGATTGATGGTGTCAGCAAAGTCTCAGTCTCCGGGCAGCAGCAACAACAGGTATTCATTGAAATTTCCATGAAACGCATCAGCGCGCTGGGGATTTCACCGCAGACGGTATTCAATCTGCTGTCGACGCAGAATGTAGTGTCGGATGCCGGGGCAATCCGTATTGGCAGCGAGTACATTCGTATTCATCCGACAGGCGAGTTTGACGATGTGGATAAACTGGGCGATCTGATCCTCAATGAAGGTGGTTCGAAGGGGCTGATTTACCTGCGTGATGTCGCCGAAGTGAAACGCGGTTATGTGGAAGTGCCGAGCAATATCATCAACTTCAACGGCAAACTGGCGCTCAACGTCGGGGTGTCGTTTGCCCAGGGGGTCAACGTTGTTGAAGTGGGTGAGCGCTTTGATCGCCGCTTGGCGGAACTCAAGTATCAGCAACCCGTCGGCATCGACATTTCTGCCATCTATAGCCAGCCGCAAGAAGTAGATAAATCCGTCAGCGGGTTTGTGGTCAGCCTTGGTCAGGCGGTGGCTATCGTTATCATTGTGTTGTTGTTCTTCATGGGACTGCGTTCCGGGCTCCTGATCGGCTTGATATTGCTGCTGACGGTGCTGGGTACCTTTATCTTTATGCAGTATTTCAAAATCGACCTGCAACGGATCTCGTTGGGGGCGTTGGTTATTGCTCTCGGGATGCTGGTGGAAGGCATACTGATAGGCACTCAAAAAGGCCGAACGCGATTGCAGGCTGCCACCGACATCGTGACGCAGACCAAGTGGCCGCTGCTTGGTGCGACGGTGATCGCCGTTACCGCCTTTGCTCCGATTGGTTTGTCACAAGATTCGACTGGTGAGTATTGTGGCACGCTGTTTACTGTACTGCTTATCTCACTCATGCTCAGCTGGTTTACTGCGATCTCACTGACCCCATTCTTTGCTGACATCTTTTTCCGTGGTCAGAAAGTCGCGCAAAGTGAAAGCGGCGAAGAAACGGATCCCTATAAAGGTATGCTGTTTGTCGTCTACAGATCATTTCTTGAGTTTTGTATGAAACGCGCCTGGATGACCATGATTGTGCTGGTGATTGGTCTGGTGGTGAGTCTCTACGGCTTTACTAAGGTAAAACAGGCGTTCTTCCCGTCATCAACCACACCGATGTTTATGGTGGATGTGTGGATGCCGGAAGGGACGGACATTCGCGCGACCAACGATAAGTTACAGGAATTGGAGCATTGGCTGGCGAAACAGGAGGAAGCGGACACGGTTACCACAACTGCAGGTAAAGGGTTGCAGCGTTTCATGCTGACTTATTCTCCGGAAAAAAGTTATGCCGCCTACGGTGAGATCACCACGCGGGCGAAAAGCTACGACAGTTTAGCGCCGTTGATGAAGCGTTTTCGCGAGCATCTGGATGCCAGTTATCCAGAAATTAACTACAAGCTGAAACAGATTGAATTGGGCCCTGGCGGTGGCGCTAAGATTGAAGCGCGTTTGGTCGGCTCTGATCCGACGGTGTTGCGGGGTATCGCGGCGCAAGTCATGGACATCATGTACGCCGATCCTGGTGCGTACAACGTTCGTCACGACTGGCGTGAACGCACCAAAGTGCTGGAGCCGCAGTTTAACGAAAGTCAGGCCAGACGTTACGGCATTACCAAATCGGATGTGGATGAGTTTCTGGCGATGTCGTTTTCGGGCAAAACCATTGGTGTTTATCGCGATGGTACGACGCTTATGCCGATTGTCGCGCGCCTGCCGGAAGCCGAGCGCATCGATATTCGTAATATCGAAGGGATGAAGATCTGGAGCCCGGCGCTGAGTGAGTACATTCCGCTGCAACAAGTCACCTTGGGCTATGAAATGTTGTGGGAAGATCCGCTGGTGGTACGTAAAAATCGTAAGCGCATTTTGACCGTGATGGCGGATCCGGATCTGCTGGGTGAAGAGACCGCCGCTACTTTGCAAAAACGTCTGCAACCACAGATTGAGGCGATTGCACTGCCACCGGGCTATTCGCTGGAATGGGGCGGGGAATATGAATCGTCTCACGATGCACAGGAATCGCTGTTTCAGACTATGCCGATGGGTTATCTGTTCATGTTCTTAATCACCGTTTTCCTGTTCAATTCTGTCAAAGAGCCGCTGATTGTGTGGCTGACGGTGCCGCTGGCGGTGATCGGGGTAACCACAGGGTTGCTGGCCCTCAATACGCCGTTTGGCTTTATGGCGCTGCTGGGCTTTCTCAGCTTGTCAGGAATGCTGCTGAAAAACGGCATCGTGCTGCTGGACCAGATCGAGATTGAAATGCACTCGGGCAAAGACCCGTATCTGGCGGTGGTCGATGCGTCGCTCAGTCGTGTTCGTCCGGTATGCATGGCGGCCATCACCACGATTTTGGGTATGATTCCGTTGTTGCCGGATATCTTCTTCCGCCCGATGGCCGTCACCATCATGTTTGGTCTTGGTTTTGCGACCGTATTGACACTGATCGTGGTTCCGGTGTTGTACAGATTGTTCCACCATGTCAAAGTACCTGCTTGATGAAAGGTAATCCAAACGGCCTCTTCGGAGGCCGTTTTTGTCAGTGGCAGAAGGATAACAATGACAACACAAGATACTACCTGCGCGTGGGCGATGAACCATCCACTGGAACGTGAATATCACGATGCAGAATGGGGCAAGCCAGTGCACGACGATAAAACGCTGTTTGAATTTCTCACTTTGGAAGGGGCGCAAGCCGGGCTCAGTTGGATTACCATTTTGCGTAAGCGAGATGGCTACCGTCAGGCGTTTGAAGATTATGATATTGCCAAACTGGCGCAGTACGACGAAGCGCGAGTGGAAGCTATCATCGCTGGTTATGATGTGGTTAAACATCGCGGCAAAATTGCATCGGTGTTTTCTAACGCTCGGGCAACGTTAGCACTGCAAGAGGAGTTCGGTTCTTTGGATGCCGCGTTGTGGCAGTTTGTTGATGGTAAACCCCAAGTTAATCACTGGGCAGAAATGAGCCAGGTACCGGTGTCGACAGAAGAATCCAAAGCGATGAGCAAGTTTTTGAAAAAGCGCGGCTTTAAATTTGTGGGTGAAACTATCTGTTATTCATTCATGCAGGCGATGGGGCTGGTGAACGACCATCTGCAAGGATGTCCAAAAAAATGAGGGAGTTTTGCTCCCTCATTCTCTTATGTGGTTAGCGGTTTTGCGCTTCAAACTCTTCAATGGCGCCTAATGCAAGTGTGCCATAGGTAAAAGAAGGGCCGCCCCTCATCAGAACGGCGACGTTGATGACTTCAACCAATTGAGCTTTGGTGGCGCCAGCTTTGAGTGAAGCGGCGACGTGCGCGGCGATACAACCATCGCAGCGAGCAGCAATGCCAATTGCCAACGCAATCATCTCTTTGGTTTTTACATCCAGTTCGCCCGGAGACATCGCGGCTTTATGCAGCTGCATGAAGGCGGAGAGGGTATCCGGGCTTTGTTGTTTAAAGCTGCGGCCAAGAGTGTTCTGATCTTTGAGAATGTCGCTGTAGGATTTCATGTTATTAACCATAAACTAAAGTAGTCATTGCTAATATAATGATTCAAATTAAAATATCAAGCCGAATTGTTTCCTTTTATTTTTTAGACGGTTAAGCTGTTGCGCACTATGAACATGGCTTGTTTTCAGCAAACCTATCCGTTTCATTAAACGCTACTCATGAGGTTCGTTCTGTTGCATTGTTTACGTCGCCGACAACTTGCGCCGTTTGCCCTGATGTTGATCGTCTGGGTCGTGGTGCTGTGTGCGACGAAAAATATGGGGCTGACTTTTGCTTGTCCCTATGCCCAAGTAAGCGAACACTCTGTTGAGTGGCAGGCTGCCCAGCCTGCGCCAACCGATACCGAACAACTCAAGCAAACCAGTTCTGCTTGCCATCTCTCCGGTAAGTTGCTGCAACATCATCTCAATCACCTGATTGACCTGTTTATCCCCCTGATCACGCTGGTTCTGCTCGTACTCGCAGCAAAGCCATTGTCTTGGTCATTGATCCCCAGATTCAGAGATCCCAAGGTGCCGAAACGGCGCCCTCATTTGCAATTGTGCGTTTTCCGAGAATGAGTTGAACGTTCACATCCGTTTGTGACCGTTTTTAACTTATTGAAAGGAAAAATATGTACCGATTATTACAACCATTGGCTCAATGGCTATTCAGGCCATGGGCGCTTTTGGCGATGCTCTCATTCACCACAGCAGCCCAGCCAATCTCAACCTCTTGGATGACTGATCCGAACCATCCTCCCGTGTCTGTGCGTTTTGTGCTGACGGGACAAATAGACTCTGACACTCAGCAACTTGCCGGCTATTTAGACGTCAAACTTGAACAGCCATGGAAAACCTATTGGCGCTCTCCCGGAGAAGGGGGGGTAGCACCGGAGATCAACTGGCAAGGTTCGACAAATCTGGACACTGTCGATTGGCATTGGCCATTTCCGCAACGTTTCTCTGTTCTGGGAATCGAAACGCTGGGTTACCGCGGGGATACCATCTTTCCGATAACCTTGCGCGTACATGACCTAACGGCTCCCGTTGAACTGAAGGCCAATCTCAGCCTGTCGAGTTGTTCAACTGTGTGTGTCATTAACGACTATCCGTTTATGTTGGCGTTTACCCCAACGGAGCTTTCTCCTGAGCCTGACGCAATGCGTCGCTTTGCCGAAGCCATGAGTCGAGTGCCGCAAGCGGATGCGTCGATGACGGACGTGTCTGCGGTGTGGGATAGTTCGGCGCAGCAACTTGAGCTGACGTTAAACCGTTCTACAGGATGGTCATCGCCCGTGGTTCTGGTGGACGGACAATCCGCGGCCGTCGTCGACAGCAGTTTTATTCACCCTAAAACTCAGGTCGATGGTCAAATGCTGCGTGTGACTTATGACGTCACTCATTGGTTGGGGCAAGCCGATCTGAGTGGAGAACGTGTAGACGTCACTATCTCCGATCAGAACTATCTAAGTCAAATTTCGCTGAACGTTACCGACGGTACCATTTCGCCCCAAGCCCAGTGGCCGTTGGTGACGATGTTGCTGATGGCGCTTATTGGCGGATTGATACTGAATCTGATGCCGTGCGTGTTGCCTGTGCTGGGGATGAAGCTCGCCTCAATCGTGAACACACCACATCGAGAGCGGCGCAAAGTCCGAGCGCAGTTTCTCGCATCGAGCGCTGGGATTATCAGTGCGTTTTGGATGATCGCGCTGGGGTTGATGATCCTCAAAGCGAGTGGCGACGCGGTGGGATGGGGCATTCAGTTTCAAAGCGACGGATTTCTCGCGCTAATGCTGTTGGTAACGACGCTTTTTGGCGCCAACATGCTCGGGCTGTTTGAGTTGCGTTTGCCTTCAACTCTCAATACTTGGTTAGCTGCGCGCGGCGGTAATGGTTACGCCGGGCATTATGCACAAGGCCTGTTTGCCACTCTGCTGGCCACCCCATGTTCGGCACCGTTTCTTGGTACCGCAGTGGCCTTTGCACTGGCCGCCGATAACGTTACGTTGTGGGTGATTTTCAGCGGATTGGGTGTCGGATTTGCGCTGCCTTGGCTAATCATCGCTCTGTTTCCGAGTTTAGCAACCAAACTGCCAGCTCCCGGGCAATGGATGAATAGGACTAAGTTGTTGTTTGGTGCAATGATGCTGGCAACCACGGTTTGGCTCGCAACATTGCTGACCGCGCACTGGCCGACGTGGGGAATTTTCGCTTATCTGCTGATGGCTGCGCTTCTGCTGTTGTGGCGTGGCGCCCGTGTTTATGGAGGACGTCAGATAGGGATAGTGGCCTGTGTCAGTCTCTTGGGGCTTTCGGCTGTGTTAGTTGTGGGTAGTCTGACGGCGGAGAAATGGTCGACACCGTTGCCGCAAGAGCTGAGTTGGCAGCCACTGAACGCAACAATCATCGATGAGAGCGCTGCGCAGGGAAAAGTGGTGTTTGTCGATGTCACTGCTGAGTGGTGCATTACCTGTAAAGCCAACAAAATTGGTGTGTTGCTACAGCAACCCGTCTATCAGGCGTTGCAGGATGACGATGTGGTACGTGTACGGGGAGACTGGAGCTTACCAAATGCCAGTGTGACGCAATATCTGCAACAGAACGGTCGATTTGGTGTTCCGTTTAATATCGTTTACGGACCGGGAGCGCCGGATGGCATTGCATTACCGGTAATTTTAAGCGATCGCGCGGTGATGGAAGCCATACAACAGGCAAGGGGAGAGCAAGGATGACAAGAGGGTTGAAAGAAGGCGTGGTATTCGCATTGCTGATGCTTGTAATTGCTACCGCTCTTGATTGGTGGCGCCAACCCGAAGCGCTGAAGAGCCAAGTTTTTACACCGACGCTGTATGACTTGCAGGGGCAGGCGGTCGATTTGGTTGAGATGAGTCAGGATAAGCCCGTTCTGGTGTATGTCTGGGCCACTTGGTGCGGTGTCTGCCGGGTGACGACACCGATCGTTGAATGGGTGAGTGGCGACCATACCGTGCTTAGCATCGCGCTCACTTCTGGCAACAATGATCGAGTGCAGCGCTATATGACAGCACACGACATCACGTTTCGTACCGTGAACGACGAACGTAATCAACTGGGGCGAGATTGGCAGATTCGCTACACCCCGACTTTCATGATTGTCCGCAACGGGCAAATTCAATCAGTGACCAGTGGCTTTACTACGCCGTGGGGACTGCTGGCCCGCCTGTGGCTGGCATAAGGAAATTTCGATGACTATGAAGAATGTACTACAAGGTATCAAACGCACTGTACACAGGTTTATCCTAGTACTACTTATCGTGGCGGGGAGTGCACAAGCACAACTGAATGCCGGGCAGGTCCAACAGCTCGATGAAATCAATACTATGCTGAAGAACAACCCGCAGTTGATTGAGAATCTCTATGCCACTTTGCTGCGCTATGAGCAGCAGCAGACGCGTTTTGACCGTGTTCTGAGTGAGAACCAACAATATTTGTATTTCAACCCTGATCATCCGAGTTTTGGGGCCGATAAACCTGCACTGACGATCGTATTTTTCACTGACTACAGCTGTCCGTGGTGTAAGAAATTGGATCCGGTACTGCGCCAACTGAGTGAGAAGTATCCACAAATCAAAGTGGTTTCTGTTTTGGTTCCACTCAAAGAGTTAGCTGCGGAGAGTAACTCGGCCAGTTTTACCCTCAATGTGTGGCATTCTGCACCGGATAAATTTACCCAAGTCGAGTCACTGTTGGTTGCCAAACCGGGGGCGCATAATCCGATGTCTCTGGTGCAGGTAGCGAAGAAAACGAACACCTTAAATGCGGTGAACGCCCAGCCGAAAAGCGCGGCACAGATAGAGGAAAACTATCTGCTGTTTAGTGAATTGGGTATGCGTGGAACACCCGCGATGCTGATTGGTGATGATGTCATTCCCGGTTATCTGCCACTCGAACAGCTCGAAGAGCTGATCAAAGCCAAATTGGGTTCCTAGCTTAGAAGTAATAAAGAAGCCCTGATTATTCAGGGCTTTTTCGTATGCTAAAGCAATGTTACAGCGCCGTATTACGCCGTTGCTTCGTGTTCCAGAATGACCGCGTTGTAGCGCGCAAGGCCTGCTTCCAGGTCGGCAATCAGGTCGTTGACGTCTTCGAGACCAATGTGGAGGCGAATCAGTGTACCTTCAAAATTTGGATTAGCGATGGTACGCAGGCTGTTAAAACTCTTTGGTTCATTGGCCAGGATCAGGCTTTCAAACCCTCCCCAAGAGTAACCCATACTGAAATGCTGCATGCCATCGAGCAGTGCCGTGGTTGCTTTCGGATAGCTGCTTTTTAACACGAATGAGAACAGGCCGTTACCGCCGGTGAAATCACGTTTGAAGATTTCGTGGCCCGGGCAGGTTGGCAGAGCAGGGTGGCGAACATGATCCACCTCAGGACGTGTTGCCAGCCACTGAGCCACTTTGAGGCTGTTTTCAGCGTGCTGACGCAGGCGCACGTCGAGTGTACGAATACCACGCAGACCCAGATAAGCATCATCCGGCGACACACACTGACCCATCAGATAGCTTTGCTCACGCAGTTGATCCCAGTATTTCTCACTGGCGACAGCAGTACCCAGCATGACATCAGAGTGGCCGACGATATATTTGGTCGCGGCCTGAATCGAAATATCCACACCGTGCTCAAATGGAGAGAAGTTCACCCCCGCACCCCAGGTGTTATCCAGCATCACAATGATGTCGTGTTCATGGGCGATGCGTGCCAGCGTCGGCACATCCTGCACTTCCATTGTGATCGAGCCGGGAGATTCGGTAAACAGTATCTTGGTATTGGGTTTGATTAACGAGCGGATATCTTCACCGATCATCGGGTCGTAATACGTCGTCTCAACGCCAAATTTCTTCAGAATTTTGTCACAGAAGTCGCGGGTAGGTTCATAACAGGTATCGACCATTAACAGGTGATCGCCTGATTCAACGAATGAAAGAATCGCGTTACTGATGGCAGCGGTACCACATGGGTAGAGCGCGCAACCAGCACCGCCTTCAATCTCAACCATGGCTTCCTGAAAGGCAAAGTGAGTCGTTGTGCCGCGACGTCCGTAGAACAGCGTCTTGTTTGCGCGGTTAACAGCAGCGTGATTTTTTTGCGCTACCGTATCAAATACGACGGTTGAAGCCCGTTGCACGGGCGGGTTGACCACGCCGTTCGTCCATTTTTTGTTGCGGCCGGCGGTAATGAGTTTGGTCTTTTTGCCTTCTGACATTTGCGATCCTTGTCTGGAAATACGAATGCCCTATTTAAAACATGGAGCTGCATTTAAATGCAACCCCATGGTCACAAAAAGATTACAGAAGCGGATTGAAAAGGTAGAACAAGCGTTCCATAAAACGATGACCGAGCGAGCGCGTTTCCCAGATGTCATAATCAACAGAGCGTGACTGTTCAATGTAGTTCTGTTGCTGCCAGTAAAGCTGTTGGGTGAACTCCTGATCGTCAACCGCGAGCGTCACTTCGAAGTTGAGCCACAGGCTGCGCATGTCGAGGTTGACGGTACCCACCAGACAGAACTGACGGTCAATCACGACCGATTTAGTATGCAAAAGGCCGCCATAAAATTCGTGAATCTTCACTCCCGCCTCAAGCAGTTCACCATAGAACGCCCTAGATGCCCATTGCACCATAAAAGAATCGTTCTTCTGCGGGATGATCAGCTCAACGTTGATACCCCGTTGCGCGGTCATTTTAAGCGTCGCCAGCAGATCGGCACTTGGCACAAAATACGGCGTGGTTATGCGAACCGACTCATTGGCTTGGTTGATAGCCAGCGTCAGTACCTGTGAGATTAAGTTTTCCGGCATGCCAGGGCCAGACGGGACCACCTGAATCGGATGCTGCGGCGCGTTTGCATCCAAACGGCATTCCGGCACGGTCGGCATCTGACGCTCTCCGGTTTCAAACTCCCAGTCCCAGCAATGAATTGCCGACAGCACGTTGACCGACGGACCGGTAATACGCACCATAATATCAATCCACTGACCGACCCCGGAATCTTGCTTGAAGTAGGCGGGATCGACCATGTTCATCGAACCGGTATACGCAATCGCATCATCAATCACGATAATTTTTCGATGCTGACGCAGATCGAGGCGACGTAGGAAAATACGCCATGGACTCACTTCCAGTGCCTGAACCACATGAATGCCTGCATCTTGCATCATCTTCAGCCAGTGGCTGCGAAAGAATCTCGGGCTACCCGCTGAATCGAGCAGCAGCTTCACATCAACACCACGCTTCGCCGCCTGAATCAGTGCAGACGCGACGGAATCGGCCAGCCCACCCGGATGCCAGATGTAGAACACCATGCGAATGCTTTCCTGCGCCTGTTCGATGTCTTCGATGATCGAGTGCAGAATTTCATTCGGTGAGTTTTGCAGCGATAGGGTATTGCCGCTCAGCGCAGGGATCCCCATGCGATGGTTGCACAGTTCGTCAATTTTGTAGATGTGCGCGCCCATACCTTCTGGCATGTGTGCCTGGCAATCATTGAGTGAGCGGAACCAAGTACCGAAGGGTTTAAACATCTCTTTGGCACGTTCGGCGCGTTTGCGACCTAAGTTGAGCTCGCCAAACAGGAAGTAACAAATGACGCCAACAATGGGAAGAATATAGATAACCATCAGCCAGGCGAGAGAAACACTGACTGCACGTCGCTTCAATACGACGCGAAGTGTCACACCTGCTACCAAGAACCAATAGATCGCGATGCTCGCGAGCGTTAAGAAGTGATAAACCTTATCCATGCGCCAACTACAGTAGAAAACATCTTTTGGGATAGTAAATCGAAAGCATAAGGGAAGAAAGGGAACGGCGGAAAATAATATGAAACAAAAACCGCAGAATAGTTGTTAATTAAGTGTAAATGTGGGGGTTTATGGTGATGGTGAGCTTAAAAAAGCATCAGATAATCTACAAAAATAGATTTATAGCCGCAAAATGGACTGTTCGGGCTTCCAATTTTATTCTCAAACTGGTCTACTTGCCACACTCTTGGTGTCACTCTAATTTTTAATGTGTGTACAAATTAATTTACACTCACTTTTGGGCGCCACTCAGGTAAACACAACATATTGGTATAAGTAACATGGCGAGTAGTTCACGAAGTCAATTCACGTCCCGATTTGGCTTTATTATGGCAGCAGCGGGTTCCGCTGTAGGTCTTGGTAACGTTTGGGGTTTCCCAACTCAGGCTGCTAGTAACGGTGGTGCAGTCTTTTTGATCGTTTATCTGCTGATGGTGTTCCTGCTGGCATTTCCAATGCTGGTGGCGGAACTGACGATCGGCCGTTATGGGCAGTCAAACCCAATCCGCTCATTCCATGCAGCATGGCCAAAAGGTAAAGCGGGTGCGATTCTGCTTGGCGTGGTCGGTATGATCGTGGTGTCACTGATCCTGAGCTTCTACGCGATTGTTGCTGGCTGGTTGGTCGGCTCCTTCTTTAGTAGCGGTCTGGATCTACTTGGCTTAAATAGTGCAGGCCACTGGCTGACAACGTTCGGTACTGAACGTAACCTCGTGCTGATGATTGCTTTCATGGCACTGACAATGTTCGTGGTGCGCAATGGCGTAGCGAACGGCATCGAGAAGTGGTCAACCCGTTTGATGCCGTTACTGTTCGTGCTGTTTGGCCTGCTGACGGTGTACATATTCACTCAAGAAGGTGCATGGGAAGGCCTGAAGATGTATCTGATCCCGGATATTTCTCACCTGACACCAAAACTTATCGTCAGTGCAATGGGGCAAGCGTTCTTCTCTCTGTCTCTGGGTGTGTGCGTAATGACGACGTACGGTTCTTACCTGAAGAAAGATACCAACCTGCCTAAAACTGCCGCTCAGGTCGCACTGATCGACACGGGTGTTGCATTCATCGCAGGTCTGATGATTCTGCCAGCTATGTTTGTTGCTAAACACAATGGCGTTCAGATCTTCTCTGACAGCGGTGAACTGCTGAACTCTGACACGCTGGTGTTTACGGTATTGCCGGCGATGTTTGATACCATGGGTGCCATGGGGGCGGTGATTGGCCTGGTGTTCTTCCTGCTGATGATTATTGCGGCGCTGACGTCGTCCATCTCAATGCTTGAAGTGCCTGTTGCGTGTGCAACAGAAGAGTTAAAACAGAGTCGCACGACAGCCGTGTTGTGGATCGGTGGCCTGGTTACGATTGTATCCGCTGTCATCGTGATGAACTTCTCAAGCCTGTTTGGCCTGGTGATTCAGTTCACAACCGTTTACTCGCAACCGATCATTGCACTGCTGATTACTCTGATCGTCGGTTGGATTTGGAACCGCAACCAGATTCTGAATGAGCTGAAACAAGGCTGTCCGGAAATCGAAAACAGCTGGTTCTGGAAAATTTGGCCAGTGTACGTGCGCCTGGTGTGTCCGGTGCTGATGCTCCTGGTGTTCTTCGCGTAGACACGACGAGATTTCAATGAAAAGCCACTTGGGGAAACCCAGTGGCTTTTTTGCTTTACAAACCGAATGGATACAGATTCTAAGTGCTTGCTCTTATTTTATTTAAATGATAGCTATTATCATTAAATGACGATAAATCGCCTTCACGAGAAGTTAAGGAATCTGACATGACACGAGAATTTCGGACCGAAAAAGACAGCATGGGCGAGGTGCTGGTTCCTAAAGATGCCCTGTATCAGGCGCAAACGCAGCGGGCGGTGGATAACTTTTCCATCAGCCGTTACAGCATGCCGCAGCCATTTGTTCAGGCACTGGCGTACATTAAGCAAGCCGCGGCGGTGACCAATGCCCAGTTGGGTTTACTCGAAGGGGATATCGCATCGGCGATCGATGAGGCCGCGCAAAGCATCATTGATGGGCAGCATCTAGACCAGTTTCCCATTGATGTATTCCAGACTGGTTCTGGCACCAGTTCCAATATGAACGCTAACGAAGTGATTGCGACATTGGCTTCCCAGCATTTGCACAGCACGGTAAGTCCAAATGATCACGTCAATATGGGGCAAAGCAGCAACGATGTGGTGCCCACCGCCATTCAGGTGAGCTGCACTCTGGAAGTGGAGCAGCGCTTATTACCCGCGCTGGAACATCTCAGCACACAACTGGCTGCAAAAAAACAGAGTTTAGCGAACGTGGTGAAAACCGGGCGTACGCACTTGATGGATGCGATGCCGATTACCTTTGAGCAAGAATTGGGGGGATGGCAGGCGCAGATTGACCACGCGAGAAACAGTATTGTTCACGCAATGAAAGCGGTGAAAGCGCTCGCACAGGGCGGCACGGCGGTGGGGACTGGCATCAATGCTGATCCGCGTTTCGCCGCAGCGTTTGCAGACAATTTATCTCAGGCTACGCGTTTATCGTTTGTGCCAAGTGAGAACTTCTTTTTTAACCTCAGCAGTCAGGATGCGATTGTGGCGTTGTCTGGCCAATTGAAAACCACGGCGGTGGCGATGATGAAAATCGCCAACGATCTGCGCTGGATGAACTCTGGCCCACTGGCGGGCATTGGTGACATTGAATTGCCAGCATTGCAACCAGGCAGCTCCATCATGCCGGGGAAAGTGAATCCGGTGATCCCGGAAGCGGCTGCGATGGCGTGCGCGCAGGTCATCGGCAATGACACCACCATCACCGTGGCCGGGCAGGCGGGGAATTTCCAGCTCAACGTGATGTTACCTGTGATTGCGCATAACATTCTGGAGAGCATTGAGTTGCTCGCCAACAGCGCAAGAGCATTGGCGGACAAAGCGATCGCGGGATTCATCGTACGTGAAGATCATATCAATATTGCGCTGGGCAAGAATCCGATTCTGGTCACTGCGCTCAATCCGGTGATTGGCTATCTCAAAGCGGCGGAAATTGCCAAACTGGCTTATCAACAGGGGCGACCGATAATTGATGTTGCGCTGGAGAACACCGCACTCAGCCGCGCTGAGCTGGAACGTATTCTTAACCCTGCAACCCTCGTCAAGGGCGGGATAGGCTAAAGGGCAATAAAAAGTCGCCGTGCGGCGACTTTTACAGGGGTGAAAAGCACGACATCAAGCGTTTAACTTTTCTCCGCACAGTGCCGGATTGATATCATTCAGGATCAGCAATACGCAGGCGACGACCACAGCGGCGAGCAAAGTGGCACTGATTAATCCAAACGCGATGCTGGCGATTAACGGGATCAGAAACTGTGCCTGCGTGCTGGTTTCAGTCAGCAGCGGTAGCAGGCCGGCGAACGTGGTGAGTGAGGTAATCATTATCGCGCGGAAACGGTCGCGAACTGCCAACGTACAGGCCTGTTTCAGATCCGCTCCGCCAGCCACTTTCTCTTTGATGAATGTGACCAATAGGATGTTATCGTTGACCACGATCCCGGCCAGTGTGGCAAAGCCGACCAGGCTTGGAATGGTCAGATCTAGGTTGAGTGCCAAATGTCCCCATACCACGCCAATCCACGCCATCGGGATCGCAATCAATACGGCCAGCGGCTGAGTGAAACTACGAAACAACAATACCAGTACCAGATACACGCCGATAACGCCCATCAGAAAATAGTGCAGCAGCGATGCACCGGTATCTGCGCTTTCTTTATCCTGGCCTTGGGAAACAAACGTCACATCCGGGTACTTCTTGTTCAGCTCTGGAACGTAGACTTTGTAGAACTGCTGCATGATGTCAAAGGCATTCGCAACTTGGGTGTTGATATTGCCTTGTACGGTTACAGTCGGCAGGCCATTCACCAGGTTCAGGCGGGAAAATGTGCGGTGCTGGGTAAAATTGGCCACACTGACCAGCGGTATCAGCCGGCCGTTGCTGGCGGTGATCATCAGATCCTTCATCTCTTCCAGCGTCGCGTGGTGTTGAAAATCGCGCTGACGAACGCGGATGTCGAGAATTTCACCGTTCTGATAGACATTCAACTCATTGTTGCCTTTAAATGCATTGCGCAGTGTTTGAGCCACTGTACTGGCGGTGACACCGAGTACCCCAGCCTGATCTTTGAGAGAAACGACAATTTCTTCCCGGCCATAGCGTAAATCGGAGGAAAGGTTAAACACGCCGTCAAATTGTTTGAGCCATTTACCTAAGTTTAGGCTCACTGCATAGAGTGTGTCTGGGTTGGGGCCCTGAATACGGATGTCGATGCCGTTGCCGGCAACACCACGCTCTTTGTCGGTAAATTTGAGTGACAAGACGTCGGCGAACGGTCCGACATTCTTTTTCCACTGCTGAATCAGTGACTTAATGCTTTCCTGCCGGAACTGCGCGGGCAGTAAGTCGGCGCTCACGGTGGCTACGTGCGGGCCGGATTCAAAGGCATCAACATTGGTGTTGTACATAACCGTAGTGCTGATGATCAGCGGCTCAGCATACTTTTCCTGATACGCAGCGTCGATGGTTTTCAGGGCATCGGTTACTCTGGTCACCACGGCATCGGTCTGAGACAGCAGGCTCCCCTGCGGCAACAGGATGCGTGCTTGCAAAGTATCGCTTTCCAGCGTTGGCATGGCGCGGAATTTTAACCAGCCAGCAGGGAAAGTGGCTGTGGAGATCATCACCAGCATGATCAGGATACTTAAACTCAGGTAGGGTGAGTGTATGGCTTTCTCGGTTAACGGAACAAAGAGCCTGTCACGGACGTACTCAAAGTTGCGGGTAATCACTTGACGAATGGGTTTATCTTGCTGGGCGAAATGGCTGTGCGACAGGTGGGCCGGCAGGATCAGCATGGCCTCCAGCAGGCTGACGGTGAGGGTCAGGATCAGCACGATGGGAATATAGCGTAACACATCACCAAGGTTACCGTTTAGAAACATCAGCGGTCCGACGACCATAATGGTGGTGATGTAGGATGCGATCACCCCGGGGAAAACCTGCCGGGTGCCTTGTATGGCTGCATCAACCGGCCCCAGACCCGCTTCCCGTTTTGCCGCAATATTTTCGGCGATAATCAGCGAATCATCCATCAGCAAACCGGTGGCGACAATCAGCCCGACCATAGTCATCATATTGATCGTGTAGCCCAGCGTATGCATGGCAAACACCGCGCCCAGGAACGACACCGGCAGGCCGAGGGTGACCCAGAAACTGAATCTGAGATTGAAAAAAGCCCACAAGACGGCAAACGCAAGCAGTAACCCCTGCAGGCCGTTACTCAGCAGCAACCGCAGCCGCTCACGAATGTTAACACTGATATCCTGAGTCAGTGTAAGTTCGACACCGGGTGGCAAGAGTGATCGCTCATGATCAATGACTTGTTGTACGATATTTCGCACGCGCAAAGTGTCCTGCTCCTGATTTTTGGATATCTGAAGGAATGCTGCCCGCTGGCCGTTGAACAGGCGTTTTTCTTCTTCCACGGCAAATAGTTGCTGGATCTGGGCGATATCCCCTAAGCGTAACTGGCTGCTGCTGTCGATGATTAGCTGCTGCAACTGACTAACCAGATTGGCTTGCTGATCAAAACGGATATTCCATTGAGTAAGATCACTGGTCACGATACCGGCGGGTACACGCACGTTTTCCTGAGCAATGCGATTCACCAGATCGGAGATACTCAACCCGTGTTGTCTGAGCTTGGCATCCGACACAGATACTTCAATTTCTTGATCGGAAAAACCACTGAGTGTGACCTGAGCGATACCGGAGTGGGCTTTCAGACGTTGCTTGAGTTGTTGAGCATAGCGGTACAAATCCCGCTCAGGCATTGGGCCGGTGATTGCCACGCTGACCACGGATGCGACGCGATCGAGTTTGGTGACTTTCGGCCGCTCTGCCCGGTCGGGAAGATCATCAATCGCGTTTACTTGTTGTTGAACGTCCGCAGTGAGGATATCAATGTTCTGCCCGGACTGGATGCGGACGTTGCCTATCGCAACGTTTTCTCTGGCGTCACACACAAACTCTTCCACGCCGATCAGCTGATCGATGGCATCCTGTAGCGGAACACACAACTCCTGTGCGACTTCTGATGGCGATGCTCCGGGATAAGTGACCCGAACTTCAATATTACGGGTTGGTGTCAGCGGAAAGGTGTCTCTTTGCAACTGGGGCAGCGCAAAGCCCCCCAGCAGCAGGATCACCAACATTAAGACATTGGCGGCCGTTTTATGCCGGGTAAAGTAGGCGATCATAGGTGACCTCCGGCTTGTTGCTTGATCCACTGCACTAGCGCTTTGTCTGGTTGAGGTTTCAGAGGCATGCCTTTGACCGCCGGTTGCAGTTGACTGACCACCACCACATCACCACTGTTCAAACCACTTTTGATCACTGCCAACTGATTGTGAATGAAGTCGACGTTCACTGGTTGAATTGCCAGTTTCCCGTCTTTTAGCAGATAGAGAGTCTCATCATGCAAGGCAGTAACCGGGACGGCCAACTGCTCTTTCAGGGGGGGGCCAATCAGCGTCACTTTGACAAAGGTATCTCTGACCAAGGGAGGGCGCTGACCGGGTTTGGCTTGCTGATACGGGTTGTTCACCTGAACGATGATGCTCTGGCTTTGTGACTGCGCATCGATTTTGCCGCCGCTGCGCTGCACCTCGCCTTGCCAGACTATCGCCTTATCATCAATGTTGAGCTCGACCTGAGCGGTGAGATCGCTGTGTGATTGTTTGTCTGTTGCGGCGTAGGGGGTGTTGCGGCGTAAAGGACGCATTTTGCCAAGTGGGAACTGAGCCTGAATTTCCACTGCGTTGGTGGCATCTGCGGTGAGCAGCGTTTTTCCTTTGGTTACGTAGTCGGCGAAGTCAACCAGTTTCTCGGTGACACGCAGAGCGAAAGGTGCCGAGACTTCCGTTAACGCCAGATCCCGGCGTGCCATGGCCAGTTCAGCAATCAGGACTTGTTGCTCTGCCTGGGTGATGGCCAATTCATTTTTTAGGCCTTGAAGCTGTTGCTGATTGCTCAGTAGTTCGCGTTGTGCTCGGTCTTTTTCGGTTTGTGAAATATGACCGGTTTTCATCAGGCGTTCGGTGCGAGCAAACTCCTGTTGTTGTAGACGATAATTCTGTTCGGCGATCTTAATCGTTTCGCCCAATGTTTGATTTTTGAGCTGAGCAACATCCTGTTCAGCCTCCAGTTTCGTGATGGTGAGCTGGTACTGGCTGCTATCGAGGCGTATGAGTGGGGTGCCTTTGGCGATCAGCATCCCGGCTTCAAACTCTTTCGCTACCCAGACGACTCGTCCTTCGACCTCTGTTTGTGCAACCCATTCACTGGTCGGGCGGGTAAAGCCATACCCCACTGCTGTTGGGCTTATGTCCATCGGCTTTGCCGTGATCACCCTAACCACTTTGGCTCCGGTTGCTTCATCTGTAGCGGGTGGGACAGCTTTCATCGTCGGCGCGAGAAAAAGTAATATGCCTCCCAAGAGTAAAGGTGGGACAAACAGTGAGCGTTGTTTCCAAGTGTATCGAGGCATAGTCATCATCATCCTTTTTGAATAAGGAAATACTAAATTAGTTTTGTTTAATTTTTATTGAATTGCCCCCCAAATCGGTCATCACGACTCCGTTTTGTGCGACTTTCCTGCCTGCGACCACGTAACCGGCAAGTTAGGCTGACGTTTGTCATTAATTGAGTATAATAGCGGTCCATTTTTGCGAGGTCGTATGTTCGATATTCTCTTAACCCACACCGATTTTCTGCTGATCAACAAGCACCCCAATGTCTCCGTGCATAAAGATGATGGTGACACTATGTTGTTGCAGGAGGTGGCGAAGCAAAGCGGTGATGCGCAGCTGTATTTGGTGCACCGATTAGACAAAATGACCTCGGGCATTTTGCTGCTCGCGCGTAATGCCCAAGCCGCCAGTGAACTGTCGAAAGCCTTTGCCGAGCGTCAGGTCGAAAAGTTCTATTTAGCGTTGGGTAGCAAAAAGCCGAAAAAGAAGCAGGGCCTGATTAGCGGCGATATGGAACGTTCACGTCGCGCGTCGTGGAAGCTTCTGGCCTCACAAACCAATCCGGCAGTCACGCAGTTTTTTTCTTTGGCCGCCGAGCCGGGAGAGCGCCTGTTTCTGTGTAAGCCATACACCGGAAAAACCCATCAGATTCGTGTGGCGCTGAAATCTATTGGTTCCGGCATTGTCGGCGACCCGATTTACAATGCGGGGAATCAGGCCGACCGTGGCTATTTGCACGCGTTTGCGCTGCGCTTTTCGTATGCCGGGGAAACGTACCAATGGGTGTGCGATCCGCGCCATCAAGGTGCGCTGGGCGAAAAATGGAACAGCGATATTGTCAGTCAGGGCATTGAATCCTGGCTAGAACCCTGGTCACTTAGCTGGCCCTCAGTGAAAAAGTAAACATAGCTATGCAAGCATCTGCTTTATCTCAATTCTTTTCTGAAATGACGGTACAACTGGCGCAAGCGCCGAATGAAGTGCGTCGCCTGTTTCATGGTCGCGGCCAACGCTGGGAAGGTTTAGAGCACCTGACGTGTGACTGGTTGCAAGGACAATTGATCGTCAGCGTGTTCAAAGACGTCGACGAGGCCTTTTTGGCGCAACTGATCGACGGTTTGCAGCAATTAGCGGATTCCCCGTTGTGGACAGAGAAAAACGGTCAGTGCATTGTGCTGCAACACCGTTACGCCGATGGATCACCTTCAGAAGTACTGGTGGGGGAACTCAACGCACGCCCTGTGGTGGAAGAGAACGGTTTGAAGTTCCAACTGGATATCGGCAGAAACCAGAACTTCGGTCTGTTTCTGGATATGCGTCTGGGTCGCGACTGGGTGCGTGAACACGCGGAGCACAAAAATGTGCTGAACTTGTTTGCTTACACTTGTGGTTTTTCAGTGGCTGCGATTGCCGGTGGTGCTGATCATGTGGTGAACGTGGACATGGCCAAAGCGTCGTTGTCGAAAGGGCGTGAGAACCACATCCTGAACGAGCACAACGTCAACCAAGTGAGTTTCCTGGGGCATGACATCTTTAAATCGTGGGGCAAAATCAAGAAAGCAGGCCCATACGATTTGATCATTATCGACCCGCCGTCATTTCAAAAGGGTAGCTTTGCGCTGACCAAAGATTACGCCAAAATTCTGCGTCGCCTGCCGGATCTGTTAGCGCCACAAGGTGAAGTACTGGCGTGCGTGAACTCACCGATGGTGACGAGTGAATTTCTGATTGAAGGCATGAAAGTGGAAGCGCCAGCGCTGAACTTCCAATACCGTTTGGATAACCCACCGGAATTTGCCGATATCGACAATGAATCGGCGTTGAAAGCGCTGGTTTTCAGTTAACCACTCGATTCGTTCAACTAATCGATATGATTGAGTAAGTAAAAAGCCACTTAAAGTGGCTTTTTTTGTCTGTTTAGGAAAGTTCAAGCTGCTCAATCAGCCTCGCCAGTCGCGTACGATCCTCACCTTGAACTGACACGAGCGGCAGAGGCAGGCAAGGGCTGTCGACCAGGTTCAAAATCTCGGCACCCGCCGCGATACATCGCAGGCTGCCATTGTGACGGCCAAACATATCCCAGAAATCCTGCAAACGGCTGGAGAGCTGCTGCGCCAGTGCATGATTACCGGATTGTGCTGCTCGGGTCAGTTCCAGCGCGGTGTTAGGAAACAGTCCTGCTATCACGGAATACCACACGTCGCAGCCCGTACTAAGACCAGTCGCGGCGAATGCATCGCCACTGACGCCAATCGAGACATGACTTGGAATCTGCGCGCGTAGGTGTTCGACGCGTGCTTTGGCTTCTTGTGGGTCGTTGGGTACGCCGGGAATTTTAATCGAGGCGATATTAGGCAGCTCGGCAATGCGGCCATGCAGCTCGTCGCTGAAGTGAAAATGAGTGGTTCCCGGATTGTCATAAACACACAGGGGGACCGAAATCGCGGCTGAGACGGCTTTGAAATGCTGGAACACTTCCTCATCGCTCAGTTTCTGATAAGACATCGGTGCCAGCAGCAGCCCGCTGGCTCCTGCTTTTTGCGCGTCGTCAGCCAAGTTCAGTACGTTTCTGGTTCTCAGCGCGCCAATACCGACGATGACTGGCGTGTTTCCCGCATGCTCAACAGCAATCTTGGCCACACGCGCGCGTTCTTCACGAGTCAGATAGGCATAGCTACCGGTCGAGCCCAGGGCGCCAATCGAATCGACGCCCGCTGCGGTCAGACGCTCAAGCAGGCCCACAAACGCGGCCTCATCGATGCGATCTTCATTCATCGGGGTTAACGGAAACGCGCTCAATCCTGAGAACATAAAGTGACTCCTTGTAATAGTTTATAACGACTAACTTTCTGCCTGACGCAGGGTGTGATACCCCGAATATATGCGAGTCAGCGTGGTAAACCAACAGGCGGCGCCAAACAAATAGGCAATCAGAGCAAAGTGCTGAGGCAGCAGACAAATCAGCACGAAGCAACCAATGGTCTCAGTGCCTTCCGTCAGTCCGCTCATGTAATACAACGATTTATTCTGATACACCGGATTCTGAATACCGCGTTTGCCCGCCATGACCGCAAAGGCGAGAAAACTACTGCCTGTGCCGATGAAAGAGAAGATAAGAAAAGCGCCTGCTACGGCGTTCATTTCCGGGTTGGCGACCACAAAGCCGAACGGTATCAGCGAATAAAACAGAAAATCGAGACTGATATCGAGAAAGCCGCCAGCATCGGTTAAGCCTTGAATGCGCGCCAGTGCACCATCGAGCCCGTCGCAAAGCCGGTTAATGGCAATAAGCAACAAGGCGAGCAGATATTGCTCCAGCGCCAGGGCAGGAAACGCCAAACAGCCCATTGCAAAACCAAACAGCGTTACTTGGTTGGCGCTGACGCCAATGGCATCGAGCACGTCGGCCGATTTCGAAAGTGGCCAGCGAATGACGGGAATCACATAACGATCAAGCATGGGAAAACTCCGTTGGCCAGCGAATGATACGACTGCCCAAGGGGGCGTCTTCTTCATCGTGCGTGACCATTAATGTGGGCACCGCCGCTTGTGTCAGTTGATTGAATACCCAATCGCGAAACTGGCTGCGCAGTGACTTATCGAGCTTACTGAACGGTTCATCCAATAACGCCAGTTTGGGGCGTGCAAGAAGCATACGGATCAAACTGACGCGCGCCCGTTGCCCACCGGAAATTTGATCAGGAAACGAATCGGCCAGTTCAGTCAGCGAGATATGCTTAAGCGCTGTTAGCGCCGCCGCTTTGCGTTCCGCGCCCTTGAGTGAGTTGGGTAGGGCAAACGCTAGGTTTTCCCACACGGTTAAGTGCGGAAACAACAAATCGTCCTGAAATAGAATACCGACCTGACGCAGGTGCGGCGCGACATGGTTTAGTGACTGATCGTCAAGCATGATGTCGCCGCTGCATGCAAAGTCCGGAGTCAGGTGGCCGGCAATTGCGCTCAGCAGAGTCGACTTTCCACAGCCACTGGGGCCCATTAGTGTCACGATTTCCCCCGGTGTGATCGCCAGGTCAAAGTGGGTCAGTAACGACTCGCCGCCGGATTTACGGATGGTGAGGTTTTTGAGACAAAAGGTCATGCAAATTCACTTGTGGTTGAATGCTGCGGTGACGTCGAATCTGCACCCGACTGATGATGACCGCAAGAGAAAAGAAAACAAACGGCAACAACGCCTGCCAAAGGGCGTAAATGGCCATCACACGACGATCGTAGCCGCTGGAAAGTGCCACTGCTTCGGTGGTGATGGTTGCAATGCGTCCGCCGCCAAGCATCAGAGTAGGCAGATACTGCGCCAGACTGACGCTGATTCCGACCGCCCAGGCATACAATAAACCCGGTAGTAACAACGGAACTTTGATTTGCCAGAACAGTTGCCAAGGACTTTTACCTAAGCTGAGTGCGATGCGGGTGAAGTTAGGGTTGTAGCTTTTCCATGGGCCATCTAATGCCAGATACACCAAAGGGAAGGCAAAAAATACATGCGACCAAATGACCCATAAAGTGAAATGTTCCGCGGCGATATACAGGGTGGCGATTTGCAAACCAAACAGCAGAGAAAGCTGTGGCAGCAACATGGGTAACACGATAACCCAGGCGGGCAATGCATGACGAAAACGGGTGCGGTATTCTTGAGCAATAATGCCAAGGATCAGTGCCAGCGTTCCGCTGAGCAGAGCAATCCACAAGCTCTGATAAAGCGTGGGTAACATGTTCGGCCATTCATTGAGCCAGAATCGAGCACTCAATTGGCTGGGGAGCAAATCGGGAAAACGCCAGCGCTGCGCCAGACTCCAAATGAGCATCAGTGGAAATATCACCGCAGCACAGCCGATAACCACGATCATCGCGGAACGACCCGGCAGCGTGATGCCATATCGTCCGCTGGATAACCAACCGCGAAAGGTGCGTAGCAAGAGCGTTTCAATCGCGAGCACACACAGCAGCATGAGTCCCGCCAGACAGAGCAATGTCACTGCGCCAGCTGCGGCGCGCGGTATCTGTTGTAAATCCGGGTCGCTGAACCATTGCCAAATCAACACGGCAAAAGTTGGCGGTGTCGTCGGGCCAAGAATCAGACTGACGTCGACCACGGAAACGGAATAAGCGATCACCGCAAACAGTGCAAAGCGCATTTTGCGTAGCCATTGCGGCACGATGATTTTCCACCAAATTTGCGTTGGCGAGTAACCCATCGAAGCGCCTGCAGTGTGCAATGTTTCAACATTCAGCTGCTGTAAAACCGGAATGCTCATTAGCAGCAGAAAAGGGATCTCTTTCAGTGCCAACGCGAGCGTAAGACCGAGCGCATGAGGATCGTGGATTAACCAAGCGGAGTCCTGCGTAGACACTTGATAATCAAATAGCGCGGCTAAGGTGCGGGCCAGCATACCGGTCGGCGCGAATAAAAACGCAAAGCCAATCGCAAAAGCCACGTGCGGTAAAGCCAGCAAACCGGAAAGACTATTTTCAACCCAACTCCAGCGGTTGCTGGTCCAAAGCGTCATCAAGACGGCAAAACAGAGTAACAGGGCGAGGTAAGTGCTGGTTAAAGCGGAAAATGCAGAGAGCCACAGAGATTGAGTAATGCCAGCCCAATGCCAGACCTGAGCAAAAGCATCGAATGAAAACTGATATAAGCCTACCGCCGGAATGTAACCGAGTGAGGAGAGGAGTGCGCCCACCATGCCTGGCAGAATGGGCGCAATACCGATGATGATCAGAAGGCTATAACCGATACGAATCATAGTAAGCTCAAGGTATTATTTTGCCGCGCCGTAACGCTTTTGCCATTCCGCTTCTAATGCGGTTTGCCAACTTGGGTGCGGTTCGGCAATCGACTTAAACAGTTTGGTTTTGGCTGCGGTGCCACTCAGCACGTCGTTCTTTAGTACAGATGGGTCGCCCCAGATATTCATGTCTCCTTTACGTGATTGCGCATCAGGACTCATCAGGAAGTTAATCGCCACCAATGCGCCTTCTTTGGCTTTGGCATTCCACGGAATGGCGAGGAAGTGAATGTTGGACAGCGCGCCCGCTTTCATCGCATAGCTACGAGTCGTGTCAGCCAGTTTGCCTGATGCCTGAGCTGAATAGACCGCATTAGGGTTAAACGTTAATGCCAAATCGATTTGGTCGTCATCCAGTAATTGAATCATTTCCGAAGAACCGGAAGGGAATTGTTTACCAGAGCGCCAAGCCACGGCGTGTAGTTCATCCAGATATTGCCACAGCGGCGCAGTGATGGCTTGAAACGATGTTGAGTCCACCGGTTTAGAAAGCGCAGCATCGTTATTGGTCAATTCGATCAGCAATGCTTTCAAAAAACTGGTGCCGTGAAATTCCGGCGGGCGGGGGTAAGTAATACGATTAGGGTACGCTTTGGCGTAGCTGAGCAGCTCTGCAAACGACTCTGGTGGATTGTTCAGTTTGTGATGATCATAAATAAACACCAGTTGACCCACACCCCATGGGGCTTCAAGTCCTTCCGTCGGCTCAGAAAAGTCGCTATCAACAGGCAGCGATTGATTTACGTATTGCCAGCTTGGCAATGTGTCGACGAACGGGCCATAGAGCAGGCCGTTATTTTTCATCGACTTAAAGTTTTCGCCGTTAATCCACACCATATCGACGCTGCCATCTTGGTTTTTGCCTGCGGCTTTTTCGGCAATGAGACGCGTGGCGGTCTCTGCGATATCGGTGACTTTTACCTGCTTGAGTTCAACACCATATTCTGCTTTCAACTGATCGCCAGCCCAGCGAATGTAGTTATTGATTTCCTGGCTTCCGCCCCATGCGTGAAAGTAAACAGTCTGGCCGCGCGCTTTGTCGGTAATCTCTTGCCAAGATTGAGCGTAGGCAGAGACAGACAGTACACAGGCGCTAAGAAGGGTAAGCAGCTTTTTCATAATTGTCCTTTGAGATCGCTGATATGGGTTCATTAAGGCTAGAGACCGGAAAGCTTCGCGGTTTCATTCATTATGTCTTAAAAAAAGCAAAAGATCTGATTCATAAGGAAAATGGCGGGACAAATAAAACAAAAGGCAGCCTTATGGCTGCCTTCCTGATCTGAAGCGTGCGTTGAGATTAGTTTACCCACTCACGCAGAGTAAAGGTCAGTGTATGAACGTCGTTCTTCAGCGTTAATGTATCTTTGGTTAAAGTGACGTCATTCCAATCCATCAGTGATTGAGATACCGCTTGTTCGGTGTCCATTACATCGCCGATACACATTTTCATGGTCATACCCATTTTTTCAATGCGTAGACGGTTGTCTTTCAGCTCAGCCTGACCAAAGAAGTTGTTACAGCCTGCGTTGCCGCTTGCCATCATCTTCTCACCAATTTCTAGGCGAGGCGCATCGTAGTGCTCATTTTTCACGATGTCTTGGCCATCAATTTGAGTCAACTGCCAGTTATGATGTTGCAGATCCGTCGCGGTAATTTGCACATCGTCACCATTGCTTGCGCAGGCAGCTAACAGAACTGGCATCGCCATTGCGGCAAGTAATGATTTTGAACTAAGCTTCATAATATTCACTCCAAATGTGGAAACGCGGTCAGTATAGTCAATAAAACACTGTTTTTGTCAGCATACGGTCATAGTTTAATATGCAACTTTGTCGGTGGGTAGTGTGAATCTGCTTTTGTAACAGATAGTTAGCGTAATAAGGACATCAGAATATTCATGGAGCAACTTGAGTTTTTCCAAGTCCCGAGCCCGTGTGTAGGCGTTTGTACGGTTGACGACAGGGGATATTGCCGTGGCTGCATGCGCAAAAGGGAAGAGCGGTTTCGCTGGCTGGAGATGACGCCGGCTGAGCAGTTGCACGTGATTCAGTTGTGTCGCCAGCGGTATCGAAGAAAAGTACTTGCGGCGAGGAAGGCGTCGGAAACAGAGATTGAACCCAATAATCCGCAACAGGAATTGTTTTAACGCTTAGGCTAGGGCTCTGGATGCGCTAGCCTAAACATCATTCTCGCGGCTTGTTATTTTAAAGCCCAAAGGTCACTGACCCAACCACCCGCATGCTCGTCAAAGTGAGCGCCGGTGAATTTACGTTTCGCTTCTTGTTGTGGTTTTGCTTTTTTGCTGTCGGAGAGCATCGTTCGTATGTAGTTCGCCATCGGATCGGTACATGAAGATTGCTTTCGTAATGCGACTTCTTTGATCATTTGAAGACGAAAACTTTTAGTGGCACGTTTCATTGGGGGACCTCCATTTGTGATGACGACTAATTTTAAAAGTTAGATCTTGGTCACTTCATCGTCAACACAAGCGATGCCCTATATTTTCTAATGTATTTTGGTTGATTATTAAACAACAAACCCAGTCATCGACTGGGTTTATATATTAGAGAGCACTGATTTTCCTATCACGATGATTGGAAAATGTAAGGGAAGTTTGACAGCTCAAATAGTTGAATAACATTGAGTTGCATTGCTAGTCGAGTGACTTTTTAAAGCGCATTGAGGCGACAAACAGTCCCAATACGGTGAATCCCGCTAGCCACACTGTATCTTTCCATAAGTCGGCGAGATCAGCGCCGCGCAGCACAATCCCGCGAATCAGGCGCATAAAGTGCGTAGCAGGCAGAACTTCAGATATCCACTGCGCCGCGACTGGCATGCCTTCGTAAGGGAACATGAAGCCAGACAGCAAAATGGACGGCAGCAGAATAAACACCGTCATCTGCATCGCTTGCAACTGTGTACTGGCGACTGTCGAAATCATCAGGCCCAGCGTCAGACTGGCGGAAATAAACAGTAAAGTGCCAAACAGAATCTGACTCAGTGAACCATTAATCGGTACATCGAAAATTGCATGCCCCAACCCAAGGATGATGAACACCTGAATCAGACCGACAAAAATATACGGAACGATTTTAGCTATCATCAGTTCTATAGAATGCACCGGCGTTGTAATCAGTAGTTCCAGATTGCCACGTTCACGTTCACGTACGATGGCTGCACTGGTAAACAGAATCATGGTCATGGTCAGGATTACGCCGAGCAGCCCAGGCACGATATTAACTGCCGCGCGCCGACTGGGGTTGTAGAACAGAGTAATCTCAAAGGTCGGTGTGGCTGCGGGTTTGATTTTAAAATCGAAATCCTGCAACGGCATGTTTTTAAGACCTGAAATAGCGCCCGCAATCATGGTATCTGAACCGTCCACAATCCATTGACCAAGCTCACGACCTTCTTGCACCCGCTGAGTTAAATCTTTCGGCAGAACCAGCGCGGCGCGGACTTCGCCACTGGCAATCGCTTGCTGCGCTTGATCTGCGGTCGTGTAAGCCTGAGTCACATTGACCACTTGGCTCACTTTAATCGATTCTGTCAGCAGGCGGCCAAATGTGGATTGGCTTTGATCAACCACTGCCACCGGAATGTTTCGAACATCGGTGTTGATGGCAAAGCCAAACAAAATCAGCTGGATGAGCGGAATCATCACCACCATACCGAAAGTGATGCGATCGCGTGATAACTGGCGAAACTCTTTCACCATGACGGCTTTAATGCGATAGAGCGAGTTCATTGGCGGCCTTTCCCTGTCACGGTAACAAAAACATCTTCCAGGCTCGGGCGCGCAATCGTCATTTCGGCGTGCGCTAAGTCTGGATTGGTTTGGCGTAGCCAGGCAATCGGGTCCTGAACTTGACGATGGATTAATACACGCAGACGAATGCCCAGTTGCGCGGCGGAGCGCACTTCTGGCTTGGTGAGCAAAACTTCTTTGAGCTTACGCAAATGTGGCGCTTTCACTTCCACGACCGTTACGCCCATTTGCTGCATCAGTTTTTCTGGTTCATCATCGGCACGAATTTCACCGGCTTCCATAATCGCGAGCCGATGACAGCGTTCGGCTTCATCCATGTAGTGTGTTGTCACCAGAATGGTGGTGCCTTGTGAGGAGAGGTCAAACAACTGTTCCCAGAATTCGCGGCGGTTTTCCGGGTCGACCGCTGACGTCGGTTCATCAAGGAACAGCAGTTCAGGGCGATGCATGGTCGCCGCCGCCAGCGCCAAACGCTGTTTCTGACCGCCGCTCATTCCGCCGACGCGTTGTTTACGGCGTTCATCCAATCCATACGTTTTCAATTGTTCGTCAGTTCTGGCGTTGAGTTCCTTGCGGTTCATACCAAAAATCTGGCCAATGAATTGCAGGTTTTCTTGCACGCTAAGATCGTCGTACAGTGAAAACTTCTGTGTCATATAACCAATCTTCAGCCGCAAAGCTTCAGATTGACGGGGAATATCCAGCCCCAACACGTTTACCTGACCTTCCGTTGGGCTCAATAGCCCGGTCAGCACTCGAATGGTGGTCGATTTACCACAGCCGTTAGGTCCCAGAAAGCCGTAGATACTGCCTTTCGGCACACTGAGATTAATGCCTTCGATGGCGGTGAAGTCACCGAATTTTTTCATCACGTTCTGCGCGTGAATGGCGAGATCGCTCATACCCACTCCTACGGCAAATCAACTTGTGCCGGAATCCCGGAAGGCAGAGACTGCGCCGAGTTCGGCAGGTCCACTTCAGCAAGATACATCAGGCGCGCACGCTCGTTTTCAGTCAGCGCGTAATATGGAGTAAACGAGGGTTCGTTAGCTACCCAGCGAACCGCGCCCTGATAGCTGTCGGCAACGCCATCGACATGCACCGTCACTGTTTTGCCTGCGGTAAACTGAGCGCGAAAACGCTCGGGGACATACACTCGGGCGTATGGCACGCTGTCGGCTTGCACTACGGCCACGATGCTGCCTACCGAGACGCGTTCGCCAAGGTTGTAGGGCAGGTTGTCGAGAATGCCGTTACGGGTAGCCACAATCGTCAGCTCACTGAGTTTCTGTTGCTGAAGTGTCACGTTCGCCTCTGCGGCGGCCAGTTCGGCTTTCGCTTGCTCAATATCTTCAATACGTGCACCAGCGGTAAGCTTGGCAAATTCTTCTTTGGCTGAATCGAGCTCAGCGCGGGCAGAATCTCGTACCGACACAGCACTGTCTTTTTCGGACTGACTGATTAAACGTTTTGATACCAGTTCCGAGACGCGGCGAAAGCTTTTTTCTGCTTCCGTGAGCTGCGCCGTGGCACGGGATACGCGAGCTTGCGCTACTGCGATATCTTCCGGACGTTCACCATTGGTGAGTTTGGCCAGATACGCGGCCGCTTTGGCACGCTGTGCGATGGCTTGCGCCACCATGGCCTGCTGACTGGCATCATCGAGTTTTACCAGCACATCACCAACATGCACTTCGCTGCCCTCTGTAATAGGTAGTTGGCGAATGATTTCGTTACTGGTGGCAGAGAAGGTCACCCGATCGCGTTCTAGCGTGCCAAGGGCTTGATTCTCTGAGTCCTGACTGCAGCCGGAGAGCAGCAGAATGAGAAGCGACAGTGTTAAACCCCGTTTCATGAACTGCTCCTTAATAAAATAAGCGTGAGGCACAAAGTGCGAAGGAATTCGTTTCATCGTTACAACAAGTTTATGTTAGATAAGCCATTTGTCGCACTCATTATTGGTGAACTCTGTGAATTACCAAACCAGATTTATTCATCAAAAACGCGTTGTTGTGGAATAGCGGGGAAAATGGGGAAACGGTGATGTGACAGCTAAAGGAGAAGGGATAACAAAACGGCCCACAGTGTGGGCCGTTAGGGTGATGGGCTTAGCGCGTCAGGCTAAACAGTAAAGCGGATACCGCCAGAACGCCGACAAACAGCACAAAGTAGGTACTTAAACGCTGCTTGTAGGCGTGTAGCGCTTTCACTCGATAGACAGCAATCATCGGCATGATAAACAGAATCATCGCGATGACGGGCCCGGATAGCGCTTCCATCATCCCGAGAATGCTTGGGTTCATTACCGCCGCAAACCAAATCGCCACAAACATGAATGCAATGCCAATTTTGTCGGCGCTGCGTGCAGAGAGACCAGTGTGTTTGGTGATGAGCCCGTTTAAGCTTTCACGCGCGCCAAGGAAATGTCCCAGAAAGGACGAGGTGATGGCAACAAATGCGACCAAAGGACCGAGCGTGGCAATAAAGGGATTGTGGGTTGCGTTTGCCAAATAAGACAACACCGAAACATTCTGCGATTTAGCTTCAATCAACTGCTCGGGTGACAACGCCAGGACGCAAGAAAACACAAACAGCAATACGAATGCGATCAACATGATGCTGGTGCGTTTAAGGATTTGCTCAGATTTGACAACCGCGTTGTCTTTATAGTGGCGGCGCTGAATGTTGGCAAAGCTTGAAATCGCCGCCGCATGACTGAATGAAAATACGACGACTGGCACTGCGAGCCAAACCGTTTGGGTGAAATCGCTGAGCGCAGGCATTGCCAGAGATGGCATCGTCCAAAACGGAATGAGGTAAAAAGAGAGTGCTGCAAGTATGGCGGCAAGCGGGTAAACCATGGCGGCAAAGGCGCGCAGCATGATCTTCTCTCCGCCAAGCATAATGGCGATCAGGCTGAATACCAGTGCACCTGACAGCAATTCTCTTGGTGGACTGCTCATTTGAGCCTGATTGACGAGAAAACTGTCGACCGTGTTAGTGAGACCAACACCGTAAATCAGCAGAATTGGGAAAATAGACAAGAAATAGAGCAGGGAGATCAAGCGACCAGCTTTGGCGCCGAAGTGTTCTTCGACCACATCGGTAAAGTCTGCGTCTGAACGCTCAGAAGAGAGAACAAAGCGCGCCAATCCTCGATGCGCGAGGTAAGTCATAGGGAAAGCCAACACCGCCATCAAAACCAATGGCCAGAATCCACCTAAGCCGATATTGATTGGAAGGAACAGAATACCAGCCCCGACCGCGGTGCCAAACAGGCTGAGTAGCCAGTGAGTATCGTGTTTATTCCAGGATGTTGTGGTTTTAGAAACGTTAAAATCTAAAACTTCTTGAGATTCTTTCACTGAATTGAAGTCCATATAAGAATAATAATGTTGCGAATCCTACTCCCTTTAGTTGATGTGATCACACTGTGACTCTGGTCATATTCACTGGCATACACAAGAAGCGTTGATGTATGAAACTATGAAAAAAACGAATTAATAGATTTTTATTCTAATTTTTTACTTTAGTTCTGAAACTAAAAACCAAAAAATAACTATTTTTTGGTTTGATTGAGATGTTAACAGAGTGTTTGAATTAGAGTTGTGGAGTATTCCATCATTCATTTCTAACGTGCGGAAATAAAAGCAGTTTTGCCTATGGAGTTGTTGTGCAATTTGCCGCACAATCGATACCTGCCTGTTTAAAAATTATAACAATCCATCATGTTTGCTAACCTGCGTGCCGAAATCATTCTCGTCCTGACTACACTGCTTGCCGCAGCGGGATGGGTATTCTCTAAACAAGCCATTCAAGGGCTGCCTCCTTTTGGTTTTATCGGTCTTCGATTCGTGACCGCGTCACTTATTCTATTGCCTTTTTGCTTGCCTGCACTACGCAAAGCGTCGCTAGGCGATATGCTCCGTTCTATGGGGGTAGGTGTATTTCTGGGTGGTTCTATCTTTTGCTGGATCTACGCGATTTCCATCAGTGACACTCTTGGCGAAGGGGCCTTTATTATGAGCCTGTCGATGTTGTTTGTGCCGCTGGTAGCTTGGCCGTTGTTCGGGAACAAACCCAGCCGGGCGTTTTGGATGTCATTGCCGATTGCTGTGGTCGGTTTGTTTTTACTTGCTTGGAACGGTGAGTGGAATGTTGCCGCCAGCCAGTTATGGTTTCTACTTGCTGCGGTTGGACTCGCGCTGCATTTCAACTTCAATAGCCAATACTCCGCTAAATTGCCACCAATGTTGTTGACCACGTTACAGCTTTTCGCGACAGGTTGTCTTGGGTTGCTCCTGTCCTATTTTGTTGAAGCCTGGCCACAAGAGGTGAGTGGTGAAACTTGGAAATGGTTTGTACTCAGTGTTCTGCTGGCAACCAGTCTTCGCTACCTGATGCAGACGGTCGGGCAAAAACATGCTAACCCAACCAACGCCGCCATTCTGATGCTGCTTGAACCCGTTTGGACCCTATTGCTCAGTGTTTGGATTTACAGTGAATCAATGCCACTGAACAAAATTATCGGTTGTGTGTTGTTGCTCGGTTCATTGCTGCTATACCGTATGAGCAACATTCGACGCTAATCCGGTTTGAGTAGAAAGGGCGCTAAGGCGCCTTTTCTTTTTTCTACTCTTCGATGTATTTCAATTACTTTCATTGGGTTAGATGGCACCTTCTCGCGAAATTCTGCCTTGATATGAACGACTGTGACTAAGTGACATTCCGTTTGTGTTCTTATACTTGCTTAGCAATAAAGGAATAAGGAGAAGAACATGGCGGTGATTTTATATGTGCGGATTAAGTCTGGATTGGATCCCGATGAGCTGGAAAGAAGGGCTCTTGAGCGTAAACCTCGGTTTAAAGAAATCCCTGGATTGATACAAAAGGTTTATGGTCGCGACCCGCAAACTGGCGAGGTGTGTGGTATCTATTTCTTCAAAGATCTGCCATCCATGCAAGCCTTCAAAGAGACTGAACTGGCAAAAACCATCCCATCAGCTTATGAAGCGCTAGACGTGAGAAGGGAGGTGTATGAGCTTATGTTCCCGCTTTATGAAGAGCGCGGGCCTTTTTAGTTACTCATGATGACTCTGAACCCGAAACGCTGCTGAATGTGAATAATCAGCAGCGTTTCGGTTGTTCTTCTCTATCCGACCAGTTTCTGCCCTGTGCTGTCGCAGTTGATGTGGTTACGGCCATTTGATTTCGCCGCATACAACGCCTTGTCCGCTCTTTTCAGTAGTTGCTCAGGATAGAGATCGCTGGTTTGAACCTGCGTGATACCAATACTGACAGTGATAGACATCGTCATGTTGTCATACTCCATCATGGTCTGTTCTATGGCATGACGAACCGCATTGTCGATAGCCAATGCGCTTTGTTTGTTCTGATCGTGCAGTATCAGGGCGAATTCTTCGCCTCCAATGCGTGATAGATGACCGTCTGAACCCAGTAAGGCTGATGATATTCCGACCACTTGTTTGAGTACGTAATCGCCGGCGTTGTGGCCATATTGATCGTTGAGTATCTTGAAATGATCAATATCCATCAATCCTAAAAAGAAGGACGCACCATCCGAGTGGAACTGTGCTAACGCGTGCTGAATTTCTTTGGTAAATACGCGGCGGTTAGGAGCACCAGTCAGATGGTCCGTAGAGGCTAACTGGTTAAGCTCCATGACCTGCAGACGCAGGTTAATGTTCAGTGCAATCCAGTTTGCCAAGCATTGCAGTTCAAGTGCCTCGGTTTCGGAATAATAGCTGGTTTGATTGTGTGCTACATTCAACGTGCCTAAACATTGATTTCCACACAGTAATGGCGCATCCATACAAGTTTTCATCCCGAACTGGCTGAGCATGATGCAATCTAACTCATCGGATTGCGCCAAATCGTCACAGATGATCAGTGTTCTCTCAGAAAACGCACGACCGACGAAGGTTTGCGCGATAGGCACCGGAAAATCGAGCGGAATCGCTTTATTGCCACTGATAGAGTAGAGCTTTAAATATTCACTGCCATCTTGCAAAGTGATGCTGGCGCGCTCGGCGTCAAATAATCTGTGTATCCACTGTGAAACGGTATCGAGAACTTCCTGAAGTGAAGGTGCCGCCGATAATGCGTGAATAAATTCGGCAGGCAAATTGATGTGGTATCCTTTTTCAAATTCGGACAGCGTTAAAGGGTCAAACTTTCTTTCGGCAGGCATAACTACACCCCTTTAATTATTATATTTTTATTTTTTGATACCGATATTTATTAACTCATTCGTTATGAAATATGGATAGATTTCCCTTTAAACATTACTGGTATTTTTATCAGATGCAAGCTCGGTGAAATCAACTGTCCCAGTGTCAAACAAGTGTTGGGAAGGATCCCATTTAATTCATAGATATCAGTTATCTATATACATTTTGATTCATGTTATTCCTGCAAAAATACTACTTTTGAATTAGTTGTTAATGATGAGAATATGAGGAAGATATGAATCAAAAGTTGAGCAATTCTCACTGTTGATACAAATAACAGGATGGGTAAATATACGACCGGTTACATGTTCACCGTTCGGTAAAGTTAGTATTTTGCATAGCAGTCAAATAATGACAATTATTTTCATTTAAGTAGGACGCGATGCAGAGAATGCCAGTTGGTGTGGATTGAAAGAGATTTAAAGCCGGGCAAGACTCCGGCTTTAAATCTATAGATTAGTGCTTACGACCAGACTTGCCGCTCAATCTGTTTGAGAAATTGGACCTTGGCCCATTGCTCCTCAACGGTAAGCTTATTGCCTTCTTCAGTGGAGGCGAAGCCGCATTGCAGGCTGATACACAGGTTTTCAAGCGGCACGTATTGCGATGCTTCGTCAATCCGCGCTTTGACTTGAGCAGCATCTTCCAGTTCAGGGAATTTTGAGGTAATCAAGCCAAGCACAATTTGGCTTTGCACATTGGACCAATGACGCAGGGGAGCAAAGTCACCAGAACGTTCGGAATCGTATTCCAGGAAAAAGCCATCGTAGTGAGTGGCAAACAGAGCTTCAGCTACAGGTTCATAACCACCGGAAAACAGCCAGGACGACGCGTGATTGCCGCGGCAGATGTGTGTAGTAACCACCAAGTCATCAGGTTTATCGCGCAAAGCTTCATTGATGATTCGTGTACAAATTTGAGCAATTTCATCTGGATTGATTCCTTTCGCTTCAAGGCCGCTGCGTTTCTCTGCATCGACCAAAAACGCCCAATTCGTATCATCAAATTGCAAATAGCGGCAACCTCGGGCGTAGAACGCTTGAATGGCATCACGATACGTTTGCGCTAAGTCTTGGTAGAACAGCTCTAGATCCGGGTAGATATTGTGAATACGTGATGAACCATCGTTAGCGAGAATTTCCTGACGGAGAATCATTGTCGGACTGGGAATGGTTGCTTTGGCGACGTAGTGTTCATCTTCACCTACTGCATTGAGCAGGAAATCAAAGTGTTCCAGAAATGGATGCTCAGGGTTAAAAGCGATACGACCGATCGCACGAATATTGTAAGCCGGTGCGGCTTTGCCATGAAATTTCTGATTGTAGCCGGCATCAGGTGTATAACCTTCGATTCCGTGCAGATTTTCCAAAAAGTCGATGTGCCAGAAACCGCGGCGAAATTCACCGTCAGTGATGGCCTGGATGCCTGTTGCCTTTTGTTGCGCTACCAATTCGAGAATGGCTGCGTCTTCGACCTGAGTGAGCTGAGAACGGTCTATTTTCCCTTGAGCGTAATCACGGCGTGCCTGATGGAGAAAAGCCGGGCGCAGATAGCTGCCTACGGTGTCAGTGCGAAAAGGAGGACGTAAAGCCATGATAGTTACCTCTATTGTGAGTCGGGTTTGTGAGGTCAGAGTAATGGATGGCTAGACGTCTTGTTAATCTGTTTTTGTTCATAATCAATATGAAACAAATTCAACTAGATGGATCGCAGAAAAATGAAAACGACCAAACAGAAGAAAGGAGAGGCTGGTCGCTACTATAAAACTGGGTAAGAGTGTGGAGCATTTACTAGCAAAGATCGCGCATTAGCGTCTCGTATTCCTCTTTGGCCTCCTCTATCAAACCTACCAGCTCTGTGGCATCTTCTCCTGAGAGATCTAAATGCCAACGCATCTGGTTGGTTCGCCCAGTATCCTTACAAGTTAGTTCTGTACATTTACCGTGAGTTTCAAAACAGAGTGCCTCAAACTCACCGTTAAACTTACGTTTTTCCTCCATAATATGAATATGCAAATAACCAGTCGGGTTCACCATTACATTTGCATGATGATGTCCCTTTCCTGCCAATGTGTATGACCGATGTTTAGTGTACATAATATGCTCGATTTCAAACGTGTTTCTGTCCATGCAACCGTCAACAGCGTGGATGCGCCCACTTCCCCCAAAGTATAGGTAGACATCGCTTGGCTAAGTGATGGATTGGGCATCTTTTTTAGAACAATTGTTTGTACTTATTTGAGTGGTTGTAACTGAATGGAATGCTTGGAAACAGGATGTCGCGTATCGCGAAGGTACGTGGAAATAGGTGGCTGATCATGAGGGATATTTCCTTCATTTCGATCTCTCGTCCAACAAGGGGCAGTGTATCTGAATTTAGACGGTTCAGAGTATTGTGTGAGGTGCCAGAGTCGGGGGAGTTCGAAATGAAGGGGATATATTGAACTGGCAATGATGTGAGGTTTGGAGTATTGCCAGTTCTCGGGTGCCTAGCGGCGTTTAACTATGATTTCTTTTCTGCTTTTGTGTCTTTCCAATATTGGATGCGAACACGATGCAGCTGAGCTCTTCTCATTTTTTTCATAGTAATCTCCTTTATAAGTAACGCTCTTAGTGAGCTTATTGTTTAAGGTTTACTTAATGGCTCCCTTTCGTTGGGAGCGTATTACAAATTATGGGTTTTCCCATAACGTCTTGAGTGAGTTTTAAATATACTCACCAAATTTCATGTCGGTGACTTACGTCTTCATTCGGGATTACATTACCCGCTTCATATGACACTAACATGTCAATCAAGTTCCGTGCCTATTTGTCACCGAATGTTCATATTCTTACACCTGAATGCCCATAAAAAGCAACAATTCGTTTTGCATTATTTGTTTACGTAAACAAAACACAGGCAATGCAAAACCAATTTTTGCTCTCAACATGGATATGAACCATGACGGTTGGCTGTTGAACGCAGGGTAAGGCACGATTTTGCCGCATTCAAAGCACTGGAATTGTGCACGAACGGCAACGCTGATGAGATATCAGAAACTCTTCAAATAGAAAGGTTAAGTGAAGCGTAAAAATTACAATTCGAACAAATCGTCGAACCTACGCTTTTCCAGAATATCTTCAATTCGCTTTCTGGTTTGGTGTTCTGTTAATACTTTCTTTTCTTCTGGAAGATTCGCTTTCTCTTCCGTTTTCTCTTTAACTTTTTTCGGCATAAGATTATTTCTGTCGAGTTGAATAAAATGATTCTAGACGGATAAATTCTAAAGGACAGAAATCTCGCCTAATTTGTGATGCTTGTTCTAGAATAGTCTGCGATTTTTATCAAACCAGAATAATAGGTTGTTTAAAAACAGCTGTTTTCAAAATTCCAGGTAACAAAACGTTAATGTACACACGCTTTAAACGTGACGCACAAACTCTAACGCCGTTATTCCATTTCAAAGATTGGAAGATTCTAATTTACACTTAAAGCTAACTTTCATCGCGATACCACAATGGTGTGTGCAATGTTAAGTTGCAGGCGTTTAAAATCGAGAATTTCTAGGAGTGACCAGATTTAATTTGTAGATCAGACAGATGTAAATCGAGGGAAAACCAGAAGATTAAGCAATTGAAAGGGATTGAATAGCGCGGCAACGGGTGCCGCGCTAACGGAATTATAGTGCTACTACGTTTGCAGCTTGTGGGCCTTTTTTGCCCTGCTCAACGTCGAAGCTTACACGCTGGCCTTCAGCCAGAGTTTTGAAACCTTCAGAAACGATTGAAGCGAAGTGTACGAATACATCTTTGCCGCCGTTGTCTTGAGTGATGAAACCAAAACCTTTAGTTTCGTTGAACCATTTTACAGAACCAGTCGATTTGTTAGACATAGAGACCTCTAGATTTTCAATATTTACGAGTTATAAGTGTGCTGATAACAAAAGCTATTACATGGACTATCGAGAGGAGCTGTCGCAGGAGCTATACGAAGAATATCGAAAGATAACTGAGAGAACTTTATAGACGTATCATTAATAGCTCAATGGTAAGAGCTGAGGGGCAGTATACAGGTTAAACAAACAATGAACAGCTTTATTTTATCCGGAAGCGTAAATATTTATTTCACTCTTGCCTCGCTGGTTTATAAACCAAACCGCGTACCGAATGATGCAGGCGCGGTAGTGGTGGAGTGTAAGAGAAAGAGCCCGAATATTGAGCTCTTTTTCTTAAGACACATGGTTTCGTGATTTACGGAAGGTGTATACCCATGGAAAGTAGAATGTCGTCCAGTTCATTTTGATACTGGTGTGAGGTTCGCACAATTTCATCCAGCTCATTCTGAGGCAAAGACGAACCGAAAATCAGAAAGCAACGCCACTGGTTTTCTGGCTTGCTGAGCTGCGAGAGAAAGTGTTCGTAACTCAATTCGCCTTCTTCATAGACCAGATAGTAGGTGAGCAGAGTAGTCAGGCGGGGCAAACAGGCCTTTTGGGCGAGTTCAGACTTTGCCAACAAGATGGTTAAGCGCTCTTTAAGTTCTCGACGAATTTCGTTGAGTGAGTCATCAATGATATCAGCCATAGCGTTTCTCCAAGCAATGTGGTGGTTACACAGTTGGTTAAAGTTTTCAGCCCCCAAGGGCACCTACGATACATATCTCATCAAAAACACAGCGCCTTACCGTTTGGTTTTCGTTGGCCTTGGTTCACTCATCAGGCCAAGTATCAACGATATGGTCGCCACCAGTAATACAATAGTGAATGGAAACCCTGTGGTTACAGCCATGGCTTGCGCCGCGGCTAATCCTCCCCCGAGTAGTAGGGCAATCGCGACTAATCCTTCGAATGTACACCAGAATACGCGCTGCGGTGTCGGAGCATCCACTTTACCACCTGCAGAAATCGTGTCGATGACCAAAGAACCGGAGTCTGACGACGTAATAAAAAACACAATTACCAGCACAATACCCACGAACGAAGTAATGGACGTCAGCGGCATGACTGCCAGCATTTCAAACAGTTTGAGCGGCAGATCGGCGTTTTTCACCGCTTCATAGCCATCATTAATAAATTGACTGATCGCCGTTCCACCAAAAGCAGTCATCCAAAAAATGCACACGGTGGAAGGAATGAGTAAGACGCAAACAATAAACTCGCGAACGGTTCTGCCACGAGACACTCGCGCGATAAACATGCCGACAAATGGTGACCAAGAAATCCACCACGCCCAGTAAAACGCCGTCCAGCCTTGTGAATAGTTGATGTCTTCGCGTTCAAATGGCATCGACAGAGCCGGAATATGTTCTACGTAAGACGCGATGTTTTCAAAGAAGCCACTCAGAATGCCGACCGTTGGTCCTGCTATGACAATAAATAGCAGCAGTATAGCCGCCAAAACCATGTTGACTTCAGACAGCAGTTTTACGCCGCCGTCTAACCCGGCGACGACCGAAAATAGTGCGCAGGCGGTGATGACAATGATAAGCACAATTTGCGTTGTGTCGGTCAGCGGAATACCAAAAAGGAAATTCAATCCGGTTGCTGCTTGAGACGCACCGTAACCGAGAGAAGTGGCGAGGCCGAATACGGTGGCAACCACGGCAAGAATATCAATGACATTGCCTGTCCAGCCCCAGATTCGTTCGCCAAAAATGGGATAGAACACCGAACGCATCGTCAGCGGCAGGCCTTTGTTAAACGAGAAAATCGCTAAGCCTAGTGCCAGTAGTGCGTAAATTGCCCAAGGATGTAAAGCCCAGTGATAGATGGTTGCAGCCATGCCGAGCGAGCGGGCCGCTTCAGTATCACCGATGGCTCCGCCTAGCGGCGCCCAGTCGGTACGTACGCCATTGTCGACAATCGGTCCGGACAATGACGAGCTGAAATGCGACATAGGCTCGGACACACCAAAGAAGACCAAACCAATCCCCATACCTGCTGCGAACAGCATCGCGAGCCAGCTCGCATAGGAATAATCCGGAGTCGCATGCGTGCCGCCAATGCGCACTCTGCCGAGCGGTGAAATGGCTAAGCCTATGCAGACAATGACGAAGAAGTCTCCGGAGAGCAGGAAAAACCAATCGAGATGGGATGTCAACCAGGCTCGTAGATGGACAAACAGAGGCTCGACTTGATCCCGGAATATCAGTGTGGCGAAAACGAAAGTCACAACAGCCAGACCAGAGACCGCAAACACGCGGTTATGAATGTCCAGACCGAAAGGACCGATGGATAACACCACATTGTCTTGTCCTACCGTGTAATCCGTATCGATAGGATTTGCTTTTCCGCTTGGGCGTGGAACACCGCCATTATCATCATTGTCCATCTTTCATTCCGTCCATTGTGAGTCAACAAAGTTCGCCGTGAGTGATGATTCGCGGTTAGTTACACTATAGCCGTGATTTTTGTCTCTTCCTTCAATCTTTGTACTGAATTTGCACAAATTGTCTTTTTTCTGAACCAGATAGGCGTTGTGAAAAAGAAAAGTGCTGTCGCTTCGCTTTGTTATATAGGCCATCGAACATGCCGTTCTCAAGCGGTCAGTGTTCCCAAGTTATGTTGAAATTGAACTAAACGGCGTTTGATTTTATCCCTCAGAGCTTTGTGGGCTGGATTTTTTAATTCGCGTCGATGGTAAACCAGATGATAGGGGATGTACGCGGTGTTGATTGGGCATTCCAACACTTGAAGATTGAGCGTTTTAGCCCATTTTTTCGCAAAAGAGTGTGAAATGACGCCGAGTGAATCAGACTAATCCCATGTCGGCAAACTTGATAAAGGCTTGGATGAAGCGAAAGCGAAAGGCTGGCCAGTTGTCGATATGAAAACTGACTGGAAGGTGATTTATCCTAACTAAGGTTTTAGAGAATCCCTAAAACGGTGAAAGCCCGATGTTGGTAGCATCGGGCTTTCGAATTTCTAGATTCTCGGATGGTAAGGCCGATTGTCTTATGTATGCAAAAGGTTGGATTTAATCCAACTAATTCCTTGGTAGGGAATTAGATACGGATGAAGTCCATGTGCTCAACTTTTGGCTTGAACGCGTGACGTTGAACGTCTTGTGGCTTAACCTTAACTTCAGCGCCATCGATCACAAGAACGATTGCTTCGTAGAATTCAGGTTTGTCCATCTGGTTCACGATGTCATCGTGGTTCAGAGTGATTGATACTGGCGCAGCTTCACCACCGTAAACGATAGCAGGGAAGTTGCCAGTGTTACGTAGGCGGCGGCTCGCACCTTTACCTAGTTCAGTACGTACTACTGCTTCAAATTTCATGGTATTTACTCTCAAATTAGTAAATTAGTAACGTCACAGCAACAATGCGACCTTGTCGCCGTGGTAAAGTTTCGATGTCAACGATGAGTTAGCATCAAAACGAGCGCGGATACTATCATTCAAATACGATTCGAGCAATAGAAAAACAGGGTTCTAACGGATGTTGGGCATGAATTTCACCACTGTTTGGCGGATTAACCATCAATCCTGCGCAAAAGCGTCAAAACACGTGACTCTAAACGAGGATGCAGCCGACTTCTGACGTTGTTATTCGACTGTTCAAAAAGCTAAAGAGCGGGTTGTTTTAACTTGAGCACCGCTTTTAAACCGCCCAGCTGGCTGCGCGAAAGCGAGAGTTTCCCCTGATAGCTGTGCGACATCTCGCTGACGATATTGAGGCCAAGCCCGGTACCCGGTTGAGTTTCATCCAACCGAACTCCGCGTTTGACTGCGTTGTCTAAGTCTTCATCTCTGATTCCTGGACCATCGTCTTCAACACAGATTTCGACCCATTTCTTGTCAATCACTCGGCTGTGGACCCGAATCAAGGAACAGGCCCACTTATAACTGTTTTCCAACAGGTTACCGATCATTTCATCAAAGTCGGTGGTGTCGACGGCGACTTCTAGTTCAGAATCAAGTTCGTTTACCAAGACAATTTCACGCTCGGCATACACTTTGTCAAAAGCCATTGAAATGGCGTCGACACGTTCGCTGGGGTTCGCTTTTACCGCCAGAATGTTTGCAGAACCTGCCATTCGCGCACGCCCGAGGTGGTAGTCAATCTGCTTTTGAATTTGTTCAATGGGCAGTTGCAGCTTTTCACGCTGATCAGGCGGCAGCGTTTCTATCTCGTTTTTCAGGACGGAAAGTGGCGTTTTCAACGCATGCGACAGGTTACCGGCATGGTTGCGAGCTCTTTCTAAAAGCTCCTGATAGTGAAACAACAACGCATTGAGGTCGTTCACCAACGGTGAAATCTCTTTTGGATAAGCTTCGTCCAATCCCGATTGTTCACCTTTTTTTAGGGCGACCAGCTCTTTTTGCATTTTGCCCAGCGGCCACAGCGACCAGGAAATTTGAGCGGCAATCAGCACCAGTACACCGACAAACAGCAAACCGAGGATGACCCAAAGTTGGCTGACCACCTGTTTGAGGGTATCCATGATTGGGGCTTCATCGACACCGACAAAAATCGTAATTGGGTTTGAGAACTCCGGCAGATAGACGGTGCGGGTGAGGATCACTAAGGGTTCATCTTTTGCACCCAGGTAGGTCGTCTTGAGACCATGTTCATGTTTGGTCAGCGATTTGTCCCACAACGAACGAGAACGCAATTCCTGATCGCCGACGCTGGCTGTCCAGTAAAGCCCGCTATAGGGTTGGTAAAAGCGTGGATCGGATAAGCGGATGGCAAGGCTCAGGCCACCGCGGTCGTTGGCCTCAAGGTTGGCGGTGATTTCATCCATGGAAAGTCGAAGCTGGTTCTGAACGTCAGACACCAAATACTCTTTTACCAGACTTGGAATGATATAGCCTGCTGCGAGAATCATCGCGCCGAGCCATAAGGTCGCCGCCAATAACAGACGACTTTTCAGACTGAGGCGTTTGAACGGCGACTCTCTATTCGGCATACAACTGATACCCTAAACCACGGACGGTTTTAATGATGTTCGGTGCGATTTTCTTGCGGATTCGGCCGATGAAAACCTCAATGGTATTTGAGTCGCGATCAAAATCTTGCTTGTAAATGTGCTCAACCAGCTCAGTGCGGGAAATGACTTTCTCTGGGTTATGCATAAAATAGGCGACCACTTTATATTCCAACGCGGTGAGGTTGACGGCTTGTCCGCGCCACATCACTTTCGATGTGCGAGTATCCAGACTTAAATCGCCAATTTGCATCACTGGTGAAGCGTTCCCTGAAGCGCGGCGCAGTTGTGCGCGAATGCGGGCGATGAGTTCCACCATTTCAAACGGTTTGGTGAGGTAATCGTCGGCGCCTGCGTTTAGACCTTCAACGCGCTGAGTTAAGGTATCGCGCGCACTGAGAATCACCACTGGCGTGTTGATGTTTTCATCTCGAATACCTTTGAGAACGGTTAACCCGTCTAACTTAGGTAAACCAAGGTCGAGCACGATCACATCCCACTCTTCAGACGTTGCGCGGTAAAGAGCATCAATCCCATCCTGCGATAATTCGGGTACCCAGCCAGTTTGCTCTAGTGACTCAATGATCTGTTCACCCAAACGCGCGTCGTCTTCCACTACCAGTATTTTCATGATGTTTCTCTATTTTTTGATGACATCGAGGACGTTACGTCCACGAATAGACATTAGCTCAAGGGTGGTGGCGTTGTATTCCACACGAATCACTTTATTGTCATAAACCAGTTTGAGTTCGTAGATCCATTCATCGTCATCCTCATCCAGTTCGACTTTAATCACGCGGCCATTTAACTGCTTATCAATGGTGGCGTAGAGTTCGGAAAAAGGACGAATTTTACCCTGACGAACCGCTTCATACACTTCGTCCTGATCTTCATCGATTTTAACGTGGGCGCCTTCTTTATAGGCGTCTTGAATCAGTTCGTGCGAGGCATCGTGGTCAGCGAGTGCTGGCAGAGAGAGGCTACTGAAAAGAGCAAGACATGCGAATGCTTTCATGTGTTGATTCAACATATTAGCTACCTGTTAAGTCACATGCCGTCAGTATATAAAAATGAAAATGAATAGAAAGTGAATCAACTACTTTGCGCACATTAACTCAGTTCATCCTCAAAGATTTTGTCGCGCATTTTCCAGAAGCGACCGACTTTGCGGGCTATTACGAACTGGGGCGGGCGGAAGCGATGTTGATTATTCACCACTTTGCTTGGCGATGCTTCATCAAACGGACGATGTTTGTCGGCCAGGTGAGGGCGCACAAAACGCTCTTTGAACGTGGCTTTTTGTTTCGCTGTCGTCAAAGACCAGAACTCGTGTACCTGTGCGTTGTTGTCACCGCGATAGGTCACTTTGAGCTGGGATTTGCCTTTGTCATCTTTCAGTACCGACAGATCCATGTCGAGGCACTCAAACACCAGCGCGTCTTTCAGACTGAGTGCTTCTTTGAGCTTTTTGTCCGGGTCGACCAGCGTCGCATCGCATTCATGACAAATTCGTGCGGCGATGTCGTTGTCTGCGCCGCACTCACCGCAGTATTTGGCGCGAAAGCGGTAACCACAGTGTTCGCGCTCGCCAGTCTCTTCATCAGTAAAGTAGCCCTGACAGCGGCGGCCGTAGTGTTCTATCAAAAAACCGTTACTGTCGAGCTTGCCCCAAAAGTTATTGTTAAAGCCGCAGGCCGGGCAGGGGATGGTGATGATTTCGCTGTCGGAATCCGGCTTGGGGTCGCCTACCTCCGGCTGATACAGATCGTAGGTGTTACCCGCATAGTCGAGCACCAAACATTCGGTTTTCCCCGGAGAAAGGCGCAGGCCACGACCAACAATTTGTTGATACAAGCTGACCGATTCCGTCGGGCGCAAAATAGCGATCAGATCGACGTGTGGTGCGTCAAAACCAGTGGTCAGTACGGATACGTTAACCAGAAACTTCAAATCACGCTGTTTAAAGCGCTGAATAATGGCGTCACGTTCCGGTGGCGGCGTATCACCAATCACGATGTCGGATTCGCCTTGTGGCAGTAAGCCCAAGATTTCCTGCGCATGGCGCACGGTAGCGGCAAACACCATCACGCCTTGTTTATCGGCGGCAAGCTGAATGATCTGCTGAACAATCTGCGGTGTCGCGCGTTTCGATTGTTCAATCACCAAATCCATTTCAGATTCTTTGTAGCGGCCGGTGTTGGCAGGCTTGAGCTGCGAAAAGTCGTAACTCAGCACGGGGGCGTCGATAAGGCGCGCTGGAGTAAGGAATCCTTCATCCAACAGGTAGCGGATCGGTAGTTCAAAGATACAATCGCGGAAAAAACGTGGTTCTTCGCTGCGCACCAGACCGCGGGTGTGATACTGATAAATCCAACCCATTCCCAATCGATATGGCGTGGCAGTCAGACCTAATACTTTCATTCCCGGATTGAGTTCCAGCAGGTGAGTGATGACTTTTTGATAGCTGCTGTTTTTGTCATCCGGCACGCGGTGACATTCGTCGATGACCAGCAATGAAAACTGGTTTTTGAATGCGTCGAGGTTGCGAACGACCGACTGCACCGAAGCGAACACCACTTGCTGATCGGTTTCTTTGCGGCCAAGGCCTGCCGAGAAGATGGCACCTGTGAGGCCATAACCTTCGTATTTCGCGTGGTTTTGCTCGACCAGTTCTTTAACGTGTGCCAGCACCAGAACTCGACCTTTTGCCAGGCGCGCTAATTCGGCGATCACCAAACTTTTGCCCGCGCCTGTGGGAAGCACGATGACGGCAGGAGTGGAGTGTTGGCGGAAGTAGTGGATGACCGCTTTGACGGAATCTGCTTGATAAGGGCGAAGTGTGTACATGCTGGCCGACGATAATTTCTGTGAAATAGCTCAACTATTTAGTGTCAGCTCGCTATAATACCCGACTTGAAGCAGATGAGGTATTCATGCGTTTAGATAAATTCTTGTGTGATGCGCTGGGCAGCACGCGAAAAGAAGCCACTCAGATTCTGAAAAGTGGTGATGTGACCGTCGATGGTAAGGTTCAGAAAAGCGGTTCAGTACAAGTGACGGACGACTCCGTGGTGGTATGGCAGGATCGTGAGCTTTCGCTGACAGGGCCGCGCTACATTATGTTGTATAAGCCGGAAGGATTTGTCTGCTCACATGAAGACGGTTTTAATCACACGGCGTTTGTTTTGCTCGATGAAGTGAATATGCGAGGCCTGCATTTTGCCGGGCGTCTGGACGTGGATACCACGGGACTGGTGCTGATCACCGATGATGGACAGTGGTCACATCGAATTACGTCACCAAAACACAAGTGCGACAAAACCTATCGCGTTTGGCTGGCTGATCCTGTGCAGGCTGATTACGCCGAGAAACTGGCGAATGGAATTGAGCTGCGTAACGAACGTGAAATGACTCTGCCAGCGCAAATGGAACTGGTGAATGCGGACGAAAATGAAGTACTGCTGACCATTCACGAAGGTAAATACCATCAGGTGAAACGTATGTTTGCCGCGCTGGGCAATAAAGTCGTGGGTCTGCACCGTGAGCGTGTCGGTGACATCGTATTGGATGAGGCCTTGGAACCGGGCGAATACCGCTATCTGACCGAAGAAGAAGTGGCGTCTATCTGGAAGTAATTGACGACACTGTCAGGAAATAAAATGTAATTTAGGAAATAGTTTGTTTCCTAATAAGAACTAGAAGTTTGCGCGTATTTCCCTAATCTGTGGCGCGTTAACTAAACTATCCTAAGTGCGGCACCTTGTTGTCGCACTTCGTATTTATATCAGAGCGGAGATTTATGACCTCTAATACTGCATCCCCCCAACACGATGCTTCGAAGATCGGTTTTCTGTTGTTTGTGGTTCTTGGCGCGATAGGTGCGTTAACCCCTTTAGCGATCGACATGTATCTGCCAGCGATGCCAGCGATCGCCCGAGATCTCGGTGCCAGTGCTGGTGCGGTTCAAATTACGCTGACGGCTTATACCGCCGGTTTTGCTATCGGCCAACTTTTGCATGGTCCTTTAGCCGATAGCTACGGACGTCGTCCTGTCATGCTGTGCGGTGTCTTCCTGTTTGCGGTGGCCTCAATGGTCAGCGCGACGACCAATGGTATTGATGCTTTAACCACCGTTCGTGCGGCGCAAGGTTTTGCCGGTGCGGCGGCGGCGGTTGTCATTCAGGCCGTGGTGCGTGATATGTTCGATCGAGAAGATTTTGCGCGAGCGATGTCGTTTGTGACTCTGGTGGTGACGTTGGCTCCACTGGTTGCCCCGATGATTGGTGGGCATTTGGCGGTGTGGTTCGGTTGGCGTTCCATTTTCTGGGCGTTGGCGATTTTCTCTGCGCTCGTGATTGCCATGGTGTTCTGGAAAATTCCGGAAACATTGTCGGCAGACAACCGTCAACCTCTGCATTTCAGAAGTACCATTAAAAACTACCTTCAGCTGTGTCGCAACGGTGAGGCGATGGGGCTGATCTTCTCGGGCGCGTTTTCATTTGCTGGTATGTTTGCATTCCTAACCGCAGGTTCGTTTGTCTATATCGATCTGTATGGTGTGACACCGAATGAGTTTGGTTACCTGTTTGGCCTGAACATTGTCGCGATGATCGCCATGACGAGCTTAAATGGCCGCTTCGTGAAGAAAGTTGGTTCGCATGCGATGCTACGTTTCGGTCTGTTCATTCAGTTATTGGCCGGTATTGGCCTGTTTGTCGGCTGGATGCTGGATGCCGGTCTCTGGGGCACGGTGCCTTTTGTCGTGCTGTTTGTCGGCACAATCTCGACCATTGGTAGTAACTCGATGGGGTTGCTGCTGAGTGGCTACCCTCGTATGGCGGGGACAGCATCGTCACTGGCGGGTACACTGCGTTTTGGTACCGGCTCTGTGATTGGCGCTGTGGTTGCTGCAATGCCAAGCGGCGTTGCGTGGCCAATGATTTTCGTTATGGCCGGATGTTCGGTATTATCGGTCGGTTTTTATTGGACCTTAGGAAGAAAAGCGTAGTGTCAGACTATTACTTGGAAATTCAGAATGTCGTGAACTCGGCATTGGCAGAGTTAGACGCTGAACATCGTTCAGGCAAACTGGTGAACGCACCAGTGGCCAACAATCACTTTTTAGTGCATTGGGTTACCAAGGCATTGAAGAGCCAACGTTTTCATCGCTGTGTGGTCGACGACTTAACGCGCTGGCAGAAAGCGGGCCGTTCAAAAGGCAATCAGTCGGAATTGCTGTTTACCTTTAAACGCATCTCTGGCTATTACGCGTCGTTTTTTAGCGGTGAACGTGACAACACCATCACTGATAAAAAAGTTGAGCAGTTTCTCGATAGCATGGAGCAGGACGGATGGGAAATCTCGACGTCTGAGCCGTTAGTCGATTGCGGTAAAGTGCAGATCTTTACTGACGGTCAGAACTCACTGGCACTGTGTTCCGTGCAATGTGAATCGTGCTTTGACGGTGAGTTGCTGGTTAAACCGATGAGCTGGTTTGTGCGCGGTTTCCATGCCGGATTTGTCGAGAAAGCTGCGGCAGCCGGATTTATGCTTCACAAGCGTACCGATTACAAATCGAACGTCAAATATCATGGTGAGTACCTGATTTACCCAGGCAACATGGGACAGCAGGTGGCAGAAATTCCGCTGTCGTTCAAAGCGGACTGATCGCTGGCAGTGAAATCGTATTGATAAGGCTCTGATGTTCAGAGCCTTTTTTGTTGCGCCTTTTTCACGATGGCTTTCACCATACCGTTAAAGATGAACAGATGGGCGGGCATCATGGCGAACCAATACAACAAGCCAAGGAATCCCTGCGGGTGCCACCATGCGGTTACATTCAGCTCGCGTCTGCCTTCAATTTCCTTAATCGTAAATTCCAGGCGGCCAAGCCCCGGGCCTTTCATACCAAAGAAAAGTGACAAAAAACGATTGGGTTCGCTACGGATGACTTTCCACGAGTCAATGAAATCACCCACTTGCAGCTCTGGACCCGGCGGGCTGCGACGAACGGGTTTACCGCCACCAAAGAATAGATCGAGCCATTCACGGGTGCGCCATAGTACATTGGCAAAGAAGTAACCTTCTTCACGGCTGCCGATGGTGCGGATGACGGCCCACAACTGCTGCGCGCTAACCTCGGTGGTGATGGTTGCGCCCGCCTGTTTAGGATAATAGCCAAACCCCGGCTGCCAACGATTCAGTGCGCCCGGATCAAAGCCCCAGACTTCACTGCGTACAAAGGTGCCTTCTTGCTCAATAGTGCGTTTCGCCGCGTCAAAGTAGCGGATTAACGGTTGCGGATAGCGTTGCTGAATCTCACTCGAGTTAGCTACATAGTCATGCTCCAACCCCGCCAGAAGGGCGCGGCCAATGCTCGAAGGCACCGACGTGACTAAACCAAGCCAATACGAAGCCATACGCGGAGTCAGCAGGGAAGTAGACCACAAACGAAAGGGTTTACCAGCCAGTTCACAGATCACGCGAAACTGATCACGATAGGTAAGGGTATCGGGTCCTCCCGCTTCAAACAGTTGATGGCCCGTGGGAGATTCCTGTGCCAGTTTAAGCAAATAGTGATTGAGGTTCGCCAGCGCAATCGGATTGGCTTTGGAGTCGACCCATTTCGGCGTGATCAATACGGGAAGGTTGTAGACGAAATCGCGCATGATTTCAAAAGCAGCTGAGCCGGGACCGATGATCACACCCGCACGCAGTTCAGTGACCGGAACCTTGGATTGACGCAGAATATCGCCGGTTTCACGTCGGGCTTTGAGGTGCTCGGAGTTACCGGTTTGTGGTTGAAGCGCACTTAGATAAATAACGTGCTGAACCTGACTTTGATCGAGCGCGTTTTTAAAGTGGTGGGCGAGAGAGAGTTCGTAATCAACAAAGTCGTGTCCCTGAGCCATGCCATGGACCAGAAAAAATACCAGATCAAATTTTGGTACCAGCGTCAGCGTAGCGGCTTCATCCGCCAAGTCGAGGGGAGTGATGGTCAGATTCGGGTGAGGCGCGGTACGCATAGTGAGGTAGTCAGTATGGCGCGATGCTGCCGTGACCTCGTAACCTTCATCAAGGAGTTGTGGAAGCAATTGAGAACCTACGTAGCCAGAGGCTCCCAGCACTAGAACTTTCTTCATTCGTCGTCCCTTGAATGGAGTGGTGTGATTATGCGCATACGCGTATAATAGCTGCTCACTTTTCCCCTTGCTATCAAACTCTTGCCTTTGAGGTGGTCTGTTGTCTGTTGTCTCTCAAGTTTTACATTACACAAAGGGTGATTTTCTCCGCCGCCTAGTCGCGATTGCGCTGCCGATCAGTCTGCAAAGTATCATGTTTTCCAGCCGTGGTCTGGTGGATGTGTTGATGTTAGGCCAACTTGGGGAAGCCGAAATTGCGGCGGTGGGTGTTGCGGCTCGCGCCACCTTCGTGACCACTATTATGTTAGTCGGGGTCACGACGGGCGGTGCGCTACTTACCGCGCAGTACTGGGGAGCCGCCAATAAACAAGGGGTTCGGGAAAGCACCGCACTGACTTGGCTGGTGTCGATGTTCTTTGCCATGTTCACGGTGGCGCTGTTTCTGTTCTTCCCAACGCAGATCATGGGGCTGACAACTGATTCAGCACGGGTCAACGAGTTGGGTACAGAGTATCTGGTGATTACTTCATTCAGTATGTTCGCGGTTGCCTGTGTGAGCAGTATGGCTGTTGGACTGCGTGCGATGCACAAACCAGGTATCAGCACTTTCTTCAGTGGCATCGGCATTTTATCGAACGTATTTCTCAACTGGATTCTGATCTTCGGTAAGTTCGGCTTTCCGGCGATGGGAATTCAAGGGGCAGCGATTGCGACTCTGCTCAGTGGTTTTATTGAAGTTGTGACACTTTATGGCTATCTGTACGGCAAGCATCATCTGCTGGCATTCCATCTGGGTGATATGCGCGCGGTTCTGGTTTGGCACACTATCGCACGTTTTCTGAAGTTGTCTCTGCCGACCACATTTAACTTCCTGAGTTGGGCCGGAGGGCTGTTTGCTTACCACGCGATCATGGGGCAAACCGGTGTGCAGGGGCTCGCGGCACTATCGGTGATGACGCCGGTGGAGTCCATCTCACTCAGCCTGTTGATCGGTATGTCTAATGCGGCCGCAGTGCTGGTCGGGAACCAGCTGGGCGCGAAAAATTACGATGCGGTCTATTACCAGGCCATTGGCATTACGATATTGAGCTTTGTGGTCGGCATTCTTGTGGCGATGCTGCTGTTTGTGATACAGATTCCGATCCTGAACTCGTTTAGTGCTCTAACGGTTGAAACCCGCGAACTGGCAGAGAAATTCATCATGATTCTGAGTCTGGGTATCGTGTTGCGTTCGATCCCAATGACGGTGATCGTCGGGGTACTGCGTGCGGGCGGGGATGTGAAATTCTGCCTTGGACAGGACATGATTGCCCAGTGGCTAATCGGTATTCCACTGGCGGCTTTCGCAGCAATTTACCTGAATGTGAAACCAGAGTGGATTTATCTGCTGTTTTTGACCGAAGAAGTCGTCAAATGGTTTGGCTCTTCCTGGCGCATGAAGAGCAAGAAGTGGATGCGGAATTTGATCGAAAACTAGACGTAAGGTGGTTTAATAATGCATTTTGGTGCATATTTTGTGATCTAATATCCAAAATACTTCCTACTGAAAGGGAATTAGTGTAGATTCTCAGTCCAATTTGAAACGACAGTGAGCGATTTGATGTTACAACTGAAAGACCTGTCCAAAGGCTATGTGGATGGTGATGAATTCCACCCTGTTTTACAGGGGGCGCAGTTGACGTTAAATCGTGGCGATCAGTTAGCATTGATGGGAGAAAGTGGCTCGGGTAAGAGTACACTGCTCAATTTGATTGCGGGGCTGGATACTGTCGATTCTGGTGAAATCTGGTTCCCCGATTTCGCGATGCACAATAACGCTGAACACAAACGTACCGCGTTTCGTCGTAATAATATTGGTCATATCTTTCAACAGTTTAACCTGTTGCCAACGCTGAATATCGCAGACAACATTCGTTTTTGCCGCCAACTGAAAGGCTTACCGGAAGATCCGGGCTTGTGGCGTCAGATTTTGTCAGCGCTGGATTTAATGCCGCTGCTTGGACGTTATCCGGAAGAAGTCTCCGGTGGTCAGCAGCAACGCGCAGCGATCGCCCGCGCTCTGTATATGGAGCCGACGTTGCTGCTCGCCGATGAACCGACAGGTAGCCTGGATGAGCGTAATGCAGAAGCAGTGATGCGTTTGCTGACGACGTTGGCAAGGCAACTGGATTGCACTCTGTTGCTGGTGACGCACAGTGAAAAAGTGGCGCAACACATGGAAGGTTGCATTCGTCTCCAGGGAGGACAACTTCATGTTATGGCCCGTAGTTAAAGCACTACTTGGGCATTACCGTCGCTACCCACTGCAAATTTTCTTAGTTTGGCTGGGCCTTACGCTCAGTGTCTCCTTATTAGTTGGTGTAACCGCGATTAACCAGCATGCTCGTCAAAGCTATGAGCATGGTGAAAAACTATTTTCAAATCCTCTTCCGTATCGCATTCGAACCAAACACATCGCCAACAAAATCCCACAGGGCTTTTATGTCCAGTTGCGCCGTGATGGCTTTAACCAGTGTGCTCCTTTCGATAGCTACCGTCTGACAACAAAATCCGGCGCTGACATGACCTTGCTTGGCATCGACCCCGTGGCGATGCTGCCTCTGGGCAATGGCAAAACCCTCAGCGAAATGCATACGCTAACCTTGATGTCGCCGCCGTATCCGATCATGGTCAGTCAGGATTTTGCGTCGATTCAGGGCTGGTCTGATGGCGACTTTATTGAATTGGACGATGGCGCCAAGCTGGGCCCGGTACTGATTGACAATGACAACCTGATCAACGGCACGCGAGTGATTGCCGATTTGTCGTTGGTTCGCATGCTGAAAAAGAGCTCGGGTTTATCGGTGATTGCGTGCAGCGATATGCCCGCTGAGAAGCTTGAAGCCCTAAAGAATGCATTACCAAACGGCATGACGCTGGTTCGCAGCAGCCGCTCTGAACTGGAATCGTTAACCAATGCCTTCCACATGAACCTGACGGCGATGGCGATGCTGTCGTTTTTGGTTGGGTTATTCATCTTCTATCAGGCGATGTCGTTGTCACTGATTCAGCGCCAGCCACTGGTCGGCATACTGCGTCAGACCGGTGTTTCTGGCTGGCAACTGGCTAAAGCGCTGTCTCTTGAGCTGTTAGGTCTGGTGATTTTAAGCTGGTTGTGCGGCAATGCGTTTGGTCTGATTCTGGCGAATAAGTTGATCCCATCGGTATCGGCCAGTTTAGCCAATCTCTATGACGCGAATGTTGGCCTTTCAATTAGTTGGGATTGGTCATGGAGCAGCTACAGTCTGTTTCTGGCCACGTTTGGGGCTTTTGCCTCATGTGCCTGGCCACTCATTCGTTTGCTTAAATCTCAGCCGGTCCGCCTGACGACACGTCTGTCACTGGTACGCTTTGCCGGGTCGGAATTTACTCTGCAAGCGCTGGTAGCATGCGGCCTGTTTATCGCGGCACTGGCGGTTTATCAGGCGCCAAAATCCCAGTCTTCCGGTTTTGCAATTATTGCCTTGATGCTGTTGAGTGTGGCACTGATTACGCCGTTCCTTATCTGGAAAGTGTTTAACAGTTTTTCGTACACGCTGCGCTGGGTCAAAGTTCGCTGGTTCTTCGCGGATGCCGCTGCGAGCATGAGTTATCGCGGTGTTGCGACTATGGCCTTTATGCTGGCTATGGCGGCCAATATCGGCGTCGAAACCATGGTTGGCAGCTTCCGTGACACCACAGAGAAATGGTTGACGCAGCGACTGGCTGCTGACGTGTATCTCTATCCAACCAACAGCTCGGCATCAAGAATGAGTGATTGGCTGGTCAAACAACCGGAAGTCAAAGATGTTTGGTGGCGTTGGGAAAAAGATTTCTCTACCGACAAAGGTGTACTGCAAGTCGTCAGCACTGGCGCTTCGGATGGTGAACTTGATTCACTGACCGTCAAGTTGGGCGTGCCGAACTATTGGTACCATTTACATCATTCACGTGGGGTGATGATCAGCGAGTCAATGGCCATAAAATTGGGAATTCGCCCCGGTGATTATATTGATCTCTCGATGCCTCTGGGGCAGGGCTGGCTGGTGGTTGGCGTCTACTACGACTACGGAAACCCTTACAATCAGGTGCTGATGTCTCATCGCAACTGGCTGTATGCCTTTGCCGGAACGGGCAACGTTGCACTGGCCGTCAAACTCAAAGAAGGTATTCATGGTGAAGGGTTGAAAAAACGTCTGGATACCGTTTTCCGTTTGGATTCTGAACGTGTGTTCGACAACACGGGTATTCACAATCAGGCGATGCGCGTTTTTGACCGTACCTTTGCGATTGCCGGTACGCTGGGCAATATCACTCTCTTGATTGCAGTGTGCGGCATTTTCTTCGCCACGCTGGCTGGTGAAGTTTCTCGCCAACGACATATCTCTTTGCTGCGTTGCTTGGGGGTGTCTGGTAAAGAGTTGGTAGTGATTGGTGCGTTGCAGCTGTTTGTGTTTGGTGCCATCACGCTCATGATCGCGATGCCGCTCGGAATTGCATTGGCAAAGCTGGTGGTGGACGTAGTGATTCGGCAATCATTTGGTTGGACAATTGAACTGCAATTGATCCCTGCTGCATATGCCCATACGGCTTTATGGTCGATGTTTGCGCTGATCATCGCAGGAGCACTGCCCGTTATTCGTTTGGTTAGGCAGCCAGCAATGAAGTCGTTAAGGGATGCGCTGTAATGATGACGATGAAAAAAGGCATGAGGTTAATTCTGGCGACGCTGTTTTTTGCGTTAGTCTTTTCTCTCGTTGGCTACTTGATGCGTGAGATTTATCTGTCGACGCAGTTACAATCGAGCAGCGATGAAATTCATGCGGCGTTGTCTTCACAGCAACATCAGGTTTATGAACCAGTTCTGCCCAATAAAGCGGTGATTCTGCCGGATGATTTTGCTTTCCACCCACAATTTCAGCATGAATGGTGGCACTTCTTTGCCAATGTGAAGGATGCCAGCGGTCAGCAATATGGTGTTCAGTGGAGCTATTTCCGTATTGCCAATGATGATCGAAACACCATTGGCTGGCAAAGCCCGCAACTGTATCTGTCGCATACCGTCATTTCCACTCGCGACCACGTTTGGCGAGAGCAACGAATGGCTCGCGGTGGCATCGGTCAGGCTGGCATGAGTAATCAACCGTTTCGTCTTTGGATTGATAACTGGGACTGGCGATCATTAGGTAACGGACCGTTACCCGGATTGTTAAGTGTGGTCACTGACTCATTTGGTGTGTCGTTGCAAATGACGGCGTCCGGGCCTTATGTGCTGCCCGGCGACAAGGGTTATCAAACCAAACACGATCTGTTACCGGTTGCTTCATACAATGTGCAGGCACCGTTTATTCAGGTGCGTGGCGAGCTGCAGCTCAGTAAAAACTCAGCGCCAGTGAAAGTTGAAGGCTCTGCCTGGGTAAGCAAAGAGTGGGGCAGTGGCCTGTTGGCGGAAGGTCAGCAGGGCTGGGACTGGTTTGTTCTCAAGCTTGACAAGCAGACTACGCTGACGGTTAGCCGTTATCGTCATGCGCAGCAGTTGCCTTATGTGTTTGGCACTCTGGCAACCAATGACGGCAAAGTGATGTCACTGCGCGAATCGGATATCAACGTTACACCTGTCCATCTGACGTCCTTAGCCAACGGTAAGATGGTTCCGTTGCAGTGGCATATTTCCATTCCGAGTAAAAACATTAACCTCACGACCAGTGTTTTAAATCAACATCTCTGGTTGCCTTTTGCCCTGCCGTACTGGGAGGGGCCTATCTATACCGTTGGTTCGCATAATGCGGAAGGTTTTATGCAGTTGACCGGCTATTAGTTTTTACTAACTAACCGATATTAAACGGGAATCGCTTAGCGGTTCCCGTTTTTGTTATGCATGTTTTACCAAATATTGTGTTTTATTTCCTATACTTATGGTTTGGTTAATGGTGAAAGAAATTACGTGGTGAATTGCTGAATACTTCGGATATTCCGAATTAAAGGTTCATTACAAGCGATTTTTCAACCATTCTGCGAGTGGCTACACTCTTTCGTATTCTTCTGTTTATCGTTAGCTAACATAATTATAAGGGCGATTGAATGACTGACATGATTCGCGACTTCTTCAAGCTGGAGTCGGCTGGGGGGATTCTTCTGGTGATCGCAGCCGCGATTGCTATGACTATTGCTAACTCACCATTAAACGAAATTTATCAGGGCGCACTGCACAGCTATGTGTTTGGCATGTCTGTATCTCACTGGATCAACGATGGTTTGATGGCGGTGTTCTTCCTGTTGATTGGCTTGGAAGTAAAGCGTGAGCTATTAGAAGGCGCACTTAAGTCGCGTGAAACGGCGATCTTCCCGGCGATCGCGGCCGTGGGCGGTATGTTGGCTCCGGCACTGATTTATGTACTGTTCAACTCTGGTGATGCGGAAGCCATTCAGGGGTGGGCGATTCCGGCGGCGACCGATATTGCGTTTGCCTTGGGTATCATGGCGCTATTGGGTAAGCGTGTTCCGGTGAGCCTGAAAGTGTTCTTGCTGGCACTGGCGATTATCGATGACCTGGGTGTAGTGGTGATCATCGCCCTGTTCTACACCAGTGATTTATCGACGATTGCGCTGACCGTTGGCTTCATCATGACCGCTGTCCTGTTCATGCTCAACGCCAAACACGTCACCAAACTCAGTGCGTATCTGATTGTGGGTTTGATTCTGTGGGTGGCGGTATTGAAATCGGGCGTACACGCAACACTGGCGGGTGTGGTAATTGGCTTTGCGATCCCACTAAAAGGTAACAAAGGCAAACACTCGCCGCTGAAGCACCTGGAACATGCACTTCATCCATATGTTGCGTTCGGTATTCTGCCATTGTTTGCCTTCGCTAACGCGGGTATCTCACTGGAAGGTGTATCGTTCTCTAGCTTGGCGTCAACCTTGCCATTGGGTGTCGCGTTGGGGCTGTTAATTGGTAAGCCACTGGGTATTTTCAGCTTCAGTGTGATTGCGGTGAAAGCCGGGGTAGCGAAGCTACCAGAAGGTATTAACTTCAAACATATCTTCGCGGTGTCTGTCCTGTGTGGTATCGGTTTTACCATGTCGATCTTCATCTCTTCACTGGCGTTTGGCAGTGCGAATGTTGATTACGATACCTATGCACGACTGGGTATCCTGATGGGTTCTACTACCGCGGCGATATTGGGTTATGTGTTGTTAAGGCTGTCGCTGCCGAAAGTCGCCAAGTAACCTGTTGCAATTGAAATAAACAAAGGCCCCAGAATGGGGCCTTTGTCTTTAGATCCATCAGGAAGTTTACTTTTTCAGTGTCGAGAAGATGGTCCATTCTTCGACGACTTTCTCTTTAAGGCCAACCACCGTGGCCGTCACACGTCGGTTCACGGCGTGCGCAGAGTTGCTATCGCCATTATCAATCAGGCGAGTTTCGCCATAACCCACAATGCGAACACGTTTGGGTGAAATGCCATAAGAGAGCAGTTTCTTCTCAACGGCTTCAGCCCGCTTTTGTGAGAGCTCCTGATTGTATTCATTGGTACCCACTTTACTGGTGTAGCCTTGAATCTCAATTGAAGCACTCTGATAGGTTTTCAAAAATTCAGCCATCGACTGAATCTGGTCTGCGAAAACCGGGTTAATTTCATAGGAGTCGTTTGCGAACAAGATGTGCAACTGGCGCTTCGCAGAATTGCGCACCACTTCGCCACAACCATCATTGTCAATTTCAGCGCCCTCTGGCGTACCCGGGCAGATGTCTCGGGCATTGACCACTCCATCATTGTCGTCGTCCTGCAAGTCGGCAATCTGATCAGCTTTAGGTGTTTCGATGTAATCATATTGGTCACTCGCCACCGCAGAGTAGGACATCAAACTCATCAAAAGGGAGAGTGAATATAGTTTCATTTTCATATCAGTACTCCACTTTCTTCGTCCATTCTTCAGGAACATCAACCAACAGCGCATCAATCAGTACTCCAATCGCGTTCATGACTCGGTACTTGGCATACTGTTCGGCGTAGTTGGCATCCAGATAATCTTTACGCGCTTCGAATAGCTCATTTTCGGTGTTGAGCAAATCAAGCAGGGTACGTTGACCAATGCGGTATTGCTTTTCGTAGGCAATAACGGTTTGTGATGCAGAGTCTACGTGGTCAGCAAGGAAGTTTTTCTGTTGCAAGGTCAAATCCAAAGCACTCCACGATAAACGCAGACTCTCTTCGATTTCGCGATACGCGTTGTCACGGAGATCTTTGGCTTTGTTTAGCTGATAAGCGGCACTTTCAGTGCGATCGCTATCGCTGCCACCATTGTACAGATTGTATTTCAGTCGCAGCATTGCCACGGTTTCGCTGGCACTGCCTTCGTCACCGCCGGCATCATCCCGCCAGGTTTGTCGTGCTTCTAAAGATAGCGTCGGGTAGTTCGGGCCTTTAGATTGTTTGTATTGGAAACGGGCTGAGTCGACATCCGCTGAAGCAATCTTAATCACGGGGTGATTGTCGAATGCGTCCACTAAAGCATCGGTCAGAGAGAGCGGAATTTTAGACACATCCGCACGCGGGTAGAGCAGCCCCAACGGTTCTTGACCTACCAGACGACGGAACTGAGTGTGGGTATCAAACAAATTGTTTTGCGCTGCAAGTAAGTTGCCCTGAGCTTTGGCGATCCGCGCCTCAACTTGCGTTAAGTCTGCGGTTGACCCCACGCCGGAATCTACGCGCTTTTTGATGTCGCGGTAGATTTTTTTATGTACGGCGAGGTTGCTCTCTGACAGCGCCAGAACTTCCTTGGCTTTGACGGCATTCAGATACACTTTGGTGACTTCCAAGGCAAGGTTGGAAGCATCGTCCAGAAGTTGTAAGCGAACGGATTCTGCATCGGCCGCGGTACGATCCATATCGTTCAGCGTGGCGTTACCGTCCCATAAAAGTTGGTTAAGAATGATGCTGGCTTCTTTTCTGGTCAGGTCGGTGTCGTCATTACCCGTTGAATCAGCCGGACGAATACCCTCATAACCGATGCCGGCATCTAAATCGATCGTTGGCAGATACGCACCGCCCGCGGCATCACTGTCTTTGACATTGCTAACGAATTGATTGTAGCTCGCTTTGATTTGAGGATTGTTTGCTAAAGCAAGTGCGACAGCCTGTTCCAGAGTTTGAGCTGACGCTTGAAAAGGTAATAACAACAAACATCCTGCTAGAAGTGGAATGTTCCGTTTCACAGGGTGGCTCCTATGGTTTTTTAATGATCTGTTGCTTCAGGCGCGTCCTCCGAAAAGAGGATGGATGGAGCATTCACAGGCAAACATAAGTTTATTGACAGCTTAGTTGATAAATCATCAATGTGAGAGATTAGTTCAAAAAAGTGCTAATGATTAATTTCCTTACTTATTGATACCTTAGTGAATTTTTGAGCCGTTACTCTAGATATTGAGTTGCTTGTCAATATAAGGATCACTAGTTTTAAAGCATGAGAATAGGCGAAATGGGTGTTGGGTTCAGTGGGAGTCCAACGCCTCTTCGTATGTATATAAGGACATACGCTCATGGACACTCGCACTCTGACCCCCTTTATGTTAGCTAACGTCACGCTTGTCATTGACCGCAATGGCCAATTCAGAGAGCAAGCCGCAGGCATCCCTTTGAGACCGGGAGAAGTGGTTGTACAGGTTAGTGATGATGCATCACCTCAGGTGACAGCGGAACTGGTCAATCCCGGCAATGCTGCACCAACTAATCTCGATGGTGAAATCGCACAAATTTTGCAACAAATTCAACAAGGTGCTGACCCGACGCAAAACCCTGAACTCGCCACTGCTGCTGGAGGACAAAATGGTTCAAGTCCTACAGCGACAGGAAGCATTGATCGTACGGGTGACGAAGTTTTGGCAGCCACCAATTTCGAAACTCAAGGTCTACAAGGCTTGGGTCTGTCGTCAACTCAAAGTTTAGCGTTGACTGATTTTGTTGCAGAAATCGCGGTGGTAGATACGCCACCTGCATTTAATCCGAATGATCCAGAAAACGTAAATGGTCCACGCTACAGCTTCTCCTATGATGAAAATCGTAGTGATGGCGATGTCATTGGCGTCGTGCAGGCAACTGATGCAGAGGGGGAGAGTGTTACTTACGCCATCACGACTAATGTATTTGATTCAAATGGCAATACACTGTTCGAAATTGATGAAGTCACTGGTGAAATTAGTTTGACCCCCGCTGGGGTCGTTGCGTTTTCGAATGATTTTGAGCAAGCCCCAAATGTACACGACATCATTGTTACGGCAACTGAGGTTGATGGTCTTGGAGTTCAGAATTCTACCAGCATTTTAGTTGAGCTGAGTGAGCTGAACCTGGATGAGTTTGGTCCGGTATTCGATCCGAATGACCCGGATAATGAAGACGGCCCACGTTATGTGTTCTCGTATGATGAGAACAGCAGCGATGAGTATGTGATTGGTACGGTGTCGGCTACCGATGGTGACGGCGAGGCGGTGACGTATTCCATCACCACCAACGTGTACAACGATGCCAATGAAGCCTTGTTTGAGATCGATGCGGTCAGCGGTGCCATCAGTCTGACGGCGGCAGGCGTCACCGCGTTCTCGAACGATTACGAAACCGCCCCCAATGTGCACGATATTGTGGTGACCGCGACAGAAGTAGCGGGTCTGGGCGAGCAGAAATCAACGGACATCACCGTTGAGCTGAGTGAGCTGAATCTGGATGAGTTTGGCCCGGTATTCGATCCGAATGACCCGGATAATGAAGACGGCCCACGTTATGTGTTCT
>ERZ1673961.25-NODE-25-length-81800-cov-31.881803_pt1 | contig 81800 bp, 79 predicted proteins | sample MGYA00580189_ERZ1673961 | MGnify/ENA primary metagenome ERZ1673961 (study PRJEB41334, sample SAMN05608105) | rock metagenome | biome: terrestrial subsurface; feature: shale formation; material: shale | place: USA: Pennsylvania ... | reverse complement strand
CCTGAAAGAATTCAGCAAAAACCCTAATAAAGGTTACTATAAACACGCCCCTTTTCTAGCTTTATGTCACCTATCGAAAGGCTTAATAGGTAGGAAAGCCTAAATTGTGTGGAGGTGTGAAAAATGCCCGAAAAGTTTGACAAGATATATGACTACTATGTGGACAAAGGCTATGAGCCCAGCAAGAAGAGGGATATCATAGCCGTTTTTAGGATAACTCCGGCTGAGGGGTACACAATTGAGCAAGCCGCTGGAGGAGTCGCTGCTGAAAGCTCAACGGGAACATGGACTACTCTTTATCCATGGTACGAGGAAGAAAGGTGGGCCGATCTCTCAGCCAAGGCCTACGATTTCCACGACATGGGGGATGGAAGCTGGATAGTTAAGATTGCCTATCCGTTCCACGCTTTTGAAGAAGCCAATTTACCGGGACTTCTTGCGAGCATTGCTGGGAACGTCTTTGGAATGAAGAGAGTGAAAGGCCTCCGCCTTGAAGATCTCTACTTGCCCGAGAAGATTATCAGGGAGTTCAATGGGCCTGCCTTTGGTATAGAAGGAGTAAGAAAGATGCTCGAAATCAAAGACAGACCAATTTACGGTGTGGTTCCAAAGCCAAAAGTAGGTTATTCTCCAGAAGAGTTTGAGAAGCTTGCCTACGACCTTCTTACCGCTGGAGCGGACTACATGAAGGACGATGAGAACCTCACAAGCCCGTGGTACAACCGCTTCGAAGAGAGGGCAGAGATAATGGCGAGAGTAATTGAAAAAGTCGAGAGTGAAACCGGAGAGAAGAAGACATGGTTTGCCAACATAACTGCGGACATAAGGGAAATGGAAACTAGACTTGAGATTCTTGCCGACCTTGGACTTAAACATGCGATGGTTGACGTCGTCATAACTGGATGGGGAGCGTTAGAGTATATAAGGGACTTGGCTGAGGACTACGGCTTGGCTATACACGGACACAGGGCAATGCACGCTACCTTCACGAGAAACCCATATCACGGCATTTCAATGTTCGTATTAGCCAAGCTCTACAGGCTGATAGGTATTGACCAGCTTCACGTGGGAACTGCTGGTGCTGGAAAGCTCGAAGGTGGCAAGTGGGACGTTATTCAAAACGCTAGAATCTTAAGGGAGAGCCACTACAAGCCAGATGAAAACGATGTATTCCACCTTGAACAGAAGTTCTATCACATAAAGCCGGCATTCCCAACGAGCTCCGGTGGATTACATCCGGGCAACCTGCCAGCGGTCATAGAGGCTTTAGGAACTGACATTGTCCTCCAGCTCGGCGGAGGAACCCTTGGTCATCCAGATGGACCTGTTGCTGGAGCTAAGGCGGTAAGACAGGCAATAGATGCCATAATGCAAGGAATATCTCTAGAAGAATATGCAAAGACCCATAAAGAGCTCGCAAGGGCTTTAGAAAAGTGGGGGCATGTAACCCCGGTTTGAACTCTATTCCTTTTTTCTTTAATGGGTGGTCTGATTATGCTTGAGAACATTATATCTTCTTTGAGCAATTACCTTCTCGCAATTTCCAACGGGAATTTAATGATTGTTGCTTTTTATGCGGGTTTCTTTGTAGCCTTAATGACAACCCTCGGCTCATTGCTTGCGATAATGTCCCATAAAATGCCCGATTGGGGCGTAGACTTCAGCTTGTCGTTTGCGGCTGGAGTCATGATTGTTGCGAGCTTTACAAGCTTAATTCTACCCGGAATTGAAGTGGCTGAGAGCTTTGCTCCTGTTGGGGTTGGGATTTTGCTTGGAATAGCCCTTATATATGCTATCGACCGCTTCGTTCCTCACGAGCATTTAGTCAAAGGATATGAGGGTCCTGAAGAGCTCAAAAACAGGCTAAAGGTTGTTTGGTTGATAGTTCTTGCTGTTATAATCCATAACCTGCCAGAAGGGCTAGCAATTGGGACTTCTCTCGCTTTTGACGTAAAGAGGGGTGTTGTGACAGCAATAGCCATAGGATTGCAGGATTTCCCTGAGGGAACGGTTGTTTCATTGCCCCTTGCGACCCTTCAAAAGAAAAAACTCCAGCCCATCTTAATGGGGGCTTTAAGCGGAGTTGCAGAGTGGATTATGGTTCTTGTGGGAGCGTTTTTCTTCACGCTGTTTCATGGTTTTCTGCCATATGGTCTCGGCTTGGCTGGAGGGGCTATGCTCTACGTAACGGTAAAGGAAATGATTCCAGAGATTTACAGGCACGAGAAGAACGAGCTTATTGTAACAGCTGGCTTTTTCATAGGATTCTACATAATGCTCTTTCTTGACTCAACACTCGGATAGTTTGAAGTTGACACTTACAGCTCAATTACCTCTTGGACTTGAAAAGGGGAAATATTTTTTATCTCCTCTGAGGATACCTCAATGTCAAGATTAAAAATGAAAATAGCTGCAGGTCAAATTTCCTCGTATTTTTCAATGAGCTTCTTTAAAAGTCTGTGGTGCTCTTCTTCATTTTTGGCAAGTGCCTCGGCAAGACCCTTGAAAAGCGGATGGGCCATTTTCTCTGCCATTTTTCTGTACGTTTCTATCATATCCCTTTCTATCTCAAGATGCATCTCAGCAAACCTTTTTACAAGAAGAGCCTGTTCCTTGGTTGGCTCTATTTCCATAGGTTCTTTCACGTGTTCATAGCCCTTCTTAATGTTTTTAAGTTCTTTCTGAGCTTCAAGAATAGCCTTCATAAGATGCTTGTGAATAATAGTGTCGACGGCTATTCTTGTAACCACAGCTTCGGCATCGGGGTATCTCAACCCCTGCCCCCTAATTTTTGCTAGGCCTTCGATATAACCCTTGGCTGCCTTATCTTCAATTTCGGCAGCCTTTTTAACAAGAGGTTCGACCATGGACATCACCAGAATAATATGTGCATTGGACATTAATAACGTTTTTCGTTGGACTTATTAGGGCTATGATGTTTTTATAATGGCTAGAATTCAAAAGAAAAAGTGCAGAAACTCAAAGCCAGAGACTCACAGCTCGACCTTTATGCCAGTCTCTTCCTCGACTTCCTTAAAGCCCTTCTTCATGTACTTGGCCAGCTCCTCGTCGACCTCGAAGAGGGCAGCTAAAAACTCCCCGAAGTGCTCCTTCTCCTCGTTGGCAACATCTAGAAAGATGTGCCTTATCCTTTCGTCCTCTATGCCAGCGGCAAGCTGTTCGTAGATGTTTATGGCGTCAAGCTCGGCTTCAATTGCCCATCTCAAAGCCTGGGCTATCTCTCTCTTGGTCAGGGGCCTGTCCTTCGGGAGCTCAAACGGGTATTTTGCAAGCATTCAGTCCACCTCAAGGCTGAAGTCTTGATAATCCATCCATATTCCCGTCTTCATAACTGAATCGTATTGAGCCTTGAGGAGCTCATAATGTTCCTTCTCAACTTTTGCCAGCTCGTTGAAGATTTTCCTAACGTTTTCATCCTCGGTTTCCTCTGCCGCTTTTTCATAAAACTCCCACGTAAGCTTTTCCTGCTCCATCCCCAACTCTACAGCTTTAACCTCGCTAAGCTCTCCCTCATACTTCGGGGTAAGCTTTTCCAAAAGTTCCTCGTCAACCTGGGGCATTTCTGGTTTTTGAAGGAGCTTTTCTACAAACTTCTTCTCAAAAACATCCCAGTGTTCAGCCTCTTCTCCAGCCAAAAAGAGGAACATCTTTTTTGCCCTTTCATCCTTTGCTCTCTTGGCCATCTCAATGTAAAACCTGAGCTCTGCCTTTTCAACTTCCAAAGCGAGTGCGAGTGCGTTGATTTCCTTCATCCTATCACCGATTTAAATTTGGTTTTCTGGAGATATTAACTTTTTGATCTCTTCAAGCACTTCTTTTGCGTGTCCTTTGGCTCTAACTTTTATCTTCTTCCAGGCTATTTCTCCCTCTGGGCTAAGGATGAAGGTGCTCCTTATTACCCCTTCGTATTCTCTACCGTATAGCTTCTTCTTCCCCCAGGCTCCAAGAGCTTTGTGGAGCTCGCCACTTGGGTCACTGAGAAGCTTTACCTTTAATCCATGCTTCTCTTTGAATTTCCTGTGACTCTCTGGGGAATCCCTGGAAACGCCTATAACTTGAACTCCAAGCCTTTCGAATTCTTCAATAAGCTCGGTGAACTCTTTTGCCTCCGTTGTACAGCCAGGAGTGTTGTCCTTGGGATAAAAATACAGCACAGTCCACTTTCCCTGTACAAAATCCCTCAAGGGAGCCTCTTTCCCTTCTTCATCCCTAACTTTAACATCGAGGTAGCTCATGCGATCACCAAAATTATTAGGATAGCCTAATTCATAAACTTTTCTCGCAAGGCTTTTTAAGGAGAGCAGAGTAAAAATTTCTGGGATATGTCATGAAGATTGTAAAAATTGAAAATCCGCTCTTCCTCAAGGATGAACTTCTCAGATTTGTCTTCAGAGTCTACCAAGGGACAAATGGGGCTTACCCTGCATTGGAGTGGGTAGAAAATAAACCATCTCCTGATGATTTTGAAGGATTTAAAAGAGTTTATGAACCTTTTCTTGAGTTCAGGCTTAGGGATGAGTTTGATGAGCTCTATGTTCTCCGTAGCAAGGATGGAAGACTAATAGGTACCGTTGCTCTAGTGTATAACCTCGAAGGCAAAGAAGCATGGTGGGTGCCGAAGGAGATTAAAAACGAAAAAACAGGGCTCATAGAGTTCTTTATGGTCGACCCAGCCTACAAAGGAAAAGGCTATGGCTCAAAGCTTTTGCAATTTGCAGTTGAAAGGCTTAGGAAGCTAGGGAAAGAAGCATATGTGATAACCTTTCCGCATCTGGAGGCCTACTCATACTACCTTAGAAAGGGCTTCAAAAAGCTCATGGATTACAAAGAGTTCGTTGTGCTGAAAAAGGAAAGCTAAAGGACGTAGAGGTAGAGTGCAGACAGTATCTGGAAGAGCAGAAGCAGAACCGCCGAGGACGCTATGAGTTTGTGTGTGCTTCTCTTTATCTTCCTTCCCAAGAACAGCCTTCCGCTTGCAGTTGCAAAGAGGACATATATGTACACGAAAAGTCCAAATTTTCCATGGGCTGAGGGTACGCCCCCAACGATGTAGATCATGTAGGCAGTGCCGACCGTCAGCAATCCCACGGCCGAATAGACAAAAAGATGGTGGATCCGGTGGTTGTGTTTTTTGGCATAATAGATTCCGAAAAGGAATAAAATGAGTGCCGTGCTCTGAATCACTGCATGCAATTGAAACGGCTCCACTAAAATCACCCGTCGAGCTGTAGCTCCCCATAACCCCTCGCTATGTTGTGCTTGGTCGTGAAGTCATCCGCATCGGCTAGAGCAAAGATGAAGCTTATTTTCTGTCCGGGAGTAAAGGCCTTATCGTACTGGTCGCCCGTGTCGAGCTTCCTCTTGAACTCTATTATCGTAACCCCGTTCTCCTCTTTGCCGGCATACTCAAGAATATCACTACTTCCGCCAAGCTTCTCATCGGGTGGATGGGAACCGTAGGTTCCGGTGGAATAAGCATCGATCACAACGGTGTTGCCGTCTTGAACCCATCCAAAGACCATGTCTGCATCCTTCATCTTGTCGGTGGGTTCAAATCCTATAGCCACCCAACCTGTTGTCTGCCCCTTAAGGGCCATGTAGAGATAGTTATCGTTGTTCCTCCAGTAAACTATGAGTTTTCCTCCTGCCAGGGAAAGCTCGTGGGCGTACTCGTTCTCCCCGATGGTGCCATCAGCCTTCCATTCTCCTAGCTGGATGGGGGTTTCACTTTGAGTCGTTTGGGTTGTGGAAGGAGTCCCGGAGCCCCCTCCCTCGGTGCAACCGCTTAGAAACACTACTCCAACAAGGAACAAAACAACAAAACCGAGTTTTTTCAAATCTTTCATGCGGTGTCACCTAAGAAATTAAAAAAGTCAGAAGTTGAAGTTTATATCCTTCATAAGCTGGTCGTAGAGTTCCTCCTTATAGACATCGGGATACTGCATCATGTAGTCATAGTGCTTCTTAAGGATGTTAAAGTGTTGTCTTTCCATATCGGCAAGCATGTTGAGCAGAACTTTGGTTTTTTCATTTGCTGCATACTTTGCAAGTTCGTTGTAAAGCTTTTCACTCACAAGCTCAGCTTCCATGGCTATCTCGTAAACTTCGTCAAGGTTGATATCTGGTTTTTTAATGGCTTCACTCATTTTTTCTGCGATAACTTTGAACTCTCCCATTATTTCAATTTCGATCTGTTTTGGTTCTTCTTCGCTCTCCTTAAACTTCTCGGCCATTTTCTCTACTATCTGTCTGTGCTTGTCTTCCTCCTTAGCCAAAAATAGAAGCTCATCTCTAATAATATCGCTCTTTACAAGCGAAGCCATCTTTTCGTATGCCTCTTTTGCTTTTATTTCGGCATTTACGGCAATTTCAAAAACTTCCTTATCCGTTATCTTCATAGAAACCACCGGTTATATATTCTCGTTAAAGTTATTAACGTTTTCGGAACTTTGGTGATTCGTCCCTTGGAAAGTTTTTGGGAGATAAAATTTCAGTTTGGTTAGATAAAACCTTTTATAGGTGTGTGCAATAGTATATATTGGTGATTACAAATGGACAAACTTGTCCGTAACAAAATTTTTGATGAGATATACAGGATTGGCGAAGATGGTGTCCCTGAATTTAAAACCTACGCCGCTGGAGAGTGGGTTTTTGGAGAAAGTTTTTCTGAGGTTAAAAGTCCCATAGATGGCAGAACTATAGCAAGGGTTTCAAGACTTAGCAAAGAACAAACCGAGGAAATTCTTTCCACAGTTTATGAAAAAGGAAGGGAGGAAATAAGAAATTATCCTGGGGAAAAGAGAATAGAAAGCTTTTTGAAGGCGGCACAGTTGATGAGGGAAGCATTTGAAGACTTTGTGAGAGTTTTGATCCTTGATGCTGGCAAGCCGAAAAGCAATGCAACTGGGGAAACAAAAGCCACCATTGAAAGGCTCGAAAAAACTACTTTTGAGTCAAGGAGAATGCTTGGTGATTACATCCCCGGAGACTGGAGTGAAGAGACCCTCGAAAGTGAGGGAATAGTAAAGAGAGAACCATATGGAGTTATCTTGGCAATAAGCCCCTTCAATTATCCGCTGTTTATCTCCGCAACAAAAATAATACCCGCCCTTTTCAGTGGAAATGCAGTGCTGTTAAAACCTGCATCTGCAGATCCTCTCGCGGCACTTCTATTTATTAGGGTCTTAGAACTTGCAGGCTTTCCCAAGGAGAGCTTTGCCCTCTTAACAATACCTGGAAGGTTTATGGATGATGTGGTAAAGGACAAGCGTATACGGGCTATAACCTTCACTGGCAGTACAGAGGTTGGGGAGCACATAATAAGAATCGGTGGGATAAAAGCTTACCACCTTGAGCTTGGGGGCAAGGATCCTGCCATAGTTTTGGATGATGCAGACCTTGAGCTTGCGAGTGAAAAAATCATTAAGGGTATGGTGAGCTATTCTGGCCAGAGGTGTGATGCAATAAGGCTCATACTAGCACAGGAGGAAATCTATGAGGAACTGAAGGCGAAGATTCTTGAAAAGCTGAAAGAGATAGAACCCAAAAACCCGCTGGAGGATGAAAACGCTGTGATGGGACCTCTTATTGACAAACATTCTGTGGATTATATTGAGGAGGTCTACAAAGATGCCATAGAGAAGGGAGCGAAGCCTTTGACCGAATTCAAAAGAGAGGGCAACTATGTATGGCCAATACTCCTTGAAGTGGACAAAGAGAAGGTTAAAGAGCTTAGAGCTTTTCAAGAGGACGTCTTTGGCCCGCTAACTCTGATTATCAAAGTCAAGGATGAAGACGAAGCAGTTGATATAGCGAATTCCTCCCGCTTTGGACTGGATGCCTCTGTTTTCAGCGAGTGCGAGAGGAGGGCAAGGAAGGTCGCGAGGAAGCTTGAAGTCGGGAGTGTTTTCATCAACGAGTACCCGAGGCACGGCATAGGTTACTACCCCTTTGGCGGCATGAAAGACAGCGGCGTGGGAAGAGAAGGCATAGGCTACTCTGTCGAGCAGCTTACGACGACAAAAACGATAGTGCACAACTTCAAAGGCTACGGTGTCTGGGAGTACCTTTGATTTTCTTCCCTCTTTTGTTTTGAACTGAAAACTTTATAAGTTCGAAGATTTAATCTTTTAATGCAAATTTTAAAGGTGATGGCCATGAGTGAGGAGTTAGTTTTCAAAGTTTTAAAAGAAGCAGGAAAACCTTTAAAGAGCGCTGAAATAGCAGAATTGGCTGGAATTGATAAGAAAGAGGTAGATAAAGTCATTAAAAAGCTCAAAAAGGAAGGAAAAATAATTTCTCCGAAGAGGTGTTACTACGCTCCTGCTGAGTGATTTCCGCTTATTTTATTAACCCCTAAAACTTTTACATTTTTTGGTGGGTGAAAATGGAGGAAGCACTAAAACTGGCGAGCCAATTTTACGAGGACGAATACAAAGATTCGGTTCTCTATGCTGCCTTGAGCAGGGAGGAAAAAGACCCAAAGCTGAAGGAGGAATTTTTGAGGTTATCCCATATGGAATCAAATCATGCAAAATTCTGGCACGACTTTTTGGCCAAAAGGGGTAAAAAACCTGAGAAAATAAAAATAGGCAGGCTCAGTTTCTTTTCCGTGAAACTGCTTAGAAAGCTTTTGGGGCCGGGAACCGTTGTATCTCTGCTAGAGATGGGAGAAAACTCGGCTATTCAAAAGTATTTCAACTTTCTGACAAAATATAAGCTTAGCGAGGAAGAGAGGGAAATACTCTCAAAAATAATCCTTGATGAACTTGAGCATGAGCGCTTTTTCTACGAGAGTAAGAAACGCTTCCATGTGGAAAACATCAGGGATTTTGTTCTTGGAATGAACGACGGTCTCGTAGAGCTTTTGGGGGCAGTTACGGGACTTTCAGCAGTTTATATCCACAATCCGAAAATAGTAGGGATTAGCGGCTTGATAGTTGGAGTCGCGGGAGCACTTTCAATGGGGATAGGGGCGTTTATATCCGTCAGGTCTCAGAGGCAGGTAAATGAGAGTGTAAAACAAAGAATGGAAGTGCTTTTCAAAGTTTCTCCGGAGAGAGCAAAGGAAGAGCTTATAGAGAGGCTTTTGGAGAGCGGTATGCCAGAGGAGGTCGCTAAAGAAGTTGCGGAAAAGCTATCTTCCAATGAAAACGCAATGATAAATCTTCTTGTGCAAGAAAGCAATGAAAATGAACTCCGTTCGGCCCTTTATACTGGCTTAGCTTATCTAACTGGAGTGGCTTTTCCAGTACTGCCGTATTTCGTTGCCTCCTCTTCATTATTAGCGTTGCCGTTCTCAGTCCTTTTGGCTGGTACTGCTTTGGCGATAGTCGCGGGTACTGTTTCCATACTTTCGGGAATTTCAATAAGGAAAAAAGTCTTTGAGATGGTGTCCACTGGACTGGGAGCGGCATTCTTGAGCTATCTTTTTGGAAGGTTAATGGAGGCTATTTTCCATATTTCCGCGCTTTGATATCGGTTTTTGATTTTTCTTGATTTTATGCCCATTTGGGCTGAAAACGCATATGTACAGTACAATGGATCATAAAGAGAAAAGTTTAAAGTCTCTCGCTCTCAAAAATAGATAATTTCCATGCTTTAAGGAGGAGATAGCATATGATATGTATTGCAGGGCATGTTGGTGTGGGCCATGTTTTTAGTCATTCTGGGTTTGTTCAGGATGATTCGCAAGGATTTGCTGTAGTTGGGCACATGATTAAGGATCTATTTAAGGTACGTACGAAGATTGAAAGCGTTGATGTGGATTTAAACGCCAACGTTATAACTATAAAGACAAAAGATGGGGGCGTTGGACAGGGTTGCCCTCGCAGGGGGATCACTCCTTTTGAAGCAGAAATGTTAAAACACCTTGAAGGTGAAGAAGGCCTCTTCCCGCATTATGCAACATTGAAAGTTTTTGGAAGGTTTTATGGGCATGGAGTGTCGGAAGTGCCGGTGGCAACAGAATATGCAATTTCTACGGCCGTTATGGATACATTTGCGAAGAATATCCCCGAGTTTTATGTAGCCAGACGGGAAGACGAAATTGCTAGTGATGTAATTGGGGGCGTTAAAGTAAAAGAGCTTTCAACCGCTTTTTTATTAACAATCAACGGTTCTAAAATTGGGGTTGGCCCTGTTGAGAACTTAGAGGGTAATGTGGCATTGCCTCCTAAGAGGGGAGTAATGGAACGTCTGGGAGTTTTGAGGTCTCCTACCATAGTCGTGGAGAGTAAAGCGTACGTGCCCTCTCTGAGGGTCGATAGGGAATTGTTCCTGGTTAGGTATAACCAAGATGTGGATAATGTGACTGTGGCGAAGAGTATAATAAGCAGTCTTGAAGAATTCGGAGCGGATTATCTTGAAATCCCGTCCGCATTTCCAATGGAAAAGGGAGCTATGGAAAAATCCGTCCGAGAAGTTGCAGAAAGAATAATTACTCATGCTGATAAGCTCAAAACTTTAGATAGTGCCATTGAGCGTGCTAAAATTATAGCTGAACTTGTGAAAATACTTTCGGAGGACGTGGGTGGGATAATCTTCATGGATAATAAACTGCATGATATAGTAAGGGCTGCAGGGATTATGCCAGGAACGGCGGCGGTATTCTCTAAGGTAGTTCCTGAGGAGTATATACAAAAATACAAGGTTGTGTTTACTACAAAAGATGATGTGGGGGCAATGAGCAAAGTTCTAAAGAGGGCTATTGAGGTGTTGTTGGATAAATATCCAAACTCTATTGATGAAATCAAGGAAAAATTTGTTGATGTGTTATGAATTATGACAAAGGACGTTTGAACAACAGGCTATTTGATGTCTTGATGTCTTTTTTCTATTGTCACAATGATATTATATCAACAATATATCATGAAATCTGTCAAGTTTGGGGTCTTTTACTTCATATAGGAGGGGGCACAACTTGTCATATTTCCAAAAACTTTATATTGTTGGAATACATCAAATAAATTTGAACATATATTTTGGGGATGAAATATGGGAGTAGAACAAGTCTTGAAACTTGGAAAAAGGCCCCTGTATGCCCTTATAGCAGCAATTGTGGGTGCCCTTGTAGGATGGGTGGCAGGACCGAGCGCAGCGACTATAAAACCCTTTGGTGATGTCTTTATAGCACTTTTGAAATTTATCGTTGGACCGTTGGTTTTTGTCTCCATAGCAACAGCAGTAACAACAGTCCAAAGCTTCAAGAGACTTGGAAAAATCTTTGGAGGATTTTTGGTTTACTGGTTTGTCTTTGGTCTTATTGCAGCAATCATAGGATATACTTGGGCCAATATAATAAAGCCCGGATTGGGAGTTCAGCTAGCTTCAAAGCAAATAGAACTGGCAGAGGTATCTGTATCCCAGGTATTGCTAAGCTTTATCCCTAACAATCCAATAAAAGCCTTTTTAGAGCTTAATACAATGCAAATAATTATTATGGCATTACTTACAGGTTTTGCCATTGCTTTACTAGGTAACACCCTTCCAGAAGAGCATAACTTCCTCAAGAAGCTATTCGAGTCTCTTCAGGCATTGATATATAAGATAGTAGACTTTATCCTATGGTATGCACCAGTTGGTATTTTTGCACTGATGGCAAACCTGGTAGGAACAGTTGGTGCAATGGGACTGGCTTCTCTTGCAAAGATGGTATTTACACAATGGGCTGCATACCTTACAATATTGCTGGTTGTTCACCCGTTGTTTATAATGTTGATCCTGAGAGTAAACCCATTGCAGTACTGGAGAAAGGTATATCCGGCAATGCTAACAGCATTTGTTACCCAAAGCAGCTCTGCGACAATGCCAATTACTCTGAGGGTTACTAAGACATTGGGCGTTCCAGACGATGCTGCGGATGTTATAATACCTCTTGCTGCCACTATTAACATGCAAGCCGTTGCTGCTGAAATGCCCATCTATGCAGTTTGGGCTGCTCAGATGTATGGGGCCCATCTGACTGTAGCTCACGTGGCAATTGCATTAATAATGGGTGTTTTCGGTGCTGCAGCAGTTGCGGGAGTTCCCGGTGGAGGTATTATGATTGCCGCTATAACCCTTCAGACTCTAGGACTGCCACTGGATCCGGTAGGATGGATAGCAGGTATTTACGTGGTCATTGACATGTTCAACACAATGCTTAACGTTACCGGTGACCCATTGGGTGTCATGTTTGTCTCAAAATTTGTACTCAAGGAATTTGATAAGCAGAAGTTCAATGCACCGCCCGAATGAAGGCTTTTATTTGCTTTTTTATTTTTATGATCCATTTTTGTAACAAAAAGACACGCGATTGTTGTTATTTTTGAAAAACAAGGTCAAGCTGATTTCATTTTGGTTGGGTCCATTATTGATGAATATTTTCTCACCCAAGAATCGTGAAATCATCGGTCTAAACACGCTGTTAGGAAAATGAGGTTTTATGGGTAGGAATAGCCATTCAGATTGTTTTTGTCATATTGGGGAATTATATATAAATGACCTAAATAATATGTCAATAAATTGGGGCATAAAACCTCGAAATTTTGTAAAAAAGATTAAAAGTCACCGGCCTCAATTTATAAGTGGGGTGCCTTTTATGAAAAAAATTTTAGTGCTGGGAACTGGGGGTACTATTGCCAGTGTGAAGACAGAAGAGGGTTTTAAGAGCTCTTTAGACATCAATGAAATTTTACGGCACGCGGGTATTAAATTACACAATGGATACGAAATACATACCAAGAATATTTTGAATATCGACAGCACGCTCATTCAACCGGAGGACTGGGAAATAATAGCAAAAGAGGTTTACTCCGGTCTTAGAGACTATGATGGCATTGTAATATCTCACGGAACGGACACTCTGGCGTATACTTCATCTATGCTTAGCTTCATGGTACAGAATCCTACTAAACCCGTTGTTATAACCGGTGCTATGAAGCCGATAACAGAACCGGGTAGTGATGCTGTTAAAAATCTCAGAGATTCGCTACTTTTTGCTATGGAAGCTAAAATCGGAGGCATATTTGTCGTGTTTAATGGAAAAGTCATGAACGGATGCCGGGTTTCGAAGATTAACAGCGTGGATGTAGACGCTTTCAAGAGTATAAACTACCCTGATATAGCCTACATAGATGAAGGTGGTCAAATTAAGTATAACGCCAACATTTTTGATTCTTATTCCCGGCCTAGAGGTTCTTTAAAGTTGGACACTCAATATGATCCTCGGGTATTTGTGCTTAAACTAATTCCCGGTCTTGACTCCCGAGTTATTGACGGTCTTTTGGACATGGGGTATAAGGGACTTATACTTGAAAGTTATGGTACTGGGGGTATTCCCTATAGAAAGAGAAACCTCCTAGAGAAAATAAAGAGCATAAGCCGGGAAATTCCTGTAGTTGTGACTACTCAGGCACTGTATGGTGGAGTTGATTTGAGCAGATATGAAGTGGGTATGAAAGCACTTGAGGCGGGGGTTATTTCGGCAAAGGACATGACAAAAGAAGCAACGGTTACAAAATTAATGTGGGCCCTCGGCCATACTGAAGATGTGGATGAAATCAAACAAATAATGCATACTAATTACGCAGACGAGATAAAGAATATCTCGCAATAATGGCAGGTGCATACATTTATAAGTCGATAATCATTTGATGGGGTAACGAGAGGTTTAGGATTCACAATCGGTTGAGGTGATAGAAATGGTTGAGATAATTGACACCACATTTAGGGATGCTCATCAGTCACTTATTGCTACTAGGCTATCAACAGAAGATATGCTTCCAATAGCCGAAAAAATGGATAAAATTGGCTTTTACTCTATGGAAGTATGGGGAGGAGCGACCTTCGACGCAGCCCTAAGGTTCCTACGGGAAGACCCCTGGGAAAGGCTAAAACTCCTAAGGGAGCACATAAAGAAAACAAAACTTCAGATGCTGCTTAGAGGGCAAAACTTGGTCGGCTACAGACATTATCCGGATGATGTTGTGGAAAAATTCGTTGAGCTGGCACATAAAAATGGTATTGACATTTTTAGGGTTTTTGATGCCCTAAATGACGTTAGAAACATGAAGACCGCAATCAAAAAAGCCAAGGAAGTCGGAGCGGAGGTTCAGGGGACGATAAGCTATACTACCGGGAAGATATTCACTTTGGAATATTATCTTCAGAAAGTTGATGAGCTGATTGAGCTTGACGTTGATTATATTACAATCAAGGATATGGCTGCCCTTTTGGATCCCCAAACGGCTCACAATCTTGTGAAAGAAATCAAAGACCGCTACGGAATAAAGGTTAATGTTCACACCCATGCAACGAGCAGTTTGGCCTCTGCAACTTACTTAAAAGCAGTTGAGGCTGGAGCTGACTTAATAGACACCTCGATTTATCCACTGGCCAATGGAACAGCCCAGCCTGCAATTCAGAGCATTTATTATGCCCTAAAAGGTGAGAACAAGCCCAAACTTGATATGAAGTTAATCTTCGAGATTTCTAGGTATCTGAGGAAGATTCTTGAAGAAAAATACGATCACCTACTGAACAAAAGGGCTCTTCATGGAGATCCAAACGTTTTAGTTCACCAAATTCCTGGGGGCATGTATTCAAACCTTATCTCCCAGCTCAAAGAGATGAAAGCTCTGGACAGGCTTGATGAAGTTCTTGAAGAGGTTCCAAGGGTTAGGGAAGACCTCGGATACCCACCTCTGGTTACCCCAACGTCCCAGATAGTCGGAACTCAGGCCGTACTCAATGTCTTGTTTGGAAGATATAAGATGGTCTCTCAAGAGACAAAGAACTATGTGAAAGGTCTCTATGGCAGGCCCCCGGCTCCAATAAAGGAGGAAATCGTGAAGTTGATTCTTGGCGATGAGAAACCGATAGATGTCAGGCCCGCTGATCTGCTTGAACCTATGCTTGAGAAGGCTAAGAAGGAGCTTGAAGAGAAGGGCTACCTTGAGAAGGAGGAAGACGTGCTAACTTACTGCCTCTTCCCACAGGTTGCCTTGGAATTCTTTGAACTTAGAAAGCAAGGAAAACTAAAGCCCCTTGAAGAAAAGCCCAGAGGAAAGATCATAAAGATTTACGTTGGCGGAAGAGAGTATGAAGTCGGAGTTGAAGGAGTCAAGCTTGAAGATTTAACTATGCCAGCCTATGCTCCTTCGGCAGCTCCTGTTCAGGCTGGTGCTCCTGTCGCTACTCCTGCTCCGGCTCCGGTATCGGCTCCTTCAGCGCCGGTTGGGGTTTCTTCTGCTCCAGTGCCGGCTGGTGAAAATGTTGTTACAGCACCAATGCCGGGTAAGGTGCTTAGGATTTTGGTTAGGGAGGGTGATGAGGTTAAGGTTGGTCAGGGGTTGCTTGTGCTTGAGGCAATGAAGATGGAGAACGAGATTCCCTCTCCAAAGGATGGCGTTGTTAAGAAAATCCTTGTCAAAGAAGGAGACACCGTCGACACAGGTCAACCACTAATAGAGTTGGGTTGAATCTCGGCTTTTAGTTCTATCTTTTATGATTCTAATTCCATTTTTTACTCAAACAATGAGGAAAATTGAATAATTTTGCTAATATTTGGTGCAATTGTTAAAATTTGTTTATGATAACTTTAAATTTCCGAAAGGCATATATATTATCACTACCATAACATTACGATAAATTTCGAATTGGGGGTGCCTAGATGAACTCTGCAGTTATAATACTTGCAGCTGCAATTATATACGTGGCAATGTACTTTACCTATGGAAAAAGCCTTCAGAACAAAGTTGTCAGAGCAGATGTAAACAGGCCAACTCCAGCACACAAGCTCTATGATGGTGTTGATTACGTCCCAGCACATCCATTAGTGCTCTATGGCCACCACTTCGCTTCAATAGCAGGAGCAGGACCTATAACCGGTCCAGCACTGGCAATGGCATGGGGATGGCTTCCATCATTGCTATGGGTATGGTTCGGAAACGTCTTTATTGGTGCAGTACACGACTACCTAGCCTTAATGGCTTCAGTAAGATACGATGGTAAGTCAGTACAGTGGATTGCAGGAAAGATTATGGGCAAGAGAACAGGAGTTGCATTTGAGGTTTACATATGGTTTACCCTACTCTTGGTGGTTGCGGCGTTTGTAGCTGTTACAGCAAGGTTGTTGGTCTTAACTCCAGAAGCTGCAACGGCAACACTGTTGTTCCTCCTAGTGGCAGTTATTGTAGGATGGATGATGTACAAGATGAACGTGAACTTCTATGTCGCAACAGTTGTAGGCTTAGTGCTTCTTGTTGTTGCAGTATGGATTGGCTTTAACAACCCATTAATCTTCGTCCAAGGACAGACAGACCCAACAAGTGCTGCTTACACTCAAGCATACCACTACTGGAACATTATATTGATGATTTACATCATTGTGGCATCTTCACTGCCAGTGTGGGTTCTCCTCCAGCCCAGAGACTACTTAAACGCCTACATTCTTTGGTTTGGACTCCTAATTGGAGGTATAGCGTTCATAGCCATTGCAAAGCCATTTGAAGCCCCGGCATTTACAACATTCTCAGCAAATGTCGTTGGTGGACAACCATCACCGTTCTGGCCTACGGTTCCATTGGTCATTGCATGTGGTGCTTTGAGCGGTTTCCACTCCATAGTTGCCTCTGGAACCTCGTCAAAGCAGCTTGACAAAGAGATCCATGGATTGCTAGTTGGCTACGGTGGAATGTTCACTGAGGGATTCCTTTCAACAATAGTCATTACGGCTATAGCTGTTTACGGTGTTAAGCTCACCGGACTAAGCGCAAATGCAGTAGAATGGGGAACCCAATACATCACTAAAGGCGGACTTGACACTTTCATCGGTGGTTACGCTCAAGGACTTGCCGACATGTACGGAATAGACGTCACACTTGGAAAGACATTTGCAACCCTTTGGGTCTCAGCATTCACATTGACATCTCTCGATACCGCTACAAGGCTTGGAAGATTCGCATGGCAGGAAGTCTTTGGAATGGTAGTAGATACGAGCGAGGGGATATGGAAGACCATCACAAACAAGTGGGTTGCCTCGATAATAATCGCAGTATTTGGAACATGGATGGCTTGGGGTGCTGGATATACAGTCCTCTGGCCAGCATTTGCTGGTATGAACCAGCTATTGGCTTCAATTGCAATGTTAACGGCTGCTCTGTGGGCTTACAAGATACAAAGGGCAGGAAAATGGACCTACGCCGTCTTAATCCCAGCACTCTTCCTCTGGATAACAGTTACGGCAGGGCTTGTTTGGTACATAGCGGCAGTTCCGCTCGAAGGAAGCACATTAGTAGCTGTGAAGGGTTCTCTCTTAGTGGGCTTAGTGCTCAACATCCTTCTAGCGTATGATTTCTATCTCGCTTGGAAGAGGCCAGCAGAGGAATACGAAGCAGCTCCAGCGTGAGGCCTTTTCTTATTTTATTTATTTTTTGTTGAGGTGGTTTGATGAAAACATTCTTAAAAATGGCATTTTGTTGGACGTTCATGCCTATGCGGGTTTTTACTGGGTTTTGTGCGTTTCTCTTGGGGAGTTATGGCGACTTCTCAAACCATCTTATTGGCCTTAACTATAGACTTCTTTTCCACATGGTTTTGGGGGGATGTATGATATGCAAGAAAAAATTCACCAGCTCACTAACAATGAAAACGGGGTGGTTAGATGTTTGAAGATCTAAAGGCATTTTTTAGGGGATTTTTTAGTGCATTTAAGGCACACTCTACGGAATATCTTGAGTTTGAGGAGAGAGAGCTTGAAAATGTGTTTGCACTTGTGCTCATGGGCTCGTTTGTAGGAATTCCGAGCCCCCCGACGACACTTGTCATAAGACTAATGCCCCACATGGTGAGGGAAATCTACGTAATGCAGAGAAGAGCGGGAGAAATGGATGATATATTCGGTGAAATCGCTGCAATGTTTGAAATAACGTGAGGTGATAACGGTGAAGGATTATTTGGCTCCAAAAGAAGGATTCAGGGTTCTATTCTTCATTGGAAAGGGGGGAGTGGGAAAAACAACGAGCTCTGCTGCAGTCTCAGTTGCCCTCGCAAAGAAAGGCTACAAAACTTTGATAGTCTCGATAGACCCTGCCCACAACTTGGGCGATGTATTTGAAGTTAAGTTAAACGACAAGCCTAAAGCAATCGCTGAAAACCTTTATGCAATGGAGCTCGACATGGAAAAGCTCATTAAAGCTTATTTGAAGCATCTTGAAAAGAACCTAAAGCACATGTACAGGTATCTTACGGTGATAAACCTTGAGAAGTATTTTGAAGTGCTCAGTTTTTCTCCGGGTATAGAAGAATACGCCACCCTTGAGGCTATCAGAGAGATACTGCAAAAAGGAGATGAATGGGATGTCATAGTTTTTGACACTCCTCCGACCGGATTAACTTTGAGAGTTTTGGCCCTTCCTGAAATTGCCCTTATCTGGACGGAGAAGCTCATAGAGATACGAAAGAAGATTCTGGAAAAGAGAAGAGCAATCGAAAACATACAGGGAGAGAGGAAGTTTGTGATTGAAGGGGAAGAGTATAAACTTCCGAGTAAAGAGGAAGAAGACCCCGTAATGAAGGAGCTTAAGCAATATAAAGCTGAGATAAGTTTTGTTCGAAATGTTGTTACAAATCCAAAAAAGACCAGTGTCGTGGCGGTGATGAATCCCGAAATGTTACCGCTGTATGAGACAGAGAGGGCTTACGAGGCTTTAAGAAAGTTCAAAATACCCCTCAATCTTATTGTTGTCAACAAAGTCATTGAGCTTGAAGAGGAAGTTCCAAGGATAAAGGTAAAGATGGAAGCTCAAAGAAAAGTGCTTGGAGAGATAGGGGAAAAGTTTAGGGGAATAGATATCGTTACAGTGCCCATGTTTGAAGAAGAGCCGAGAGGGTTAAACTGGCTTGAGAAAGTTGGAGGGTTAATAATTGGAGATTGAGGAAATCTACAAAGAGCTCAAGAAGGTGAAGGAACCTATAAGTGGAGAGGATATAGTTAGTCTGGGGATTGTAAGTATGATTATGGAAGAAGACAACAAAGTAGTGATATTCCTTGGACTGGCAAGAAGGACACCCAGGAGCCCATTTGAAATGGCAGTTAATTGGGCAGTTCACGCGAGGATAGTTAAGGATATAGTAAAGGTTTTAGAGGGAAAGGTCAATTTTGAGATAATTGATGATATGACATTTCAGAGGTATTATCCACTAGAGGAGGTCTAATCATGAAGGTCACACCAGAAATGTTGTTTTTGATAATGGTTTTGGGTGCTGCTGCCACTTTGCAGTTTTACAAAGGTAGGAAGCTTAATTTGGGAATAATGGATTATTACCTGAGAACGATAGAGAAGGTTGTAAAGCCCAAGGACAAGAATTACGTCTGGCTGGGGGGATATGTGGGATTCAGAGCGTTTTACAAGGTCAACGAAGGAAACATCGACAAGTTTGAATACACACTAACTCTTTTACCAAGGCAGAGTATATTCTATTTTCCTATCTCGAAGCTGATAAACAGGCATGACAAGATATACTTTGTGATAAAGCCCTATGCAACAATCAAACGCGAGGCGCACCTGATACAGAAAGGCTACTACCGCTTTAGGCCAAATATAGAGGATGAGGAGCTTTTGCAGAGGGAGATAGTGGAGGTAAATGGAATACAATATGAAGCACTCTTTGAGAAGAAGAGGGACGTTGAACTGCTGAAGGAATTTCTTCAGGGATTTTCAAAAGTTGAAAACGTCAAGCACGTTTCATTGACGCCGAAGACAAACGTGCTTTATGTGTTTATGAAGCCGGAGATAGATACAATAGAGCAGGACGTAAGGCACATAGTGCGGTTTGTTAACGAAAGCATAAAAGAAAACCCATTTGAGAGATAGGGATAAACCTAATAAATCCCCCTTTTAAATTTCCCTTTATGATAGAGAGACTTTTCAGCCTTGGATACTCAAAGGAGTTTGCAGAGAGATACTTTGAGTTATGGGGCGAGAGGGCTTTAAAAATAGCTGAGGCTATGGAAAAACCCCTGCCTAGGTGTTTTAGAGTTAACACCCTTCGTATTGAGATTCCGAGACTTACCAAAATGCTGAACAAAAAAGGTTTTCAATTTAGGCGTGTTCCTTGGGCAAGAGAGGGTTTCTGCTTAACTAGGGAACCTTTTTCCATAACCTCCACGCCAGAGTACCTTGGCGGTCTGCTGTACGTTCAGGAAGCATCTTCTATGTACCCACCGGTAGCCTTAGACCCAAAGCCGGGAGAAGTCGTTGCAGACATGGCAGCCGCTCCGGGTGGTAAAACCTCCTACCTCGCCCAGCTTATGGAAAATAAGGGGGTTATATATGCATTTGATGTTGGGGAGGATAGGCTTAAGGAAACAAGGCTAAACCTCTCCCGGCTGGGAGTTACGAACACAATCCTTTTCCACAAAAGCTCTCTCTACATGGGAGAGCTGGAAATTGAGTTTGATAAGATTCTTCTCGATGCACCCTGCACGGGCTCGGGAACCATTCACAAAAACCCAGAAAGAAAGACAAACAGAACACTGGAAGACATAAAGTTCTGTCAGAACCTGCAAATGCAAATGGTAAAGGTCGCTTTAGAGAACCTCAAGGAGGGGGGAGTATTGGTTTATTCTACCTGTTCTTTAGAGCCAGAGGAGAATGAGTTTGTTGTTCAGTGGGCTCTGGACAACTTTGATATTGAGCTTCTCCCCCTTAAGTACGGTGAACCAGCTCTAACAGCACCCTTTGGGATAGAGCTTAGCGAGGAGCTCAGCAAGGCGAGGAGATTTTATCCAGATAAGCATAATACAAGCGGATTTTTTGTTGCAAAAATAAGAAAGAAGGGCTAATTCACTCGTTTGGAACCTTTCCTTTCAAAAGCCGATCCTCAATCTCGTGTAGCCTTTTCTTTGTGTCCTCGCTTAGCAGGCTTTCAAGTTCTTCTCTCGCTGCTTTTGCGAGTTCAAACTTGGATGCACACTCTTTAGACACATCCACCCACGGAATTTTCTTGCCCTCAAAGAATACGTCTATATCCGCAAATCTCTGATAACCTCTATACTCCAATCCTTTGAGGAGGAACTTTATTCTGAGGGGGTCTTCCCATGTTATTAGCTTTATTTTGTAGACCCTAATTCTCATGAAAGGCCGGGGATAGTCCCAGTCCCATCCTTCACTCACGACGTATCCAAGGTCGAGGTCTTCAAGGACTAAGAGCACCCTTTCTATGTTCTCTTCGTATCTCTTTTCGGTGTCGTAGATTCTTATGGTGAGCTCTTTCCAACCTTCCGGGAGCAGTTTGAAAAGCAGAATGGGTAAATCAGTTCTCAGGGCTCTGTAAACTTCTACGAAGTTTTTTCTAATCAAAAAGGCCTCTTTTATGTCCCTTATGCCCACAGATTCACTTAATTTCTTGTCTGTTACCAAAAGAAGAGTATCTTGCTCTTCGCCCTCGTTAATGCCCTCAGCAAAGCTTGTCTCTATCCCCCCATATCTTTTGGGGATTACTTCAGAAGCTTTTTCAGCTTCTTTTGGTACTCTCAGAAGGATTATCTGCGGCCCAAGATTTGCCCTCTCAAAGGGTGCTTTTGCATTTAAGAGCTCCTTTAAAACGCTATCACTACGCATTCTGACCAAAAAGGCACCTTTCTTTGGGTTCAATACAGTCTTCCATTCTTCTGTGGGGGTTACGAAGATTATTGTGTCAAGTTCTCCGCTTTGATCCCATGCCTCGTCAACCGAAAGTTCTGTTATCCCAAAAAGGTTTTTTAGAAAATTTTCGCCACCCTCAACGTCTGATGTCCTTAAAAAAAGCATCGAGGGTCCAAAGCGCATTAACCTCATCACAATCCCCTCATTGGTTTGTACCCCCGTTCAAAATTCGTACCATCCGGGTAGTTAACCCTAACAACTCTTTTGCTTCCCAAAAGGATGAAGTTCACGTTTAAAAGCCCATTTAGGCCATGATAGAGCTTCCTGAAGTTGTGCCCGTAGAGAATGAAATCGACATTTTTTGGAGGACTTAGCTGGCCGGGGTCATGTGTTAGGGCAAGCCTTAAGCTACCTATCTCAATTATGTCGCCGGGCTGTACTATCTGGGCTTTTTTGGCGAGTTTTTTGAGGACTTCTTCACTGTCTTCGTTTCCCGGAACAATATACACCTCAGCTCCGGAATTTTCAAGTATGTCCAACAGCTCTTTTACCCTCTCAGCATACCGCTCTTTTAGTTCAGGCCTTCTTTCGAGTTTTATGTTGTCCACAAGGTCTCCAGTATGGATGATGTATTCTGGCATAGTTTTTTCTATTAAGTTCAAAATGAAAGGATATATATTGTCAGGAGTATCACTTATGTGTATTATCTTGGCCTCTTTACTCTCCAGTAGTTCCTTTGGCAGTCCTCTTCTTCTTAAGAAGCTCGGTAGGTTTAGTATCATCATAATAAATCCGAAACAACATTTTATATACCTTTGGCTCTAATCTTAGGGCGGTGAACAATATGAGCATCTTAGTATTAGGAGCTGGCAATGTTGGAAAGGCGATAGCCTATGATCTGAGCAATGATTTTGAAGTCTGGGCAGGGGATAGAGACTTGAGTCGATTGGAAGACGTGAAAACCTATGCTAATCCGATAAAGGTAGACGCCTCTGACTTTGGAAGCTTGGTAGAGACAATAAAGGGCTTTGATCTTGTTGTAGGTGCTCTTCCGGGGAGGTTTGGATTTAAAACTCTAAAAGCTGCCATAAAAGCTGGAGTGGATATTGTAGACGTTTCTTTTATGCCTGAAAACCCGTTATCTCTTAGGGAAGATGCTGTAAAAGCAAATATAACGGCTGTTGTTGATGCAGGTTTTGCTCCGGGGCTCAGCAATGTCTTCTTGGGGAGGATATACCAAGAGCTAAACCCTCTTGAAGAGGGAATAATCCGTGTAGGTGGGCTTCCAAAAATCCCAAAGCCGCCCCTTTACTATAAAATCACCTGGTCGCCGTATGACCTAATCGAAGAATACACAAGAAAGGCAAGAATCGTAAAGGATGGTGAAGTTGTAGAAGTAGCCCCGCTGGAAAGAATCTGGAAAGTAAAGCTCAAAGATTTCGAATTTGAAGAGTTTGTAAGTGATGGTCTGAGAACCCTTATTGAGACAGTAAATGCAAATCATCTCGAGGAGAGAACCCTCAGGTGGCCCGGACATCTGGAAAAAATGAAAGTCCTGAAAGAGCTCGGATTTTTTGAGGAAGAAAACGTTGATTTTACGCTTAAGGTCATTGCTCCGCTGATGAACTACGAGAGTGAGGACTTTTCGATAATGGAAGTCTACGGCAGAGGGTACCAAAATGGAAAAGAGAAGGAAATTAGGTACATCCTTTATGATGAAGCAAAGGATGGCTTTACTTCTATGGCGAGAGTGACGGGGTTCACAGCCGCTATAATTTCCAGAATCGTTATGGGTGGGGAATGTGCATACGGAGTAATTCCTCCCGAAGTCTTGGGGATGAGAGACGACACGTATTCAAAGATAATGCAGGAAATAAAGAAAAGAAATATCCACGTGGAGGTGATGGAAGGTGCTCCATCTGATAATAGCCGATAGTGAACTCGAACTTGTCCCGGAAAAGATAAGGGATCACCCCTCAGTTGTCAACTATGCAAAGAAGAGGGGAAAGAAGCCGGATGAAGTGCTCCTTGATTCAACATACCACCATTCAGCACTCAAAATGTTAGAAGATGGAGACAGAAGGGGAAGGCCGGATATAGTTCATTTCTGCCTTATAAACGCCCTTGAGAGTATATTGAACAAGGAGGGGGAGCTTAGGGTTTATGTGCACACAAGGAACAATGAGGTTATCTACATTAAACCCGAAACCCGGCTTCCGCGGAATTATAACCGTTTTGTAGGGCTGATGGAAAGCCTTTTCAAAGACAAAGTCGTTCCTAAGGGTCTTGAACTTCTGAGGATGGAGAAAAAGACGCTTTTGGAGCTCCTTGGGGAGATAAAGCCAGACGGTGTTTTCATAATGCATGAAACTGGGAATTTATTGACTCCTAAAGAGCTCGGAGAAAGGCTGGTCAGTTATACTTCACCGGCTGTTGTTGTTGGGGGCTTTCCCCATGGGGACTTTTTGAGTGAAGTGGAGGGAGAAAAGGTCAGCATTTACAGGGAACCTTTGATGGCGTGGACCGTTGTCAACGAAGTTTTGATAAACTATGAGAGGAGTTTGCTCTGGTGAAATATTTTCAAAAATTTTTTAAATGCTTAAAATAAACCACACCAAGAACGTTTGTGGGAGGTAATGAAAATGGGAGACAAAACCAGAGTTCAGGTTAGTAAGCTCAAACCTGGAAGATACATCCTTATTGATGACGAACCCTGCAGGATAACCAACATTACAGTTTCATCCCCGGGTAAGCACGGTTCAGCAAAGGCAAGAATTGACGCTGTTGGAATATTTGACGGCAAGGTTAGGAGCATCGTGAAGCCAACAAGCGCTGAAGTTGATGTCCCAATTATCGACAAAAGGACTGGGCAGATTATAGCAATCACTCCAGACACAGTCCAGCTCATGGACATGGAGACCTACGAGCTCTTTGACGTCCCAATAGCAACGGGCGTTGATGACGAGATCAAGGACAAGCTTAGAGAGGGCATTAACGTTGAGTACTGGGAAACCCTTGGCAGAATAAAGATAATGAAGCTCAAGGGAGAAAGCGAGTGATTTCTTTCTTAAATTTTCTCAAATTTTTATTGAGCTTCTTGGGCTTATGGTGATCTTATTTTAACGGGTTCTATTGAGTTTCAATCCTGCAAAACTTTTTAACCCATATCCTAAACCTTCTCGGGGTGAAGGATAATGGAGTTACTCTATACCTACGAGACACTAAAGCTTGAATTCCCAATGAGCAGTATTGAGGAAGCTGACTTTGTAATCCTCGGCATCCCATTCGACGGAACGACCTCTTACAAACCCGGAACAAGGTTCGGGCCTACGCTGATAAGGCAGGCCACGCTCAATCTTGAGAGCTACATTCTGGACTACGACATTGATATTGCAGAGGTAAAGATAGCCGATGTTGGTGATTTAGCAATCGTCGCTGGTAACCCTCTTGAAACCATAAAAAGAGGCATTGAAACTATAGAAGAAATAAAGAAAGCTAATCCCAAGGTCGTGCCCATAATCTTGGGCGGTGAGCACTCAATGACTTTCGCTCCAGTGAAGGCATTAAAACCGAAAAGCTACGTGGTTTTTGATGCCCACCTCGATTTAAGGGAGAGCTACGAAGACAATCCATGGAACCATGCATGCGTCGCCAGAAGGATTTCAGAACTTGGGATAAAAGTTGCCGAGTTTGGAATAAGGAGCGGCACAAAAGAGGAAGTGGAGTATGCCAGAGAGGTTGACATACCTTGGGTTCATGCAAGGAACTACACCGTTGAAAGGTTCAAAGAGATTGTAAAAGACCTTCCAGAGCCGGTATATGTTTCAGTAGACATAGACGTCTTTGACCTTTCAATGGTTCCTTCAACTGGGACTCCAGAAGCTGGCGGATTGAGGTTCTGGGAAGTCGTAGAGGCACTGGAATGGTTGATGAAGAACAAAAAGGTCATAGGTTTCGATATAATGGAAGTTGCAGGAATGGAGCTTGGGGATGTTACAGCTTTAACCGCCGCAAAGCTTCTCTTTTACATGATTGGAATGCTTTCAAAATGATTATTCTTCTATATACATTTCTTTTAATGCCCGATAGTATGCTTTGTAGATGTCCCTCTTTGTTACAACACCAATAAGCCTTTTGTTTTCGGGGCTTTCAATAATCGGAAGGAGGTTTTGGTCATGCTTCATAAGTTTTTCAAATGCATCCTGGGCTGTTTCGTTCAAATATCCGACGCCATACTCTTTGCGCAAAAACCTCTCTATCGGTAGTGCTTTTATTCTATGAGACAGGTTCAGGAAGTCCTTTATTCCCACTATCCCCAGTACGTTCATCTGTTCATCAACAACTGGAAAGCAATCGTGGCCGGTCTCTGCAACGAGCTCTTCAACATATTTTAGTGTATTCCACTTGTAAACAAAGACCGGCTTTGTGGTCATGATTTCACCAACGGGGATAGTCTCTAAAATAACGGGATGGCCGGTTTTTACGTGAAGTCCTCTCCGCTCGAGCTTGAGAGTATATACCGAGGAGCCCTTGAGAATAAACCTGGCTGTTAAAAAGCTAGTTGTTGCGGAGGTTATAACTCCCGGAAGGAGGCCATATCCTCTGGTGAGCTCTGCTACCATAAGTATCTGGTTTATTGGGGCCTGAGTTATTCCGCTAAAGAACGCCGCCATACCTGCCAGGGCATAAACGGAGGGGTTGATTTCAATAGCGGGGAAGAGAAGCTTTAAAACCGTTCCATATGCTGCTCCGAGGAGGGCACCGATATAAAGGCTGGGAGCGAAGATGCCACCGCTGTGGCCGGAGGATATTGTCAAAGACGTTGCCATCATTTTTCCGATTCCTAGAAGAATAAGGGTAGTAAGGGGAAGCAGTCCTGCGATGGCAAGCTCCATCGCTTCATAACCAACTCCAAGTATCCCATATCTGGGAAAGAACATCCCGATAAAGCCAACACTTAGTCCCCCAACAAAAAGCTTTGTCCACAGCGGTGTTTTAATAGCTTCAAACCTATCTATCAGCCAGAACAGAAACTTTGCCCAATAAGCCGCTAGAACGCCAAACAGTAATCCCATAAGGAACAGGAAGAGAAGTTCGCTGTGATTATGGGCGATCTGGAGGGGGATATTGACCTCAAAAGCATCTCCCAAGAACAGCAATGTCACGGTATTGGCCACGACAGCGGATAAGAATATCGGGATGAGGTTTATTGAAAATATCCCCATGTAAACGACTTCAAGGGCGAACATCGCTCCGGCAAAGGGAGTATTAAAAGTTCCAGCTATTCCTGCAGCCAAGCCACAGGTCGTTAAGAGTTTTTTCAGTTCTGGAGAGAGTTTAAAAGTCTGTGCTAAGGCTGAGGCTAGTGAGGCTCCAATGAAACCTATGGGGCCTTCTCTCCCAACACTTCCCCCACTTCCAATGGTGATTGAAGTTGCTACTACCTTTAAAACCGCCAGCTTGCCCTTTATTTCTCCTCTCTTAAATATTACTGCCTCTATGACTTCAGGTATGCCGTTCCCCTTTAGTTCGGGATGACTTTTAATTAGTGGTGCAACTATGAGGCCCCCTATTGCTGGAAGCAAAATGTATCCAAGATTATACCCATGATAATAGATAGAGATGTGCGGAAGTAGAATATCAAAAAACAGCAACCTCGTAAAAGATATCATCTCTCTAAAGACAACTGCCGTTCTGCCTACCCGTAAAGTGTGTGTAGGGTGTTAATTTCGTAACGGGTAGGCTTCCAGCCTCCCGTCTTCATTGGCTGGCTTTCGGGGGGAACGGAGACTCCCCACATCTTCAAGGCTCTCGACAGTCCCCATTCGGGCTTGACAAACCCCACATTCTGGGAACTGCTTCACCACAAGGAAGTATAATTAGAGACTATTTAAAAATTACGGAAAACAAAAGAATTCAAAAGTTCCATTTATCACTACCTATGAAACAGCCCTAACCCACCAACTATCCCGGTGAGTATGGAGAGGAAAAGAATTGTTGCCCACTTCTTTACATAATTCTCGTTTCTCATCGGCGCAGAGTAGCTTCGGGGATATTTAAAGATTAAAGAAACCAGAGGTTGGCATATTAAGGTTTAAAAAGTTGATAAAAATTAGCCTTTTAAGGCTTTTTCCAGCAGCTCCAGTCCTATGTTGAGGTATTCTTTTGCTTTTTCTTCGCTTCTTGCTTCTGCAAAGATTCTTATTATCGGCTCTGTTCCGCTTGCTCTTACGAGCACCCATCCGTCTTCAAAAAGAACTTTTGTCCCATCGGTTGTGTCGACTTTTAGCCCTTCTTTCTCTGCGATCTCCGCTACCCTTGCCACTATAGCCTTTCTGTCCCCTTCTATGTGCCTCTTGGTCTTTACCTGATAGAACTTTGGAAGCTCGTCTATAAGCTCGCTGAACTTTTTGCCACTTTTTGCAAAGATTTCAACTATTTTTGCGGCGGTCATAGCTCCGTCTCTGCCCAAAACGTGGTCTGGGAAGATAACTCCCCCGTTTTCTTCTCCGCCTACAAGTCCATTGTGCTCAAGCAGTGCCCTCGAAACTATCAGATCCCCAACTTTTGTCTTCAGGACTTTTCCTCCGTAGGTTTTGGCGAGCTCGTCTATTATGTGGGATGTTGCTATGGTCGTTACAACTAGGCCTCCTTTATTCTCTTCGAGCATTGCTTTCACGACTAGTGCGAAGGTTTTGTCTCCTTGAACAAAGTTTCCGTTCTCGTCTATGAAGACTGAGCGGTCTGCATCGCCATCTTGGGCTATTCCAAAGTCCGCTCCAAGTGCTTTCACGATCTTCATAAATCCTTGGAGATTCTCTTCATTTGGTTCTGGATTCCTTGCTGGGAAGTGTCCGTCTGGATGGGCGTTTACGCTAACAACTTTACAGCCGAGTTCTCTCAGAAGGTAGGGAAGCACTAGCGAGCCGGCACCATTCGAGGTATCCACCACGACAAAGGGTCTTCTCTTTCTTATTGCCTCCACATCCACCTTTGCCTTTATTGCGTCTATGTAGGGCCTTATTATGTCCCTCTTCACCAGCTGGCCTATTTCGTCCCACTTGGCTCTGGAATAGTCTTCTTTGAAGAATAACTCCTCTACAATCTCTTCCCTCTCTTTCCTAAGACCAAGACCGTTTGGCTCGAGAAGCTTTATTCCGTTGTACTCTGGCGGGTTGTGGCTTGCGGTAATTACAGCCCCCCCATCTACTTTGAAGTACTTGCATGCGAATTGAATTGCTGGTGTCGGTGCTATGCCAACATCTATGACGTTAACTCCAACGCTTAGAAGACCGCTTATCAGGGCATTTTTGAGCATCTCGCCGCTAACTCTGGTATCCCTTCCCACTACCACCCATAACTCCTTGCCGGGCTGTTCCCTTTTTAGGAGCGTTCCAAATGCCATCCCCATTTTGAGTGCAAATTCTGGGGTTATCTTTTCATTTGCAATCCCTCTAACTCCAAACGTTCCGAATATCTTGCCCATCTCCATCACTCCCTCCCAAGTTCAATCTCTTCCAAAGTCATCTTGAAACCTTTCAATGTCGTCTTCGCCTAGGTATTCTCCAATCTGGGTTTCTATAATCTCGAGGACTACTTTTCCGGGGTTTTCGAGTCTGTGAACGACTCCAGCTGGGATGAACGTGCTCTCTCCCGGCCTTAGGAGGAGCTCTTTATCGCCGACCTTTACTTTCGCAGTTCCTCTAACAACAACCCAGTGTTCTGAACGGTGATAGTGCCTTTGGAGGGATAATCTTTTGCCGGGCAGGACGGTTAGGCGCTTTATTTTGTATCTCTCCCCTTCTTCAAGAACGGTATATGAACCCCAGGGTCTGTAGGCAGTTCTGTGGACTATGGATCTCTCATCTCCTTTTTCTACCAGCTTTTTGTAGACCTCTTTGACTTTCTGGGTTTCTCCTTTCTTAGCTACGAGCAGGGCATCCCCGGTGTCTATTATCACTAGGTCTTCCACTCCCACAGTTGCGGTTAGCCTTTCTGTTATTATCAGATTGTCTTTTGAATCTACGTTTATATAATCGCCTTTAAACCCTCTTATGCTTACGGCATTACCATGTTCATCTTTCTCAAAGGCTTCGTATAGTGCATCAAAGCTTCCCAGGTCATTCCAGTAAGTGTTTAAAGGCACTACGGCTGCTTTGTTGGTCTTTTCCATGATGCCGTAATCTACGGAAATCTCTGGGACTTTCTCGTATGCTTCTTCAATGCTCTTTGCATCTTCGAAGGCATTGTACACTTCTGGCGCGAGATTCTTCACTTCTTCGATGAATAGAGAGCTATCAAAAAGGAACATACCGCTGTTCCAGTAGTAGCCTTCTTCGACATAGCGTTTTGCGGTTTCGTAGTCTGGTTTTTCTTTGAACTCCGCTACTCTGTATCCTCCTTCGAGTTTTTCTCCGGGTTTTATATAGCCGTAGCCGGTGTGAGGCCTCGTTGGTTTAATACCAAAGGTAATGAAATATTTGTCTGCAAGTTTTTCAGCGTTTTCAAATGCCTTTATGTAGTCGTCATTAACTCTTATCAGGTGGTCTGAGGGCAGAACAGCGACTTTTGATTTTCCGTAGTTCTCTTCTATGGCCTTCATTCCCCAGAAAATCGCGGGTAAGGTGTTCTTTCCAACGGGCTCGAGGAGAATGTTTTCTTCTGGTACCTCTATGCCGAGCTCCCTCAGATCGTCCATAACTCTGAACTTATACTCCCTGTTTGTAACGATGAATATTTCCTTGGGTTTTGAGAATTTTAATGCCCTTTCAACGGTCTTTTGGAAAAGAGAAGTGCTGTCAAAAATTCTTATAAACTGCTTTGGCATGAGTTCCCTGCTTAATGGCCACAATCTAGTTCCTTTTCCTCCGGCAAGGATGAGTGTCTTCAAATTACCACCTCCATAAGCTCTTTTATTGTCTTTATCTTCTTAGCTCTTTTGTGTGGAATATTTATGGCAAAGGGATGGTCAACAACTTCAAGCATCGGGATATCGTTTTCTCCATCCCCTACAGCGTAGCTTTCTACTTTTTCAATTCTGGAGTACAAGTCTATTAGAATTCTTGCCGCCTTTCCCTTATTGGTATCTCCGGTAACGGTGTAGAACCTGCTCCCTCTTGTGATCTTTAACCCCCTTTGCTCTATCTCTTTTTGAAATCCTTCCTTCGTCCATTTGAAAATCGTCTCTGAGTATTCTCTTCTCACAGCGAGTTCTGCAAGCTCCTTTGGAAGGCCAGTAAATTCCATGATTTCTTCGATGGTTGAGTTTCCGTAATATTTTAGCCCAAAGCGGTCACTTATCTCATCTAAAGCTTTTCTCACGGTCTCATACCCTGTGCCGAGTTCAATGATGTAATAACTTTCATCCTCTCTGCTGTAGGGAAATTCAAAGGGAAAGTATCCCTTTGGGATGTAAATTGCACTCCCATTCTCAACTATGAAGGGGTCCGGGACTTTGAGAGCTTTTCGGTAATACTCCTGCTCTGCCTTTGTTTTTGAAGAGTTAAAGACTATCTTGAACCCCTTTTCATTCAGGAAGTCCACTATCTCCTTTGCAGGCTCTGGAGAGTAGTCTTCTCCAATGAGGGTTTTGTCCAAGTCCAGGAAGATTACCCTCATAAGTCGAACCTCAGGAGGGTTTCTTGGTTTGACTCAAGTACGTTCATCCACTTTTTGGGGTCTATGTCTTTTATCGGTCTCATGATCCTTGGTTTTGGTGGTTCTTCGGTTTCTGTTATTATTCCGTGCATTCTGAGGTCCTCTAAAATCTGCCTCTTCAACCGTTCTGATGCGAGTTTTGAGTGGTATATTGTGGTTAACGACAGCAGCACCATCTCCTTTACATGTTCTTGTCCCTTATCCTCGTGGAAGTGGGGGTTTAGCGTTTCTATCTGGAATATTTCTATTCCTTGGTCAAAAACATCTTGGAACTCTTCTACGTTTTCCCAGCTGCCGAAGCGCTCAAGAAGGTACACTATTTCATAGGGCTCTATTGAATAGCCCGTTGAAAACGGCATGATTTCCGCAAGCTTCATTGTCATTGCGTGCTCTCCCGCATTGCCTGTTGCCATTATCGTGGTTTCAAATGTGGTCTTCTCACTTATCAGCTGGTTCAGATAGCGGTTGGTTATCTCACTTACCCTTCCCCATTTTCTGAAGTAAAGGGTTCCTCTGCTGACTTTGGGCTTGTGCCTCCAGTGTAGCCTTACCATTGCGTATTCACTCTCACTCATCAGGAAGCCAGCAGCATAGTCCTTGACGTATTCATTTACAGCTCCGGGGATGTAGTTGTCAGCATCGATGAATCCTACGTATTTGGCTCCTATTGCCCTAGCAAGCATAATTCCTATGAGCATGCCCTCTCCTTTTCCGCTTCTCACGAGTCCGTTTTCGTCTAAGATGTCTTCATATCCAGTCTCTCTGAACGCCTCCGCTAGTCCGAGGTCTCTTTGGTGGATCATAATAACCTTCGAGTGCGTTAGGTTGCAGAAGTGTTTTACCAGATCTACTTCCTGCCTATATCTGTTGGGGCCCTCTCTCTTGCTGTTGGAGACTATTATGATTGGCGATTTGTGGGGGATTGCCTTGAGAACACCATCAACCAAGTGAAGCTTTTCGTTTTTCATCGGCACACTTATTGCCATTTCTCCAATGGTTCTGTAGATATCTTCCCTCGGGATATTTTGAACAGTGAACATGGGAACATCTTCAGTCTCTGTGTCCATCTTGATGACTTTTTGCAGTTCGTAAATCTTCACAGCTCCAAAAATCTCTTTATAAACCGGGGCTTCTAAAAGCATATTACCACCTCCTAAGTGATTAGAGCGAGCAGAATACTAAAAACACTCTGCCAGATACTTTTTTATTTTTTCTCATATATAAATTTTGCCCAAAATTAAAAAATAAAGGAGACTACCTTTTTCTCATACCAAATTCACTGACAAAAGCAGAACTTGAAATTGTGTCTCCAATTCCAACGGTGCTCTTAGGAGATGCTACAATCTTTGTTGGCACAAAGGCAAGCTGTCTGTCAGACATATCAATAAGACCGTTTTCAAATTCCGTGAATTCCTTTTCAAGTTCCTCTTCGAGCACTATTGCCCTTTCATTTGTTGGGACACTCAAAGCGTCTCTAATCTGTTCTATTCTCTCAAGGTTTCCTTTCATGGCTTTAGCAGCTGCAGCAAGTGATGCAAAGAGCAGAGCATCCCTTACCTCTTCACCTCTGTATTGAGTTAGGGCGAGATAGTAGCCGTAGGTGTGGAAGTGGATTCTTTCAATTCCTGTCTCGTCCATTAAAACATTCATCGCATCTATGACTGAGAAGATATGTCCCTCTAGAACTTCTTTTGCCAGCTCTTCGTCTCCAATTATCTCCATTATTGAGGCAAGCTCCACTTCGTTAAGGCCGACGCTTGTGAACTTAGGTAAAAGCTCTATAAGTGCCTCTCTAACCCTTCTGTTTGCGGTATAGGCAAATTCAAAGTGGCTTTTCACGTTGTAGCGGTTGAGGATATTCAAATGACTTTCAACTCTATCAAGAACATCTCTGTATGTTGTTCCGTCGGGGTAGTATTCCTTTAAAACATGCAGCCCGCTTATTATCGCTAGCTCAACATTTTTGGTAATTTCCTCAAAGCCTTCTCTGAATTCCCTTCTCATGTAGACCCTCGCGTTGTAGTCATCGGCATTGGCTATGAAGCGATTTTCTCTCGGTGATTGAATCTCAAAAACCTGAAAGCCTCTGGGGAACTCGTATATATAATGGATTAACTCTTCTTCCTCTGCAATGGCATCTTTAGGGTGAACTAGCTTCAGCTCATTTCCTTCAAAGACGGGGACATAAATAGGGCCATCTACAAACAGCTCTGCCTGAAGCTTTGGATTTTGAGGAACATGAACAATCGTTGGAATCCTATAAACTCCCCCAAGAAGGTTCGCCATTATTCCGGCTTGCCCTCCGATTCTCAGCTCGTCCCATCCCCACTCTCTTAAATATTTCCTAACGCCCTCACTCTCTACAAACCACTCCATAGCCTTGCCGAGTTTTATGCTCCTTAATATTCCTGCAAAAAGCTCTTCAAGTGAAGAAATTTTCTCTGGAGGCTTTTCAACCATCTCAAAAACTTTCTCTTTTCCTATTTCGGTTATTCTTTTTTCTAAATCCTCTTTGTCCAGATACTTTATGGCGTCGATATTGGTGTTATACGCTAAAAGAACACCATTAACGTTTGGAACTGCGTTTAGGGCATTTTCAAGAGCGTTTACATACAGACTCTTCCACAGTCTTATCCTATCTTTAAGGCTCTCCTTCATAATTTATCACCTCCAGTGTTAGTTATGCACTCAAAATTAATAAACCTTAGCTAAGACAAACTTCAAAAACTCCGGGCATAAACTATGGATGATGATAATCAAAGGCATCGGGTTGGATTCTTCATCAAAAGTTGCCTTCCAAAGTCACGCCCACACAGATCATTTTGTTAGTGGAGAGTTTATAATATCCACAAAACCCACGAAGTTCCTCAGCCACCTTAAAAAAGGCGGATTCTACAGGACTTACAGATTTGGAGAGAGCTTTTACATAGGAGATTACAAAGCAAAGCTTTATCCTGCAGGCCACATGTTAGGCTCCGCTCAAATCTACATTAGATTCGATGAGTTTTCTCTGCTCTATACTGGGGATGTAAAGTGGTTTAAGCTCAGAACGGCTGAAAAAAGCAAATTCAGAAAGGCCGATATTTTGGTTATTGAGGCCACCTACGGTCTTCCAATGTACAACTTTCCGACACCCAGAGAAGCCGAAAAGAAGCTTATAGCATTTGTGGAAGAAGCATTAGACAGAAACAAGACTCCGACACTCTATGCTAATCAAATGGGGAAAGCTCAGGAACTGCTTAAAATTTTGGACGTTCATGGCTATTCTGCGAGGGTTTCGGGTGACATAAGAAAAGTTGCCCGGATTTATGAAAAATTCGGGGTTAGGTTTAACAACATCTCAAAGGATGGGGAGGTGGTTATTAGGGGATTTAGAAGCCAAAAACCTGTGGATGGACTTCATCCCTCCGAATTATTCGTTTCAGGGTTTGGAAATCTAAAACTCAGCAACCATGCGGATTTCTGGGAGCTTATAAAAATAATTGAGAAGGTTAAGCCCGAAAAAATTTATACCCGATACGGTTATAATAGGGAATTTGCAAAGATTTTGAGAGGCTTGGGATATGAAGCGAGGCCGATAGAGGATGTTTTGCTTTCAGGAGAATTAATTTGAAAGAAGAAGGAAATCAGAGTGATTTCAAGTATTCAGCATAAGCGTTGGCATCCATAAGTTCTTTTAGCTCTTCTTCAAGGTTGGTTGGCTTTATCTTGGCAATCCAGGCTTCGTAGGGGTCTTCGTTGATTTTTTCTGGAGCGTCTTCAAGCTCTTCGTTAACTTCAATTATCTTGCCGCTGATTGGTGCGTAGACTTCGCTTACGGCTTTTACACTTTCCAGTTCGCACAGCACGTCTCCTTTTGCAACTTCTTTACCGACCTCTGGAAGCTCTACATAAGCTAAATCCCCAAGCTCCTTTTGAGCATAGTCGGTTATTCCAACTAAAACGGTACCGTCTTCAAGTACTTGAGCCCATTCGTGGTCCTTGGTATAGTATAGGCCTTCTTTAATCTTGTATTCTCCGACCTCGATCATAACAATCACCATAGCGTTTTATAGCTGAAAAACATTTAAAGCTTTTGGTCAGTTCTGAACAAAATTATTATTTGATGGCCACAAATCAACTTAATGGGGAGAGCAATGAAGGACAATCGGAACTTTTGGCTCTATGCAATGGGTCGGTTTGTTTCCCTTGTGGGCAGCGGAGTCCAAGATTGCTGTTTGTAGCGAAATATTCAAGGGTTGTGTTTATGGAATTTGAAAATAAGAAGAAAGAAGTTGAAATGAACCTTCCTTGAGGTCTCCCTATCTTGTTCCAAAAGATTTAAATATCCTAATATTAAGATAAAAGGCGATGCTTATGAGGGGGGATCGAGTTCTCCACAGCCTGGCACTCCTCTTATGCTGAGTCTATTAGTTGTCCCCCTAGCTTCGATTCTGAATTATTCTGGTGGCAAACTCTTTTAAAAGACACTTTTAACAACTCCAAGGAGGTTAGAATATGGTAGACTTCAAAGCTATTGAAGAAAAATGGCAGCATAAGTGGCTAGAAGAAAAAGTATTTGAGCCGCAAATAGATGAGAAGAAACCAAAGTTCTACATAACAGTTGCATTCCCCTACTTATCGGGCCACCTTCACGTCGGCCACGCGAGGACTTACACGATTCCCGACGTCATAGCGCGCTTCAAGAGGATGCAGGGCTACAACGTCCTCTTCCCGATGGCGTGGCACATCACCGGCGCCCCGATAGTCGGGATTGCGGAGAGAATAAAGAACCGCGACCCGAAGACCATACACATTTACCGCGACGTCTACAAGGTTCCGGAGGAAATACTCTGGAAATTCGAAGACCCCAAGGAGATAGTCAAGTACTTCATGAAGGCCGCGAAGGAGACCTTCATAAGGGCCGGCTTCTCCGTTGACTGGACGCGCGAGTTCCACACGACAAGCCTCTTCCCGCCCTTCAGCAAGTTCATCGAGTGGCAGTTCTGGACGCTCAAGGATCTCGGTTTAGTCGTCAAGGGCGCCCACCGCGTCCGCTGGGACCCTGTCGTCGGGACGCCCCTCGGAGACCACGACATAATGGAGGGCGAGGACGTACAGATACTGGAGTACGTCATAATCAAGTTCATCCTTGAGGAAAACGGCGAGACAATCTACCTGCCAGCGGCGACGCTCAGACCAGAGACGGTCTACGGCGTCACCAACATGTGGCTGAACCCCGAGGCCACTTACGTGAAGGCAAAGGTCAGGCAGGGCGACAAGGAAGAAACCTGGATAGTCAGCAAGGAGGCTGCTTACAAGCTCTCCTTCCAGGACAGGGAGATAGAGGTCATCGAGGAGTTCAAGGGCGAGAGGCTCATCGGAAAGTACGTGAAGAACCCGGTAACCGGGGACGAAGTCATAATCCTCCCGGCGGAGTTCGTTGACCCGGACAACGCCACCGGTGTCGTCATGAGCGTTCCTGCCCATGCGCCCTTCGACCACATTGCCCTCGAAGACCTCAAGAAGGAGACCGAGATACTGCTCAAGTACGACATCGACCCGCGCGTTGTCGAGGAGATAAGCTACATCTCGCTGATAAGCCTTGAGGGCTATGGGGACTTCCCGGCCGTTGAGGAGGTCGAGAAGCTGGGCGTGAAGAGCCAGAAGGACGTGGAGAAGCTTGAAGAAGCGACCAAGAACATCTACAAGGCCGAGTACCACAAGGGCATCTTCAAGATAGAGCCATACGCCGGAAAGCCCGTCCAGGAGGTCAAGGAGCTGATAGCGAAGGAGCTCCAGGAGAAGGGCATAGCGGAGATAATGTACGAGTTCGCCGAGAAGCCGGTCATCTCGAGGTTCGGCAACCAGGCGGTCATCAAGATAATCCACGACCAGTGGTTCATCGACTACGGCAACCCAGAGTGGAAGGCTAAGGCGAGGGAGGCCCTTGCGAACATGACGATATACCCGGAGAGCAGGAGAGCCCAGTTTGAGGCCATAATCGACTGGCTCGACAAGAAGGCCTGCGCCAGGAAGGTCGGCCTCGGGACGCCGCTCCCGTGGGACCCCGAGTGGGTGATCGAGAGCCTGAGCGATTCAACGATTTACATGGCCTACTACACGATAAGCAGGCACATAAACATGCTGAGGAACGAGGGCAAGCTCGACCCCGAGAAGCTCGACAGGGACTTCTTTGACTACATCTTCCGCGAGCCCTTCAGCGAGGAGAGGGAGAAGGCGCTGGCCGAGAAGACCGGAATCCCGGCTGAGATAATACACGAGATGAAGGAGGAGTTCGAGTACTGGTACCCGCTCGACTGGCGCTGTTCAGCAAAAGACCTCATCCCAAACCACCTGACGTTCTTCATCTTCAACCACGTGGCCATCTTTGACAGAAAGCACTGGCCGAAGGGCATCGCCGTGAACGGCTTTGGAACCCTCGAAGGCCAGAAGATGAGCAAGAGCAAGGGCAACGTGCTGAACTTCATCGACGCCATCGAGGAGAACGGGGCCGATGTCGTCAGGCTCTACATCATGGGCCTGGCAGAGCACGACAGCGACTTCGACTGGAGGAGAAAGGAGGTCGGAAAGCTCCGCAGGCAGGTCGAGAGGTTCTACGAGCTGGTAAGCGAGTTCGCCACCTACGAGGCCAAGGAAAGCGTTGAGCTGAAGGACATAGATAAGTGGATGCTCCACAGGCTGAACAAGGCCATTGACGGGGCGACCAAGGCCCTTGAGGAGTTCAGGACGAGGACTGCCGTGCAGTGGGCCTTCTACTCCGTCCTCAACGACCTCCGCTGGTACCTCAGGAGAACGGAGGGAAGGGATGACGATGCCAAGCGCTACGTCCTCAGGACGCTCGCCGACGTGTGGGTCAGGCTGATGGCGCCCTTCACGCCCCACATCAGCGAGGAGCTGTGGGAGAAGCTCGGTGGAGAGGGCTTCGTCAGCCTCGCGCCCTGGCCTGAGCCGGTTGAGGAGTGGTGGAACGAGACCGTTGAGGCGGAAGAGGAGTTTGTCAAGAACCTCATCGAGGACATCAAGGAGATCATCAGCGTCGCAAAGCTCGAAAACGCGAAGAGGGCCTACGTCTACACCGCCCCGGGGTGGAAGTGGAAGGTCGTTGAGGTCGTCGCCGAGAAGAGGGACTTCAAGGCGGCGATGGCCGAGCTGATGAAGGACCCGGAGATGAGGAAGCACGGCAAGGAGGTCAGCAAGCTCATCCAGCGCCTGATAAAGGAGAGGGCCTTCGAGGTGAAGAGAATTAACGAGGAGAAGGCCCTGAGGGAGGCCAAGGACTTCATCGAGAAGGAGCTCGGCATCGAAATAGTCATCAACCCGGAGGAGGACAAGGGAGGGAAGAAGAAGGCCGCGATGCCGCTGAAGCCCGCAATATTTGTGGAGTGAGTTCTGCTTTTTTCTACCTCTTTTCTCTTAGGAGGTTCTAAAAAGGAGAAAAATCGACATTAACGACTAAGTTCAAAGTTTCCAAATTAGGAATTTACCCGAAGCTTTTTTATCGTGTCAATGTAAAACGGAGCTGTTGCAAATACAGAGACGAGCTCGGGGATTGCTACTCCCTTTGGAATATTGTATGCAAAATGAAGGAGCCATGCTAGTATTGCAACTGTCATGGCTGGAATGGGGAGATAGCTTCTAAAGTAGATTCCATAAGCAACAAGAAACAGCGCAAGTGAAAGGAAGAACGCCACCGAGACTTTGAAGTGCAGCCCACTGTAGATTTCATCAAAAACAGCCACAAGAGTTAATGTAAACCCAACTAAGAACCCCACAGCAGAGAAGACCTTGCTGCTTTTGTAAAGACACAGCGCGGAGGTGTAGATGATAAGAGCGCCTCCAAGACTTAAGCCAAAGTTAAATATCGGTGCAACTGAGCTTTTTGTGGCATGTCCAAGGTCGCTTAGGGCGTTGTTTGTGATGCTGAACCAATCTGAGAGAAGTATTGCTATTGCAATTGATATTAAAGGCACCGTTATTGAGAGTCCTGCCAAAAATAGGCAGGGGTTTTTGTTTATTGCTTTCATGTTCTTAGTTTGTCGCTTAACATAAATAAGGTTTTTTCTGAGAAAGTTAGGGGAACTTTATCATGGGGGAATGTTTAACACTACAGAAACGCCGGAGAAAGTTTTGGCGCCCGGGTCGGGATTTGAACCCGAGTCGCGGGAGTGACAGTCCCGCATGATGGGCCTGGCTACACCACCCGGGCAATTTGAGTGGCCGGCGGCGTCCCCGGTTTCCCGCCCCCTCTCGGAGGGCAGTACACCCGGGATCGCTGGCGGGCTTAACTTCCGGGGTCGAAACGAGTCCGGGTGTGACCCCGCCGCTATGACCGCCGTACCACTAACAACTCCCAGTGTTGGGTTTATAAATTTTGCGGTGGTGCAGAAATCACAGCCTCTGCTTTTCAGGGTGCAATGTTTAGATACACTTCATTTAGTGAAAGACTTAAATAGTAAAAAGGCTTCTTACATAAAAGCGGTGATGAAAAATGAAAGTTAAAAACCTTATGACTTCCAACCCAGTAGTAATTGAGCTTCCGGCAACGAGGAGCTATGCAATGGATCTTTTTAAAAAATATAGGGTTAGGTCTTTTCCTGTGGTGAAAAAAGGCACAAAAGAGCTTGTAGGTATAGTCAGCATAAAGAGTGTTCTTTTGCATCCTGATGAAGATCAGCTTGCAATGCTTGTTAAGAGGGATGTTCCTACTGTACGCCCCAATGATACTTTGAAAAAGGCCGTTAAGCTGATGCTTGAACATGATTACAGACGAGTTGTTGTGGTGGATGAGCAAAACCGTGTTGTTGGTATTCTGACGGTGGGGGATATAATAGGGGGATATCTCTCCAAAAACGAAAAAATGAAGAATATAGAAATTGAGCCGTATTATCAGAGATACGTGAGTGTTGTCTGGAAAGGAACACCTTTAAAGGCTGCGTTAAAATCACTTCTGCTTTCAAACGCTATGGCTTTGCCTGTAATAGATGACGACGGAAACCTTGTAGGTATTGTTGATGAGACAGACCTCCTCAAGGACAGTGAAGTTGTAAGGGTTATGAAGAGTGCTGAGTTAGCGGCTTCCAGTGAAGAGGAGTGGATACTGGAGAGCCACCCGGTGCTTCTGTTTGAGAAAAAAGAACTTCAGCTCCCCAAGAAGCCAGTGGAACAAATCATGACAACCGAATTAAAGCTTGCGACTCCCCATATGAGTGTCTATGAAGTAGCAAACATAATGGCGAGGGAGCACATAGAACAGCTGCCCGTCGTCAAAGGAGAAGGGGAAATAATAGGATTAATCAGAGATATTGACCTCATAAAGGCAATAGTGAACAAGCCATGAGGGAAATTTCCCTCTCTCTTATTGGTTTTGGAAACGTTGGAAAAGGCGTTGCTGGGGTAGTCCTAAATAAGCAGCAGTACTTTAGAGAGAAATACGGGCTTGAGATTAAAGTAGTGAGCATTACTGATTCTACCGCCACGATATGGGATCCAAACGGAATAGACCTAAAAGAAGCCCTTGAAATTAAGAAAAGCGCTGGTTCTCTTAAATTCTGGGGAAATGAGTATGAAATTTATGAGCTGAAACCTTCCGAAGTGGTTAAAGAAGTCGATAGCGATGTGGTGGTTGATGTCACCAACGACAAAAACGCTGCAGAATGGCATTTGGAAGCTCTGAAGAATGAAAAGGCCGTTGTAACTTCTAACAAACCACCCGTGGTTTTTAGATATGGAGAACTCATCAAGGTATCATCTAAAAAAGATGTGCCCTACCTTTTTGAGGCCACAGTAATGGCAGGGACGCCTATAATACACCTCCTTAAAAGTGCTCTCCCCGCTGATTCTATAGAGAGGATCTGGGGAGTTCTCAACGGCACGACGACATTCATTTTGAACGCTATGGAAGATGGCATGGGCTTTGAAGAGGCCCTTAAAAAAGCTCAAGAGCTCGGAATAGCGGAGAGAGACCCCTCAAATGACATTGAGGGAATTGATGCAGGCTACAAGGGGGTTATTTTGCACAACGTAGCATTTCACCAATTTGACTTCAAAAAGGCCCACATAGAAGGTATAGAGGGAATATCAGAGAAGAAGATCAGGGAGAACTTCAAAAGGGGAACAGTTACGCGACTTGTTGCTCTTGTGGAAGATGGAAGGGTGGAGATAAAGCCCAGAGAACTGCCCATTAACAGTCCTTTAGCTGTCAGAGGCACTTCAAACGTTGCTTTGATAGAGAGCGATCTATTGGGGGAGTTAGTTATTAAGGGGGCTGGGGCAGGGATCAAAGAGACCGCTTCTGGAGTTGTGAGTGACATAATAAGGGCATCTCTAAAAACCAAATATTTATAATTCATTCCCAGATTTTTGAGTCGGTGAGAGCGTGAAGCATGTAATAGCCCTTCATCAGGTCTATGGAGAGCTGATATTCAGAGGGCTTAAGTATCACGAGATAAGGAAAGCTCCTGTTTTTAGGGAAGGGGACACTGTCTTTCTTTACATTGCGAGAGGAGACCTAGGTGTCTTAAGAAGGACTCTAGGGAAGCTTGGCCTTACTGAAGAACAGGTTTTGACCAAAAGGGGCAGCATTGTGGGGGGATTTGAAGTTGGGGAGGTAATAAAAGCGGATTTTGAGACACTATGGGATTTAACGAAGGACACCAGCGGCCTTAGGTTTGTCTATGGGGAGGAAGAGGGTAAGAAATGGCTCAAGCAGTATATAAATGAGTACGGCTACGCCTTTACCATAGAAAAGCCGTTTCTCTTTAAAGAGCCCCTCACAAGAGAAAAAATGAAAGAGCTCTATGGAGTTCATGTTGAAGGGATAATCCACCTTTCAAACAGGACAAGGAAGCCGTGGGTTAAAAGCCTCCTTGAAGACCTTACGGCGAGAGAAGTTCAGTATATTTAGTTCTTCTCTTCACCTTCTTCGGGGTAATACACTACATAAGGCTCTGTGCTGAGCTTTTTGATTTCTTCTTTTGTGAGAAGCCTGCTCTTGACTTTTTCACCTATTAGCGCACTGTTTCCAAAGGGATCCATGATCTTTACTGTTAGAGGCTTTTTACCTTCCTTCACGTCTTCAATATAAGCGAGAAGCTCATCAATCTTTTTCACGCTTTCCTCATCATTTTCTTGGTTTTTAAAGTCCCTGGCCATTAGCAGGGTTTCTCTGGTTCTCTCAAGCACACCCTCCACGTTCGTCACAAACCCCTGACTGGCAGGTCCGGGCTCTATTTTGACCCCAATCTCTTCGAGCTCAATGGTACCGCTTTTGCTCCTCACAACCCTGGTAAAGAGGTCTTTTTCTTCCTCGACCTTGACAGTGTAGAGCTTTGGCTCTTTCTCTTCGAGAACCATTACGTCTGCGTTTCTGTACCCGCACTTCTCGCATATTATTGTGGACTCCATTACCTTGCCAAAGTATGGGATCTCGTGAATGTGATTGAGAGCCTTTAATGTGTTCTTTCCCCCGCATATTGGACAATCGCCAAGCTTAACCTCGTGTATCTCATTTGTCTCGTTCATCCCAGCTCACCGGAACTAAAAAGAAGAATAGGATTTATAAAGGTTAAAGAAGCTTCAACCTTTGTATATCTTAATGTCTGATGGAGTAATGAGAATCTTAATCTCGTGTTTTGCTATTTTTGCTGTCTCTCCACCAAGGGCATGGGCAATTCCCTTTAGTTGTTCAACGACTTTGGCAAGCACTTCTGGCTTTGATTCTAACGGCGTTAAATCGGCGATAATAATGTTACCTGCTTGTATTTCTTCAGAAATTTTTTCTAAATCAGTATAACTGGTGACAACAATCTTCTTAATATACCTGATCTCCGGCTCAACAATGGTCTTCGCTATAAGATCCTCCTCCAGAGGAACAACGTCAATATCATGTCTAATATCTCTCTTTTTTCCTGTTCCAAGTTCTTTCTTTGTTTCTTCTTTCTTGATAATCTTGTCAAACAATCCCATATTTTTCACCTCAAAAACATTCTTGACTAAGTTATCTTTTCGTATTAGGTCTTTATATTTCTTATGGATGAGTTCGCTAATAAGTGGCGAAGAGGGGATGTACGAAATAGTAGAGGTACGTCTTTTGTCGATCAATAAATTAAAATAAAATATGTCCCCTAATGGACTATCAAAAAATCATTATGGGCAGTATGACGCATAGCACCCCCCTACCTAGGTAAGCTCCCAGATTCTATTGAGTGTTCATATAGAAAAACAGTTTCGAAAGATATGACACATACCTTCTCCCATAGATAGTTCCAACGTATTTATGAGAAAATGGGGGATGAAAAGAGCCAAAACGACTGTTTTTATCGAAAGATTTATATACCTTTAATTCAAAAAATAAGAATGAAGAATTTCCTAAGGAGGTGTTGTGAATGGCTGAGTTGCCAATTGCCCCAATTGACAGATTGATTAGAAAGGCTGGTGCTGAGAGAGTTAGTGAAGAGGCCGCCAAGATACTCGCCGAGTATCTCGAAGAATACGCAATTGAGCTCGGAAAGAAGGCTGTTGAGTTCGCCAGACACGCTGGCAGAAAGACCGTCAAGGCCGAGGACATTAAGCTCGCAATCAAGGCTTGAAGGCCTTTCCCTTCTTTTTTCTATTATGGATATCTCCACTGTGTTTCCCATGGCTTGTAAATGTTGAACCTGAAGCGTTCTCCCGTTATCTTGCCAACGAGAAACGTTGGGTCACTCATTCTTGGAACCGTTGGGGAGCCGGGATTGAGGAGGTGCACTTCTTTTCCCATGTACTCGTAGCTCTTGTAGAAGAACCTGTGTGTATGGCCAAAAATTAGCAAATCAACATCCATGTCAAGGGCTTTGTATTTGAGGCTCTGTTCATCTAAGCTGAGAAACTGATGACCGTGTAGGACTCCTACTTTCAAGTCCTCAATTTTTAGAACTTTTTCTTCTGGAAAAATTGGTTTGTCCAAATTCCCTCTAACGATAATCACCGGTGCTATTTCTTTAAAAATCTCAAAAAGCTCGGGGGATGTTAAATCCCCTGCATGGATTATTAACTCTACCCCTTCTTTCCTAAAAACGTCAAAAATCAAATCTGGAAGATAGGAAGTCTTGTCGGGATAATGCGTGTCGCTGAGTATTCCTATCTTCATTTCCTCTCCCACTTGTCTAAGTGGGGATGCGTATATTAAGTTTATCCACGAGTTCTTTGTATCTGTTCCTTACTGTAACCTCAGTTACTCTTGCAACTTCGGCAACTTCTCTCTGGGTGAGCTTCTCTCCTTCAAGGAGACTTGCTATGTAGATAGCAGCCGCAGCTATCCCTGTGGGACCTTTTCCGCTTGTGAGTCCCTTTTCAATAGCTTGGTTCAGTATCTTTATCGCCCTTCTCTTTGTCTTTTCACTTACTCCCAGCTGGTCCCCAAATCGTATGACGTAATCAATAGGGCTTGTTGGTTTTAGGCGAAGATGGAGCTCTCTCGCCAGATACCGGTAACTTCTCCCAATTTCCTTTTTACTAACTTTTGACACATCTTCTATCTCGTCTAAGGTTCTGGGTGCATTTGCGATTCTACAAGCTGCGTAAAGACAGGCGGAAACCATCCCTTCTATAGATTTTCCCCTAACAAGCTTGTTTATGACTGCCTTTCTGTACAAAACTGCTGCAATTTCCCTTATGTTCCGGGGAAGTCCCAGCTGAGAGCCCATCCTATCAAGCTCACTCAAAGCGAATGCAAGGTTTCTGTCCACAGAGTCGCTTATTCTCATTCTTCGCTGCCACATTCTAAGACGGTAAATCTTTGCTCTCATACTTCCTGAAATGTCGCCCCCGTGGATGTCTTTGTTTCTCCAATCTATATCTGTAGAAAGTCCCTTATCATGGAGCATTACAGTCTCTGGTGCCCCCACTCTAGAACGCTTTTCCCTCTGTCCAGGTTCAAAAGCCCTCCACTCTGGCCCCAAGTCCATAATTTCTTCGTCCAAAACATATCCGCAATTGGAACAAACGATCTCAGCCCTGCCTGGGTCATAAATCAAACTTTCCGAACCACAGATAGGACATCTCCTAATACCCCCAAATTGAGCCAAAAATTCTCACCCCCTCTTTTGGGGGGCAGGGCGCTTTTTCTTGACATTTCTCTTATGCTTTTTATCTTTAGAAGGAGATTTTTTTCTGCGCTCATCGATGTATAAAACCTCTCCCACATATTTCTGAGGATCCTTAACACGAGGCTTTACGGCAACATATGGATGATTAACTGGACCAAAAACATCTTTGACAGTTCCAACAAGCTGAAGATTCTTATCTACTACAGGATCATTTAACGCAGGTGCGAATGTTGAACGGAGTATTAAGAAACCCTGTTTGGCATAATGAGAAACTTTGCCTAAACGCTTCATAGCCCCACCCCAATCGAAAACCTTTTAAATATATCCTCTTCGATCCTTTTAAACTTTTCGCAACACCATAAAGAGTGGTAAAGATTGGCAGAAAAGTTTTTAAGCATAAGCACCTTTTCCGGTGAAATTTCTTTCAACGTTAATCTTTTAAATTCTTGGTCATTTTAACTACAAACGGTTTCTAAAGAATTTGGGGGGTGAGGGGGAGATGCCGCTTGTTGAAGAAGTTGCAACCCACAGATTTGAGAGAATCGGCAGTCATTCTCACATAAGAGGGCTCGGATTGGATGAAACTGGTAAGGCCAAGTTCATTGCAGACGGGATGGTAGGGCAAACAAAGGCGAGAGAAGCAGCAGGTATTGCCGTTAAGCTCATAAAGAAAGGAAAGCTGGCGGGCAAGGGAATTCTACTCGCTGGTCCAACAGGAAGTGGAAAAACTGCCATTGCAATGGGTATTGCGAGAGAGCTCGGAGAGGATGTACCATTTGTTCAAATCTCTGGAAGCGAAATATACTCCGCTGAGATCAAAAAGACTGAATTCCTAAAGCAGGCTTTGAGAAGGGCCATTGGAGTTAGAATAAGCGAAGAGAGGAAAGTTTACGAAGGAAGGATAGAGAAGATACAGCTCAACAAGACGAAGCATCCCTTCAACCCGTACGTTGAAATCCCTGAATCCGTGGTACTTACCCTGAAAACCAAAGACGATGAGAAAACGATCAGGGCGGGGAGAGAGATAGCGTACCAACTTTTAGAAATGGGAGTAGAAGAGGGAGATGTCATTCAAATAGATGCCGAAACAGGCAGAATATCAAAACTCGGGACCACAAAGGAAGAAGAAGGGCTGTTCTTTAAGAAGAAAACAGAAATGCCAAGCGGGCCAGTGCTCAAGATTAAAGAGTTCACATACACAGTAACGCTCCATGATTTAGACCTCGTAAACAGCCGTGCTGGTGGAATATTCAGCCTCTTCTTTGGAGGGGGGCTTGAGATCACAGACGAAATAAGAGAAAAAGTTGACGAGATGGTGAAGCAGTGGATAGATGAAGGAAAAGCTGTTCTCGTGCCGGGAGTTCTCTTCATAGACGAGTGCCACATGCTCGACATAGAGGCGTTTTCTTTCCTCGCAAGGGCTATGGAGAACGAGTTATCACCTATTCTAATCCTGGCAACCAACAGAGGCATTACAAAAATAAGGGGAACCGATTTGGAGTCGCCCCACGGAATACCGATAGACATGCTTGACAGACTGCTGATAATCAACACTGAGCCCTACAAGAAAGAAGAGATCAAGGAGATAGTGAAAATAAGGGCCAGAGAAGAGGGCATAGAGATTTCAGAGGAGGCTTTAGAGTATCTGGCAGAACTCGGAGAAAAGACAAGTTTAAGATACGCAGTTCAGCTTTTAGCTCCCGCAAGTATCTTGGCTGGTGATAAGAAGGTAGAAAAGGATCACATTAAAAAAGCAAGACAATATTTCGCCGACATAAAGAGAAGCATAGAATATGTCCAAAATCTTGAGGGAATGCTTCGCTGAGCTTTTCTCATTTATAAACCTTTTTCAAGTCTAAATATTTTTAAATACTTCATGAATTTTAGTCATAAACTTGCTCAACAAAGCATATATACTCTGATTATAACTTATGAACTGCCCTTCCTCTGGATCATCTGCTTCCAGTGGAAACCTTTTAAACGATGTTAAAATTATTCCGAATTAAGATGAAAAATATAGACAATAAGCACAAAATTTGTGCTATAATGAAAATAAGAAAAACCACAATTGGTCAAATTGTCAAGTCATTAATGTATTTCCTATGGAGGGACAGGGAATGTTACAAGAAGGCCAAACCAATTTAGGATCACTCTTTGAAAAATATCTCCACAAACAGCGAATCTTTAAGAATAAGGATGTTTTGAGACATAGCTACACTCCCCGAGAGCTTCCGCACAGGAGGGAGCAGATAGAAACTCTCGTTCACATACTGGTTCCCGTCTTAAGGGGGGAGACACCTTCAAACATCTTTGTGTATGGGAAGACCGGAACTGGAAAGACGGTCACCGTTAGGTACGTAACTGAGGATCTGATAAAAATATCTCAGAAATATAATGTTCCAGTAGATGTTATCTATCTCAATTGTGAGATTGTCGATACTCAGTATAGGGTTCTGGCGAACATAGTTAACCACTTCAAGGAAGAGAGCGGAGTAGAGGTTCCTCTTGTAGGGTGGCCCACGGATGAAGTTTATGCGCAGTTAAAGAAAGTGCTGGACATGAGAGAGCGCTTTGTGATAATAGTTTTAGACGAAATAGACAAGCTGGTGAAGAAGAGCGGCGATGATATACTGTATTCCCTAACAAGAATAAACACGGAGCTTAAGAAAGCGAAGGTGAGCATAATAGGTATTTCAAACGACCTCAGGTTCAAAGAATACCTCGACCCTAGAGTTCTCTCAAGTCTAAGCGAGGAGGAGGTAGTCTTTCCGCCCTACGATGCCAACCAGCTGAGAGATATCCTTATGCAGAGAGCTCAAGAAGCTTTTTATGACGGTGTTTTGGATGAGGCAGTCGTTCCTCTCTGTGCTGCTTTGGCAGCGAGGGAGCATGGAGACGCAAGGAGAGCTCTCGACCTGCTCAGAGTTAGCGGGGAGATAGCAGAGAGAGAAATGGCTCCAAAGGTTACCGAAAAGCATGTATGGAAGGCTCAAGAAAAGATAGAGCAGGACACCATGGAAGAGGTAATTAAAACCCTTCCACTGCACTCGAAGATTCTGCTTTATGCAATAGTCCTCCTTGACGAAAACGGGGAATTGCCAGCAAACACGGGCGATGTTTACTCCGTCTATAAAGAGCTCTGTGATTATCTCGACTTTGAACCTCTAACTCAAAGGAGAATAAGCGACTTGATAAACGAGCTGGATATGCTTGGTATCATCAATGCCAAGGTCGTCAGCAAGGGCAGATACGGAAGAACGAAAGAGATAAGGCTCAACATAACACCCTATAAAGTTAAAAACATCTACCGCTTTGAAGAGACATTGAGACCGTTAATATCTGTAAGCATGCTTAAGCAGAGGAGGTTGTTCTATGGATGAATTCGTGAGGGGATTGATGTCAAACAACTATCTGATAACTCCCCCGGCATATTTTCTTTTGTCTGAACACTACAATAGGGACTTCACACTCCCAGAGCTTATAAAATTCGCAAAGGCGAGAGGAACGTTCATAATAGATGATATTATTGCAGAAGAATTTCTGGAGTCTAAGGGAATTATAATAAGACCAAAACATCTTGAAAAGTTTATGACTAGTAAAAAACCTGAAGAGCAGTACTCGAAAGAATCGGAAGAAGGGCAGACGCTAGAACTTCCAGAAGCTGAAGAAACCTCAGAAACTCCAGCGTTTGCGGGAGAAATTACAAGCGAAGTCGCGGAGGATAATGCAGAAGTTGAAATTTCTGAAAGCCAAGAAGCAGTGCCCTCTGAAATTCCTGCTGCCGAAGAGCCCCCAATAGAGGAGAAGGATGAAGACGCCGTAAGTGAATTTGCAGAAGAAGTTGTAGAAGAAGTGGAGACAGTAGAGGAAGACGAAGAAGCTGTAGAGGAATTTGTAGAAGAAGAGTCAGAAGAGATGGAGGAGTCTTTTGACACCAACGGGGAAGAGAATGGAGAAAATGGGGAAGTTAAAAGGAAAGTCGTTTTTGAGGAGTATGGTGTTCCGCTCGTAGCTGAAGAAGAGGTGCCCGAAGAGGAAGAGAAGGCTTATTCTATTTATGCTGATTTTAAGGTTTCTCCAAAGGAAGGATTTGAGTTTATTGCCAAAGAGATAGAAGCGGACTTCAATGTTAAATTTGACGTAAGAAAAGTTAAGCTCAAGCCCCCAATGGTTAAAACCGGTACAACTAAAGAAGGAGAGATTATTGTTAGAGTTTATGAGAACTACTTCAAAAGCAGGCTGAAAAAGATAAGAAAAATACTGCGCGAGAATCCGGAGGTTTCTGGCGTTATTGATATTGGAAAACTCAGCTACATAAACCCGGAGGGAGACGTAACAATCATAGGGCTTGTAAACTCAAAGAGGGAGACAAGAAACGGTTACATGTTTGAGGTTGAAGATGCAACAGGGATAGTAAAGGTCTTCATAGGAAAAGATAAGGAGGATTACAAAAAAGCCTTTGAAATAATGCCCGACAGCGTAGTGGCGTTTAAGGGAAGGTACTCAAAAAGAGGAATGTTTTTTGCAGAGCACATTTACCTCCCCGATGTGCCGATGTATAAGAGGGAAAAGCCTCCTCTCGAAGAGAAGGTGTACGCTGTTCTGATGAGCGATATACACGTTGGGAGCAACAAATTCTGTGAAAAAGCGTTCATGAAGTTTTTAGAGTGGCTAAACGGCAACGTGAACACGAAGGAAGAAGAGGAAATAGTCAGCAGGATAAAATACATAATAATAGCCGGCGATGTTGTTGATGGAATCGGTATATATCCGGGCCAGTACAACGAACTAAGCATACCGGATATTTTTGACCAATACGAGGCCCTTGCTAACTTGCTCTCCAACGTTCCGGAGCATATAACCATGTTCATAGGGCCAGGAAATCACGATGCTGCAAGAACTGCTTTGCCGCAGCCAGAATTTTATAGGGAATACGCAAAGCCCATCTATGACCTTAAGAATGCTGTCATAATAAGCAACCCGGCCGTTATAGATTTACATGGAAGAGAGTTTCTTATTGCCCATGGTAGAGGAATAGAAGACGTTGTGAGTTACGTTCCAAATATGAGCCACCACGAGCCTGTAAAGCCTATGGTAGAGCTTTTGAAATTGAGACACCTGGCGCCAACTTTTGGAGGAAAAGTGCCCATAGCCCCGGACTCAGAGGATTTGCTTGTCATTGAGAGCGTTCCAGATGTGGTTCAGATGGGTCACGTCCACGTTTTGGACTATCAAATATATAGGGGAGTTTTCTTAATAAACTCGGCAACCTGGCAGGGTCAAACAGAATTCCAGAAGATGGTTAATATCGTCCCAACTCCGGCTAAAGTTCCGATTATAGATATCGATACCGCCCGGCTAAAGACGATAGTTGACTTTAGCAAGTGGTGTGATGTTTGAGGTGAAATAATATGGAGCTTTACAGTGAAGAAATGAAAAAATATTTCGAATCCTTGCAGAGAGAGATTGATAAGGCCTATGAAATAGCTAAGCAAGCTAGAGCTCAAGGTAAAGACCCCGTGAGAGACATTGAGGTTCCCCAAGCGACCGATATGGCGGGAAGAGTTGAGAGTCTTGTGGGTCCAAAGGGTGTTGCGGAGAGAATAAGAGCGCTTGTGGAGGAATACGGGAAAGAGCTCGCTGCCCTCAAAGTTGTTGATGAAATAATAGAAGGAAAATTCGGAAAGTTTGAGAGCAAAGAGAAGCTTGCCGATCAATCCGTGAGAACCGCGTTGGCTATTCTTACTGAAGGTATTGTTTCCGCTCCGCTCGAAGGAATAGCTGATGTTAAAATAAAGAAAAATTCAGATGGAACTAATTACTTGGCAATCTATTATGCTGGGCCAATTAGAAGCAGCGGAGGAACGGCACAGGCTTTGAGTGTTCTTGTTGGAGACTACGTTAGAAGAAAGCTTGGTCTTGACAGGTTTAAGCCAACTGAAGAGCACGTGGAGAGATATGTTGAGGAGATAGACCTCTATCACAGGGCTGTTACAAGGCTGCAGTATCATCCATCACCGGATGAAGTTCGTTTAGCTGTTAGAAACATCCCAATAGAGATTACCGGAGAAGCCACGGATGATGTAGAGGTGAGTCACAGAAACGTCCCAGGAGTTGAAACAAATCATCTGAGGGGAGGAGCGATCCTTGTTTTGGCGGAGGGTGTCCTCCAGAAGGCAAAGAAGCTCGTAAAGTACATAGATAAAATGGGTATTGATGGCTGGGAATGGCTGAAGGAGTTCGTTGAGGCGAAGGAGAAGGGTGGCGAAGAAAAGAAAGAAGAAAGGAAAAGTGAAGAAATAAAACGGGAGACGACAGAAGAAAAGGCCTCTGTGAAAGTTGAGAAAGGCTTCTATTACGAACTCTACGAGAAGTTTAGAGCAAACATCGCTCCAAATTCAAAATATACAAAGGAGATAATAGGTGGAAGGCCTCTATTTGCTGAACCCTCAAGAAACGGTGGCTTCAGGCTTCGCTATGGAAGGAGCAGAGTAAGCGGATTCGCAACGTGGAGCATAAATCCAGCGGTCATGATAATGGTTGACGAGTTCCTAGCTGTAGGAACCCAAATGAAGACCGAAAGACCTGGAAAGGGCGCCGTTGTAACTCCAGCCACTACCATTGAAGGTCCTATTGTAAAGTTAAAAGATGGAAGCGTAGTGAGAGTTGACGATTATCACAAGGCCCTTGAGCTGAAGGATCAGGTGGAAGAGATTCTGTACCTTGGAGATGCGCTAATAGCTTTTGGAGACTTCGTGGAGAACAACCAGACACTTTTGCCTGCCAATTATGTTGAAGAGTGGTGGATTCAGGAGTTCGTTGAAGCGGTAAACAAAGTTTATGAGCTTGACCTCAAGCCCTTCCAGGAAAACGAGCGGGAAACCGTGGAAGAAGCTGCAGATTACCTCGACCTAGACCCAGAATTTCTGGCAAATCTTCTTTATGACCCGATTACCGTTAGGCCCTCAATTGAAGATGCCATACATCTCTCCCGCATCCTCAAGATACCCCTCCACCCATACTACACCCTTTACTGGAATACCTTGGAGGCTGAGGAGCTAATTTCCCTTCAAAACGCTCTAGTAAATGCCAGCATAGAGTGGGGAGAGTATAGAGGGTTCAAATACGCAAAGAGGGTTGAAATTTCCATAGACTCCCTTGGAAAAGCCAAGAGGTACCTGGAGCTCCTTGGGGTTGAGCATAAAGTCTCTAATGGGCTTGTTATAATTGAATATCCGTGGTCAGCCGCGCTGCTAACTCCTCTGGCAAATTTAGAGAAAAAAATCGAATTCAAAGAGTTCCACACCCCCATAGACTTGATAAACGAGATAAGTGAGGTTAAACTCAGGGACAGGGGAATCAGCTGGATAGGAGCAAGAATGGGGAGGCCGGAAAAGGCAAAAGAGAGAAAAATGAAACCCCCAGTTCATGTTCTTTTCCCGATTGGATTAGCAGGAGGAAATTCGAGAGATATATACAAAGCAGCCCAGGAAGGAAAAACAGCTGAAGTTGAAATAGCGCACTTCAAATGCACAAACTGCGGCCATGTGGATATCTACCCCACATGTCCCAAATGCGGAAACGAGGCTAAGCTACTCTACCACTGTCCCAAATGCGGCTTTGAATCGACAATCGACACGGAATGTCCTAAGTGTAATATAGAGATGAGAGCATACCGCAAGAGAAAAATCAGCCCTTCAGAGCTTTTGAACAAGGCAATGCAGAATGTCGGAATTTATACCCTCGACAAGCTCAAGGGCGTAATGGGTATGAGCTCCGCCCATAAGATAGCAGAACCTCTCGAAAAAGGAATACTAAGGGCAAGAAACGACGTCTACGTCTTTAAAGACGGCACAATAAGGTTTGACGCCACGGATGCGCCAATAACCCACTTCAAACCCAAGGAAATAGGGGTAAGCGTTGAGAAGCTAAGGGAGCTCGGTTATACACACGATTTTGAGGGCAAGCCCCTTGTAAGCGATGAACAAATAGTTGAGCTCAAGGTTCAGGATATAATCCTCTCAAAAGAGGCTGGAAACTACCTTGTCAAGGTTGCTAAGTTTGTTGATGATTTGCTTGAAAAGTTCTACGGACTGCCAAGGTTCTACAACGTTGAGAAGATGGAAGATTTGATAGGGCATCTCGTGATTGGTTTAGCCCCTCACACTTCAGCCGGAATTATTGGACGGATTATTGGGTTTGTTGACGCTCTTGTAGGCTATGCTCACCCGTATTATCACGCTGCAAAGAGGAGGAACTGCTTCCCAGGAAACACAAGAATAATGGTGCAAATCAACGGAATTCCGCAGAGAATCACTCTGAAGGAGCTGTATGAATTATTCGAAGAGGAACATTACGAAAACATGACCTACGTGAAGAGAAAGCCAAAGGTTGGCATTAAAGTGTATTCCTTTGATCCTAAGGAAGGTAAAGTAGTTTTGACAGACATCGAGGAAGTTATAAAAGCACCAGCCACCGACCACTTGATTCGCTTTGAGCTTGAGCTGGGAAGAAGCTTTGAGACAACCGTGGATCATCCAGTCCTTGTATACGAGAACGGAAAGTTCGTAGAAAAGAGAGCATTTGAGGTTAAGGAAGGGGACATGATAATTGTACCAAATACCGAACTTCCCGAAAATGAGATTGAATACTTTGATCTTCTTGAGGCATTTGCTACAGATGATTTCAAGAATTTGTGGAATAAAATAATGGTACGTGGGATTGCAAATTGGCTCTCTTCAATTGGAGCAAAAGTTAAATGGGACTATATAAGACGCGATTCCATTCCATTGGCTGAGTTGATTAAAGTACTCCATGAGAAGGGACTCAAGTTTAAAGATGTTCCAGAATGTTACATCGGGTTCAAGCGAGATAAGGTCAAGATAAAACGCTTTATACCAATAACGTCCCTTATGAAAGTTCTTGGCTACTACCTCGCAGAAGGCTACGCGAGAAAAAATGATAGTGTTTATCAGCTCAGCTTTTCAATTGCTGATAAAGAAGCAAGAGAAGACCTTAAAACAGCACTAAGAGAGGCTTTTGGTGATGGCTTCGGAATATATGAAAGAAGAGAGAAAATTACAGTGAGCTCAAGAGTCTTATACCTCCTCTTTACTGAGGTTCTCAAAGCAGGAAGCAACGCTCACAACAAGCGTGTTCCACCTATTGTATTCACCCTTCCAAAAGAAGTCGTGGCAGAGATGCTTAAGGCTTATTTTGAAGGTGATGGAAGTGCTCTAAAAACAGTACCACGTGTCGTAGTTTATAGTGTGAACAAGACTCTCCTTGAGGACATTGAAACTTTATTGATATCCAAATTCAAGATAAGAGGGTATTACACTATTGACGAAAATGCAAACAGAGGGAACGCCCGGGCTAGACTATATTATATTGAACGCGGTACCCAGCCTCCAGTTTCAAAAGTATATGCCCTTAACATCGCCGGTGAACATTACCACAGGTTCTTTGAAGAGATTGGCTTCGTGACTAAACGTAAGAACTTACCATACCAGCAGTATTCCTCAAGAAAGCCGAAAGGTGACAAGTACCTTCTTGGGAATGGGTGGGCAGTAAAAGTTAAACGTATTGAATATCGGAAACCAACTGAGGACTTTGTATTCTCTCTCAACGCTAAAAAATACCATAACGTGATAATTAACGAAAATATTGTAACACACCAATGTGACGGTGATGAAGATGCTGTTATGCTCCTTCTTGATGCTCTGCTCAATTTCTCGCGCTATTATCTCCCAGAGAAGCGTGGTGGAAAGATGGACGCTCCGCTGGTAGTTACGACGCGTTTAGACCCAAGGGAAGTTGATAGTGAAGTTCACAATATGGATGTAGCAAGGTACTACCCGTTAGAGTTCTACAGGGCAACTTACGAGCTCAAATCTCCAAAAGAGCTTGTTGGAGTCATTGAGAGAGTAGAAGATCGCTTAGGCAAGCCAGAGATGTACGAAGGGCTAAAGTTCACCCATGACACCGACGACATCGCCTTAGGCCCAAAAATGAGCCTCTACAAGCAGTTGGGGGATATGGAAGATAAGGTGAGCAGACAGTTGGCTCTAGCGGAACGTATTAGAGCGGTAAACGAACATCACGTCGCTGAAACTATAATAAACTCCCACATAGTGCCGGATTTAAGAGGAAACCTGAGGAGCTTTACAAGGCAGGAGTTCAGGTGTGTGAAATGCAACACCAAATACCGGAGACCACCTCTGAGTGGAAAATGTCCGAAGTGCGGTGGTAAGATAGTGCTTACAGTCTCAAAGGGAGCTATTGAGAAATATCTCCCGACAGCAAAGATGCTGGTTACCCGCTACAATGTTATAGACTACACAAGACAGAGAATCTGCCTGACGGAGAAAGACATAAAGACGCTCTTCCAAAACGTCTTCCCGGAAACTCAAAGAACACTCTTTGGTTTTGGAGCTGACATTTGTGAGAGAATGATAGCGGAAAGAACGGGAAAGGTAATAAAGAAGAATGGATATCTCGATGAGCTAAAAGAAAACGGTAAATTAAACAACTCCAAAAAGGAAGAGAACAAAAAGGAAAAAGCTGCAAAACAAGAAAGAAAAGAGGAAAAAGAAAAGCCCAAGCTCAAGAAAAAGACCAAGAAGGTCATTAGCCTTGAGGAGTTTTTCGGCAGCTAATTATCCATTATTTTTTCAATGTCTAGACAAAAAGGATAAATACTTCAAGTGACAATATCTTTTGAGAAAGATGAAATTAGTGCCTAGTGTGGCTTACCTTAGAATCCAGCGGCAGTTTTATGTGGGTTATTCGATGGCATTAGCCGGATGGATAGGGGAGCATCTGGTTATTCGTAAGGCCCTTCCGAAGCCTTCTTTTGTTGACAGGGCTTTGAAAAAGCTTGGCTTTTCTCTCGTGGGTGAAGACATTGGTGATGATGAATATTCCTATTTCTTTAAGAGAAAAGATATAGGAATTTCTGCATTTTTTGAACCCTCAAACGACCTGCTGTTTCTTCAGATATATCCCCTCAAAAAGAGGCTTTCCTCTGGTGTGAGCGTAAGGGCCCAGTACATAGAGTTCTACGACCAGTTCGTTGTTTCAATCGAGCCCGCACAAAAGCTTCCGCCTGGAATACGAAGTCTGGGCATTAACCCCTTGATCCTTGAGGACTACTACCCGGTATCAACCCCCTATTGGGGGATGGTGCACGAGGACTGGGAAAACGACTTAAAGATACTGGTTATGAGAGATGAGATATTCGAAGAGCTCGAGAGAAATGAGTACCGCTGTCCAATTTGCTTTTCTGAGCTGAGTGTGGAGGATGGTTATTTGAAATGCCACACCTGCGGATTCCTATATACGGCTGAAAGCGAGTTTGAGAATGTCATATCAAAGTTCTCATTGGGTATTGGGGAGGAAGAGATTATCTTTTAGCTTTTCTTTTGCAGTAAAATTTATAAATGAGACCATAAAGTAGTGATTGGGTACAGCCCCGTGGTGTAGCGGCCAAGCATGCGGGACTTTGGATCCCGCGACCGGGGTTCGAATCCCCGCGGGGCTACCATACCATGGGCTCCAGACCAAACCTTTTTTTTAAAACAATTATCACACGAAGTTTTCCTATGAATGAACTTTTCACTTGCAATACCTTTAAGTTAATTCTTCGTCTCATATGGCAAATTTATTAATCTCTATCTTCAATATCCTCAAGGTGGTAGCAATGGTAAGGTTAATCTCCTTCGATGTCTGGAACACCCTTCTCGACATAAACGTTATGATTGAAAACCTTGTAAAAGCCCTATCAGAGCTTCTGGGAGTTTCTGAGAAGGAGATTATGGAAAATATCCTCAAAACAAGGGAGGAAATAAAAAAGATTAGAAAGTCCCAAAGCGGCAACCCGGAAAAAGCCCTTGAAGAAAGTCAGGAGCTCCTTGCAAAGGTCCTCGGAGTCGACGTTGAAATAGTGAAGAGGGCTGCGGCAAAAGCAACTCTAACCGTTGATGAAAGCATAGTGCTCCCGGGCATTAAAGAGACCCTTAAAGAGCTCCACGGAAAGTACATTATAACAACAACGGGCAACGTAATGTTCTGGCCCTCCTCGTACACAAGGCTCATTTTAGAGAAGTTTGGATTAGCCAATTATATAACCAAGCAGTTCTACTCCGACGAGATTAACGCCTACAAGCCCATGAAAGAAGCCTTCTTAGCCCCATTGAAATATTTCAACGTCTCTCCAAGCGAGGCAATACACATTGGCGACACCAAAGCAGAGGATTTCGAAGGAGCATTAAAGGCTGGAATGTATGCATGCTGGATAAATCCAGAAGCAGAAAAAGTCGAGAGGATTCACGAGAGGGGCTTTGTAGTTAGAGAAACGAAGGATTTGCTGAAAGTGCTCTCTCAACTTTGATCTTTTAATATTGTTGTCAATTCCCCGGTATTTTTCAGCAATTTAAACTAAAAAGCACAAAGAGAAAAAGAATAGAAATTTCAAACCTTTATGCCGCCCATTATAAGAGCCATGGCTGCCTTTTGAGCATGTAACCTGTTCTCTGCTTGATCCCAGACCACGCTGTTTGGTGAGTCTATGACGTCGTCGGTAACTTCCTCTCCCCTGTGTGCCGGGAGGCAGTGCATAAAGATGTAGTCCTTCTTTGCGTGCTTTACGAGCTCTTTGTTAACTTGGAATGGCATGAATATCTTTCTCCTTTGCTCCGCCTCTGCTTCCTGTCCCATTGAGGCCCAGACATCGGTGTAGATTACATCGGCACCTTTAACAGCTTTAATCGGGTCGTGGAGGAGCTCAAAGCTTCCACCGCTTTCGGCGGCATTTTCCTCAGCCCATTTGATAACTTTTGGATCTGGCTCGTAGCCCTCTGGGGTGGCAACCACCACATTAGCCCCAAGCTTGGTTCCGGCTATCATTAGGGAGTGAGCGACGTTGTTTCCATCGCCAACGTAGACAACTTTGAGACCTTCAATTCTTCCCTTCTTTTCTTTTATGGTCATGTAGTCAGCCAAAGCCTGGCATGGGTGTGCAAAGTCGCTGAGACCGTTTATGACTGGAACACTAGCGTATTTTGCAAGGTCAACAACGTCCTGGTGGTCAAAAACTCTCGCCATTATTCCGTCCACATATCTGCTTAGAACTCTCGCGGTGTCTGCTATCGTTTCTCCCCTTCTCAACTGCAAATCTTGGGCATTTAGATATAACCCATATCCACCAAGTTGGTAGATTCCAACCTCAAAGCTTATTCTTGTTCTTGTGGAAGGCTTCTGGAAGATCATAGCGAGGGTTTTACCCTCAAGAACGCGATGTGGCTTTCCAATCTTGTTCCAGATTTTCATCATTTCAGCTGTTTTGAGAATTGTCTCAATTTCTTCTCTTGTAAAGTCTTGAAGGCAGAGGATATCCCTTCCGGCTAAGCTCACTACCATGTGCATCACCGTCTAAAGTTGGCATTTCCGTTAATAACTATTTCGTCGTTAAAAAATATCCGGCGGCGAAAATTTTCAAAAAATTTCTGAAAACTAGTGGATAAACGTAAACTCAAACAGGGGTATGCTTTGCTAAAGTTTTCAACAAGGCTAATAAGGAGAGTCCCCTTTCTATTCCGGGTGTGTGTGATGGACGGTTTGAAAGTCAAGCTAGTGAACTATACCCCAAAACCCTTAGAAACAGTAACCTGGGCTGCGTTGATAAGCTACTGGGAAGAGTGGGAAAGTGAAGCTTTTGAAAGAGTAACGAGGACAGACGTGGAGAATCATTTGCCGAGAGTTCTGGGCTACGGGCATGAGTCGATTTTGGAGCATGCTGTGTTTACATTTGCGATTGAAGGGATAAGTAGAGTTGCCTCGCATCAGCTAATCCGCCACAGGATAGCCAGCTACACACAGCAGAGCCAACGCTATATCAAGCTTAACCCTGAGGATGTTGAAGAGACGTTTGTTATCCCGGAGGGAGTTAAAGAAAATCCAGAGCTGTATGAAAAATGGAAAAAGCTTATGCGAGAAGCGATAGAACTTTACGAGGAGACTTACGCCAGGGGTATACATCAGGAGGATGCACGCTTCATTCTGCCTCAGGCAGTGAGAACTAAAATCGTAGTCACTATGAACCTTAGAGAGCTCAAGCATTTTCTGGGTCTTAGAGCGTGTGAAAGAGCACAGTGGGAAATAAGAGAGGTTGCGTGGAAAATGCTCGAAGAAATAGCTAAAAGGGATGACCTGAGGCCAATAATAAAATGGGCAAAGCTTGGGCCGAGGTGTATTTCCTTAGGTTACTGTCCGGAAAGGGAGCTAATGCCTCCTGGATGCCTGAAGATGACAAAAGAAAAGTGGAAAAGCATAATAAGTAGAAAAATGTAAATGGGAAGCTGAACCTCTATTTGTAAATTTTAGAACCAGGGTGCAAAACTTAGAAAAATATTTGTATAATACAAGCCAGGAAATTTCACTAATGTTAATTTAAGGTCTTTTTAGTTATTTTTTTGACAATATTGGTACGCTAAATTGCCAAAAAGTCCAAAAAAGTTCTAAAAAGGCTTTTATATAGGATCAATGTAGTTTTAATGAATGATGTACCCCCTACGACACACCCAGAATATAATACCGGAGGTTTGAAATATGGGTGATTTTGGTATATTGTCTCTCTTGCCGCCTCTTGTGGCCATTGGACTAGCAATATTGACGAAAAGAGTGCTCTTTGCTTTGTTCTTTGGAGTCTGGGTTGGAGGACTGTTAGTTGCAGGCGGAGACCCAGTAGGAGCAACGACGCAGACATTGAAGTGGATAGTGTTCAACATAGCCTCCGCATGGGAAGAGAACGGCCAGATAGTGACCGACCTATGGAACACGAGAATACTGCTCTTTGATGCGTTGATCGGTGCGGGTGTTGCACTAATCTACAAATCCGGCGGAATGAACGCCATCGCGAAAGCCGTTACAAGGAAGATTAGAACCAGCAGAGCTGCTTCATTAATGGCCGCAATTTTCGGAACCATAATCTTCTTTGACGACTATACCAACACCATCATCGTTGGAAATACAATGAGGCCGATAACAGATAGGGCGAGAGTCTCAAGAGAGTTCTTAGCCTATGCTGATGATTCCACGGCTGCACCAGTGGCGGTTTTGGCTGTTGTTTCTACATGGATAGGCTATGAGCTCGGACTTCTAAAGGATGCAATCGCAAGTGTCGGAGAAAGCATAAGTGCGTACTCTGCTTGGTTTGCAAGCTGGCCCTACAGGTTTTACCCAATCTTAGCTATAATTCTTGTTTATCTGGTAGCAATTACCCACAGGCACTACGGTCCGATGCTCAAAGCAGAATACAGGGCAAGAAAAGAGGGTAAAGTCCTTCGTGATGGGGCACAGCCAATGATGACTACTGAAATTGACGTGGGAATGCCCATTGAAGGCAAGGAAAGCGTGTGGACATTCATACTTCCGGTGCTAACACTGGTAGCATTGACATTCATCGGTTTATGGGTTACCGGTGGGGGAAGTGCCACCTATGCCGAAGGAGGCTTCCAGGCAGTTCTGTCTAACGCAGACTCAACATGGGCACTTGTTTGGGGTTCCTTTGGAATGGTCGTCGTGGCGATGGCACTCGTGATTGGAATGAAAATAATGAGCCTTAAGGAAGTCGAGGAGACTGTAGTTGCGGGTATGAAGCAGATGCACTTTGCAATGATGATACTTATTTTAGCATGGAGCATTAAGAGCGCGTGCGATGCCGTTGGAACAGCAGACTATGTAGTAAGCGTTGCATCAAAAGTCCTTTCTCCGGGATTGGTTCCACTGGTGGTCTTCCTGGTGGCAGCGTTCATCTCATTCACAACAGGAACATCCTGGGGAACCTTTGCCATAATGATGCCGATTGCCGTCCCGCTGGCCTATGAGTTGAGTGGAAGCTTTGGTCCTGTGGTCTATGCGAGCATCGCCTCTGTCTTTGCCGGAGGTGTTTTCGGTGACCACTGCTCGCCGATAAGCGACACCACGATCATGAGCTCAATGTTCTCTGGCTGTGACCACATAGACCACGTGAGCACCCAGATTCCATACGCGCTCACAGCGGCGGCCGTCGGTGCTTTAATGCTCGTGCTGTTTGCCACTGGCCTGACTAATGGATGGATACTTTTGATAATAGCAGTGCCCCTCCTGATAGTGGCCCATCACGTCCTAAGCGAGTGGTATGGGGCAAAAGTTGGAATCCCACACGGCAAAGTGCCGATATATGTTGTGGAGGAAAATATCGAAAGAACTGGTGGGGCAACTCCGAGAGGAGCTGTTCTCGGAGAGGAATGAGCCCTTTTCTATTTTTCCATTTTAAAAAGTTAAAGCTTTAGAGAAAAGTCACTCTTTTAAAACCTCCTCCAGAGTCTTTTTCAACTCCCTATATGCTTCTTCGAGGGACTCTGGAATGACTTTCGTGTCTGCTATTACAGGCATAAAGTTAGTATCGCCGTTCCACCTCGGCACGATGTGGAGGTGAACGTGGTCGTCTATGCCAGCTCCCGCCACTCTTCCAAGATTTACTCCCATATTAAACCCGTCTGGATTCATAGCTTTCTTCAAAACCTTTATCATAAGTTGGGAAAGCTTCATAATATCCAGAAGCTCCTCATCGGTGAGGTCTTCCCATTTTCCAACGTGTCTGTAAGGGGCTATCATAACGTGGCCGGGATTATAGGGATAGTTGTTCATGATAACGAAGGCATGCTCGCCCCTGTACAGGATTAGCCTCTCTTCATCGCGGTTTTCTTTTGGGAAATCACAAAATATGCAGCCGTTGTGTTTTGGGGAACGGATGTACTCGATGCGCCACGGTGCCCAGAGTATCTTCATGCTCTCACCTCAATTGGGGGAAAACACTGGGATTAAAAAAGTTTCTCATAAACTTTTTAATTCTCCTTGGATATTCACTTCAGGTGGTATTGTATGAAAAGAAAAGGGATTCTTATTATTCTCGATGGGCTCGGAGATAGACCGGTAAAGGAACTCGGTGGAAAAACGCCACTTGAGTATGCAAACACCCCAAACATGGATAAGCTCGCAAAAATGGGGATTCTGGGCCAGCAAGACCCAATAGCCCCGGGCAAGCCCGCAGGAAGTGATACCGCACATCTTGCCATCTTTGGCTACGACCCCTATCAAACCTACAGAGGAAGGGGCTTCTTTGAAGCTCTTGGCGTAGGACTGGACTTGGATGAAGACGACCTGGCATTTAGAGTTAACTTTGCCACAATCGAGAACGGAATAATAACTGACAGGAGAGCTGGAAGGATAAGTACGGAAGAGGCCCACGAGCTTGCGAGAGCCATTCAGGAGAACGTTAAGATACCAGTGGAGTTCGTATTTGTCGGAGCAACAGGCCACAGAGCAGTTCTCGTGCTCAAAGGCATGGCCAAGGGATATAAGGTTGGAGAAAACGACCCACACGAAGCTGGAAAGCCACCGCACAGGTTTGAGTATGCCGATGAGGAGAGCAAAAAAGTTGCAGAAATTTTAGAAGAATTCGTGCAGAAAGCCCATGGGGTTCTTGAGAAGCACCCTATAAACGAGAAGCGCAGAAAAGAAGGAAAACCAGTCGCAAACTACCTCCTCATCAGAGGGGCTGGAACATATCCAAACATCCCGATGAAGTTCACCGAGGAGTGGAAGGTTAAAGCTGCTGCCGTTGTTGCGACTGCCCTAGTTAAAGGCGTTGCGAGGGCTATAGGCTTTGACGTCTATACTCCAGAGGGAGCTACCGGTGAGTACAACACCGACCCGATGGCCAAGGCAAAGAAAGTCGTTGAGCTCCTGAATGACTACGACTTTGTGTTCCTCCACTTCAAGCCAACCGATGCAGCAGGTCACGACAATAACCCCATGAAAAAGGTGGAAATGATTGAAAAAGCCGATGAGATGATAGGATACATAATTGACAACATAGACCTTGAAAATACGGTAATAGCAATCACCGGAGACCACTCAACCCCATGTGAAGTCAAAAACCACAGCGGCGATCCCGTGCCTCTCCTAATTGCCGGTGGAGGAGTTAGGGCAGATTACGCGGAGAGCTTTGGCGAAAGGGAGTGCATGCGCGGAGGAATAGGAAGGGTCAGAGGAAAATACATAGTGCCAATGATGATGGACTTAATGGGGAGAACTGAAAAGTTTGGAGCTTAGCTTCTTTTTACTCTTCCTTGATTTTTGAAAGCCCTCCTCTTGTCGTCGATATCTTCATTTAGCAGCTTTGACTTGTATTGTATTCCATAGTTTCTAGTAGTCTTTAAGAGGTTATTTCTTAATTTCTCCTCATCCTTGCTTCCCAGCGAAGGAAAATAAACAGAAATATCATAAAAATCGTGATATAGTAGCTGATAGCAAAAGGCAGAACACCCATAATTCCCAATGTGTAGAGGGTAGCCAGAATTATAACAACTGGGAGCAACAACCTATAGAGGCGTTTCCTCTCCATTCCTTTCACTCCGTGTTGGTATTCTCCTTGATTTTTAAACGTTTTGGAAAAAGAGTATAAAATCAGCTAACATTGGACTTCCTTCACTTGTCGAGGTGCTTTAAAGCCTCTATTAGTTTGTCATTTTCCTCTTTTTTCCGAATGCTGAATCTTATGTGGCCAGGCAATCCAAAACTTGAGCAGTCTCTAACGAGTATCCTCTTCTCCACAAGCTTCTCAACCGTGGTTTTTGCATCTCCAACGTATTTGATAAAGAAGTTTGCATCGCTTTTTACGTTCAATTCACGTTCTACTCGCTCTTTTTCTTCCCAGATTAGTGGCATTGTTCGTTTTAAGTGTTCAAATTCATCCGCTATGACAAACTCTAAAAACGCATAGCCAAGGGACCCAATGCTCCAAGGCATCCTTACACTTTTGAAGGCCTCCTCAAACCCAACAACATAGCCAACTCTAATTCCTGGCAAGCCATAGCTCTTTGTAAATGTTCTCAGCTTTACTATGTTTTCACTTTCGGGACTTTCTGCATCTTTCACGAAATCTATAAAAGCCTCATCTAGAACGAGAAGTGAATTTTCATCCTCCACTGCTTGGATTAAGGGCTTAAGATCTTTCACCCCATAGAATTTCCCATCAGGGTTGTTGGGATTGCAGAAGAAGATAATACTACCTTTATCAACTTTCTCAGCCATTGTTCTTGGATCATTTGGAGTCTTTATGATCTCAGCCCCAAAAATTTTTGCAATTCTCTCGTATTCTCCGTAGGTGTGCTCTGGAATGATCACTTTTCTTTTTCCTTTCATTGCGAGGATGCCAACTAGGTATAAAGCTTCGGTTATTCCAGCCGTGACCGTTAATGGTTCCCCCACAATGCTCGAAAGTTCTTCTTCAAGCCCTTCCCAGTAGAGGTAGCGATTGCTTAGGGTTTTAGCACGCTCAACCATCTCATCTATCCATTCTGGAAGATAGGGGTTCAATGAGGCTGAAAAGTCCAACAATCCCTCCCTTCTAGCGCCTCCATGCTGAGCTTTAAATTTAACAGGCTTAAGCATTCTACCACCGCCACATAGCCAAAGCAGATATAAGTATCCATTCACCCACAACAATCCAGTAGATTCTAAGAGCTCGTTTTATATCCTCAAGTTCTGGTGCTTTGCCATCAAAATGGTATGCCCCGTATTTCTCAAGCCAGACTCCTAAAACGGCGCTCAGTGCCGCAATCGGTTTATCCCCATTTATTTTGAATTTGGCCTTTTTATAATGAGACAACACCTTTCTAGGGCCGAAAGGAAGAAACAAAAGAACGGTAAAACGTGCAGGAATAAAGTTTACAAGGTCGTCCATTCTAGCTGCAAACTTTCCAAAAAACTCGTATCTCTCATTCCTATATCCAATCATGGCATCGAGAGTGTTTATGGCTCTATACACCAATGCCCCGCTTAACCCAAAGAGGAGAAAATAGAAAATTGGAGCAACCACACTATCCACGATGTTCTCGGCGAGGCTCTCGATTGCTGCTGAGTTAAGATGATACCTATCTAGGCTTTTCACATCTCTGCTCACAATCAAACCAACGTACTTTCGCTGTTCTTCGATGTCTTCTCTTATGGTGTTCTTTACATGCCAGGCAAGGCTTTTTATAGCAAAGGAGGTCTTTAAAAGGTAAGCACCCAAGGCAATGCTAAGCCATCTAGGCAAAAAGTAAGGAAGTTTTGAAAGGAAAAAGGCAAAGCCAATCACAGCCATCGCCCCTAAAGACCCTATAACAAGGTCTAGAGCTGGACTTCTCCTTCTGTAATGTTTATCAAAAAATTCAATGAGCTTGCCAAACCACACTACAGGGTGAATTAAGGCAGGTGGTTCTCCTATCATCAAGTCCCACACCAAAGCAAGGAGAAAGATTATCGGCTTCATTTCGGCATCAACAGTGTTGGATATTTTATCCTTTTAACTCTTTCCGGAGCTCAATTTAGGGAGAACTAGAATTATCAAAAACTTTGATGGCAATATTTTGCCACGTTTCAAAATACTCCACCATGAATTGAGACAAATGCCTTTCTTATCTCTTCATACTCTTCAAGAATATCCTCATTTGGTTCTTTTATTCCTCTCCTAACGTACCAAGCGGGGTGTTTAAGATAAATTGCATCAAGACCAAGCTTTTTCAGGGCTTTCTGAGCGGTTCTGCCAACGGCAAAAATGGCTTTAGGCTTGAGGATATCGAGCTCCCTCCCCAAAAGCCCTAGCTCCTTTTCCCCAAATCCTTTCAGCTTGTTTTCCGGAGGATTGCACTTAACAACATTGGTGATGTACACAAAATCCGGGTTTATGCCGAGAGAAAAGAGGGTCTTCCTAAGAAGCATTCCCGAGGCATCTCTGTAGAAGCATATTCCCGTTAATCCGCACCCCTTTCTGCCCGGCGCTTCATCTATTAAAGCAATTTTTGAACCCACCCATCCGTTTGCAAAGGGCAAGCCTTCAAAGGCTTTTATTTTCATCTGGTATTCATAGTTTTCTCTACTGCAGAACCTCAAGGGAGATCTAAGAAATTCATGATAAAGCTTAACAAGCTCATAAGCCTTTTTCTCATCCTTCTCATCTTTGACCAGAAACCTTTCCTTCGGGTTGTATAGGGTTTTAGCATAAACCCCATAGGTTTTCTCATCCAGAGAAAGAAGGTCTCTCCACGTCTTTAAGAATAACGGCATGGTTTTGAAGTTTTTTGGATTTATATAAACTTCGCCAATCCTTTTAAGGCTCTCAAACCTCAGCAGCATAAAGGATAAAATGTCCAATAGATTTATAATTTTGGTGGTGGCATGGAGACAAAATTTTGTGAGGGAATAATTGTAAAAGGAAAAAGCCCACAAGAAAGCTGCGCCCTCCACTTCTGGAAGGCTCCATGGAAAAGGGGATTTAAAGGAGCAATTAGCGGAGCTATAAGAGCTTATCCATGGCTATGCCTTAACTGTGGTGCGATAATTCCTTACGTGGAGGAGGCAGAGCTTCAAAAAGTCAAAGAGGAATACGAAGAGGCAAAGCTGGAGGGAAGGCTTTGAGGGGTGTAACTTTTTTCTCAGGTGGAAAGGATGGATTATACGCCCTCTATCTTGCCGAAAAGAGAGGTATCAAAGTTCCCTATTTACTTGCCCTCAAGACTTCAATTGGACTATCTCCCCACTGGGAAAATTTTGATGCCCTTAAGATCATTGCAAATGCCATGGGGAAAACTCTCCTTACCTTTGACATGGCAGAAGGAGGAGATTCTTTAGCCAGATTCATAGCATCCCTTGAAGTTGATTATCTCATAGCAGGGGACATATTCCTAGAAGAACACCTAAAGTGGGTGGAGTGGCTTGCTGAAAAAGCCGGTGTTAGAAGCTTAGAACCCCTGTGGGGACGAAATACGCTTGAGCTAGCCGAAGAGATTCTTAATACTGGCTTTGAATATGCAATAATTGCAGTAAATAAGGAAAAACTTGGAAAAGACTGGTTAGGATATAAGTTTTCCTCCCTGGAAGATTTAGATGTATTCTTAGACAAGAACCCCGCCGTAGATCCGCTCGGTGAAAGGGGAGAGTTCCACACGGTAACACTCTCCGGCCCACTCTTTAGGGAGCGTTTTAAGCTTGAAAAGCTTTCCATTGAGAAAAGCGAAAAGTATTGGTGGTTAAGGTTTAAGGTGATGAGGGATGATTGAAAAGCTTAATTCCAAGGGAATAACCCTTGAAAAAATGCTCGATACTGCCCTGGAGCTCTACATCGGAGAAGAGAGAGAAAAGGTCAAAGAAAAACTCAAGGAAATCATGCTCCACTATCTAAACGATATAAATATCCAAGCACTTTTGACAGCTGCTCTGCTCTTGGAAGAGGACTTCAAAGTTGAAGGTGATCCGATAAACCTAGTTGCCGATGAGCTCATCGGGATTAACATAGCTGAGTATATTGGGGGCAAGATGGCTCTGTTCAACTTCTTTTACTACGACACAAAAAAGCCCGGGATTTTAAAGGAGCTCCCTCCTTTCCTAGATGATGCCATAGGAGGATTCATTGCCGGATGCATGACAAAGCTCTTCGAGCTCACTTCATCCGGGACTCCCAACGAAGGGGGAGGAATAACAATCTAATCTTCCCTGAACTCGATGGTAAGAATCAATACCAAGCACAAAACTAGCCAGAACACTAATGATGCCATAGACAAACCCCCATATTGCGGATGCTCATATGCTATCAGGTGGGAAGCACTGACGGTGGGTATCAGGAGGAGAACATAGCGTAGTTTCTCGGGTGCGAGAGTTATGGGGTAATAAACCGGAAGAAAAACCGTTAGTATGGTTGTTAAAACCGTTGACAGCCTCATAACCGTAAGGGGTTCCCTCATTTTGACACCGATGTACATTCCAATGGTCGTGCTCCATATCCACAGAGAAACCACACCGAAGGCTACATATCTTATGTGAGAAAGCCCAAACTTTGCGAGGAGAGTGAGGATGAGTATCGCCAAGTAAGGCGTAGCCGGCAAACTCATGCCTATCGATATTCCGAGCATCTTCTCTGCTGAATTCCCAGGTAAAGACATCATTATATCGTAAAATTTTGAACGAACTTTCATCCCCACCAGCTCTATTGGAAGATCTGCCATCCCAACCCCAATGATGAAGCTGATGATGGCTCCTGCAATGGCAGATGAAAGAAATCTGCCCTCACTAATCACATAGACGATAAAAATAAACGAAAGTGGTTGTATGGCAAAACTTAAGATTGAGCTTTTGCTCTTCATTAATGCGTTCCCATAATACTCAATTATTGCCCAGAGGTTCATCTCAAATCCCCCACAAGGAATATATCTTCTATGGTCAGTTCCTCTCTTTTAAAAGGGATTCCAGTATCTTTTAGCTCCTCAATCACCTCTCTTTCCTCTGATTTTGACTTGGTATAGACGAAAGTGTTCTTCCCTGCCCTCCTTGTTGTATAGTCCTCCTTGGTAAACTCCCCAAAAACAACTATCTTCGAATGGAACTGTGATAGATACTGCCGTGCAATTTTCTCGGGTTTACCAAAAGCAACCACCCTTCCTTTTTTAAGGAGAAGCACGTTGTCGCATACGCTGGAAATTTCGTTCAAATAGTGGCTTGTTATTACTACGGTGGAGTTCTTGCTTTTTTCTCTCAATATTTCCCACAACTTCAGGCGATTTTCAACGTCGAGCCCCACAGTAGGCTCATCCAGATAGTAGATTTTAGCATCAGCCGACAAAATCATGGCGAGCAGAGTTTTCCTCACCATGCCACCCGAAAGCGTTGACATTATCTTATCGGCATAGTCAATGCCAAACTCCTCCACAGCCTTTCCAGCCCGAATCTTGGCATCTTTCCTTGAAAATCCACGCATCCTGAGGTAGTGGTAAATGTACTCGAAAGGCGTGAGGGTGTAAAAATGGGACTTTGCCTCTTGAGGCAGGAGCGCAAAGAGGTTTTTAATTTCGCTTTTGCGGGAATTAACCTCATGACCGTACAGGAGTATTCTGCCCTTGTCCGGTTTAAGCAGTAAACTGAGAATTCTCACTAAGGTTGTTTTTCCCGCACCGTTCGGCCCAATAATCCCGAGAATGCCCCCTTCCTGCACTGAAAAAGTTAAGGAATCGAGGGCTTTGATTTCTCCATAGCTCTTGGTGAGATCTTCAACTGCTATTGCTTCCATTCTTCCCCCTCCAACTTGGAGGTGTACAATTGGTTTAATGGGGAGCCTGGAATATCTTTTGTGCAATAATTATAAATTTTACTGTTGATACTCCGATATTGTCCAGGATAATCAGTAGGACGTTAGAGTTAGACTATCTTAAGTTAAGATTCCATAAAAAAGATGAAAAAAGATTAAGACTGAACCCACCTAGTAAACAATGATTTCAGCCTTTATATTCCCCTCAACTTTTTCTGATTTTCTCAAGTAGTATTAGTGATTTAAATCGCCCCTACTGCTTATCCTGGCAGTATTCGTACATGGGGCAGACTTTTTAAGCTTTCTTGCAATTGGATTAATTAGCCAGGTGGTTGCATGAGAAACATCATCCCGTTTATGACAAGAGTCCCAATAAGGGGAGACTTCGAAAAAGCTAGGAATGAAATATGGGCCTTTCCTCTGCTTGCTACCCTTACCTCCTCTCTGCCCACTTTGATTTTATACCTTGACCTTCCTATGAAAAACATCTTAGCAATTCTCTCGCTTTACTCCACAATAGGCCTACTCCACTTGGACGGGCTAGCCGATTGGGCCGATGGAATTATGGTTAAAGGAGACAGAGAAAGGAAAATTGAAGCCATGAAAGATCTGAACACGGGTATAGCTGGAATTTTTGCTGTTGTAATGGTACTTTTTGTTCAGATATACTCTCTAAACTATCTCCCATTTTATGCAATATTTCTAGCTGAGCTGAACTCAAAGTATGCAATGCTCCTTGCTTTAGCCACCAAAAAACCACTTGGATCAGGATTAGGATGGTATTTTATGGAAAAGATGAACAAAAGGCAATTGGCTGTTGGCACCTTGTTATACTCGATCCTCATCTTCCCTATAGGATTTTATAACCCAAAGGCCATTTTTTCAGTTGTTGGACTTTTGGTTAGTGCATACGTCATGAAGGTTAGTATAGACAATTTCGGAGGTTTAAATGGGGACTGCATTGGAGCAATAGCAGAGATAACAAGAGCCGGAACACTTTTACTTATGGCTTTTGTCTGGTGGTGTCTATGATAATCATCTTAGCGGGTGGAAAATCTACCAGAATGGGAAAAGAAAAACCAGTATTGAAAATAGCAGATAAAGAAATGCTCCTCTGGGTTTACAATGAGAGCTCAAAGATAGATGAAACCCTTGTTGCTCTCTCGAAGAACACACCAAAAACCAGGGAACTATGCCTCCGGGAGAGGATTCCCTTCGTCAACACGCCAGGAAGAGGATATGTTGGAGACGTTCAGTGGCTCTTGAAGGAGTTTGGGCCATTTGTAAGCGTCTCAGCCGATCTGCCTTTCGTAAAGGCGTGTGATATTGCCCTCATAAGAAGCGAGCTTGAAAAGAAAAAAACCAGCATCACTGGAGTTTTACCTTTAAACATAGTCCCAAAAGACCTTGGAGTTGCAACTTACAGAGGATACGCAATTGTAGGAATTAATGGAGTTTCCTATGAGGGAGAAGAATTCGTTAAGCTAAGAAACCCTCTTTTGGCAATAAACGTGAACACACCAAGAGAGCTTGAACTTGCAAACAGAATTGCCAAGCTCCTACACTCCAAGTTCACTTAGGATGTAATTGAGGTCTAAGTTTTCTTCCACAACTCTGGAAAATCTTTCAATTTCCTCCTCTAGACTCCACTCCTTGAGGCTTAAGGACTCAAGACCCTTCTCCAAGCGAAGCATGTTTAAAAGCCGCTCTGTGAATGCGAAGTTGTGAAAGATTCCGTGGAGATACGTTCCAAAGCTTCTCTCACCTATAGCTCCCTCGGGCTCGAAGGCTTTGGCACCGTTTATCTCCTTTATTATTGAGAACGGCCTCTCACTTGTGGAACGTCCCATCCTTATCTCGTAGCCCTCAACTTCCATTTCCTTGGCTTGCTCCCACAGTATTTTCGATTTCAGGTGGTTGGTTCTCTTTTCCATCGTGAAGATCGTTTTAGCTGGCAGAAGACCGATGCCCCTAACCTTGCCTCTCTTTGACTCGACATTGTCTATTATCTCCTTCCCAAGCATCTGAAAGCCGCCGCAGATTCCCACAACGAATGAACCCTCGCGGTGGGCCTGAATTATGGCATCTTCAATCCCATTCTCCCTCATCCAGAGCAAATCTTCCACCGTGTTTTTGCTCCCTGGAATAATTATTAAATCTCCTTCAATCTCGTCGGCTTTTGTTACATAATCAACACCGTTGGCCCACTGAAGGGGCTCGAAATCGGTGAAGTTGCTTATATGTGGAAGCTTGATGATCTGTATGTGCAGGTCACCTTTAACTTTAGGAAACTCTGCTAAGGAATCTTCCTCTGGCAGTTTGTGATCCACATAGGGGATAACTCCCAAGACCCTCTTCCTATATCTCTGCTCCAAATATCCAAAGCCGGGTTCAAGGAGAGATTTATCGCCCCTAAACTTGTTAAAAACAAATCCCATAACTAGCTCCCTTTCCTCCTCGCTTAAAAGCTCCATCGTGCCTACTATTGAAGCAAAACTACCTCCCCTATCTATGTCAGCCACGAGAATAACTTTGGCATTTGCATGCCTTGCAACCCGCATATTTGCAATATCATAATCCTTCAAGTTTATCTCCACAGGGGAACCCGCTCCCTCAATTACTACAACATCATGACTATGCATAAGCTCATCTAGAACCCTCATGGCTCTTTTAAAGAGCTCCTCCTTGGTGGAGAGCATGTATTCTCTGGCTGAGACACTTCCGATGGGCTTTCCCATAAAAACTACTTGACTTCTCATGTTCCCCTCAGGTTTTAGAAGAATAGGGTTGAACTTTACCGAGGGCTTTTTGTTGCATGCCAACGCCTGTAAATATTGGGCCCTGCTTATTTCTCCACCCTCCACAGTTGGGGCAGAGTTAAGGCTCATGTTCTGGCTTTTAAATGGAACCACATCATAGCCGAGATTTGTAAGACTCCTGCACAGTGCAAGGGCCAATAAAGATTTTCCGGCTCCTGAAGAAGTACCTTGAATCATCAAAGCTCTACCCATAATCATCACCAAAAAGAGAAAAAAAGAATCAGCCTGCCGTAGCTTCACATACGAGAGGCTGATATGTGAAGTTAAACACATCTGGATGTAAGAACTTTGCGATTTCCTCCAATCCCTCGACTATCCTTGGAGTTGGCCTTGAGACAATGTCATCACTGCTTAGAGTGTAAACTCTCCCAGTTTTTACGGCATCAGTGTTCACAAGCTGAGTATTGCAGAGATCCTCTGCATTCATTCCCGCATGTGGAGGAAGGATTATTACTTCCGGATTTCTTGCCAAGACTTCTTCAACACTTACTTGCGGCCAGCCCTGAGTATCTCCAAAGATGTTTTCTCCCCCTGCCAATGTTATGAGATCGTTGATGAAAGTACCGTTACCAGCGGTCATCAGAGGATCGCTCCAGACTATATAAAAGACCTTTACCCTCTGTGCGTCTTGAACCTTGCTCTCTATTTCCTCAATTTTGTCCTTCATTTCAGCTACAACTTCATTTGCTTTCTCTTCTTTATTCGTAACTTCCCCCAAAAGTTCAACTGCTTTGTAGATTTCATCTATACTCTTTGGGTCAATGATTATAACTGGGGCTATCTTTTCAAGTTGTTCTAAGTATTTGAGATGCATTGACGTACCAACTATAAGGTCTGGATTCAAAGATGCTATCACCTCTATATTGGGATCAGAAAATCCCCCGACAACGGTTCTTCCTTCCTGAACATTCTCCGGGTAGTTGTCGAATTTTGTCACTCCAACAACTTTGTCAAGAGCACCTATAAAGTAAAGGGTTTCCGTGATACTAGGAGCTAAAGATACTATTTTTTGAGGCTCTTTCTCTATGGTGACTTCCCTTCCGGCAAAATCAACTATAGTTAATGGATATTTAGGAGCAGGAGTTTGGGTTTCGCTTACTGTATTTGTTGTGGTTGTCGTGGATGTCACTTTTTCTTCAGTAGTTTCTGTTGTGGTAGGGGTGGTTTGAGTTTGCCCGATGCAACCTGCTATAACAACTCCAAACATAAGCAGTACCAGCACAATGGCTACCTTTCTCATGTACCTCACCTGGATAATTTGTCCAGCAATAATAAAAGGGGAAGGTATATAAACCTATTGGATAATTTGTCCAAGGTGATATCTATGATGCTTGTTGTATTGGGAAACACCGAGGTGTCTCTAATACCAGGAATAAGCATGGCAGGAGCAACACCGGAGCTAACAAAACTAACTCCACCGGCAGATGCGGAATACCTTTTTTACGAAAGGCCGAAAATAATAGATGCAATACCCGTAACTCCTGAGGGACATCCAACCCCTGCTATAATCACGAAAGCCGCAAAAGAACTTGCAAACTTTCCGATTATTGTTGTAAGGGGAGGTACTTATTTAGCCCCTCTCGTCCCCCATGTGCACATAAGCAGCTATGTGGGAAGAGATTTTAGAAAAGAGAAAGCTTTACCAGAAACTAGGGAAATAATAGACAGAGCAGCCCTTTTTGGGGAAGAACTAAACAAGCTAAATCTGGGAGAAGTAGTTATTGGAGAATCAACACCGGGAGGAACAACAACAGCTCAAGCGGTTTTGTGGGCTCTTGGATACGATGCAAAAACTTCCTCGGCTTCTCCCGACAATCCTCAACCCTTAAAAGAGAAAGTAATAGCAGAGGGGTTCAAAAGGGCGGGTATAAAAGAGGGAGAGCTTAAGGACAAACCATTAACAGCCTTGGAAGAGTTTGGCGACCCGATGATGGCCACGGTTGTAGGGATTGCCCGAGGATTCAAAGGAAGAGTAATACTTGCTGGTGGAACACAAATGCTGGCTGTTGCAGCATTGTTAAGAGCTATGGGGGGAGAACTCGAAAGGTTCACGATTGTAACAACAAAGTGGGTAATAAAAGATAAAAGCTCAACTTTTAGGGAAACAGCAAAGGAACTAGAGATAGAGTACCAATATGCAAACTTGGACTTTTCAAAGAGCAGATTCAAGGGGCTTAGAGACTACGAAAAGGGCTACGTGAAAGAAGGGGTTGGAGCCGGGGGAGCTGCATGGCTAGCACTAAAGAGGGGATTCACTGAGATAGATATCGAGAGGAAAGTAGAAGAGCTCTACGAAAAACTCACAAAGAGTCCTTAGTTTTTTCCCACTTCTTCAAACTTTCTTTCAGAGCTTTCCTAACTGCCCTGCCTATGTCTATTCCAAGCCTTGTGGCGGTTCCTGCCCACTCCTGTTCTCCCTCGAAGGCAAACACCCCTATTCCATCGCTTGTTGTTCCAGTGGCATTATAGCCGAGATCCAATAGCGTGTATGTTTTTGCTTCTGTGGCCGTCATTATTGCATTTGCCATAGCCCCAAGAGTGAGCCCTTCTTTAATAACCAAAGCTATGTTGATTGTTTTGCTTAAAAATCGGGGAGGCTCATCTCCAGCTATTGCAGGATTAGTTATTCCAGCTGTGATGTAGGCCCTAACGTTTCCAGACTCTGCAATAGAGAGAACCTTTTCTATATCCGCAGCAGTCATGAAACCTACAAAATTCTTCAGCCCATTTGCCCTCTCAAATTCAAGACAGTCCTTCTTGTAATCGCCATCATAATTTCTGTGAACCTGCATGAAAAAGAACCCGTTAGCTCTGAAAACTCCACCATTATGGGGCGCATTACTGAGAGAAATCATTTGAGACTTAAAAGGGTGTACAAATGCCCTCATGAAAGAAAAGGGAAAATTAAGGTTAATAAGCTTTTACCTCAAAGTGTTGATAGTACTTTGGTTGTTATGTCGTTTCCTTGCTTGTCGTAGATTCTGTAGTAGCACTTGCATGGGAACTTCATGCTTGCTCTCTTCATAGCTTCTAGTGCAAATTTTAAGTGCTGTCTGTTGACTCTGACTGTGATGATCTTTTGGTCTTTCTTAAGTCTTGCAGCAAGTCCAATTGGCTTTCCAAAGGGCCTTCTCATACCGTTACCATAACGGTCAGCTTTTCTTCCTGTAGCCATTGGGTTCTCTCTAAGTACCTGGAATGGGTAAACCCTTATCTTGAAGTGGAAGTTGCTTCTACCAACGTTTTTGGTAAGGTATCTGTTGACTTGGGTTCTCGCAGCTTCGAGGGCGTTTTGTCTGATCTGGACTGGTTCAGCTGTGTGAAGGCTAACTTCAAATTCGAAGTCTCCGGCAGGGTTTCCCATGTCGAATATGGTAATCCTTGGACCGGGAGCACCTCTAATGTATTCCCTTCTTGTGTAAGCCGGCTTGTCAACGTATCTGTCAATCTTAGCTGGTCTCAAAGCCATATCTCTCACCTCCCAAATGAGCGCAATCTAAAAGTAAGCACTTTGCTTGGCTTATAAAAGTTTTGGATTCTTGACTTGAAAGCTTTTCGGGTGTGGATATATAAATGTTTTGTAGTTGGGCTAGATACTGTTAGGATAACTGGGGCATCACCTCCTGAAGCCATTCAATAACATCACCCGGAGGCCTATCAAACCTAGAATGAATTCTGACAAAATTATACCAGAAGGCAAACAGAAAAACAAACCTATGAACCCTCCTCCAGTCTTTACCCCTGAAATTATTCCAGAAACGCTTCGTCCTCTCCTTCAACGTCCTAAACCAGCGCTCAACACTGTTCCTCGGCCCGAAAGTCACATGCAGATAACCCAACCTCAAACTCTTAAAAGCAGACTTATACCAGCTCGCCCTGTCAACCAGAAAGACAGGCTGCCCTTCACACGACTTTAAAACAACCAGAATGAAATCCCTGGCAACCCACCAGTTTCTAACAGTCGTAATCCAGACTGCTAAAACTTCCTTGCTCTCAACGTCAATTGCAGCCCAGAGGTATCTTTTCTTCCCGTTGATTTTTATTACTGTTTCGTCAACTGCGATGAAGTTTCGCTGTTTTTTGACTGCGAGGATTTTTGGCTTGTAAACTGCTTCTGCGAGTTTTTGGACTGCCTCCCAGACTGTTACGTGACTGATTTTGAGTATTCTGGCGGTTTGCCGGTAACTGAGGCCTCGCAGGTATAATTCTACTCCCCTGATTTTCTTTTCTGGTGGGATTTTGTTGCGACGAAAGGGTTTTAAGGCTGAAACCACCCAGTAAATAATGGTTTCAGACTTCATGTTCCCCCTTCTTTTTCTGAAGTATTGCCAGTAACTTAAACCTGACACCCCACTGCTTATCCTAACAGTATCTTGGGCTAATGGGTTAACAACTTTTCGAGACGCTCAATAAGACGATTTGATAAGATCATGAGCTCTTTCAGCTTGTGTAGGATATCACAGGACAGCTCCTTTTTCTTGTAGGCTGGTTATATTTTAGACTTCTCTTGCTGAAAATGTCGAAAGATAAACCTTTTTATATTTTTAAGTCAAAGTATTTCTGGCGAATTAACATGAGAGAAGCCCTTCTCTTACTCGTGGCGGGATTTGGGGGGTTCATAGGTTCTTTAATGAGCGGGGGGAGTTTAATAACCCTATTTATCCTTACACTTTTTGAGATTCCCACAAAGACTGCCATAGGGACATTAAAAATGGTTATTGCGGTATTAACCCTCGTGTCTTCTCTTACATACCTTAAAGCGGGCATCTTAAATTTGAAGATGGCTTTTACTGTTGTGTTCTTTTCCTTAATTGGCTCCTACGTTGGTAGTGCTTTCCTGCTTAGTATGTCTGAGGAGACTGCAAATTTTATCGTAATGGCGTTTCTCCTAATAGGAACGTATTTTGTGCTAAAAGAGCCACAGGGGGAGCCTGTGTTTAGTGGTAAGCTGGCTCAGTCTATTGTTGGACTGGCAATTGGTATCTACATAGGTGTTTTGGGAATAGAATCGACTCTTGTAGTAATTTCTCTCCTGAGAATGTTCTTTAGACTGGATATTTTAAGGGCAAACGCAATGGCGAAGGCGATCATTTTCTTTAACAACCTTGTTGCCTTCATAACCTATGCAGAAAGCGGCAGCGTTGATTATTCTATCGGACTGCTTCTTATGTTCCCCGTCATTATAGGTTCATGGTTGGGGGCCAAGACTGCCCTTAAAATAGATTCCAAACACCTCAAGGGAATGTTCATTGGTATTTCTCTGCTGACTCTGGCTAATCTCTTGAGAAATTTAATAGATTAAACGTAAATGTTAATAACATCAAAATCGAAAGATGGGTAGAGGTGAATAAATATGAAGAGGGCTTTGGGTTTTGTAATGGTGTTGTTGTTTTTGTCCAGTGTGGGAATTGCCAATGCATACAGCTTTTCAATAGACTCGACGAACGCAGTCATTGTGCTTCCCACTACAAAGGTTGTAAACAATCAGCCCCTGCACATAAACGAAGATGCAATCGCTGGAGCACGGTTGGGAGCATTCTTAGTTCTTAAGGGAATAAGACCAAGCTCATACTCCACATACGTTGAGGTTCCCGTGAAGTACAGAAGTGTGATTATCCCGGATAACGACCAATACTATAAGTTAAGCGAGACTGACATGCCTGACGTGGGCTTAGCCCTTGGAGAAGCTCCAGAGGGGGATAAAATTGTTATTGCAGTGAACTTTTCGAAGGTTCTCTACAATTCAACGTTAAAGAAGGCACAATTTGGGGATAGAAGTGTAGAGATAGTATTTAACGAAAACACAACACCTCTAAGCCTTGGGGGACAGAACTCAAAACTTGTATCAACAGTTGAAGATGGAAGGGATACCCTTTACATATATTCCTACGAAAAGGAAAGTGACTCAAGGGCTCTTGGGAGCACGTTAACAGTAAATGGATGGAGGATTTATTTTATTGACATTGATACCGAGCAGAAGAAAACACTTGTGGAGATAACATATCCGAGCGGAATGGAAAAGACTCAAACACTTTACAAAGAGAAGTACTACGTTATGTATATAGACTCTCAAGGTCAGGAAGACTTTGAGATTTATGATGCTTATCCCGACGGAAGGATTGAGACTCTGCTGAAAGAAGGTGTTCAAAAAGTCCTCGTGTTCACTCCTTCGGACTTCTTCGTAGGTATTGGCGGTACCAAGCAGGTTACTTATGAGTACGAATACTATGAAAAAACCACAAGATATCAGGATGGGGACGAGTATAAAGGTCAGTGGGTATGGGATATTGATCCCTCAAACTACATATTTACCCTCTATCTCCATATTGACCCTGAAAATGGATTCCCAGTCGTAACTTTAGGGGAAGGGGATTCCTTGGATCTTCCTATGTTCTCCCTCAGCATCTTGCCAGAATTTGAAAAAGACAACGAGGGAGCTATAACTGGAGTAAAAGGATATAGATTTTTGAAAACCACGACAGTAAAGCAGAAGATCACCGTAGAAACGACAAAAGCCAATGTTGTAAGCGACGTTAACTCCCTCATAATCACCGATGAAGAGCTTTCGAGCCTTCCAAGTGATAAACATGTAATAATAATCGGAGGATGGGTCAGCAACAAAGCTTGGAAGGTCTTAGAACAAAATTACAATTCAGGAGCGATAGAGAGTCTCAAAAACGACATAATGAACAATGGCTATGTCGTTGAGATTCTGGACAATCCAAACAATCCGAACTTTAAGGTCATAATCCTGGCAGGGAAGGATTACATACACACAAAGAAAGCCGTAGATGAATTTATGTCCAAGGCTTAGTCTATTCCTTTAATTTTTAAATTTTTGAAGAAATGGCACTTATTTTACCGAGTTCTGATTATAGCGCGATTAAGTTGGCTTCTCTTATTTTACCTGTCTGAGGCATGTCGAGAGTGTATTTAAAGCTTTCTACTTCATTTCGATAAACTTATAAACGCTATGATATATAATTCAACCATGCTCCGGAACTACAACAGAGACGCAAAATTGTTAATAGCTGCCAATGCAGCAGGTCAGCTGTTTCTCCAGTTCTCTATATTCATCATGCCGTTTTACCTTCAGGCTTTGGGTTATGGGATGGATAAGATGGGAATTTTCTTCTCAATTCAAACCTTTGTTGGTGGACTTTTCTTCTTGGTCTCTGGGCTAATATCCCTCAGGCTTGGATATAAGAAAACTCTGCTCCTTGGAGCGTTTCTTGGACTTATTGGAAGAATACTTCAGGTTTTGGCGTTCAATTTCTATGTCCTCGCTTTGGGGTTCTTCTTAATAGGTGCCAATATGGGGATAAGACAGCCCAACTTTTACGCTCTACTCAGTGAAGAAGTGGACGAAAAGCAGAGGCACCATGCATTTTCTATAAGCTTTGGAATTGGGACGATTCTAAATGCTTTAGGGGTTTTAATTGCAGGATTTGCCCCGGATTTCCTTGTGGAGACCCTTGGGATAACAAATGAAGTTGCTTACAGGCTTGTTATCTCCCTGGCAGTCCTTCAGTTTGCCCTTGTGATTCCAATCCTTTTGATAATCAAAGATGTCCCCGTAAAAAACCCGCGCATAAACTGGAGAAAAGAGCTTGTTGTAAAGATACTCAAGTTCTCTCTCCCCTCGGCTATGATAGGTCTGGGAGCAGGGATAACGATTCCCTACATGAGCCTCTACTTTAACCTCCGCTTTGGGCAAACATTAGCAGTTATAAGCGGGGTTTTCTTTGCCCAGCAGCTTGTTATGGGCGTTGGTTCCTTCGTACTTCCGAAGCTTGTGGACAAAATTGGTCCCGTAAAGACAATTTCCCTCTTTCAAAGCACCGCCGCTTTTCTCTTTGCGATATTTCCGTCATTGGAGCTATTTCTTCTCGCTGCCTTTGTTTACATAATTAGGTCAATCCTCATGAACATAGTCTGGCCCATAAACGATGCTTTTATGATGGGATTCTTTACAACAGAAGAAAAGGCAACGGCAGCTGGAATAAGAAGGGCTTTTTCTACCTTCATGAGGGGATTGGGGAACTACATTGGAGGGGTGCTGTTTTCAATATCCCTCAGCTATCCCTTCTACGCTACAGCATTTCTCTATGTGGCGGCAACTTTAATCTTCTACCTATTCTTCTCCAGATATAACGAGGTTTAAGCGTTTCGATAAATTTATAAACAAAGCCAAATGATAAAAGAAGTATGTCACTTCAAAATTATAGGGGATTCAGCAGAGATGCTAAACTTGTCATTGTTTATTCCTTCTTGTCTCGGTTAGGGAGTAATATAGCTTATTTCATCCTACCTTTCTATTATTCTTCTCTTGGGATGAGTTTTTCCAAAATAGGAATTCTCTTTTCGGTCTCTACTGCAGCTGAGGCAATTGTTCTTTTGGTTTCTGGACATTTAAGCGTTAAACTTGGATATAAAAGGACAATATTGGTTGCAGTTGGCATATATTTTGTTGCAAGACTTATTCAGGTTTTTATTCCGGAATTTTGGGCTCTTGCTCTTGCATCTGCTCTGCTGGGAGCGGGAATGGCACTTGAAAGTCCAGCACTGATGTCTCTCTTAAGTGAAGAAGCAAGTGAGAAGAAGAGGCATTACCTGTTTAGTCTAAATGCGGCCCTCGGGACAATAGGTTCTGCACTGGGAATGTATTTGGGAGGAGCACTACCTAGCTTTTTCGATAGCACCAATCCATATAAAATGACTCTTCTTTTTTCAGCATTGCTTATTCCAGTTCAGGGAATTTTTATCTTTCTAGTTTCTCCAGTTCTAAAAAGAGAAGAAAAGAAACTTAAACTCGAAAGGGAACTTTTGATAAAAATTGCCAAGTTCTCATTTCCTTCAGCCTTAATAGGCTTAGGGGCTGGAGTTACAATACCATATATGGGATTGTGGTTCAATAAGCGATTTGGAACCAGTTTAGAAAGTATTGGTGGCCTTTTTGCTATTCAACAGTTTATAATGGGTGTTGGAACGTTCACTCTTCCTATGATAGCTGACAAAGTTGGAAGTGTTAAGACGGTAGTTGGCTTCAATGGAAGTGGAACTCTCTTAATACTTTCAATGCCATTTTCACCTGTTTTTCCAATTGCGGCAGTTGTTTATACCATTAGAACTATACTCATGAATATCGTCAACCCAATATGGGATTCCTTTATGATGCGCTTTTTCACTAAGGAGGAAAGAGCAACCGCCGTATCATTGAGAAGTTTCTCATGGACGGTCACCTTTGGTATCGGCCAGTTTATAGGTGGAAAAATTTTTGATTTTTCCCTTGTGATACCGTTCTTCATAACCGGAATCCTGTACGGTTTCTCTATGATAGCTTTCTGGATACTTTTCTCAAAGGAGGAATGACACTGTCAGGATAAGCAGTGGGACGTTAGGTTTAAGTTTCTGATACCTCTTC